>Ga0316207_10000624_pt1 | contig 53475 bp, 65 predicted proteins | sample 6weekpyrite_MG_FD_204943 | JGI IMG/M metagenome (GOLD analysis project Ga0316207, IMG submission 204943) | Microbial mat bacterial communities from mineral coupon in-situ incubated in ocean water Damariscotta River, Maine, United States -... | ecosystem: Environmental > Aquatic > Marine >...
TTTTGTTTGTCAGTATAAGAACTAAATCCAGAATCAGGGGCAGGGCGGTAAATATCTCTAGTAGTTTTCATCTTTTCTTTCCTCGTTAATTTTTAAAAACATATGTCCGGGGGGCGGAAAAACCCGAATTAGGGAGCGAGAAAACGAGCGGTTTTTGCATGGTGTTCTGATGGAGTCCAGGGAGGGGTATCACCCAGGCTGCACAAGCGATAGCGCGGAAGGTAGGGGATACCCTGGACGGAATCAGGTTCCATGCTACGCTAGAACCCCCTACGGGATATGGTCGCCGCGAATGCGGCACATTAAGAAAGCGTGATTAGGACAATGACGCTTAAAAGACAGGATGTTAAAAACCGCTGCCATCAAACTAAGTGCTTCCACGTCCCAAGGGGGAGAGCTCGTGGAAGCACTTAGTTTGATGCGGTTAGAAACCGAAGGGCGCAGAAAATAGCAGGGAATTCCCTCACCACTAAACTTGCCCTGCAGAAGCAGGGCAAGGGTGAGTGTAAAACTAATAAATAACTTCAATATCCTTTAATTCATCACAAAGTCTTTCAGCTGAACAAACACCGTTTAAAGTTGCTTTTCTAACCCATGATTCACTAAAACGAGACCATTTAAAGCTATAACTTTTTAATAATGCACGTACCTGTTCAGAAGGCTTGCCACCAGTAAAGCTTACCTGAACACGCCCATTATCCACACCCATTCTAAAATCCTCACAGCTGTAATCTATTGGCTCTCTGTTATGTAGCTTTTTAATTTCCTCAATGCGTTTTTTAGTACGCCTGATCTCAGCATTATTATTTTGCAGCGCATAATCTGCAAAACCAATCCTCCCAGCAAAGTCCGGCTTTTTAATTTCCGCAATCTGGCCATCTGTATACCCCAGATCAATCAAAGCCTGATCATTACCCTTGCGAATAGCTCTATTTGCTGCTTTCATTTTATCTTGCTCGCTAACCAGGGCACAAAGTTTGCCATTTAATTTAATTAATACTTCAGGGTCATTCGATGCGATACCCGCACTACCAACACCCGCCGCCCTACTGTCTAAATGATCCGCATATTCCCCTAATTTGACCGATTTCCCCAAAGCATTCCATGACTTGTCCAGGGCGTTCCTGTGCGCCCTCTCGGAATGATGGCCCACTAATATAGGCTGTCCCATAGGGATATGTTCTACTAGCTCGTGACTGCATTTATATTGGCCGTTTGCTTCAGTTCGTTTCTTACTTGCTCGCTCGTGTAACCTGTCCTTTCTAGCTTCCTGTTGTTCGTCATAATCCACTGATACATAAGGATTGTCTAACGTTTCGAGTTCATCTTGTGAAATTGAAAGTGCTGGCTCTATTACCTCATTAACAGGCTCAGACTCACAAACCGGCACACTTAAATAATCATCACAATCATTCTTTTCTACTTGTAATTCATTAAACACACAACACATAGGAAACATTTTAAACTCTTGATCTTCGTTGCTAGTATCAGTCTCTGATTTCTTCAGGGCCTTAATTGGCTTTCCCCAAATACGAAAAGCTTTCTCGCCTTTCTTAACCTTGTAGCCGTCATTTTTCCAATCGTGGAACGTCTTAAACAACTGACAGCCAGACTCTTTTTTATAGTTAATAATCAGTACATCATTAACCGTCAAAGTAGTTGCAAATAGCTTTTTTTCGGGTGTATCAGCCATTAAAACCATTAGTTCCCGTTGTTCCTTAGCCGCACGACTCAAACCAATTAGAACCGCTCTAGCCTCATTAGATTTAGATTTGTTGATTTTTTTAGCCATTCTCTTTTCCTTGTTAATTTTTAAAAACATATGTCCGGGGGGCGGAAAAACCCTAATTAGGGAGCGAGGAAACGAGCGGTTTTTGCATGGTGTTCTGATGGAGTCCAGGGAGGGGTATCACCCAGCCTGCACAAGCGATAGCGCGGAAGACAGGGGACACCCTGGAAGGAATCAGGTTCCATGCTATGCTAGAACCCCCTACGGGATATGGTCGCCGCGAATGCGGCACATTAAAAAAGCGTGATTAGGACAATGACGCTTAAAAAATAGTAATATGTCGTATTGCTGTGCAGTAATATATTTTCTGTAAAAAACACTAATCCTGACTTTTAAATATGTCGTGATGCTGTGCAGTAATAGTGGATATTTGTACGGAGCAATATGTCGTATTGCTGTGCAGTAATAGTGGGTAATTGATGCGGTTAGCAGCCAAAGGGCGCAGTAAATAGTAGGAGAGACCCACAGGGAGAATACACCAGGTGTTTATCTGGTGGTTGAATACTCGATCTCAGAGCGTGATTTACCAAAAAATGATATGTCAATCAGGATAAATATTATAAAACTCACACCGATTCTATTTACCATTTTTATTATTTTCAACATGACAACAAACATTACACATGCAGAAATACCCGTATCAAAATACTATGAATTTAAAAAATGTAACATGGTTTGATTCTTACTTAGTCGGTGTTGGCCGTGGCATACTATGGGCTAATACAATATTAGATATAACAGGGCAAAAGAAATTGTTTTGTACACCTGAAAACCTGGCAATGGATGAAGGTATTATATTATCGGTAATTGATCAGGAATTAAGAAACTGACTTAAAAAAAAGTCACAAGAAACTGATCAACCAATCGAATTAATTATGACTCTGGCATTTATAACTAAGTTTCCATGTAAAAAAAAATAAAAAGCTTTTTCTTTCTGAAAGCCAGAAGAGGAGTGTGGAAACCCACAAAGAGAATTGACGTTTAGCGGCCCGATCCCTGGGCCTGCTTCGGCTCCTGCCTCGCCGTTTAGCAAAAAACATAACCTCATAATAAATTGGTGCAGTTTAGTAACCAAAGGGCGCAGAAAATAGCAGGGGAGACCCGCAGGGAGAAAACACCGGGTGTTTCTCAGGTGGTTGAATCTTCGATCTCAGAGCGTGATTTCCCATCATTCAACATAATGTCTATATACTCTTCAATCACACCAGGATGTACCCTATAAACCCCCTTACCAACTCTAAAAAGATACTTAACATCATTAAAATCAGCTCTACCTTTTTCTAAAGTCGCTGCTGGCAGAAAAGAATTAACATAATCAGTCTTAACATCATTAAAATAAACTCTAAATTCCGATAACTTAACATCTGTACCATACTCATTTACAGAACCTAATTCACCGGCCACCACTGCACTTAAAAATCGATCTTTCATTTGCATATAAAAAAACCTCTTCGTATTTTCATTTCTAAACATTTCCTTATTTTTTTTATTCTTTAATTTCATCCTTTCATTAGAGCCTAAAAATTTAGCCATAATATAAGACGCATTAAGCGTATCTCGACCTGAGTATCGATATGCTTCATTACTAGTCCCATTCAGACCATCATTAAAACCATTAATTTCAGCCCTTGATATATCAAGCTTGGTTGGTACTTTATATTTATTAGAAGACATAATAATTACCTCAAAACACAAGGCACATTATTTATAATAAATAGCCCTGTGTTTCAGTTAGTAGTTAAAAGAGGTTATCTGTGATCATCAAAATCAGAAGCTGAAGAAAATTCAGCGGGCCGTACTAAACCATACTTATGCAGAATTTCTGTGAAATCTTCAGAAAGGAACTTCGCTATAAGATATTCACGCAATTTATACGATCCAAAGCGCGTACGGCCTTTAATACGTGCGACATACAGCGTACCCACCTTATTACCTGCTAGTGGCTCTGGAGACTCAACAGAGCCACCCAGGGGCACAATGTCAAATTCAGTAGGAAAGCGGTTTTTAATGTATAAAGCGAGGTGATAAAACATCATGCCTGCATCTGCATGTCCATCGATGATCGCCTGTGGTACTTCACGGTGATGTATACGGTGACCGGCCACCCATTTATCACCATCGCCATCAAAAATACTATTAAACAAAGCCTCCGCACTAACTTCAGAATCGTCATTTTTAGCAATATTAAAAATAGAATTAGCATAATTGCCGAATGATCCTGGTTCAGAATCAGGGTTAGATGTCACGACTCGCACATCATCACGGCCAAGATCCCATATAGTGTTAATATTTTTAGGATTCCCAGCACGAACCAACAAAACATTGCCCTGGTTTTGAATAAATGGAATTGGATCGCCTTTAATTAAACGTGCATCCTGAAGCTTATTCATTAACTTAATTGGCCCTACGGCCACATCTGGACGGCAACTAGTGCGCCAGTTGCCCGCTGATAATTCACCCGCTTGAGTATGCTCAAATGAAACCGGCGGGCTGGTTGTATAAATCCAGTTGCCTATGCGCGGGTTATTTTTTAAAAAATGGTCATACCATATTTCAGATAACGCCATATGGTAATTACCCGAAGTTGATAAAACGATATCGCAATTATTAACTTCCGTATGTATGTCAGATATGCGGTTAGAAGTTGGTTCTGTTAAATCGACCGAAGCTGGGGATCTATCCACGCCCCAATCTAAGATATCGGGTGAAACCAACTCCGGTTTATGGGTAATTGATGGAATCGCAAACAAAGTATTTGATGCGAGTAATAGTGATATAGATAAAATAGTTTTCTTCATAATATTCCTTATTGATTAAATTATTAATAATAAAAAGCGTGTTATCCACGCACCCCAGCATTTAATGCAGAGTTCTTTTTGATCACATGCACCATGATTACGTGACCTTTTTTGATATGCTGTAATTTTCGTTTGGTCGGATTAAAGTCAATTAATCCCTCAACTAAGACGTTGCTTTTATATTCAGCATCATCAGTAAAACAGATCATCACATCAGCTTTAAATGTAATAACTGCTTTACCTTCTATAACGCCCTCAAGTACACATCCATAATCAAGGTAAGGTAAATCAGATATGGTGACTGTAACCTCAGTACGAGATACAATCGGATAGTAAAATAATTTGGTTTGCATTAAAGTTGTCTGAATAAATTCCGAATCATTCAGTTTTAGATTCTGTGGGTTTGATGCCTGTGAGTTCAGAGATATCAATAACATCATCATCACAAGGAGCGCCCCAGAAATATTTTTCTTCATTTTCATTTTTTACCCCATTTTTTAAGTTAATTGTGTTTTGTAGCTGACTAGATGCTGTATCAAGATGTTGTCGTAAAAAAACACTGTGTTTAAAATCTTTGTCCAATAGATCTCTATATACATCTGCTAATATTTCCATAGCTTCATCACTGGCTGACTCAATGAAACATTGTGAAAACGTAATAAAAAAGCCACGGTTACTTAGATTGTTATGACGGGAAGGGTGGTCTTTAATCCAGGTTGTTAAATGATCAGCTGAAATAGGATATCCAATACGTTGCACATCATCTGCTTGTTTTTTTGTTTTGATCGTAAGGGGTAAACAGCGGTGAATTTCATTTAAAAATGCTAAAAGTTCATCAGTACCAAATTTAACACTGGCAATTTCTCTATCTTCTATTCCTTCAGATGTTTTAACTTTCTGTGTAGTTATTAAACCAACGGTGTAATTAATTAGCTTTACTTTTATTTTTCGTAAGCCTGTTAAGCATTCAATATAGAAATCATCATTATCTTTTGACATGGTTTGAACCTCCTGTTAGATTTAATAATGATAGGAGCAAATAATACTCGTGTCAATAAAACACGAGCATATAATGCACCATATGTCCGGTTCAATTTATAATTGCTACAATCGGGCTATGACAATAAAAAAACGTGATTTGGAAAAATTGATGTATATCGAGGCTTTATTGCTCGTAAAACATGGACTTGGAAGACCTGATTTGATTAATAGATTCGGTATATCGACTAAATCTGCATCTTTATTGATTAAAACTTATGGTGAGTGTTGTCCTGGTCAAATGATTCTTGATAAAAAACCGGCCCGACCCATGTATATAGCTAGTAGTAAGTGCAAGCCGTGCTTGCTGAAGTCACTTAAAAATGCAAAAGACTATTTAGCCTGTAGTAACAAATTGAATAGCTTTTTAGAGTGAAGTCGATAATGCCTCATAAACAATTATTACCGATACTGATGCTTATACCATGCGTGACTGTATTTTCAGAATCTGCTAAAGCAGGCGAAGTATTTATTGGGTTAACGGCGCAACAATCAAGTATCGATATAGACGAGGATGACACGCAAGTAACTTTAGCCGAATTAAACAGCAAATTATATTATTCACCGGCGCTAGCAATAAGGAGTGAAAGTAACTATTTTCATGAAAACACACATTTGGGTTACTTTTTGGAATTTAATAGCGGTTATTATATTGTAAACAGACAGGTTCTTAATGGAAGCATTGGCAGCACTGTAAACTTAAATACAAGTTTATCTGGTCTTTACTGGGATTTAACACCGACTATATTTTATAATTTTGGCAATAAAAAAAAAGAAAACTGGGATTTTAAAACAGGAATAGGTTTTGGTATTGGTTATTTTTCAGTTTCAGGTAGTGCAGTTCTGACAGAACAAGCGGGACAACCACTAGTAACATTTGACGATGATGGCTATGGATTGACCGTAGGTTTATATTTAGAAGCAACCAAGAATGATTGGTTTTTTCAAATAAAAGGGTATGGCCCAGGCATTGAGGTTGGTAATTATGACTTAGTTCTTGCTAATGTTCGTATGACTATTGGTAAAAAGTTTAATTTTTAACTTTCCGAACTGGGGTACTGGCTAGAACGACAGTTTCCGATCTGGTTAGCGAGTTTAGTGGTTGTTGTGGAATTTTATTACTTTCTGTGGAATATAAAAAAACTATATAAATCAAATACATATGTGTATAAAGTACGTTATGTTAAATGGAATTCAGAGTTAATATTGTGTATAATTACACTATATTAGAAAATGATAATAAAGCATACTTATGGAGTATAAAGAGATTCGATAATGCTTGTGTTGTAACAGTATTATACTTAACACAAGTAGATATATACGGGACTGAGTAATCGGTGTCTACCTACCGCCCTAACGGGTTCCAGGCAATCTGGCATAATCAAGAGTACCCGGGATATATAAAAGCCTCCTTTATCGGAGGCTTTTTTTTGTTTTAAATAAATAATTTAGAAATTTCTCGGTTTTACTATTTTTTCATTTTTTATGGTTTTTCTAACTAGCATTTCAAATTTAATTCGACTTAAACTCTTACCACGTTTAGGTTGATTGTTACCTCTGTCTTTTATAAAAGCAGTTTCAACCCACACAATTAATGCATTTTTTTCTTGTCTGTGTCGTTTAATAGAAAAATATATATGATATTTATATTCCCTACCAGCTTCGTTTTTAAGATTAACAATTAACCAATTCTCACGCCCTGTAAATAAACAATATTTTGTGTTTGTATTTTTAAGAATTTCACGAAGTTCAATTGAATTTCCATAACGTTTTTTACAAAACTGTCTCCGGCGACCTTGATTGTCCATTATTAATGGCTTTGGGTCTAGGTTACTAGTTTCTACACCTTCAGTATAACAATGGTTACTAAAATGAAAATATAGTGTTACGTCAATTTCTGGATTTTTATCTTGTGCTGGTATATTTACTTTCAATTCCCAAGGAGACATATGTTTCAAATCATAAATTTGTCCATCAATATTAATATTTTTAGGATGTTTATACATTATAGTTAAATAAGTTAAAGTTTAGACATTAATGTCGTTAATGATTTTCCTTAATATTTAAAGTAAAATATTAAATTGATTTCTAATTTCATCACACGATGTGTTTGTTTGTATACTATCGCCGTTTGGGAATACTTTCTCTACTTCCAAAATAGCTCCCCTTACTTCACTAGTCGGTGTTAGCAAAAAACCTTCTTTGGCACCTGTACCAGATTCGGAGAACAACTCTATAATACCGTCTACATGCTTAGAAAATAATGTACCTTTTTTGAATTTAAAGAAAGCATACCCTGAATTCTCTTCATATAAGTATTCGGATGATTTATTCATTGTTTCTTCAGAGAAAACATTTAATACTTTCACAATATTATTTTGATTCATAATTGTATCCAATTTATTTAATTATTATTACACTATTATTTATAATCATTATTATCTGTTAAGCAAACAGCGCTAGCTGTCGTTCTATATTAAATCCCCAGGCGTCAAGTTTAAACCAGGTGGACTTCCATGCGTTAATCTTTATCTCAGTGCGTCCAGTCTGCACAATGCTTGCAATCTCACTCCTAATACGCGCTAATGCAGCTTCACGGGACACTGATTTAGTACGTTCCCAAGCTTTGAGCGGTGTTGACCTGCCAGCGGTACAGCCACCATCCGGTAAGACTTTTAAGCTGTAGGATACAGCATGTAACCAGGTATCATCCTCGATACAGAGCAAGTGTGCGATTACATAAATATACTTGCTCTCAAAAATGAAAGCTTCGGCATCATCTTTAGCGTAGACACCCTGATTATTAGGTAACAGCATTATTGTGGTTTTACCTTACTAAGTTTCTTAGGATCTACTTTTATTAAAGAATCACCCGCTTTTAGTTCTATTGATGTAGAACTACCTAACAATGCAGATGCTAGTTGATCAGCAGGATGAACTAATTTATCATGCGATTCTTTACTTAAATCAAATAGATTATTAGATAGTTTGTCTAATAAATCTTCCGGTATTGTTGTTCCTTTAGCGTCTTTCCACTCTAAGCTAGTTTCAACTAACCAACTAGCACGTTCCATGTCGAGTTCAAATTGTTTTAGTTTAAACTCGGCTACAGCATGTTTTTCATGCCAGTTATTAAGCCATTTTATAAAAAATATTACTGTACCAATTAAACCAAAGGCGTATAACATCTGCTTGAACCCAGTTAAAAGAATTAAACCTGTTTTGTCTGAAGAGGTACTAATAAGGTGATATGTTTCTCCACCAGACACCCAAACATTAAACCCTAGAAATGATATAAATAGGAATAATATAATCATAATAGGGTATCTTAAATTGATAGTACCCTTTGTTAGTTTGAACTCATTTTGCCTGTTTTTTATTTCACTTAATATATCTTTACGGATTTCACGCCTTGCATGTGTGTTGCTCCGATCGTCATGTTCTTTAATAGCTTTATTTAAATCATCTTGTTTTGCATCCAGCAATTCTTGTTTTTTCATATATTCGTTTTCTAATGATTCAGTTAGTGATTTAAGATTATCATTTAGTTCTTTTTCCTTTTCGGTTTGTTTAATATCAAGTTCAACACGATATTTTTGAGTTTCTTTTAATAAATCCGCATGTACACTGGCAATCTTCTCTAAAGTTGCATTTTGAATAGCATTTAACTGCATCTGATGATCAGTATCACCAATCCCACGACCCTCTACACATGTATTTAGCTCATCACTAAAAATACCAGAGATTTTTAATTTGTCTTCCGCAGTCAACTCACCAATGTCTGTTCGAATGCCAATTTCATCAAAATATGGTGATTGTGATTTTGGTGCATTAGCCCTGTCCAAAGCAAAACCACCTCGATTGTATTCAATCGGGCAACCCTTTATATTTGTTGTTAATCTATCAATAACTGAAGAATTAACATGGCTAATTAGCGTCATATCAAATTCTTCAAGGTTTTTGAAAATACCACCAATAGTCTCTATTGATACAGACTCACACGTATACGTTTCATTTATTTTTTTTAAACAATTTATTATCGCTGTATCTGACTGTCTTGGAACTTGTAATGTTTTCATTTTTGCTGGCATAATACGTCCTTTATGATTCCCTATTTATTTATTCTGCTCTTTGATTAGTATTATCATCTGTTTCATTTGATAATTTATTTTTAAGAGTACCTATAATTATCATCAAAATTCCAACACCCATTATTCCGCTAAGGTAGTAATATATTCCTACTGGTATATCTTCACGTACAAATGTAAAAAGAAGTCCTGATAAAATTGGTGTAGCCCATGTCAATTTCATCCCAACTTGTAGTATGTAGTCCTTTACCAGGGTATACATTATAAAGCTCGCCACTATCACAATAGGGGTCATGATCCGTATCATGGTAATTAAATTATTTTGCAACTGATCAAAATTTATAGCTTGTTCTGACATATTCCCATTACTCCAAATATCTATGTTAGTGCGGTGTTCTACCAGCCTGAATAATTCACAACTAGATCAGCAACAATTTGATTTTCTGTACGATCGAGTTTGCCACAGATATTTGCCATGCCTAGCAGCCCTAAATCCCGCATTAGTTCATCACCCCACTCACTGTTATAAAAAGAGCACATTACAGCCAGTAATGCCGCCTCACCTCCTGACAATATGCCTATATTGTTTTCAATATAATCCCATTTCGGTGTTAATTGGGCCTTGTCAGTCACAAGATCAATTGTGCCCACAATATTAACCGGATCACTGCCCAGTGGTTGTTTACATTCAAAGAAACGTAAGCCCACAATTTTTGCTCCACGTTTCCAGGCCTCTAAAAAAAGCGTGGGAGCTTCAAGGCTGTGTTTTATGTTTTCCTCTTGTATTTTTTTGATTCTGGCCAGTGTCACTTCGTCTATGTCATTCATAATACTAATTCCCAAGTTTCGTTAACATGATTAAAATATATGCCTATACTTGATAAAATGCAACCCTTAATCAAGATATTTAGGTAATTTATTTAGTATTTTAATCGCGTATTCAACAATTGCCGCCTGACTATGGCCGCTTTCATTATGCAGTTCTAAAAGCTTTAGTTTTGTTTCACTACTAACTTTAACACCCAGGGCTTTTTTAGGAGTGTTTCCTAACAACTTTCTACCCGCACCCTCACGCTTTCCACCATGTGTTTTATTTATTGTCATTAAATCCTCAATTTATCAACTATTAAAATTTTATGATTATACTGAATCCACTATACATATCATATGATAAAATGCAACCCTAAATCAAAATGTGTGTGTTGCAAAACATTTGTATTTAATATGTAGTTATTATGGCAATATGCCGCCAAAATGGTCTTTGTAGCAGTGCAACAAACTAAACAGTTATGGTGCAATTTGAATGGGATTTGACATCGAGCTAATTATTTAAACTGAGGCCGGAGCCGAAGCCAGGCACAGGGACAGTGCCGCAAAACTGTTTTTTTTACACTGCTAAAACTGTTCTTAACGCTCTGTTATTAAATTTATGCGCCGATTCCATTCATTACATCGGTAATAGATTGAGTGAACATATTATCAACTTCGCCTTTCAATTCTAAGTCTCTATTAATATCACTCCTAATGGATTCGAGTAATTCATCCACGGAAGACCATTTTTCGCCTCTAACTAGATCATTCATTCGTCCACTAATCCGATGAATAATATTATTTAGTTTTTTAACCATCACTAAGTGGTCAGAATTATTAAAGTCTAGTGTTCTTAGAAAGACTGTAATTTTATTGGTTAGTAATGAAAGTAATTCTGTTTGCTTTTGGTCTGAAAGATTACTTATCAATTTTGTTTTTTCATAATCGTGTATTTGTATTAATTTATTCATATATGATCCCTCAGATTTAGTCCGATATTTTTATATATTTTAATTATTATAGTGATTTTAAATATGGAATAATTCTTTTGTTCTTACGGTATGTATTTCTAAATACTCATAAAAATAGCCTGCTTTACTTAAGGAGTATTAAAATATTTATTTATAGACTCTAAATTGCTTCTTAATAATTCGGGCTTTAGTGACTTTTTATCGTTCTTCATTTCTATTGATATCTTACCTTTATTTGATACCCTGGTAATTATTGAAGAATTACACTTGCACTCAATTAAAGTATTAAATATTTCTATAATAGTTTTATGAATACTGCCTTCCTTATGTAATTTATTATACCTAACTTTTGAAATAGTAATATTAAGAGTTTCATCATTTGACGAAATTATGTAATTTTTATTAAATTCATCATATTCTGTTCTGTAATTCATTAATTTATCCAGTAATGAAAATATTAGATTTTAGTGATACATAAGCCAGAGCAAGGTAAAGAGCAGTTAAAAATATACTTACTCTTCCTAATTTCCAAAACAATACTATTTTTTATATATTTACTGAATTCTTATAAAAAATGATCTTAAAATCTTTGAATGAAATACTAGATATTTTGTTTTCTTCAGCTATATCACACAATTTAGACCAGTATTCTTGCCATTCATTTACATTCTGAACTTCCTTAAAGTCAAAACATGTTTCTATTATCTGACCTTTAGATCCAGCCATAATTTCTGTTTCTAAATCAAATAAATTATTTAGTTTATCCATAATCGTACTCCTTCATCCTGTTATATGTACCGATATGACAACACTGGGCTTTGTCAGGGATATTGATTACTTACTTATATAACCAAATTTAACCGTTTCTAGTATTCCTCGGGTATCAACATACGCTTTACCATCATGAAGCTTTGGTAAAAATTTTAAATTACGTATTTCCATACTTACACGGATTCCCTTAAGTGGGTTATCAATGTCAACCAAACCAGATAGCCATTTATCTAGCGTCGAACCTGCTAAAACATCACAATTGGTTATATCTCCTTTGTAATTATCTCCGTCCTGAACTGAGCCTTGTAATAAACCTACACTAACAAAATACAAAGTACGATCACCTTTAACATGTGAACGAATGCCATTAATAAAACCATTTGCTACCGTTAATGAATCGGTTTGGAAAAGTTGATTTATAAAAGGACGTTTACCTTTCACTTTATCACTTTCATTATTAGTATTATCAAAATCAGGAAAATCTTGTGCATTATTAGTATTTGTCATTTTTTATTCCTCACGGTTGTGGTTGTTGTGATGCTTTTATTCGTTTTTGATGTCGAACACTATTTTTTCTAACATAAGTATCTGAAGCACATAAATGAAGATTCTTAACCGAAACATTTGTTACACCAATTTCGGAAAGAAAATTAAATAATGTGCTTGGTGATTTAAACCGTCTTATTGATTTTCGTTGTGTATGTAAAATATAACGACGTGAAGACACTGTTCTGAACATAATTACAAAACCATTATCAGTACCTACAACATCAATTTTAATATCATGATGATCTTTAATCATCTGAGAAAAAAATTGTAGCTCCGCTGAAATTAAATCGTTATTTAACATCAACTGTTGTTCTAACACCAGTTGGTTTTAATATCTTTAAGGGTTTAATCTCCACTTTAGGTATTTTCTTACTTCTATTTTGGTGCTTATGTGGACGAGGCATAAAAAACAAGTCGTTTTCTTTCTCATAAAGATCCCCTGCTTTCACATCACCAAGTACCTCTAGAGCATTTATCGCTTTGCTTCGGAATATATCAAAATCAACATCAGTGGGCACGCGCATACTGATAGTTAAAATTACTATTTCACCTCGAAGTGCGGCCCAACATTTACCCAAATGAACTGCACCCTCAAGAATAGGCGTATTATTTTCCGCAATGATTGTATTCATAATTAAGATTCCAATTTCAAACAGTATTTATTAGTAAGTCTTTTTATAGCTGTTTCACTTAAAACAAAATCCTGAACTGTTTTACCAGCGGATAAGCTTATAATGATTTTATCTCCATCTGAATCAAAACAAACATCTTCTACAACAGGCATTTTTTTAGTGCCTTTTTTTGATTTAGAAGTAGATTTACTACCTTTATTTTTAATATTTTTTTCTTCATGATGTTTTTCTTTCAATTCAGCATCTAAACGTTTAGATGCTTTACGAACATTGCCCTCAACATCATTACTCCGAATATCTTCAATGAACGCTTCAGTAGCCGCTGAATCTTTCTTATATGCTTTAGAGAGCTCGTATAAAGTGTCGGCATCCTGAATCACGTTATCTTCAGATAACGCTTTAATTACATCACTTGCACCCAAAATTCCACGAGATTTTGAAATACTGGTAGCACTAATACCAAGATATTTTGATACACTCTTATCATCCGTTGACTTACTATGTTCTTTACAAAGATCAACACCGCGCATGATTGATGCTGCACTTTCCAGTGCGTTAACATTTTCACGATTGTCGTTTTCCTGTATTTGCATACGAAGCACCAAAAGCTCATCTAACTCACTGGTAACTATTACTGCATCCAGTATTTCTACTTTCTTTGAAGCTCTAACAGCCCGCCAACGACGCTCACCTGCAATAATCATATGGTTGCCCTGATTATCCACTGGTCGAACAACTATAGGCTGTAATTGCCCTATGGTTTCAATTTCAATCTGAAGATGTTCTAAAGCGTCAGCATTAAATGTTTTACGAGGTTGACTTGGATCTGGTTTGAATTTTGAAGCGGGTAAAGAAATTAAACGACCTTGTGATTTTGCCTCATCTAACAATATAGATAAATCGCCTTCATCATTACCTCCAAAAAGTTCACTCACACTTTCAACACGGTTTTCTTTTTGTTTCTGATTAGTTTTTTTAGATTTATGATTCGCTAATGCATTTTTAAGATCCATTACTTATACCTCACTCCGTACTAAATATTCTTCAGTTAAAGCCACAAATTGTTGGGCTTGAATACTTTTTGGAGCATGATTTTTAACTGTTTTATTAAAAGAACGTGCTTCAGAAACTTTTACTGAATGAGTAATTACAGTGTCAAAAAGTTTATTTCCATAAAGTTCTTTTAAATGATCATAGTGAATTTCTTCAATATTAATCCTATGCGAATCCTTACCGTTAACCAAAATACCCAATATATCTAGTTTTTGATTAAGACGTTTTTTATTCACTGAAGCTGAGTCCAGTTGTTGTTTCACACCATCAATACTATCTTCATTTAGCTCAGTAGGAATAATAAGATAATCGGAGGCACCGTGCGCGGCAGTTTGTAAAGTACCCGCAGAAGGTGGACAATCAATAAACACATCATCAAAATACCCAGCAAGTACTTCGATTTTATCCTGGAACTCATAAACACAATCTACCGCTTTGGTACCCATCTCAGCTAAGTGTTTAGTCGCCCCTATAATATAAAGATTTTCAGTAACCATAAATGGTTCTGGCATTTCATTTTCTTCATAAAGCCAGTAACTATTACTAACACCAGGAACAGCTTTCTGACTGCCTGATGTAACAGCTTCAGAAACTTTCATTATGGCTTCAGGTAAATCGTCGCCAAAAATTGCTTTAGTAAGATTTCCTTGTGGATCATTATCGATCAACAAAACCTTACGTCCAGTTTCTGAAACTTCTTCACCTAAGTTACGACAGACCGTTGTTTTACCTGGTCCGCCTTTCTGAATTGAAACAGATGATACTTTGCCCATTATTAATTTCTCCAAATCCGGTGAACATTCGTTAAAAACGATGCTATACCAGCAACCCCTGTAAACCGAGGTGCGCTGCTAAAACAGAATAACTATATAAAATAACGCACTTCAAGTCAACCATATTTAAATGATCAAAATATAGCACTATGATTAACAGAAAATCATACTAAGGCAATCTTACAATGCCTTAAAGATAAAACTAATTTAATTGTTATATTCGTTAAATGGATTAACAAAATTACCAGGGTCATTAAATTCCTGGAATTTATAAGCTTCAGCTTTTTTGTTACGGCCCTGAGTAATAATTTTGAAAATCACAACAATAAAACAAAAGATGATTAATAATAATGAAAGTAATAGAAACATAGTAAGTCTCCTTGTATTAATATCGTACCTAATTTAATAAAAAGCCTAAATATCCGGCACCCTCACAAACATCCAGGGTGCATGGAAATTTAGGTGTTAATAAGAATAGTCACAAATTCAATATATCCATACTTACCAATTTATATATTATTCATTTATGACAAGTCATTTTAAATTTATATAATAAAAAAGAACCTCAATATTCTGAGCTCATATAACCTAAAAAGAAAAGCCACCCGAAGGTGGCCTTATAACCAAATACTTACTTTGAAGTGTTTGGTGTAGGTTCGGGAGTCTCGAAAGAAATAGCAGAAAGTATGCCACTGCTTTCAAGATACCCAGCATCATTAATTTTAAAATACGGATTAATGATTGTCAGATCTGCAAGCTGCGAACCAAGAACATTAACAACTCTATCTCCAATCTTAGTTTGAGTCTCGTAAGAAGTATGCACTAAACGATGTAATGATTTAGAAACGTAACACGAAAGATACTGTGTTTGGCGATTTTTACCATCACCATGTGAGTATGCTACTTTCGCAAAATATTTTGGATCATCACCTTCATTTTTACCTGGTACACGGTCAATCTTATTAACGAAACCACGGACAGTTAAAATATTTGCAGACATTATCTTTCTCCAACCCCTGGAAAGCCGAGGTGCGCTTTGCTCTTAAGAGCGAACAAGTACCGACTATTAAGTCAACTTGATACCATCAAAGTAGCATACTTTGATGAATAATAAAAGGGCCATAATGTAAATAAGATAACACTAATGATGCGACGTAAAGCCACCCTATAACTTAAAATATAAATTATCTGATTAATTAATAAAATATACGAAAAAAAAGAAAAAGCCACTCATAAGAGTGGCTTTAGTGTCATATTACTACATCAAACAAAGACAATTGTCCTGTTGGCATACTAACATTTGACTGAGGTAACACCTTAAGCGTTTCCTCGTTTAACTTAGTTTCTGAAGATTCATTTTTTGACCATCGCTGGTTAAGTTTTGAATCCCAAAAACCTAAGTAATGGGCTGGTGTACGCATAATTTTAGAAAATTCCATAGTTAGCGTGTTACCCGTTATTACTTCTGCTGGTATATGCATTAATGATAGCTGTAAATAGCACATCATTGCCGCAACCGGATCAAGATCTATACAGCTAACCCAAAGATGTTTTTGAGGATTCAAGCCCTTCTCCAGCATAATTTCAGCAAATGCAATGACCATACCACCTGCCCCACTAGCTGGTTCTGAAAGAGTAATAAATGACTGTTCAGACAATGAATTAATCTCATTACCATGAACCATCATTGCCATTAACTTGGTAATTTCGTAAGGAGTAAAAAACTGTCCAATATGTCCCGAACCAAGTTCTAGCTCCATAAAAACACTTCCAAGAAAATCGCAAGAGGATACTTCAAACCCCATAACAACTTCAGCCAACAAATGCGACATACGAATAGCATCATCTTTCTTATATCGGCCCACAATATCCATGTATTCCTGCTCACGTTCATCAGAAAATACCATTGCATTATGGATTGATATTCCACTCATCATTACAAAATCACGAAAGACTTCATAACGATGGTGGTAACATGCTGTTTCGTTAAACAGACGTATAAACGCCTTACGATGGTTATCCACCATTTTAAACTCCAACCCCTGATAGTCCGAGGTGCGACTGGTGTAAAATACACCACAAGATTAATACCAAAAAACATTTATTTTAATAAAGTATTGATACTTAACTTGCAAATAAAAGTTTAATCAAAAGACATAAAAAAAGCCACTCAAAAGAGTGGCTTGTAAGTTAATATCAATTAATGAATTAACTTATTAGATGATTAGAATGCCTGGTAAACAAGAAAACCAGGTATATCATCGTCATCGTCATTAACTACATTATTAACCGACAGTTCGAGTCGATCAAAATACAGAACCTGACTAATAACAGAATCATCGTTGTTATGAATAGACTCATTGGAATCATTCATTTACTTTCTCCAACCCCTGGTAGTCCGAGGTGCGACTGGTGCAATATACACCTTACAAGTACCAGCTAAAAAGCCACCCTGTAAATTAGTTATACACGGAAATTAACATTCATGGCATCTGCAACAGCAGACACAGAAACAAACTCTTTACCAATGAATTCATCGAATTCATTTGGTACTTCACAAGTCCCTTCATCACTATAAACGTAAAGTAATTTAAATGGAGCATTCTTTACATTCCTACTAACACCGACATGAAGTTTCCAATCATCAGTAACCAAATAATCGCTTAATAAGTAGCAAAAATAATGATCACCCCACCGCCTGAAATAAAGCTTTTCTCCAGCACCTTCTTGGAAAATAAAAAAATTAAGCCCCATATCTCTTGGTGGTAACACTTCAAAAAAATGTGAATAAAGTGATTCTGTCACTTCAACTGCACCACCCGTTTTTTGTAGTGCTTCTAACAGTACATTTGTTGTATCTATCATTATTAACCCCTGTAGATCGAGGTGCATCATTACTGGCATTTAACCAGCATAAGAGCACTGGAAAAATGTTTTCGGTATAACCCGAAGCCAGAACAGGCAACAGTCAAAAGACTATCCTGTGCTTATCATAATACCCCAAAATGATAAGGAATGCCTAGCTAAATATACCTTTCTAAAATATATGGTATATATTATGTAACTAATTGAAAAATATAGCATAAATACATTTTGTCATAATGATTTCAATATCATTATTTAAATTAATCCCGCTTCTATAAAATCAACAGCTTCACTTTCTTGTAACTCTGTGTGTTTTTCTTTACATATTTCAGAGTCACACATGCTAACCGGTTCACCAGACATGAAAGTAATGAAAACTGTTGCTTTATCACTACAGTAATCACACGTATCACTGTGATATTCTGATTTACTCATACTCCAATCCTTATAAATGGTGTTAGTTATGAGTGTTAACTTCCTTTAGATGCAGATCCCCAGTGTTTCCTTATTGCACGATTCTGGAAATAAGTTAATGCAATATTTATTATATGTTTAATTATAAAGGCTAATAATATTCCTGAAGAGATTGTTAGCATTAAGTTTACATCTATATTCATATTTACTTACCTCATTTATTCCAATATTCTAGATTCGATGAGTAGTGACTCACATAACTCTCTAAAGCCTGCTTTAGTGATATTTCTAAAATAATATTATTACATTACTCTAATTATTTAAACCAATTAATGCGTCTCTCTTTTGTTTAATAGTATTTGTTTTTATCTGCACGGAATTAATCAAATTACAAGCATCTTTAGAAATAACACCTTTTTCACACTCAGGCAAAAGAATACTTAAAAGATATTCATGAGAATCTATGCTTTTACCACATTCTGGCGAACGTAATGCATCATTATCATTTATCCCAGCACCTACTGGGGCACCACAATCAAATGACTCAAGTGAGCTTATATAATTGGCGATTGCAAAATTTGCAAAAACCTTACCGTACTTTGTAAATGGATCATCGGTTTTCGCTATGGAACTGGAATGATAAGGGCCAGCATACTTTATGCTTTCTAGACCTGCTTTATCACCAGACCACATATCGTTACATGTTTTTTTGTAAACAGCATCATTTAAGTCTTTAGCCAGAAAACCAACTAGACCAGTCTCATCACTTAAGTACCACGTGTCACCAGACTCATTTTCCAATGACTTTAAGCGAAAGCAAGCACCACTTATAAATGCACTCTTAACCTGGTCTTTATTTAATACAGCTGGTTCGCCTACATCATGCAGTGTTTGTGCATGAAGGGAAAATGAAAGCATCATTAAAAACATTAATGTATTTGCGATTTGTATTATCAACATTGTTTTACTCATCCTTACTATTTAGTTAATAAAATACTCATTTAGAAAAATGATTTTACACACTTATTCAATGTAACCATCTGAGCACCCCTATGAAACTGGTAATTGTGAATTCGATTTGTTGCAACAACAAGCCGATTGGTTTTTATTAGTTTTAAAATTACTAGATGAAAAGAATATTCAAATATAAAAAGCCCTCTAAAAAGAGGGCTTAACCTAAGTGACTAATTAACATTCACTAGGCAATAGAACAGTCGTAACAGAACGATCAGATTCAGTGATCACATATACTTTATCAATACCAAAAGACGCTTTATCAACATCATATAATGAAAAAATACGACCTCCATTATGTAACGCATTAGTATTAAAAATATGATCCTCTTCGTCCATATCACTCCAATCACCTTGAACATGCCGCAATAAAAAATATTGTGGGTTTAAAGATTTCTCATCAACCAAACAAGATATTCCACGAGACATAACAATTTTTCCTAATGAAAACTTAGGAAATGCCATAGGCACATTAAAGTTCATGATTTTCTCCAACCCCTGGAAAGCCGAGGTGCGCTCTGATCAAAATAAACCACATCAGGTACCAAGCAAAACGCTCAACCTAATATAGTAAAAATAACATAAATAAAGTAAAAGTCAAAAGAACTAAGGGGCGTTGCCCCTGGCGCACTGCAAGGGTTCGCTTCGCCAAAATCCTCACCCGTTCAGACTCCCTACGGTCGCTTAGCTGCGGCTTCCGGTTTTGCCCTGTTCCGTTTGCCACCCCAGACTTCGCCAGCCGGGCAGGATTCATGCGCGCGCTAAAGCGCAAACATAAACCCTTAAACCGATTTGGAGAAAACGATGAAAAACTTAAGCCAGATAACACCAACTATAATCTCACTTATTCACGATAGAAATATAGCGATACTGGAAGTTCTCTACATAGTAGAGTCAGCTAAGCGCATAGAAGCTGTCTTAAGCCGAAACACCTCTGAGACATGCCCACACTACGAATTAGCACCATTAAAAGACAGTGAGCCACTAAGAGCACGAATTGATTCTGAAATGTGGCATAAGATATTCGATGATTTAAATCTTTATCCCGCAATGGATAAGCAAGATACTAAACTATTGAATACCTGGTTATACGGAAGTAAACCACCACAATTTACGGTTACAAATATAAAATCAGTTTTAGAATACTTTTCAACTGATGTAAATCACAGTATTTTTGATAAGGCATTAGTGAATGTATTTGGTAACTTAATTAACGGCAATACTCATTCACAAAACACCGAATTTAGGGTTAATAGTTACTTAACGATACCCACAATTTATGGTGAAAATATGTATCCTAAAATTAGCCTGGATTCTAAAGAAAAGATTAACAATATGGATCAAATAATTAAACAGCTTTATAGAAAACCATTCTACGAAAATCACCTAGTGAAATGCATCGATGAAGTCCTTGAAAGTAATTCTGTTTTCGAAGATGATTCCTACCGTATTTATTCGCTAACTAAAGACACAATAAAGATAGAGTTTAAAGATAAAGGTTTAGTGATGAGGCTCAATACAATCGTGTCAGAGTGGTTTAAAAACAATAATAAATTTGAACTTAATAATATAATTACACAGATCATCCATAATATTCCAGCCCATAACGAAAGCGCTATTATGTGACATCATAATCAAGGCTTTGGTGTTAAACAAGGGCCCTTTTGATTGATATTATTAACTTGCAAAAACATTAATAATATGAATCAAATCAGAATAAATATTAATTCATTGTTTAACTATCCGGTCGTAAGACCGGACGTTTAAAAACAATTATCGAAAGCTCTTCGGCATCCAGTTCTGCATCGCATCATCTGCTTCAAGTAAATCTGCTAGTACGCCTTTTTTTGATTTAGCATGATCTTCTTTCCACTGACCACCGATCATTTCATCACCGATATCTAGCAACGTTGGTTTTGTTACTCGATTAAAATAATTATCTTTTGTTGGTTTCCAATGTTGAGACATATCAAACTTAATAGTTTCAAAGATTAACTCATCAACACCATTGATATTACCATAACGATAACTTAGAGCCGTACAATAAGAGAGTAACCGTTTTTTCTGAACACTGCTTAATGCCCTAAATTCTGCGAATTGTTTTTTTTCATTTTCCTGCGACAGCCAATCCATTGATAAGCCCATTTTAAACGCATCTATAGCCTTATAAGAACAGGTTTCGTCGATACCCTGTGTACTACCTAAGTCAGACACCGTAATCTGAACAGCGAGCGGTAATGAAGCCCAGCAATCTTCAGTAAACACTTTTTTAACATGTGAAAAAACCATTAAATCATAAGTCAGTTTATCATCTTTCATTAATTCACTTTGAATAGCCTGCAACTTAAAATTAGCTAAATCTGTTTTAAGTGCTGCTGACTCGGCATGATTATCAGTATCTACTGCCTGTGAATCTGATGTTTGCTCACTTTCGTTTGGTGGAAAAGCCAGTAACATATCTTCTTTTTTAACTAGACCAAAATCATAGATAATCTCACCATGATTATGTGTAACTAAAACGCCACTAACTACTTTCTGTTCAGGACTAAAATCACGATACTGTTCACGTTTTTCTTCGAGCTTTTCAATCTCTTCATCGATCTGGATTTCCTTTTCCTCATCTTTATCTGTCCACTCTTCATAATCAATTAGTTGAAGGTTTTCGCGTTCTTCTTCAAGGGCCGATAGTTTTTGACTAAGCTCTTTCGGAACACCTTTAAATTCTGCTGTAATGCGTGTTTGAAAATCATCATAGTTATTTTGATCTAATGCAATATCAGCCCACTTCCAACCCGCTTCGATTATTTTATTGGCTTCATCGGTTAATAACTTATCTGCTATTTCCATCAAAATATCTGCATCGTTTACATAGGTTTTATCACTAAATAAGTCATCTGTTATAGTGCCACCCGCTTTCCTATATGCCTTAAGTGTGACCAGAGGCATAAGTGGGTGATCAGTTGTTACAGCATCTTCTGTTAACATTCCTTTAATACGATGCGTAGATAAATGATTAGGTGATAGTTCTTTGTAACAGGCAATCTGTTTATCATGATCATCAGATAGCGTAAATGCAATGACCTGATCTAATGTTAAATGCCCTTCACGAAAATGGTTAATAATAACCATAGACAAGCAAGCTAATTTCATGCGTTTTTTAACATTCACCTGTGAAGTACCAAATTGATGTGCTACTTCCACTACCGTTCTGCCTTCTTCAATTAGTTTATTAAACGCCAAGAACTCATCGGCTGGATGCATTGAAACTCGTCCAATATTTTCAGCTAGTGAAACAGCGGTGATATTTTCAAGTGGTTCGACCATACATGGGACTAAATAGTTACCATTAATAACCTTCTCTTTTCGTAATATTTCAAGTTGTTTATAACGTCTACCCCCTGCAAAAACACCGTACTTATCACCTTCTTTATGCACAACAAGATTTTGTTTCACTCCATTTGCTGCAATTAATGATCGAAGTATTTTATCATCCCCTTTAGAACTCTTAACCGTTCTCACATTGTGTTCAGATAAAAATAAATCTTTCAATGGAATTGATAATAAATTGGTTTTAGTTTGTTTTTTAGTCATTTTCAGTATTCCCTAATTAATTATTTTGTGTTTGAGCGACAGCGCACTGCGGCTGCGCTCCTGCGACGCTGGCGAAGCGTGGGGGTAACAAGTATCAAGGGAGGGGGATCACCCAGGCTGCACAAGCGATAGCGCGGAAGTTAGGGGATACCCTTGAGAGGCGTGTGGGGCAAAGCCCCTAGTAATCTTTTATGTCGTTTTTAACTGATTGTTTTTTTATAACAAAGAAAAGATACAGAATGTATTTAAGCGGAATAGACAAGACACTGAAAATACTTATTTTCAGTCATCTAGGTCATTATCTGGAAACTTTGAATAGTCGATATTAAGGGACATCCATTTAAAGCCCATTCGTTTTCCCCAATCGATTGCTCTTTCAATATTAGAATAACATCGATGTGCATTGCGTTGTGTTTGAATGGGTCGCAAGTGATTCCTATATTTTGCATATAAATAATACTGACCGACACCTGATTCATCGAGTTTATATTGTATTAATAAATCTAAAGAATAACCTGCACCTATAAGTTCAGAAACATTCCTTTGTTCCAATGGCTCTTCGTCCGTCATAATTTCCTGTCGATAAGTCATTATGATTCTCTATTTCAGAAAATAAAAGCCATGCATAATAGCATGGCTCAGCTATGTTCCTAACCAGGAGTAAGCTCATTATTCACTATCAACAGATACCACTTCATTCTCAGCAGTTTGGTAGCCTAAAATTGCGAAGTCGAAAATTCGACGATTCTCAACCCAGAACTTAGCTTGAGTTTGAGAATACATGAGCTTACTTTCAGGAAACGTTTCTGCGAATTTTGATCGAATAGCAACAGCCCAACGCTTTTGGTTGTCACTGCCTCCGTTCATTCGTGGAAACGATTTGGATAAGCTAACATCACCAATCAGTGATACACGATTATCCACCCAATACTGAACATTTGTTTTTTCCAATAACAATACTGCTGTTGGATTTTCATGCTGGTAATATGTTCGGATTTGATAAGCCAGGCGTCTAAGTTTTTTAGACCCAACTAATTTAGGCAAGACATCTTCCGAATGATTACCACCACTGTTTGTATTGGTATTATGACCTTCATTATTACTCATTGTACTCTCCAACCCCTGAAATGACCGAGGTGCGTCTGTTTGATAGTGAAACCTATTCGTTAACATAAATTATTTCCTCACCGCCATAAAGCATAGAAAATAATCGGAAAATCGAATTATATAAGAATATAGCATATTGAGAAGCATTAGAGAAGTATAGGAATATCAATCACTTACTGATGTTCCTGACACCCCTACTCTAAAGTCGCTATTAATTTCACTTACACCTGGATATATCATCGAGTCTTATTGCCATTAGTCTTTGTGAGGCAAACAAATTCACACCGATGTGTATATATTCCATCATCATTGTTTGGCACCCCAGCAGAAAACACAAAAGTATTTTGTTGTTCTTTAATACTGCAAGCGCCCCATTTATTATATTTAAGATTATAAGCGGATAAACTACAGTATTTAAAATGTTTATAAAATTCTGTTTTCTTAAATCTCACCTCACAGAAATTAAGTGATTCCGTTTTTTTACCTTCAAATTCAAAATAATGCTGTTTAACTTTACTACCCGTTTCAAAAAAACGACATACATCTTTAGCTTGAGCATAACTTACTTGTGTATAACTTAAATGCATAAATGCCATACGTTCACCTGATGCGTAGCTACTAGCAGAGAACAACATAGATACTACAAATAATACAACGTTAATCGTTAAAAGATTTTTCATTCATTAACTTCCTATATCATTAATTTTGTCTGATATGCGGTCCATGAGGACTTTATTCATATTGCTATCAACTTGATCTGACATTGATTCACCACCGTCTCTGACCGTATTTTTCTGATTATATAATTGTTCAACATGATCGCTCTGTGTTCTAACGCTATTTGGGTTTTGCATACTTTCATTAATTTCTGATGAGGAACGTGATACGGTTTCTCTTACCGAAGATTCTGAAATAGGCGTCTGTGAATTCACTTGTGAGCTCCAGGCATCATTCGCACCGGAAATTTGACTATCATTACCGGCAAAGTGACCACCAACCGAATTACCGCCTTCTGAAAACATACCTTGTTGAGTTTCAGAGAAGTTAGGATCTAATCCACCTGACATCACCCCAGTCATTGCCATCGTGCGCAACGTTTCCATCGCTTCGGCACCGCCTTGCCCTCCTCGGTTAGCCTGGATACTTAATTGGTCAAACTCACTGGAACTCATTTGACCGCTACTAATGGCATAGTCTTGTAATTTATCAAGCCCATTTTGTTTAAAAGAAGAAGCAAACTGTTCAGAACGCGCTAAGGTTTCTGTTGCTGATTGTACTTCACTCACCGCTTCAGAATGCTGAGATTTATTTATTGATTGTTCAGTTAAACTTGATTCTAATGCTTGCTGGGAAGCATTACTTGCTGAAACATTATAATCTGAAGTCATAGAACGAGATGCATCTGCAATGCTTGACACAGCCGATGTGAATTCATTACTGCTGGTAAAATCTTGAGCGTGTTGAAAATTGGCACTTTCAGATTCTGAGGTTGAACCCTGAGCCGATGCACCGGCTCTAACCGTTGCCCCATTACCTAATAAACTGATGCCTGTACTGCCTTCAATTTGTCCATAGATAGAGCCTTTAAGTTCATCAGTCAGCTGCACATTATTTGATTCAGCCCATTTATTCATCGCACCATCAACTTCACGTTGTTGCATTGTGCTGCTGTTTGTTTCTACTTCACGCATTGAATTTGCTGTGCTTTGGCCTTTCGCAACTTGATCTGTTATCTGATTAGAATCCCTCAGTGCTGCCATATTTGATTGTGATAATTCAGATGATTCCTGATTGGCATGCTGCACCGCAGAATCAAGACGTTGTTGTGATGAATCAACGATGGATTGTCCCAGGTCTACACTGGTACCGCCCTGTGAAACATTTTGTTGTAGATAACGGCCCATTGCACTGGTATCTTGCATCGAACCGGAGCCTAGTCGTTCATGCATCATGCCACTATCAACTGTCGGAGACGTGTTAGCCTGAAATGCTGAGGTATTCATATATTGGGAATTACCTAAACTCGTATTACCACTGGTAGCTTCATCTGAGGCTTTAGAAACAGGCGTTTCGTAACCTTGCATTAAACGACCGGCTAACCCTGCCATCATTGCACCGGACATAGAAACCAAAAGCCAGGCAATCATTGGAATACTGAGTGACAAATAACCCGCTATTGCAGCGTAATCTTCCATTATTTTTCCCAGTCCCGTATTCGTCATAATTGACAAACCCGTTGAAAATCCAGCCCCATCCGTAATGACCGCCGCACTCGCTGCATTGGCGCTGTAATAACTAATAGCGAAATGTAAAATTGCGTACAATGGCGGCCATAAATTTACCCAAAATACCGCTTTCACATAACCCAATGAGACCTTGCCAACTAATGGCGTCATTGCCATTAACATAACAAAAGGAAAAATGGCATAGATAAACGCTTCGAATAAATGCTGAAGAATTGGCAGCATTTTTTTAGCAATCTGCCCCATTGTCATAAAGGTTGTTTTACGTTCCTGCTCTGCTCTGGCAAGCGCAAAATCCTGAGCCGCTGCTGGTGCATCAGCTTCAGAAGCAAAATTAACCAGTCCCCGTTTAAGGGAGTTTGCGACCGCATTTTGACCGACTATCTGCGCATTTGTTTTTGACATACCTGTCATGTACTGAAACGCAACAGGCATAGCCGCAGAGTATTTAGCTACAGCCTGGTTATGATTAACTTCTTGCGTGGCTATTTGCGCACCATGAATATTAACGGCATTTGTTATTTCATTTGCATAATCAACGGCCAGTTGATTATTTATACCGGTTCGACAGGTTAAAATTGAACGAGCGCCTACTGCATCACTATATGTAAAGCTTCGGGTGACGGATGTATTTGCTTGGAAATATGACATTAAGTCATTGGTTTTTACAACATCATCCCAAGTGTACAAACCTAATAATAAATCGTAATAAACACAGCTTTTCCAAAACTCAGAAAAATTAACCGACATTTGTGGTGTTGTAAATTCAAAACGGGCCGCCTCCTCGACCAGTGTGTTCGCGAATAATAAACCATTACCTCGATAACGAATGTTGTTAGGCATAGAAAATACCGTTTCCATTGCACCCGTCGCCCAATTAGAAAAATGGCTAAAGATAGAAGCAACAGCCGACACACCCATTGGAATATTAGCGACAACAGCACTATTAGCAGGTACAACCTGGTCAGTAATGATAACGTCTGTTTTGGGAACCAATGCGACTTGATAAATAAATATAATTGCTATTAACCATTGGATATTTAATTCACCGCGTCGAAAAGCTCCCATAACCATAACAGATAGAAAACCACATAAAGCAGAAATGGTGATTGCTAAACCATAATCATCATTACCAAAAATTGAGGCAATTCCGTTGAATATCATACGTAGAAAATCACCACCCCCGTAGGTATATATTTCCCACATACTAGCGACCCCACATTGCAGACTGAACCATACCGCTACTTAAACGCGACATTATTGCGCGTTCATAATTTTGAATACGACCTTGCATAGCAAAGTAAAGATCTGCATCATTATTGTTTTCATCCTTCAGTTTACCGATACCTTCTAATATTTTATTTAAACGCTTTCGGTAATCTTTAGCTTCATCTGAAGCGCCCATATTATTTGGCATCGAGCTAATAGATTGCCGTGCTTTCTCAATCACGGCTGAAAGATTTCGCAACAATATATCTTCAGCTATCAAATCAGTATAATCATTAGTTACAGAACCAACATTAAAACCTCGTGGAAAATAAGCAGCTGTTGAAGCCAGGTATTTATACAAAGGTATCCTTGTAGAACTAATGATGCCAAGCTGTGTGGCAGTCAATGGTTGATCATCATAAATCTTATTAACAATATCAACGATTTCATTACGAACACGAGCCTTAAGTCCTTGCCAACCAGGAGCTAAACTTTGAAGGTTATTCGTCATGCGTGTGCAGCCATCCTGGTCACTATTTCGATTCTCATTGCAACGATAGTATTGTATGTTAACAGTCGCTTCATTACCCATCAGCATGGCTGTATAAATATTTTGCCCACGTTCGGTAAACATACCATTAGCATCAATTGTGGGATCAATAAATCGTATATTACTTTCACCATCATCCGCAGCATTACTGTCCGCTATAATAATCGTGCCTGTGATGTTTAAAATCATTTCCGCAAACTCTAGGTCAACTGAAAAGAACGGATCTTGCATTAACACGCTCCAGGCTAAATTGCCTTTAGCAAACGTTATTTCATTCGGCGAAGTACCGGAAGCTTCCGTGTTTTTTATTTCACCACCTGTTGTACAATTATAATTAGCGGTACTCCAATCTTCGCCAAAATCTTGCATACGCTTTACAGTACAGTTACCTTCCTTGGCACCAAAGAAATCCATCGTTCCGCCGACCAACTGAGTAGCTGCCTCACACGAATCCATATTCAATGAATTGAGTTTTTGTGCCCATGAGTTTATATCTTCCATAACACCAGATAACTGAGGTGAGACGATTTGAATAGCCAGCATAAATGCCAACGATTGTGCATTCTGACCTATAGACCTTAAATTCTGAACAAACTGATCCGCGTTTATTGCGCTGAAACCACCGCTATAAAAATCAATACCACCACAACCAGCACTGAATTTAGGAGTTTGTACATTTATAAAATTAAAGGGTTGAGTAATAGGCGCTCTGGTCGATATACCGCCTAATGTGGTGTATCGAGCTGTTTGTCCTTCATAAACACCAGGTGTAGTAACATTTGCGTAATCCATGTTATTAAACCATTGGTTAACTTTAGCGGCGGTATCTGCATGTACCGTATTTAACAGCAATATAAAGAATAATGTTATGTAAAGCCAAAGTGTATTAATTTTATATTTCATCGAATATCTCCCAATACTATTCTTTCATCACCCACGCCTTCCATTTGCTCATTGGCAAATAACACCTTAGAAAGCAATGCAGTCCAATCGTTATAACCATAACCGATAGTAGAAACTGAATTGGTATCTGGGTCTACCAGGAAAGTAGCGGGTACAACAGATACATTTAAACGAGACACCATATAGTCACTGCGTTTTGGATATGGATATTCTTTCGTACCTTTACCATCCATTGCGACCGGGATAACCGTAAATCCAAATTTTGATGCAAATTGTTTTAAGATAGGTGAAAAACGAGCGCAATATGGACAATCACTGCGAAAGAAATAGATAATACCTTTCTTTTGCGCGATTTTATAAATGTCATCGTAATTTTCTTTTACTTGATTCTGGTTGTACGCAGCAATAGCCTGAGTTGTTGTTGGTCGCCCCCCTGACAATGAATAGTCAAACTCAGGAGACATCCAAATCGTCTTTTTAAATGCGTCAGAAAATCGTTCTGCTTGACCATTAATCTGTTGTGATATAACCAGATACTCACGTATATTTTCCGACGTAGGATTAATAACTGCTGCGGCCAAGGCATTTTCAAATAGCTCCTTCTGTTTTTTAATAATCTCTGCCGGACTCATTGACTTACTGGGCGAAGTAATAACAACTGAAGGCATTTCTTTCTGTTTCTGCGCTTCCTCAACATCTTCCTCTATTGGCGGTTCTTCATACCAGTACCAACCACGTTCACGGTCTTCATAGTAAGTCTTTTGGCCTTCGGCAATATTTTCACCTGAAAAAACGACCATAATAAAAACCAACAATATACGTGTAAATACCATTATTACTGGCCTCCTAATTGTTGGAGCTTATCGCCTATATCTTGAAGTAGCTGGTTTGGATCTCCGATATTTCCACTGTTGGCTATGTCCATAACATCTGAATAATATTCAGACAAATCCATTGCATTAAAATCAAGTGTATTTAATTCATCTACGGTAAATCCTGGACAGTCTGGATTTTTCGGAGAACCATAATTACGGCTCATTAGCACATTTCCCTGTTCAACAATAATGCGAGCTAATTTTGATGCATATGTGCAGTATGTATATGACGTTTCATAACAACCAAAGATATTTTTTCCACTACAATATGAACCAACATAATGTGATGCATCCTGTTCTCTTTTTACGCCAAGTTCTTTTTCTTCCTGACTACAGCTAGCAAGACTGAGATCAACACCCCACCCACTGTCGGAACAACAATTTGAAAAACCAAATTTTGTTTTGGCACATTCTTTTGCAGCACCTGTAAAAACAGTTAAAGTATCATGGTCAAATTCTTTGGCAAGCTCATCAGCGACAGCTAAACTTGAAGCTGCTTGCTGAAAATCCTCAGTTGCGTCCTTCGATGTTTGATATTCAGCCGCGCAATCACCATTCTGACAAGATAAAACATCACCACACAGATCGACATTACCAGCGGGTTCAATTCGTGGACATTCATAAGTGAGACGTTCCGATGCACAAAAACCATCCCCATTGACAACGCAGGAAGTACTTACCTGACCACAACCTGCTGCTTCAATGGCATCACATTCTTCATCACGTGTAAATATGGGATCTGATGGAATCGAATAGGTACGTTCCCACGACCAACAATTTTTATACACGGGTACATTACCAATATGTCGCCACCCAAATGAGGTACACTTTGACGATATTCTATCCCCTACTAAATGACTACGCCCTTCAGGACATTCCGTTGTCACCGTTCTTTGCTCATCACAAGCAATATGCCGTCTCAAATATATCGTAAACTGATAATTGCCGCCCCCATGTACAAGATTTGATACTTCAATCCGGTTCCAACCATGATGCAACATAAATTTTGCATCAAAAGATTCAGCCGTCCATATTTTACCTTGTTCGCAGTTATAGGTTCCAAATAAGTGCCTGCCCTGAAGGGGCCCTATTCCACGAAATATCAAGTGAAAATTAACCCAAATATCGAGCCAATCATCATAACGAATATCACTAAAGTGAAATTGTTCTATTGCGTATTTATTAGGTACATAAAAATAAATAGTTCGACTATATCGCTTACAATTCCCAGTATGATTATTGCTATATGATCCAAAAGTAAATTTATCGCCTAATTGACTATAAGGCGAATCATCGTCCCCATCAATTACAAAATCATCCATGCTATACGGAAAGGGTTGACCTGCATCAGAATTACTACACGTTACATCAAGATTGGTATTACATATATATTCTTCCGTACCCCGTGCACCCTGAATATAACATTGCTCTTTATCATACTTAGTAACATCAGCTCCAACGGGTAAAGTAACACAACCAGAATAGGTATTAGCCAGTGAGTTAGATAAATCTATAATTTCATCCTCACGTTGAAATAAAGGGTCATTCTTATCAATATTAAACTTAGGTCTATTATTTCTAGAACCTGTAATAAACTGCGCGTTTGGATCTGTAAGTGAATTAAGTAAAGCTTCGTCTTTAATACTCGCACCACTCTTATAATATTCTGTCGCGGGTACATCCTGCCCCTGATATTGCGGGATATTAGCCGTATCAGGATTTTTAGCACTATTACTTATGGTCTCATTTAATCCATCGGCAAATGATTTACCTGCTTGATTTGCTTCTTCAGCCGTGAGAGCCCATGTAGTATTAACAGAAAAAATAAGCATAACTAAAAAAACCAATAAAGAAATTAGCTTAAACAACAAAGGAATATAAAAAATAGAATTAATATTACTTTTTATTTTTCTGAAATTAGTCATCATACTTATTTTCCTTATAGTTATTAAGCCAGGTGTTCGCTGCCACCTTTTCTTTTTTATCACCCAAACGCGATACTTTTTCTAAAAAATATTTTAATGTGGCTGTGCCATGTGCCTTAACATGGGCAGGAATTTCACAACCGCTTTCATCACAGGTTTTAATAGGTTCTAATGGCAAGACAAATGTGGGGACTGATAACACATTAAAACGTGAGAATAAGGTAGGATCGATTTGCACACCACCCGCTCCATTTTCACTTGCGATTCGCTGTATACGTTTAATGGTTGTTGGTAAATCATTATTGTATGCACCTCTTAAAACAACATTAGCACCTACCCTGGCGGCCTCAGACATTAAACGTTTAATAGCATTTTCAGGCATTGAAAATGACACCATAACTAAAGGCGCATTAGTCCAGGGTTCCGCTTCATGGGTATTTATTTTCTCACCTGCGGCTAATGCTTTTGAAATGAATCGTTCTTCACGTATCTCAGGAGATATTCCATTGAAGTTATATAAATTAGGTTTAATACCATTAGGTATTTGATTCATATCTAGACGTTGAGTACGTAAAGTATTTAAAAAATTATCGTCTTTAATTAGAGCATCACTTTTTTCAAACATATTTTGAAAATTAACTTTACTTTTATTTAAAGTATCATTATCTGGTTCCTGATAATTTGTATATTCAGCATGGCATTTAATAGAAATGAGAAAACAAAAAATAATTAGTATGCGCAACACATTCGTTTCCTCCATACCAAATAAGTAAAATCTTCACCGGTTGTTGGGAATTCACGACCAGCACCCCAAATGGCACTTTGAGCACCAAAACCATACGCTTTAAAATTCCAGGGCACTGGATACATCAAGTGTGACTTATATTGCTTTTTACGCATTATTGGTTGAGGTATATTTCCACACATTGCCCCATACGTTGATGTATCCTGAGCCAAAAGTTGTCGATGCAACTTAAAAATCATTGTATGCGTCAATGCCATAGAACTATCAATACCCCCTACATGATTTGCATGATTTCCCGTTAGTGGATAAAGTGAACCTTGTGATCCTGAACACCAATGCAGAGTATCTATTCCAAAATCAGTAATGGCAGCTAACGCTGAATCAGCCACACAAGCAGCTTGTACAGGAGCACTCGCAAATAGAGCGGCTTCAGGATTTAAAATAAATGATAATTCATCATCATCCCAAAGCGGGTCAAGTTCACTCATATAAGCGACATCAAAAGTTTCATTAATAAAACAAGCCCCTTGAGTAATTGTCATACCTAGCCAGTTAAGTACCGGATACTGAATAAAATGAACTTGGTAAAAAGCCTGGCCTGATTCATCATCAGGCTCAATATTATTACCCCGAGCTGCACCGCTAGCACCCAATATTTGACCATTTAACGTTGGCGAACACATAGGTGTACGTACAACTTCAGAGACCCGTGCGGGCTCCCAAAAACTAATGCCAACACCAAGTCGAATAAATACAGGTGGCGGTGCGGGACATTCACATACTAAAGGCGGTGGTGGATCTCCATTACCGGTTTGACCTCCGTTTATTTCTACACCACCGATATTAATTGGAAATAAACATACCCAACAAATATCAGTAATGGGATTTGGAAAACGACCAAAACAACCATCCAGGCCTGAACCAACAGCATTCAAAGATAAGCTGAATAATACTATCGAATAAATGCATTTAAAGTTTAAATTCTTCAACATACAATAAATCGCCTGATTGTCTAACAACGGCTGGTACGGCTTCAATTCTAAAATGAGAAACTAAGAAACCATTCTGGTCATAATAAATTTTTGCTTTGGTATTATTAGTAACATCATTGTAATCACCGTTAACTAATATCCGTTTAAAAGAAATCGCATTACCACAGAATTCTTCTAACCAATTTATTTGTTCTTGATCATCACCATCAATAAAACAAAGTGTTTTTGTTAATGGTTTTATTTTTAAAGGGTTAAATGTAAAACCTGCCTTATAAAGAACGTTTCCCTCGGCATCTTTAATGTCATCGGGCAACGTATAGGTAGGATCTACACCAAAGGCACGATAAATTTGTGCTTTGGGTAACGCTTTACTCGGTGGGCGACGAACATAATCTTTTGCGTTATCCGCCCACTCATTATGCATTCTTTCTAGTTCGCCATTTTTTTGTTTTTCTTCAAGCATGGCTTTTATCGTATCAATCAAGTTTGGTTCGGCAATCAGATAGGATTTACCAAGCTGACCAAGATCTGTCGCATAAACGCTAGAAAATACGGTACATGCGACCAATAACACTGCTTGCAGGAATCCAGTCAATATCCGCATATCTACTATCGTATGAATCTTCATTATCTGTCCACATAAAGTAATAACCTTCAGGTATAACACCAGGAGAACTCATTTTTAAATGAACACCTCCGGATGAAACGGGTTTAGCACGACCAATAAAGTGATTATTAATATAAAAATTACGGTCTTCGAGAGTCACCACATCACCGCCCATACCCGCTACATATTTACCAAACCACATTCCATCTGGGTATAAATTTCCTCTAGGAGGGTAGAACGCTGCAATATCTCCGCGTTTTGGTATCTCACCCTTAACAACAAAAAAAAGTAAGCCATCAATACTTTTCACGCCATTAATTGCAAATTGCCCAAAAGGACTGATTCCCCATGCAATTAAAATTATTGCTGAAAAGAAACTGGCCCAGCGAAAAATAGATTTCCTTGCCTTTTTTTTGCGATACATTTCAGTAATAGCAAATTCTGTCGCGGTTAATGTTTCATTAGGAGTAGTCTTACTCATTATGGCTTAACCTTAATTTAATTCGCTCTTTTACAATATCGGTATAATCAGGTCCTGAACTTAAAACAGCGGGACTTACTAATAATAAGACACTGTATTCTTCGGAAATTTCTTTGATTGAAGTATCAAGTGCAACACCATAACGATGCGCTTGATCTTCTATTTGTTCGGGTGCCATAATATTAATCCCTTCAATTTCAATGTGTGAACCAACCAGCTCATCCATCCGAACAACACCAATGGTCTGACTGTACATATTGTTGTACAGAACAATAAACAAAATCGCACCCATCAGGCCCGATATAAACGGGAAGAGATATTTAATCATTAGGAGTACCTGAATTGGGATTATTTTCATGTGCAACAAGCATCTTGACAGCTTCTAAAACAGAATACCCTTTAGCTTCCTGTTCTAAAATATAATCAACATCTTTAGCCGTTGTGGAATAAAGTTTTGTAGCTAAAGGATCAACATAAAACCGGTGTACGCTTAATCCATCAGGACTATTGATAGCAAGTTCAGAAAACTTACCATGTTCGGTACTCAGGCCTCGCAAAATCTCCAGTTTTCCATCTGAATTATCAATATGGCCTTCATTTTCAGCTTGAGCCAATTCTTCAGCTTTTTGTCTTAGGTAAATAGAAATATCCGAGTTCATGAATGCGGCTTTTGCAGTAGCCGAACTATAATAATCAGAAATTTTTTGAGTAATTGTCATAAAACAGCCACCGTGTTTACGTGCAACACGATAACCCTCTTCTATAAATTCTCCCGCATTACCACGACCAAGCAAACGCCAGGCTTCGTCAATAATACAGAGTTTACGTTGAGTACGATTACCTGATAGATACATTACTTGAGTAATACGCATCATTAAAATAAGGAGCACAACTGATTGTAGATCGGGCGTACTATTCAATGCATCTAATTCAAGCACAATGAAATTATTATCAAGGTCAATATTTGACTTACCTACAAAATGTTCACCATAAATTCCATCAGAGGAATAAGAATAAAGCGCCTTTCTAAGATAAACCGCCTCTGGAGTAATTCTGTCATTCTGATCTTTATCCAATGCTAATTGTGCTATAACCTCATCTACATCAGCGTCATTATCTTTCGCATGCCAGGCACCCATAATAGCTTTTTCTAAAGTTGATCGGTATGCTTGATCTAAAGTTTCATCTGGACTTGCCATTTGCTCAAACAATAATTTGAGTAAAGGTATTTGTTCTTTTATAAATTTAGGATCTTCTTTTTCAATCGTACTGAATGGATTAAATTTCGGCGTTCCTACGCCAAAATCTATATAAGTACCATCAAGCAATTTATTGATATTACGATAACTATGCCCTGCATCAATTATAAAAATCTTACCACCGTCAGTAATTGTACGTTGCACCAATTCTTGAGTAAAAAATGATTTACCCCCACCTGAAGCGGCACAACATGAAATATTATAATTTCCTTGTTTATTATCAAAATTATCAAAATAACTAATCTGACCTTTACGACCTGCAAGCATTAATAATGGCGTTTTAGTACCTTTAAACTCACCGATCCAAGGTGCTAGGTTTGTACAGGTCCAGGATAAACGTTTATTATAATGTCCAAAAACTTTTAAAGCTTTATAGGTATCTTGACAAACACCCATTGGGATTGCACCTAAAAAACTATGTATAGGTGTATAACGGCTTCTTGAAAGAATCCAACCAAAGCTATCATAAATACCCTTAAGTGCCTGCTCGCATTGTTGTTCTCTACCCTGAGGACAAAACAAAATTACTTGATAAAATGCATCCACCATTTTATTGCCTTCATCAACTTTCGCATGGACATAATCCCAATCTTTTTTTCTATTTGCCCATTGTGGCACATACTTTGATACAGCAGAACTAGCCATTTGAGTAGCACGAAGTTGTTTTTTGGTCACCGAGCCTTTCTCCGATACCTGATCCGGTACATTAACAGTTAAGGTCATTAAAAACGGACAAGCATGGCGTAAAATACTGTTAGTAAAAGATCCTATTAACTCGGCATTTTTAAAACCAGGCCAAATTTGTGGAAACTGTCTGACATGGAATGGCAGAATAGTATAAGGCGTTTCTTTATGAACTATTGACCCTAAACCTGCACCCCATAAAGCCATAGTATCGGCGTCAACACACTGTGTATTAATTAAATTATTTTCATCATACATCAATGGTTTTTTTGGCTCTTGTGATGGATTAAGCATACTATCCATAAGCGTAATTAAGGCATCAGGTTCCATGCTTTTAGAAAATATTTTTGATGATCGTAATGTTCCAATAATTGATTCACGAGTTCGTTGAAGAAACTTTATATCATCATCAGAAATATCCACGGGCGCGATACACTCGGGCACAGGAATCGTATATGAGATTATTAAATGAATGTTTTTCAAAAGAGCAGGCTCATCTGAAAAAAGGGATTCCCATTTACCTAAGCGCATAAAATCAACTCGATTTTGCGCTAGCATATCAAGCATTGGTTTAAACTTATGGTCTTTAGGTAAAGCACCAAAATTTTTCCAATTGTCTAGAATGGGTTCAATATTAGGGTCACTATACAAGCTCACTTGTATAGATGTATTAGGTTTATGTTGCATCGAGTAAATACCGTTTAATACTTTCAAACCTGATGCACTAATAGCCGTAGCTGGTAGACAATAAAGAACAAAACCAACAGTATCTCTATTAAAATAAATCCCCGTGTTTTTATCATAGCTTTCATAAGGCAGTAATGATGCAAACGAAACACGCTCATGAAATTCATTAATTTTTTTAATTGTAGGTGCACCACCAGCGCGTTTAGCCGCATGTGCAGGCGGTGTATCATCAATAAACGAACCTTTCAATTTTTCAAAAAATTTACGTTCTAAAAATTTATACTTCTGTCCAAACTTTACTGTTGCGTCACCCATTCTGAGTCCCTCATGCGTAAGTAAGTATAACCACCTGCATCCAGATCCTTTTGATCATTTTCAAAACTACGATACAAAACACGCATTACAACCGGTTTTGTTAAGATTGGATCTCCAGGATTAACATAATTCATCACGCGATGTGCTGATGAGATATTAATAACAGGTGTTTTTATTTCCTCTTTATTATTATCTTTCTGATTTGTTTTATTTAAATCTTTACGGTAATCATAAACATTACCGCTGGTTTTATCATATACCTCAGAAACCGGCGTACAACCCGCCTCAGGAATAGCACCACAAGTATATTCATCGTTAAATGTTGCACATCCCGGAAGTAAAATAATTGTTAAAAAAATTACTAAATAATTCATTCTTCAGCACCCATGTTACCTACAATATTTTTTTCAAAATCTACACCTTCATTAAGCACAAGCTCGCCTATACGATTTGCGGCAACTTCGATAATGGGGTACATTTCGTTTGCACGTTCCATGTAATAATCTGATAATTTTTCCATCGAATTAGAAAAACCTGTTGCTAAACCAGCTTTACCAACATCGCCTGGGTCAATACTGGTCACTGTGCCCAATGGATTTTGTGATATATTTTGATACTGTGATGCAACACTGCTACTCAATCCACTAAAGGTACCCGCAACAAAAGTACGCGCCAATAAAGCCCCTGCTTTCTCAACTACCCTACCGCGAAAACCCTCTTTACCATCCTCACCATTTATCCAGCCATTAATTTTAACTTCAACAACATCGCCATTTATAAGCACACATGAAAGACGTTCTGTTCTTATTTTTCCACGTTCACTAGAAAGATCACCACGAACATCACCAGTAACATGACAATCTTTAATTTCTGAATTGAAATAATTAGGTAATGTACCTTGATCTAAAAGACGCATTAAAATCGGCACAGGATTATTCTCTGCTTCACCACCGGTTGGTGCGTCAACCCCAGACAGTAAAACCACTTTGCCAAAAGAACCCGACGGTAAATAATGTGAAATATTTTTAGATTTACTTTTCTTTTTAGAATCAGTTGAAAGATCATCAAATTCAAACACTTGAATCGCACTTGCTCCTGAACCATTCTTAGCGCCACTTGCACTACGATTTTGTGGGCTAGGTGGTAATACATTATTAGCAATACGTTCTTTAATACTAATGTTTTGCTCATTAGCACTTGCAGGCTTAACAACCGTTAGATTCTTACTAGGATTTGGAGGTGGCGGTAAGGCTCCTTTAGATGGTGACGCATTTATAGGTGCCTGAGTTAGTTTCCCACTTCTCATAAGAGTTTTAAGATCTTCTAATTCTTTTTTCATTGTTTGTTGGTTTTGCTTAAATTGACGATTCTCAGCTTTGTAAGCCGCAAGTTCTTGTTCTGATTTAGAAATCCAACGCTCTTTAGGTGTTACTGCATCTACTGAACGAGATTTATAATCTTTACGAACTTCCTGGGCCTCTAATCGAGCAACCTCTCTAATGTCTGGTTTGCCCTTATTAGGGTCACTCACCCACATACCAAAGGCGAGCAATCCAATAAATAGTGAAAAACCACCTAAAGCAATAATCCATTGTTTTTTTGCTGCTATCTTTGAGGAATCAACCATTAGCTTCTATCCTCATTTGGTTTACGGCGAACAACATAAAGCTTCGTTTTCTGATTCGCTGCAATTGATAACTGTTCTAATCCTGCTGCTATTACCTGGTCACCAAAATCAAAAAACTCGGATTCATGAAATTCTATTTTATTCTCAGATACGTTTTCTATCTCATAAATTTCGCCTAGAAATTTATGATTTCCATATGTCTTTAAGAGGCGTATATTCGTTTCTGCCCAGACAGGCACCTGCTCATTTTTTTCTAGAATGGTATATCCCATTATCTTTTTTTCAAAATACATAGCTTTAAACAGTGCATTTACCAATTTTTTATATGGAAGTGACTTTTGAATACCTTTCTGTAAAGAAGCTTTCTGCTGATTTTGTGGAACCAATAAAATAGTTTGTGAAGGCACACTTTCTTGTGTCGCGACAACAGTAAAAGTATTGCCAAAATCATCGCGAGCAAAAAAGCTAAACGACTGTGGAGCACCTTGAGCGGCTTTAAAAAAAGCTTCACCTTGAGCTTTATCTGCGCTCAAATCTAAATACCCTTGAGGTGACCAGACTTTCTTAAGACGTCCCTTACCTTCAACTGCCAATCTGGATACATCTTGACGAGAGATAACAACCTTTACCTGGTCACCATCTTTAACTTGGATACGTTGCACAGCAAACAAGTTAAATGAAGAAACCAATAAAAATAAGAAAACACTAATTCGAAACATTACTACTCCCCTGCTATTACCGATAGATAATTCTTACCGCTGGAATCAAGAGCGACTTCACTCCAGCTGTAAATCCAAATACGACCACCCGTATGTCTAAAATTAACTTCAAATGTTTTAACGTTTTGAGTGACTGGTTTTTTTCCTAAATAACCCGTAATTTCAGCTTCAACGTAAGCCGTTTTCTGTTTAACATGAGAACTCATTGGAAATAACACACTGGTTTCATCGTTACGAATTATTTTGCTTGCTTCAGCATCCAATTCGGCTTTTTTCTCACCATATATTGCAGGATGAAAATGTTTAGTAATGTTATTAAATTGTTTTGCAACAGTTTTAGGTGTATATAGAAATCGTGCACGAAGAAATTCAATAGCAAGCTCACCAATATAATTTGGCCCTACAATATCATTTTCGACACTATATGATTCAGTCATATTAACTGGATGAATAATCGTTTTTTCGGCTGTGTTAATAGTGAATATTTTAGCTGATAGCAATATATTCGATAACAGCATAACGCCTGCTAACACCATCCAAACTTGATTTTTAAATATACTGTCTACTAAAAATGATTTGTATTTTTGCTTTATCATAATTAATTGCCCACATGTTCCCGTATATGAGAAGGATTACGTTTTGATGCCCATTCACTAGGTGTAAACCAGAAAAGAATTTTCAGTATTAAACCTTTGCCGCCCTCCTCTTTAAGTTGGGCATAACCACGAGCACTCGCCCAGCCTATAAAAAAACCAAAGACCAACCCTAAACCACCCATAACAGCACCCAATATGCACCAGGTTATAAAAATCACGGCTGAATCTGCTTCCCACATAAAAAAAAGTCTTGGGGCATCGAGTGTTCTTGGTATCCAATAATTATTATCATCACCGCCATCCATAAGGATCTCCTTCTAAAAAGGCGACGACCTTTAAGTGTCGTCGCTACTTTCTATGTTTATATAAGTGCAGAACCAAAAATAGTGTTAATAATAGATGGGCCTAGTGCACCAAAGATCGCCAACACAATACCAACAACTGCAATAACTGGGCGGCCTGACGCCGCACCAAATCCCAAGCCAATTAATCCACCAGCTATCGCTATAGAACGACCCAGATAACCCGTTGCGGCTCCATGGATAAAATCATATACAGCCTGAAATTCGGAACCTGTAGTTGCTGCAAATACAGCGGTTGGAACTAAACCCACAAAGAACATAAGAAAAAAGAAAGCTAGATAACTTAAGCCTTTTTTCTTATTTTGCAACGAGAATTGCACAATAAACGAATGCATATTTATCTCCTAATTTTTCCATTTAAAATGAGGCATATGTAGACGACTTGATGCCTCTTACAAGTCTCTATTAATCCGCAAAGTAAACCTCTACTCTCCGATTAATTCTTCGTTGCTCTTCGGTTCCATTAGGCACCAGGTAACAACATATTCCGTTTGCTTCGATATGGATTTCTGAAGCTGGTTTGCCCCTATCGATAAGAAATTGTCTAACAGATTTGGCGCGATTAAGCGCTAATTCGTCATTATAAAGTTCGGTTCCAATATTATCGGTATAACCAAAAAGCAATAATGGTTTACCCGATAATTTAGGCAGAAGATCCGACAGTGTATTTATATTTTGCCCGGTGAGATTATATTTATTAAAGGCAAAATGAATTTTACCTAATGATTCTCCAACGAGATCACTGTAATTGAAATTCTTTGATATATCATTTTTACTCGAATAACCTGAAAACGTCTGTTTCGATTTTTCAAGCAAGATGTTTTTATTAGTAACAGGTGTTTTTGATGTTATTTGAGGGCATCGCCACGCCCCTTTCTGTATATCACAAAAAACATACTCATCAGGAAATACATCTGTTTTAGATAGTTTTTGGTTTACACCTAATATTTCGGGTTGTTGCTTATTCGGTAGCAAGGTTGTTGTTGCTGTGCAAGCGTTCAAGAATAGCAAGATAGCGACGATATACATCTGATGCATAAACTTCCCTGGCCTTATATGCCCATTTCTTTTTTGACGTTCCAACGTTATACGCACCGACTGCCTCCCAGGTATTTCCAAAAACCATAATAGATTGTGCCAACACCCAAGCGCCCACATGTATCGAAGTACAAGCATGAAATAAGTCAGAACGACTAATCCCATACCGTAGAAGATGAGGAAACCAAAATGAGCTTATTTGCATAAGCCCTACATCCTCATCAGTAGCACTACGATAGTTAATTGCGAGCGGATTGAATGCACTTTCTTTCTCAGCCAACGCATATAATAAATATGCATTGACTTGATATCTTTCAGCAGCTGAAGTCCAACAATCCCCTACTTCATCATAATCGACTTTAGTAAATTGGCGATTTTCTGCGTGCGCAAAAGAAATTAAAAAAAGACATAATGTCCAAATTGTTAATTTATATCCTAACATCAAAGTATCAACTTTTGACAATTCAAAATAGCACATTATGACGCTATTGAGCCTAATCAAAATATACCATTTTGATTAGGCTCAATGCAACTACAATTTGAATATTAATTGAAAAATATGGAATGAGAGATAATTAAAAATCCACAGGTTCGAATTGAAATGCAAAACGCTTCCGTAAATTGGGAACAGTATCAGGAATAAAATTTTCAGATAGACTTTTGATCTGACCTGATTTTGATTTCCTTAAGTACTGCGGCCACTCTTTTACATCAAACAACTTTTTATAATAAGTACAATCTGCTTTTGATTGGAAAATATAATATACACCAGCATATTGTTTTTGTTCAAAGTTTTTTACATGATTCATAAAAGAAATGTAAATTCTTTTTTTCTCTTTACGCCAACGCTCAAATTCAATTGCCGACCAAAACTCTGAATTATTCTTCTCAGCTCGAACAATTGCATCTGGTCTATCGTGATGTGTACCAAACATAATATGTCGATCCCAAATCACTTCCTTATAACTTTGCAATCGTTGCAAGACAGTAAACTGAACCGAAAGATCATGAAGTATTTGAGAGTAACGCCCAAGATTAGATACGCGAGTTACCGCGTTACTTATATCTCTTCCTAATGCTTCCAGGTAACTAATACCTGCTGAGGTTATCATCACATAACGTTGATTTTTTGTGTGAACATTTTTAAATGGATGAATAACACCATCTTTAATAAGCGAATTAAAAAACCGATTACTATTAGTAGCTGTCTGCCCGATACGGGCAGACAAAATATCAATGGATGAAAAACGAAACTCTAAAAGCCAATCTAAAACAATTCGCGTTTTTTCATCTTTTATTGCACGGGGATATTTGATTTCAAGATTTCGTTGCTCAATAATCATTAAAAAATCTCTCTAAGTAAGTCCTGAATAATTAGTGTAATTCGTAACAAGTAAGATTTTTGCAACAGCGAAAATCAATTGTATCGCACTCGCTTTCCTAGCGAGAACGATCACAAAAACAAGACTGGTAACGCGAAGCGATATAGATCAAAACGACCATAAGTTGTTTTTGATCCAAAGTCTTGATGTCGAATTAAGAGCATAGCTTTCAGCGACGCTCTTAATTCGGAGCATTCCCAAGAATGCGGAATTTGGCGTATGGCAACCGCCCCGGTTGCCAAGGCTGTCGCACTCCCCAGAGTGCGTAAAGCCGGTGCGGTTTTGTAGCGCGGCCAAGCGCGGAAAAACTCAGACAGAGAGTTCGCCCCAAGCGAACCGATAGGCTGACCGTGAGACCGTGAAGCTCACCCCCAGGTGAGCTGAAAGCAGGCGACTCCCCCCAAGGGAGGCGACTGCTGTGCGGGCTTGCCCCCGTCGAGACCCGCCCTAGCGGGCCTTGACCCCCCGTTTTCGGGGTGAGCGTACAGCGAAATCCGCAGAGGCGAAGCCGTATAGCCGAATGGCTATCAAGGACGCAATCGAGAGGCGAAGCCGAAGAGAAGCGCCCCGCAAAGCGGGGGGTCAAGGCCCGGTATGGCAATACTGGGACTCTGACGGGGGCAGGGTTTGAATTTTCTCGGCGGCAGTGCGTCCAGCACAACAGAGTGAAAAGAAAGGGTTCACCCTTTAAAGCATAGCGGGCGTTCCCCGCGTCGCGCAGTGAATTGCTTGTAAGGCCAACGTTCAGGCGGCCTGTAGAGCAAGAGGCGAAGCCTAAAATGACTATGGCGGCGCTCCCGAAATAGTCATCTATTCGATTACTAAATAAATCGAAAAACAGAGGGTAAATTTGCTCAATAATAGACATTATGCTAGCAATTTTATCATCAATTCAGGTATCATGTCTATTATCAACAATAATTGATGATAGATATGATAGTAATATTGAGTCTATTTGAGGCTTTATGGAAAGAAATTTCCGATCGGAAATAATGATGATTTCGCATGCGAAATCGAATCAATACATAAACGAGTAAATCGGAAGACATCAATTTCGCATGCGGAATTGGACTAAAACCTAATTTAAAATGAGGTGACGTATGGATGAATGGACAGTGTTGAATTGGTTTGCTGACACTAATTATAAGGCTATGGAATGGAGTAACGAATGGTGGTGGTGGTGCTGGATAGGTTTGTTTTTCAGTGGAACCCTTATTAGTATGTCACCACTCTCTCTTCATCATGAACAATCATTTTTAGAAATCGTAAGCGTATGGATAAGACGAGTGATTTTGTTCACTGCATTCACCCTGATATGCATGCCTTTTATAATGCTATTTGTATACGATATGGCCATGCGAAATGAATTAGGAGACCACACTTCAGTCTTTCTAAAATGGTTTTTTAACATGGCAAGTAAGAGTCCTTTCGAATCTATTGAATTTATAAGTCATTGGGTATTAATCGTTCCTGCAATGATGTTCGGGTGGACATTGCGATTTTGTTATAACCGATATTTTCTTACCTTCATTTCTTCTATTGCAAGAAGGTTGCGCCGTCAGCAATCTGACGATAAACCTTCCGATATTCTTAATGAAAACGATCGTTTTAAAGTTAAAGATTTCTTACCAAGTAAATATTACACAGACAAAGGTATGGTGGTTGGTTTAGATGAGGATGGTAAGCCTATAGTCATACCTAGAGATACATGGTTAGAAACCAACATGCAAGTAATCGGCCCAACCCGCTATGGTAAAGGCGTTATTCTAGGTTGTTTGATGGATCAAACTATTCGTAAAAATAACACGTTATTTTATGTTGATCCTAAGGATGATAAATTTGCTGCGCATGTCATGTACCAGGCTTGCAAAGAAACGGGACGTACATTTTATTATATTTCAATGGACGACAATGAAATCGGAAAATGGGGCCCGTTTATGGGGGGCACAGAAAAAGACGCTTTTTCTAGATTACAAACCGCATTGGGTTTGGAAATGACAGGTGATCCTGGAACTGATTACTATAAAAGTCAAGAAATTACATCGCTTAGAAGCACGTTTAAAAAGACCCGTCGCATTGAATCTATGCTGAATGAAATTCGCAATAGTGAGGCAAATAAGTCAGAAGCTGAATTATCTGCCTGGAAAGAAGTTGAAAGCTTATGCCCAAAACAAAATAAGGGCTTTAGTATTGAAAAAGCGATTAAAGAGAATGCTGTCGTTTATTTTAAAGGTTCACTTGATGATCGTGTAATTAAAACGGCTACTAAAATGTTTATTGTTGAACTAGTACAAGAATGTCGTCGCTTAAGCAGATCAGGTGAGAAGAAACAACATCTAACAGCTGTTATTGATGAGGTTTCATTTCTCGTTTCACGAGAATTGAAAGAAGCGTTAGCTACAATTGTAGGCTTTGGTGTTAACTTTGTTAACGCCTACCAGTCTCAAGAAGACCTGGTAAATACTGATGACGTCAATCTAAATGGTCGTGCACTAAAACATTCTATTAATATTAACTCACAGATTAAAGCAATATATGGAGGTGCTGATTATGAAACAGCTGAATGGGCAGCCAGTCTTTCGGGAACAATAGTCAAAGAAGTAACCAAAATGGAACGAACCGATATTAAGGCAGGTGGTGGTGAAACCTGGGAAGGTAATAGAACAATCGGACATCTTGAAGAAAACCTAATACATCCAAACGTAGTGCTTACATTACCACCGAGAGTCTGTGTATTTATACAGCCAAGACAATTATTAAAACCTCTATTTTCTTCATTCGTTCCTGTAAAAGACATGAATGCATTAAAGGAATTTTTAGTTAAAAAACAATTCAACACTAATCAACACAATACACCTCCCCCATTAAAGAATGAACAATCAGAAAATGAAGACCATTCTGAGGAAATTCAAAATTTCCAAGAAATGGTTGAACTAACTGAAAGCAAAGAATTTGATGATTCGTTCACACCAGGTGGTAATTTAAAAACAAATAAAGAAGAATTAGATACCGATGAGGATTCAATTTCGCATGCGAAATCGGACATTACTGGAATGACTGTTAAGCCAGAAATTAAGCTAGAACCTGCACAAAGCAAGGAAAATATAATCACATCAAGTGAATCTTCTGTCATCCCCTCAGATAAAAACAAACCAGCATTAGATAATGATGAAGCCGCAAAAAAACGTGAAAAGAACAAAGCACGTAAGGCAAAACAAAAACAACGTCGTAAAAATTCGAATGAAAACGAACCTGTTGTTGCAGGATTAACTGAAATAAAAAAAGAACAGATGCCTGAACCTGAAGTAAAAACTTCCCAGAATATAAATGAAAATATAATAGACCATGATGGTTTAGATGCATTTTTAGAAAGTGTTCAACCTGACGACATGACGCTAAAAGTACTATCAGATGAAGAAGAAGTATGAAAAATCTGATTGGTATTTTTAGTATTATATTTTTATTAATGGGATGTGATGACACTAAAAACGACGGCGGTGAAATCTATGAAGATGTATGGTATTTAATTTCATCAAATCCAAATGCGGGAATCATTGTTTTAGAAGTTAACGCTAAATCTCACAAGTTATGTGGGAAATATTTTAATGTGAAAAAAATGATTATTTGGGATCGTTTCAATGAAACGTTACAAGCTGATTCAAATAAAAATATAGAGGCGAGAAACAAACTAATTAATAAAATGACAAGAGAAATTTGTGATAATTAAATTAAAAAAAACGATAAGAACCACGCCCCTAACCGGGGCTTGATTCTATCTCCAACTCCCCTTCCATCATTTCCTCATCGCATCTCGTCACCCATTCTTTAAATTTATCAAAATATTCTTCCATTAAATGATCATTTTGACGCCAATTTGGATCAGATTCTTCGAGCACATATAAAAAATCTGTTTTTTTAATTAATTCAATCGTTTCATTAATATTAAAAGATACCGCGCGTATACGCTTTCTGGATGTTTTTCTAATTTGACTATCATTTACATCTGACGTTATTACAGCAGTATTAGCAGTGGGTTTTTCATAACGCTTACGTTTAAAAAACTCTTTCGCATTAAATGAGCCTTGCTGAATTTCAGCAATAGCGATATCACGCTTCCCTCCTTTCAATTTATCTATTTTCTTTACAATAGAATAATCCCGGATTTTACCAATTCGCGCTAAACCACGTATATCTTCAGATACTTTTAAAATAGCTGTACTTTTACTGATCCAGGAATTTGAAACACCAAGTTCACCTGCTACTTGAGTTACTGCATCAGAAATATTAGCTGCCTTAAGCTCATTAATTCTTGTTTGTATAAATTCCGCTTTTTCAACCGGATTTAGATCTTCACGGAAAAGGTTTTCTGTAAGCTGCTGTGCACGGATTGTATCAACATCCGCTTCTTCACCATCCTTTAAAATACAAGGTATCGTATTCATTTCAGCAAGGTTACTGGCACGCCATCGGCGTTCACCAGCTATAATTATATAAGGCGTACCGCCTATTTCTTCAGGTGTACGTCGAATGGTAATGGCCTGCATAACACCACGAGCTTTTATACTATCCGCTAATTCTTGCAGTGCCTCTTGATTAAAATCTTTTCTTGGTTGTTGTGGGTCTCTTTGTATATCCTTTAAATTAACATCAATTAGTTTTGCCATAAATTATCCTTATTTTTTTATAATTTCGTATGCGAAATTAGCCATAACTTAAAAATATTCGCAAAGTAAGTATGTTTAAGCGATTTAATTATTGGGTGATGTTTTTATATTACTACTTAAAAAACATCATCAAAAAATAGTATTTTGATTTATCAAAATCATATAATATGATGATAACCATTAAAAATAAAGGATTAAAATTATGAAGCTAATGATTGTTGAAAGTCCTGCAAAAATTAAAAAAATAAAACCATGTTTAAATTCTGATTGGGTAGTCAAAGGCAGTGCTGGTCACATAAGAGATCTACCTGATGATGAAATGGGTTTTGAGCCGCCAGAGTTTAATCCTAAGTATGTTGCGATAAAGGACAAACGTAAAACTATTCGTGAATTACAATCACTTGTCGATGAAGCAGATGAAGTATATTTAGCAACTGATTTAGATAGAGAAGGGGAAGCGATTGCATACCACTTGGAACAAACACTCGGATTATTTAAACCAAAACGCATTACATTTAACGAAATTACACAAACAGCCATTGATAATGCATTAAAAAACGTCAGAACAATAGATTATGATCTAGTTAAAGCCTACGAAGCTAGAAGGGTACTTGATCGAATTATTGGTTATTACATTTCCCCTAAACTTAGTGATAAAGCAAAAATTCCACTGAGTGCTGGTCGTGTACAGTCAGTCTGTTTAAAAATAATTGTGTTTAGAGAGCGAGAAATCGAACAGTTCGTAACAGAACGTTATTATGAATTAGTTCTTGAATTAGAAAATGGAATCAAAACCACATTAGATATTAAGCCCTGGACAGATAAAGATCATATTTATAATGAATCCGTTATTGATGTGTTAAGTGAAATAAAATCTGTCGAAGCAACTGAAATTACAACCGATCCAAAAAATGACTTTCCAAGACCCCCTTTTATTTCAAGTACCTTGCAACAATCAGCTTATAAAGTATTAGGTTTTTCACCTAAAAAAACGATGGACTGTGCCCAAAAGCTGCATGAGTTAGGGGCAATCACCTACCATCGAACAGATTCACCTAACCTATCAATTGATGGGTTTAATATGATTCGCAATTGGTTAGAAAGTAATGATTTACCCTATGCTGATCAGCCTAAAAAGTATTCAAGCAAAGCATCGGCTCAAGAAGCACATGAAGCCATCCGACCGAGCAACATAAATACAGAAAAAGTAAGTGAAGATAAAGACGTGCAAGCGCTTTATGGCTTGATTAGAGAACGGGCAGTCGCTTCGGCTATGCCTCCTGCAATAGATAAAATTACAGTCTGTAAATTTGAATCTACAACAGAAATTAATACCGCATCAAACAACGGCAAAGCCGAGTTTTCTGCGAAAGCCAGTGTTGTTGTAGACAACAGTTGGCGTGATTTTGTTAAATTAGAACCCAAAGAAAGCAAAGACACATTGATACCATCAATGCCGAAAGTCGGTGAAAATTATAATTGTTCTACATCAGTCCAAAATAAAAATACTAAAGCACCAAAACGGTTTAATGAAGCGGACCTGGTAAAAGCACTTGAAAGATTAGGTATAGGGCGACCATCTACCTATGCTGCAATTCTTGAGAACATCAAAACCAGAAAATACATTAAAGTAGGGAGGGATAAAAAAGATAAATTCATAACGCCACTTCCAATCGGTATAGCGGTAGTTGATGCACTCGACACCATGTCATTTATGAATGTTCAGTACACTAATATTGTTGAAGAATATCTAGATAAAATAGCGAAAGGGGAGGGCGACTACAGAACGTTGGTTACGAAAGTCCATAACACAGTTGAAAGCGAAATCGATTCTATCAAAATTCCGATTTTAGCAAAAATAGAAAACTGCCCAAAATGTGGTGGTGATCTAAAACAAATTAAAAAACGTGGTAAAGATCCTTTCTGGGTTCATCTGGACGATGATTGCTCAGAAAAATGCGACCAATTCATACCTGATAGTAATGGTAAACCTGGTATTAGAGAACCTATTGTCACAGCCAGCTGTCCTAATTGTGGTGAAGAAATAAAAAGGCTGAAGAAAAAAGGAAAAACCGAATTTTTTTGGCTACATTCTGAAGAATCACACTCTGATAACTGTGTTAAATTTCTTAATGATGATGACGGAACGGCATCAATTCCAAAAAATACGACTGAATCATGTCCCGGCTGCAAACAATCCATTAAACGATTACAGAGGAACGATAAAAAAGGTTATTTTTGGGTACATATTAATAAATCAGATGTAGAAAACTGTGAAAAATTTATTAATGATGTGGATGGTAAACCTAAAATAATTGATAAAGCGTAAAAATAAAAAACCTCAAACAGCCCTCCCAAGCTGCCCACGGGCCACCCTAACGGGGCTTATTGGTCTTTTGCTGAAACCTAGTTATTCCCAGGTTAGCCGCAAGGGGCGCTCCGCTCAAGCCCTTGACGGCTAACCTGGGAGTAACTTAGCGGTAGCCGCGACCGATAACCCCCGACCGAGCAGCCCTTACAAAACAGCTCTTTTTAATTATAAAAAACTTATTCTTTGCCTTTAGTAAAAAGACTAACCCCTTCACTTTTCAAGTCAAAATACATCATGGTTAAAATTACGCTAAATGCAAAATCAAAATACCAAATTGTCCACATATCTAAAGTACCAGTAAAATATTGAACGAAAAAAAGCACTAGTATAAGTACTTTTAATATAGACATTCCAATATAACCCCATTGGTTATAAATCCAACGTATTAAAGGATTGAATTCTTTACCTCCGTTTTCAATAATTTTTTTGGTAAAGTAGATATCAATAATATTTAAGAAAACAAAAATAAATAAACCCCATGCAAGCCAATCTGTTAATAATTTTTCATTCATTGAAAACTATCCAGAAACAAGAAATATACATAATCTATATACTCAGAAAATATATTGTCAAATTACAAAATACCAATTATTTCATAAATCAATATTAATATAATCTCCCAGTACAAGCCGTGCAGGACGCACGGTTTCTTTTGGACTCATGGATGAGGCCGCTAAACATATCTATTATCAATAAATAGAATTTATATGTTCCACAGGCAAATTAGACACATCGAATATTTTTCATGTCTTTCCTGGAAGACATCGCGCCATTGGTAAAATTGGGCAGTGTAATAAAGGACCTGGCGCGGTATTGTGAAATTAGAAGTAGATTTGAATAAAATAAATATAATATCCGAAGGATTCCTTTTAGTAAGGCATGGATGCCGCGCAGTAGGCTTTTGCGGTGAGCAAAAGGGCGACTACAGGGAGAGCGAAGCGAGGTAGGAGGGTAGGTGCTCCCAATTGCGATAAAACGCCATTTTATAGTGGAATTCCCAAGCGTCTTTTTATATAGGTTAAATAAAGGTTAAAAGAGGTTAGCTAAAAAAAATATTTTTCCGATACGTTATTATAGCTGTGTTTTCGAGGGGGAGGGGAGGCTAATATCTACCCCTAATGTCTATAGTTTCTACCTCTAATGTCTATAGTTTACTACTCGTAATGTCAGTCGATCTACTCCTAATGTCTATAGTTTCTACCTCTAATGTCTATATTTCTACTCGTAATGTCAGTTCGTTTTGATGACTTATCCACAGGGAAAAATCCCTATTAAACATGAAACAATGATAATTTCGACTGTTTAGCAGGGCCTCATGTATACTATTAATGCTTATTTCTACTCCTAATGTCAGAAATCTACCTCTAATGTCAGACATTAAAAACCTATTACGACTGACTTTTTCTAAAAATATACAGCTTGCCATCTTTGATTTCAGCAGCTGTTAGGAAACCTATTTCCACAAGTTTATTAACTGATTTTTTAAGAAGTTGTTTAAACTTGTAAGGGTCTTTAATAGCTGAACCACAAGCGGCCTGAATGGTATTCAGCTTAAGCGGGTAAGACTGTTTATGACTTGCATAGTATCCATGCAACCATTTTTCAAAGGGGGTTAGTTTTAGGCGTTGATCCCATTCAAGCTGTGTATAGTGAAGCTCTCCAAATGCTTCCTTAATTTCTAGGTCTAAATAAACACACCAGCGATCTAGCTCGATATTTTGACGATCCGTCCATACAAACTTATGAATCAAGCTCACAGAAATACCTTCACCAAGCCTTTTACTAAACATTGATAGGTTGGTAGCAATTAAACGATCGATTGTATCCTTAAGTTTCTTCTTATAGTGTCCATTAGGATGCCATTTAAGGACTTTAAGCATAGAATAAGGGGAGAACTCAACACAAGAACCTATCTCTTGCATACGAGACAGATGGAGGATTTGAAGCCAAACATCTTCATCATCCTGACGTAATTCAATCCCTGTATAAGTAATTTCAGCATCACCAATAACTGCAATTTGCGCTTTTTCAAAAAAAGCACGTTTTGTCCTGGGATTACCTACATTGAAAATAGCTGAACGGACAATTTCATTAGGTATACCACGTACTTCATCACGCCATAGTGGTAATTGAACAATCTCCCCTTTACTGGCCTTCAGTGCAGCTTCTGACGCCTTACCTGTATCAATAGCTTTTTTTATTACATTTTGTATTTTTTTTACCGGATCACTCGTCATTTTTGAATTCCCGTAATAATTTAATTAACCCACTTTTTTGAATTGATCTATTAAAACATCAAACTCTGGAAATACAGCATGAATTTCCAGTTTTCCGCCTGCGGCCTCTATATATTCACGCAATGTGGATATATGCATATCAATTTGTTTTTCCATTTTAGAAACAGCTGGCTGAGAAACCCCCAATTTTACTTTAATATCTTTCTGCCCCAGCTTAAGCGTTTCCCTCAACTCACCCAAAGCATACGCCGTTTTCAATGCTTTATAATGTTTTTCAGCATCTTCCAAAGCTTGACGACTCATTTTTTTACGCAATGTGGATGATTTTTTAGTTATCATAATTACACCTCAATAAATCTTACTTACTTGTTTTCAAGTCTCATAATAATCTGTTATTGAACCCCCATCCAATAGCTCATTATAACTTACAGGCTATATAAATTCAAAGTTATATTATACTGCACAGCAACACGACATATCATTTTAAGTTATTGACATGTCTCCGTTGGTGTAAAATTATCTGCACATTATTATGTCCTACCTAAATATATGAATAGAAAGAAACAAAAAACTAGACCACTAGCCACAGGAAAATACAGTACCCATGACGAGCTTTTTGTTTGTCAGTATAAGAACTAAATCCAGAATCAGGGGCAGGGCGGTAAATATCTCTAGTAGTTTTCATCTTTTCTTTCCTCGTTAATTTTTAAAAACATATGTCCGGGGGGCGGAAAAACCCGA
>Ga0316207_10000625_pt1 | contig 53423 bp, 51 predicted proteins | sample 6weekpyrite_MG_FD_204943 | JGI IMG/M metagenome (GOLD analysis project Ga0316207, IMG submission 204943) | Microbial mat bacterial communities from mineral coupon in-situ incubated in ocean water Damariscotta River, Maine, United States -... | ecosystem: Environmental > Aquatic > Marine >...
GCGTGGCAAAGGCGGGCTTCAGGATCTGAACCTGACCATCCGACCGGGCGAAAAGGTCGGCGTTATCGGGCGGTCGGGGGCTGGCAAATCGACCCTCGTGAAGCTGCTGTTGCGGTTTTACGATACTGAGGGCGGCCAGATCCTGATCGACGGGCAGGACATCGCTACCGTGACACAAGACAGCCTGCGCCAGCATATCGGCATGGTGCAGCAAGACAGCTCGCTTCTGCATCGTTCGGTCCGCGAAAACATCCTCTATGGCCGCCCCGATGCCAGCGAAGCCGAAATGATCGCCGCCGCCCGCCGCGCCGAGGCGCATGAATTCATCCTCGATCTGGCCGATCCCGGGGGCCGGCAAGGCTATGCCGCGCAGGTCGGCGAACGCGGTGTCAAACTGTCGGGCGGTCAGCGTCAGCGCGTGGCCCTGGCCCGGGTGATCCTGAAAGACGCGCCCATATTGGTGCTGGACGAGGCCACCAGCGCATTGGACAGCGAGGTCGAAGCCGCCATTCAGGATACGCTTTATGGCGTGATGGAGGGCAAGACAGTGATCGCCATTGCGCATCGGCTGTCGACCATCGCTCATATGGACCGCATCGTGGTGCTGGATGATGGCCACGTGGCCGAGGAGGGCACCCATGCCGAATTGCTGGCGCAGGGTGGGCTCTATGCCGGGTTCTGGGCCCGGCAATCGGGCGGGTTTATCGGCATTGAGGCCGCCGAATGAGCCGCCTTGCCAATCTGATCGACGCCTTTCGCCCTGCCGCTGGCCCGCCGCCCGACCGTCTGGGGCCGTTCATCTACTGGTGCCTGCAAGGGGCCTGGCCGGTTCTGGCGCTTGCGGCGCTGGTTTCGGCCTTTGCCGGCATATCCGAGGTTTTCTCGGCCCTTATCCTTGGTCTCATCATCGACGCCGCCGCCACCGGCCAGCCCGACCGCCTGTTTCAGGCGGAATGGCCGCTATTGCTGGCGGCGCTGGCCTTTTTCCTGCTGCTGCGCCCGCTGGCTTTTGCGGCCTCCTCTGCCGCCTCCGCGCTGGTGGTGGGCCCCAATGTCAATGTGCTGGTTCTGGCGCGGCTGAACCGACACACGCTTGGCCAGGCGGTCACCTTCTTTGACAATGATTTCGCGGGCCGCATCGCGCAGAAACAGATGCAGACCTCGACCGCCGTCACCAATGTAGTGGTGGAATTCGTCAACGTGGTGGCCTTCGCGCTGGCCTCTCTGGTGGGCTCGATGCTGCTCTTGATTTCGATCGACGGGCGCATGGCGGTGGCGCTGCTGATCTGGCTCATCGCCTATTTCGCACTTATCCGCTGGTTCATGCCGCGGGTGCGCAAACTGTCCAAGGACCGCGCCGGCAGCCGGGCGGCGGTGTCGGGGCAGGTGGTCGATACCATCACCAATATCAAGACCGTGAAGCTTTTTGCCCATCATGATTTCGAGGATCGCTCGGCCTTGGATGCGATGGCCCGGTTCCGGCAAAAAGCCATCGGGTTCGGCACCATCTCGGCGCTTTTCCGGCTGTCGCTGATGACCGTTGCGGGCGCTTTGCCGGTGATCCTGATCGGCGGCACGCTCTGGCTCTGGACCCTGGGGCTTGCCACCACCGGCGAGATCGCGACCACCGGGGCCGTCGCCATTCGCATCGCCCAGATGACCGGCTGGGTCAGCTTCGTGCTGATGGCGATCTACTCGCATATCGGCGAGATCGAGGATGGCATGACCACCCTGTCGCCGGCCCATGATCTGACCGACCGCAGCGGCGCGCTGGAGCTTGAACGCGCCAAAGGCCGGATCCGGTTCGAGGGCGTGACCTTTGCCTATGGCCGCGAAACCGGCGGGGTTACAGGGCTGGGGCTCGATGTGCATCCGGGGCAGAAACTGGGTATTGTGGGGGCCTCGGGGGCGGGCAAATCAACCCTCGTGGCGCTGCTCTTGCGCCTTTACGACACCGAAACGGGCCGGGTGCTGCTGGATGACACGGATGTGCGCGACCTGACCCAGGCCAGCCTGCGCCGTCAGATCGCCATGGTCACGCAGGAAACCGCGATGTTCAACCGCTCGGTGCGCGACAATATCCTTTATGGCCGCCCCGGCGCGTCCGAGGATGCCATGATCGGTGCCGCCCGCCGGGCCGCGGCGCATGAGTTTATCCTGGATCTTGAAGATCACACCGGGCGGCGGGGCTATGATGCGCATCTGGGCGAACGCGGCGTCAAGCTTTCGGGCGGGCAAAGGCAGCGCATCGCGCTGGCCCGCGCTTTTCTGAAGGACGCGCCGGTGCTGGTGCTGGACGAGGCGACCAGCGCCTTGGATAGCGAGGTCGAGGCCGCCATTCAGGGCACGCTGGCAGAAGTGATGCAGGGCAAGACCGTCATCGCCATCGCCCATCGCCTGTCCACCATTGCCGCGATGGACAGGATCGTGGTGATGGATGGCGGCCGCATTGTCGAGGATGGCAGCCATGATGCCCTTTTGGCCGCGAACGGGCTTTATGCGCGCTACTGGAACCGACAATCGGGCGGTTTCATCGGCATTCAGGAAGCCGCCGAATAGGGGCATTGCGCAAAGGGTGTGAAAAGGAGGGCCACGATGGATCTGGAAACCGTATCAGCCGAGGATTTCGGGCGCAGCCTCACGGGCGTGGGCGTCAACCTGCTCAGCCCCGATCTGGGCGCATTGGCGCAGTTCCTGACCGGGGTGTTCGGCCTCACCGCGCATCGTGTCTCGGCCGATTTCGCGATCATCCGGCATGGCGGGATGATGATGCAGATCCATGCCGACGCCACCTATGGCGCGCATCCGGCCCTGTCGCTTGTCCCGGAAACACCGCCGCGCGGTGGCGGGGTGCAGCTCTACCTTTTCGGCATTGATCCCGACGCCGCCATCGCCCGCGCCACGGCCCTTGGACATACCGTGCTGGAACCGGCCGCCGACAAACCGCATGGCCTGCGCGAGGCCACCATTCTCAGCCCCGAAGGCTACGCCTTCAGCCCCGCCATCGCCAAAGCCTGAGGGCCACCTTCCCTTGCGCCCCGTTTGCCGCTATGGCCCCAGCCATGAGCGATCACATCATCACACGCCTCGGCCATCTCGGTGACGGGCTCACCGCCGACGGCACCCTCGTGCCCCTGTCCCTTCCGGGTGAGGTCGTGTCGGGCGACATCACCGATGGCCGCATTGCCGATCCGCGCATCGTCACCCCCTCGCCCGATCGCGTGCGCGCGCCCTGCGCCCATTTCCGCAGCTGCGGCGGCTGTTCGCTGCAACATGGCTCGGATGCTTTCCTGGCCGGATGGAAAACGCAGGTGATCGAAACCGCGCTTTCGGCGCAGGGCCTTGCCGCGCCGCTGCGCCCGATCCATGTCTCGCCACCGCACGCCCGCCGCCGCGCCACGCTGGCGGCCCGGCGCACCAAGAAAGGCGCGCTGGTGGGGTTTCACGCGCGCCGGTCCGATACCATCGTTGCCCTGTCCGAATGCGCCGTTCTGCACCCCGATCTGCTGGCGCTTTCGCCGGTTCTGGCCGACATCACCCGCCTTGGCGGATCGCGCAGCGCCACGCTTTCCTTTGCCCTCACGCATTCACCGAGTGGCATTGATTGCGCGGTCACCGGCGGCAAGCCGCTCGATGAGGCGCTGCGCCTCGCCCTGCCGAAATTCCTGCCGCATTTCGCGCGCCTGACCTGGGGCGATGAAACCGTCTTTACCACCAGCCCCCCGGTGCAGCAGTTCGGCGGCACCGCCGTCACCCCGCCGCCCGGTGCCTTTCTGCAAGCCACCCCCGATGGCGAAGCAGCGCTTGTTGCCGCCGTGACCGAGGCCGTCGGCGATGCCCGCCAGATTGCCGACCTCTTCGCTGGTTGCGGCACCTTCACCCTGCCGCTGGCACGCCGGTCGGCGATCCATGCTGTCGAAGGGGCCCCCGAGATGACCGCAGCGCTTGATCACGCGATCCGCCATGGCGAGGGCCTAAAACCCGTCACCACCGAGACCCGCGATCTCTTTCGCCGCCCGCTTTTGCCCGATGAACTTGCCCGCTTTGACGCCATCGTGATCGACCCGCCCCGCGCCGGGGCCGAGGCAGCGGTGGCCCAGATCGCCGCAACCCAGGTGCCCCGCATCGCCTATGTTTCCTGCAATCCGGTCAGCTTCGCGCGTGACGCGAAATCCCTGGTGGCGGCGGGCTATACGCTGAACTGGGTGCAACCCGTCGATCAGTTTCGCTGGAGCGCGCATATCGAACTTGCGGCGCGGTTTACGCGGCCGGGCGCGTGAAGAGACCTGCGCGCCGGTAACGGGGTTTCCCGGGTGGCGGGCGCTGCCGCAAACAAACCGTCGGTGCCAAGACGGCGGTGCCCCTCTCACAACCGGCGCAGCAACTCAAGCGTCGGCCAGGCATCGGCGGGCAGGCCCAACCGTTCCTGTTCGGCCTGCACCGCGGCCCGGGTGCGCGCGCCAAGGATGCCGTCGACACCGCCGACATCATGACCAAGCGCGACCAGGCGTTGCTGTAACGCCCGCATCTGGTTGCCGTCCAGGCCCGCATCAGGGTTGCCCGCGTTATAAACCGGGGCCCCCTCCAGCCGCGTGGCGAAATAGGCCGCCGTGGTCACATAGACAAAGCTCTTGTTCCACTCGAACAGCACCGAGTAATTCGGGTAGGCCATGAAGGCAGGACCGTTGCGCCCCTGCGGTAACAGGATCGAGGCCTGCTGCCGGGTTGCCGGTAGCGCGCCATTGCGCCCCTGTACCCCCATGCGCTGCCATTCAGATACCCGCCGTGTTGTGTCCAGCCCGGTCTCGGCCCAGTTGAAATTGGCGGGCATGGCGACCTCGACCAGCCAGGGTTGATTTGCGGCCCATCCAAGTTCGCGCAGCAGGTTGGCACCCGATAGCAGCGCATCGGCGGCGGAATTCTGCAAATCGACGCGGCCGTCGCCATCGCCATCTACGCCGCGCTCAAGGATATCCTCGGGCAGCATCTGCACCATGCCGATCTCGCCGGCCCAGGCACCGGTGGTGCTGCGGGGGTTCAGATCGCCATTTTCAAAGAGGCGCAGCGCTGCAAAGACCTGCGGGCGGAACAGCTGGGGGCGGCGGCAGTCATGGGCCAGCGTCACCAGCGAGTTGACCGTGTTGTAATCGCCCTGGAACGCGCCGAAATCGGTCTCGAATGCCCAGAAGGACAGCAGGACGCCACGGGAAACGCCGTATTCACGCTCCATCCGGTCAAAGACCGACCGATAGCGTTCGGCGTTTCGCCGCCCGGCATCCATCCGGTTCTGACTGATCAACCGGCGAGAAAAATCCACGAAGGGCCGCGTGAAAATGCCTTGCGCCCCATCGGCGCGCAAGGTCGCGGCGTCCTGTTGTACGCCCCCGAAAAACGCGTTGATCGATTGCTGCGAATGGCCCCTTTGCGCCGCTTCCTGCCGCAGCCCGTCGACAAAGGACGAAAAACTGCCGCCACAGGTTTGCGCCTGCGCGGCGGTGGACAAGGCAAGGCTGACAAGAGCGGCAGAGATCAATCGCATTGGGAAAATCCTCAGGGTTTTTGAATCATCGATCAGAGTAGCAGGCGTTCAGAACAGCACAAGCACCAGCACCAACGCCCCGAATACCAGCCAGACCTGCCACAGGACGGCGATCGCGGCCTCGATCTCGGCCGCTCCGATTTCGCGGGTGCCGCCAGCGTTCACCCATGGGAAATCCCGCGTCGTGCCGTGATAGCTGCGCGGACCTGCCAGTGCCACGTCCAGAACGCCCGCCATCGCCGCCTCGGGCCAGCCCGCGTTGGGTGATCGGTGCAGGCGCGCATCCCGGCGCACGACCGACACAGCGCGTCCCGACCAGAAGGCCAGCGCGATGAGGCCCGCGGTCAGGCGTGCGGGCACCCAGTTCAAAACATCATCCAGCCGTGCCGCCGCCCAGCCAAACGCCTCGTGGCGCGGTGTGCGATAGCCGATCATGCTGTCGGCGGTGTTCACCAGCTTGTAGATCAGGATGCCGGGCAGCCCGCCGATCAGGAACCAGAACGCGGGAGCAATGACGCCATCGCTGAAATTCTCGGCCCCGCTTTCGATGGCGGCGCGCGCGATGCCGGGGCCATCCAGCCCGGCCGTATCGCGCCCGACGATCATTGCGACCGCCCGCCGGCCTGCGTCGGGCCCGTAGCGCAACCCGTCGGCCACGGCCCCGAGATGGCTTACCAGCGACCGTTGAGCCAGCAGGATCGCAGCAATCAAAACCGACCAGAGCCAGCCCAGAGGCAGCGCCGCTATCGCCAAGCCCAGGAGCGCCGCGCCCGCAACCAGCGCTGCTATCACCAGCACCCCGCGCATCCGTGTTCCGTCATTGAAACGCCCGTCGCACCAGCCAATGATCCGCCCCATCAGGACCGCCGGATGCGGGGCCTGCGACCAGATCCATTTCGGCTCACCCAACGCGGCATCCAGAGCCATCGCCACCAGCAGCATCGCAGGCGTCATGACAGCGCCGCGCTCAGCCGGTCCCAGCCATCGGGGCCGGGCAGGCCAAGCCGCAGAAGGGTCCCGGAATACGGGAAAACGCGGCTCCAGATATGGGCGCGGGCGAGCTTTTCTTGCCACGCGGTCGCATCGTCCACGTCATAAAGCCGGAACAGATCTGTGCCGCGCGCAGGACCGGCACCCGCCGCCTGCATCATCGCATCGAGCCGTGCGGCATCCTGTGACAGCCGGGCGCGGGTCGCCTCGGCCCACGCCACATCGCGCAATGCCTGCGCCCCCGTCACCAGCGCCGGGCCCGAAACCGCCCAGGGCCCGATCATCGCCGCCAGCCGCGTGATCGTCTCGGGTGTAGCAATCGCAAAACCAAGCCGCATCCCCGCAAGGCCCCAAAACTTGCCAAAGCTTTTCAACACCACCACGCCGGGGCGCGTTGCCAGATGCACCAGGCTCGCCCTCGGCATCACGTCGCAAAAGCTTTCATCGATCACGGTCAGCGAATGGCGGCCCAGATCCCCCGCGCTCCAGATCCGGCCATCTGGATTGTTGGGATGCACGATAACCCGCGCGCCGCCCGGCCCGGGCCGCCACCCCGCCGCCGCAAAGGCCGCGCCATGTTCGTTATAGGTGGGGGCCGTGATTTCGACCCGGTCCGGCGCGGCCAGTCCGGGGATGCGCGTGATGAGGGCCGAGGCCCCGGGGGCGGCCAGAATACCGGCCCCGTCCGGCACCTGCCAGAAATCGCGCGCGGCAGTGGAAAGCGCATCGAACGCGGCGGCATCGGGCAGCGCCGTCCAGGCATCGGCCGGCATCGCGGGGACCGGGTAGGGCACCGGGTTGATCCCGGTCGAAAGGTCCAGCCACCCGGCGCGGGTGCCGCCGAACCGGGCTATTGCCGCGTCAATCCCGCCGCCATGATCCAAAACCATCGAAAAAGGCTCCTCCTCGGTCCGCATCAGACCGGTAAAAGCTGATTCTCACGCCGCCTGCAATGCCTCGCGCCCATGCGGGGCGGTCCAGTCGATCACCGGATTGATCGGGATGATGCGGTGCGGATTGATGCTTTCGTGGCTGTAATGGTAGTGCCGCACGATATGGTCGAAATGGATCGTGTCGGCGATACCGGGCCATTGATAGAGCTCGCGCGAATAGGCCCAGAGATTGGGATAATCGATCAGCCGCGCCCGGTTGCATTTGAAATGCAGGTGATAGACGGCATCGAACCGGGCCAGCGTGGTGAAAAGCCGCCAATCGGCCTCGGTGACGCGGTCGCCGGTGAGATAGCGGGTTTTGGACAGGATACCCTCGACCCGGTCAAGCGCGTCGAAAAGGGTGTGAACCGCCTGGTCATAGGCCGGCTGCGAGGTCGCGAACCCCGATTTGTAGACCCCGTTATTGATGTCGGAATAGACCCAGGCGTTGATCGCGTCGATGTCAGATCGCAGACCCTCAGGGTAGAAATCCTGGCTATCGCCGGTGATGCCGTCAAAGGCCGAATTGAACATGCGGATGATCTCGGCGCTTTCATTCGACACGATGGTTCCGGTCTGCTTGTCCCACAGCACCGGCACCGTGACGCGGGTCGAGACCTGCGGATCGGATTTGATGTATATGTCACGCAGGAAGCTTGCGCCGAACAGGTGATCGCCGGTCGCCCCCGCGAAATCCCCGGCGAAGGTCCAGCCTTCGGTCAGCATATCGGGATGCACGACGCTGACGCCGATATGATCCTGCAGACCCTTGAGCGCGCGGAAAATCATCGTGCGGTTGGCCCAGGGACAGGCATGGCTGACATAAAGGTGATAGCGCCCGCTTTCGGCCTTGTAGCCGCCCACGCCACTTGGTCCGGCGCTGCCATCGCGCGTTACCCAGTTGCGAAACTGCGCCGCCTGACGCTTGAACGATCCGCCCGATGATTTGGTGTCATACCATTTGTCGTGCCAGACGCCGTTTTGAAGAAGTCCCATGCCTACTCCTGATGCATTGCTGGCTGACAGATAGGCCGTGCGGGTGTGCAGGGAAACCCTTAGCCGCGCAGAGGCATCGCGCGCGGGCGCACAGTCAGGCGGCGTCGCGTTGCCGGGCGCGGAAATTTTCCGCTTTGGCCCGGTTGCCGCAACGCGACATGGAACACCAGCGCCGCCCGACGCCGCGCCCCTGATCCAGAAACAGATGCGTGCAGCGGCGACATTCGCGCAGGCGCGCGAACTGGTCCGAGCGCAGCAGATCCTCCATCGCCAATACCACCTGATCAAAGGGCCGCGTTCCCGGCCATGGCATCGTCACGAGGCCCCCGGCTGTGATCCGCAACTCTGCCCCGGCGATCACTGATTGCAGCGTCCCGGACAGCTCCAGACTATCGGCGCGCCCCGGCACCTGCCCGGCGGCCAGCGCCGAAAACGCGGCATAGGCGGTTTCGCGCAGCCGCAAGAGGGCCTGCAAATCGTTGTCATCAACCACAGCCTCAAGCGACAGGCCCGACGCCTGCATCAGGCCGTGCAATTCATGCGCATCGGAAAAGCTGTTTTGCCCGCGCGACTTGCCGTCATCAGCCACGGTGTTCAAAAAGCACAAAAACGGGTGCCCGGCACCCGGCTCGGCGCGCAACGCCAGTTTTGTCATCGAAAACCTGCCCTTGGGTTTGTCGTTTTTCACTTATTTGCAACCATCGTGGCGCAGCATGCGTGTCAAGTAAAGCAGCGGCCCTGTCCATCGGCAGCAGTTTGCCCATCCCGGCCACTGTGGCCTTTTTGCGACGTGCTGCAATGCGGCAGCGCGCGTCACGTTGACCGAATCTCAAACCCGTTCATGTATCGCGTCAACGATTGTGCAAGGAAACCCGATGTCTGACTTTCTGCCCAAAGAGGTGCTGGAGGGGCTGCATGCCGCCCGCCGCAAGGCTGAACGCAAGCGCAGCCGCCGATCGGTGCATATCGGCGATGAGGTGTTCCCGATCCTGACCTTCGCCGAGGAAGGCTTTGCGCTCGATGTCGAACATGCGCCGCAATTGCGTGGGCTGGTCGATATTTTCGAGGGGCCGAAACACCTCTATCAGGCGCTTATCGTGGCGTCCGAGCGTGAGGGCGACGTGATGCGTTATGAATTCAAGCGCAACACCGTCGCGGCCGACCGCCCGCCGCTGGATTTCTACCAGGAACATGAGGCACCCATCGCGTTTCTGGACAGTTCCAAAGCCTGAAACTGGCCTTTGCATTTTCGCCATCGCGCGGGCAGCCTGCGCGCAAACCCGCCCCGGAAATCCGGGCGGGACCATCTGCATGAGGTTTTTCGCGTGATCCAGACCCCCTATCTCCTTTTTCTGGGCGATGCGCCCGATCATCTGGCCGCAAAGGTGGCGCAAGGCATTCGCGACTGGCGGCCCGACAATGCCGTCGGTCAGTTCCGGATGGAGGGCTGTCAAACCAGCGTCGGCCTGCCCGATATGGATCTGGTGGAGGCCCGGGCCGCGGGTGCCAAAACGCTGGTCATTGGCGTGGCCAATCGCGGCGGCAAGATCTCACCGGCCTGGAAAAAGGTGCTGGTGATGGCGCTGGAGGAAGGTTTTGACCTAGCCAGCGGCCTGCATAACCTGCTGCGTGATGAGCCCGACCTGGTCGCGGTGGCAGAGGCAACCGGGCGCGCGTTGCATGATGTGCGGGTGCCCGAGGATGACTATCCGATTGCAAATGGCGTCAAGCGAACCGGCAAGCGCTGTCTTGCCGTGGGCACGGATTGCTCGGTCGGCAAGATGTATACCGCGCTGGCGATGGATCAGGAGATGAAGGCGCGGGGCCTCAAATCCAGCTTTCGCGCCACCGGACAGACCGGCATCCTGATCACCGGAAACGGCGTGCCGCTGGATGCCGTGGTGGCCGATTTCATGGCCGGGGCGGTTGAATGGCTGAGCCCCGATATCGATGCCGATCACTGGGATCATATCGAAGGTCAGGGCAGCCTGTTTCACGTTTCCTATTCCGGGGTCACCATGGCGCTTGTTCATGGTGGGCAACCCGATGCCCTGATCCTCAGCCACGAACCGACGCGGCCCCATATGCGCGGGTTGCCGGGCTATGACCTTCCGACGCTTGAGGTGCTGCGCGATACCGCCCTGTCGCTGGCGCGGGTGGCCAACCCTGCGTGTCAGGTTGTGGGCATCTCGGTCAATACCTCTGCCATGGCCGAGGATGCGGCGCTGGAATATCTGGCATCGGTCGAGGCGCGGATGGGCCTGCCCACGGTCGATCCGTTCCGGCAGGGGGCCGCGCGGCTGGTTGATGCGTTGATGGCGATATGATCTCGGTCACCCGCGATACGTTCCGGTTGGCCGAGGTTTTTACCATCGCGCGCGGCAGCCGGACCGAGGCGCAGGTTCTGACCGTGCGCGCCTTTGCCGGTGGTCGCATGGGGTGGGCCGAATGTGTGCCCTATGCCCGGTATGGCGAGACGCTGGACAGTGTTACGGCGCAGATCGAGGCGCTGCCTGAGGATATTGCGCGGCAGGATCTGCAGGATGCTCTGCCCGCCGGGGCGGCGCGCAACGCGGTTGATTGTGCCTTGTGGGACCTGGCGGCGAAAACCACCGGCGCGCCGGTCTGGCAATTGGCCGGGCAACCCCGCCCCCGGCCCCGGATCACGGCCTTTACGCTATCTCTGGATAGCCCTGAAAACATGGAAAAATCAGCCGCCAAACACGCCCATCGGCCCCTGTTGAAAATCAAGCTGGGCACGCCCGATGACATGCCCCGGCTTGAGGCGGTTCGCCGTGGTGCGCCCGGGGCGAGAATCATCGTCGATGCCAATGAAGGCTGGAGCGCGGAGGTTTATTCCGATCTGGCCTCGCATCTTCTGCGCCTTGGTGTTCAGATGGTGGAACAGCCCTTGCCCGCCGGGCAGGACGATATGCTGGCCGAGATCGCCCGGCCCTTGCCCGTCTGTGCCGATGAAAGCTGCCATGATCGCGCCAGCCTGGCGGGGCTTGCGGGCAAATATGACATGGTGAATATCAAGCTGGACAAGACCGGTGGCCTAACCGAGGCGCTCAGCCTGCGTGATGCGGCGCGGGATCAGGGCTATGGCGTGATGGTGGGCTGCATGGTGGGATCATCGCTGGCCATGGCCCCCGCCATTTTGGTGGCGCAGGGGGCCGAGATCACCGATCTGGACGGGCCGCTTTTGTTGGCCGAGGATCGCGCCGTGCCGCTGGTATACGATGCGGCTGGCGTGCATCCGGCATCGTCTGAGCTCTGGGGTTGACGCGAGAGAACCCGGCAGGGGCGGAGGAGCAGCCCCTCGCCGCGCCAGCCCTTGACCCTGCCGCGCCGCTCCCCGATGACTGAACCAATTGGATTGAAGGAGCGCCGCCATGACCCGCACCGTTTACGTGAACGGAGAATATCTGCCTGAAACCGAGGCCCGGGTCTCGATCTTTGACCGTGGGTTTCTGTTCGCCGATGGCGTCTATGAGGTGACATCGGTTCTGGGCGGCAAGCTGATCGATTTCGACGGCCACGCCGTGCGGCTGCAACGTTCGCTGTCTGAACTGCAGATGCAGAACCCGACCGACAAGGACAGCCTGTTGGAGATCCACCGCCAGCTGGTTATCCGCAACGAGATCACCGATGGGTTGATCTATCTGCAAATCACCCGCGGCAGCGACGGCGACCGCGATTTTGCCTTTCCGGCGGAAGACACGCCGCCAACCATCGTGCTGTTTACCCAGGCCAAGCCGGGACTGGCGGAGAACCCGGCGGCGAAAACCGGAATCAAGGTGATCTCGATCGAGGATCAACGCTGGGCGCGGCGCGATATCAAGACGGTGCAGCTTCTTTACCCTTCGATGGGCAAGATGATGGCCAAGGCGGCGGGCTGTGACGATGCCTGGTTGGTCGAGGATGGCCATGTGACCGAGGGCACCTCGAACAACGCCTATATCGTGACCGATGACGGCACCATCGTTACCCGGCAGCTTGGCAATGACATCCTGCATGGCATCACCCGCGCCGCCGTGTTGCGCTTTGCCCGCGAGGCGCAGGTCAAGGTCGAGGAACGCCCCTTTACCATCGCCGAGGCGCAGGCCGCGCGCGAGGCGTTCATCACCTCGGCCTCGGCGTTTGTGATGCCGGTGGTCGAGATTGACGGGAGCCCTGTGGCGGACGGCAAGGTCGGGCCGATGGCAGCGCGGATCCGCGAGATCTATCTCGATGAGATGCGCAAGGCGGCGGTCTGAACTACCCCCCCTGATGGGGAATTCCGAAAAACAAAAGGGGGCACCCGAAGCGCCCCCTTTTTTAGGTCCTAAATCAAGCCGCCGTTTTGCGACGGGGCCGCCGTCTGCGCGGGCCCGAGGGGGCGGCTGCGGCCGGTTTGCTCTGCGGACCGCGCCCGCCGCCACGACGACCACCGCCGCCGCCGCGTTTGGGTTTTTCGACCTTGACCTCTTCGGGCTTGCGCCCGCTGGCCACCGGGATCTGCTTTTTCATCACCTTTTCGATCTGGTTCAGCAAACCCACTTCTTCTGCGCAGCAAAAGGCGATCGCCTCCCCATCCTTGCCCGCCCGCGCGGTGCGCCCGATGCGGTGGACGTAATTGTCGGGCACTTCCGGAAGGTCGTAATTATAGACGGTGCGCACATCGGGAATGTCGATGCCGCGCGCGGCCACATCGGTGGCCACCAGGATTTTGACCGTGCCGTTGCGAAACGCCCCGATGGCGCGGTCGCGCTGACCCTGGCTTTTGTTGCCATGGATCGAGGCGGCGTTGAAGCCATCGGCGACCAGCCCCTTCATCAGCTTTTCGGCCCCATGCTTGGTGCGCGAAAAGACCAGGCTCAGCGTGTCGGGGTGGCGGCGCAGAAGCTCTCGCAATTTTGTGGGCTTTTCGCCTTTGGGGACGAAATGCAGGCTCTGGGTGACCTTGTCGGCGGCCTTGCCCGGAGGGGCGACCTGCACCCGGCGCGGATTGGTCAGGTAGGCCCCGGAAAGCTCCTCCATCTGTTTTGGCATGGTGGCCGAAAACAGCATGGTCTGGCGCGGCGTGCCCAGTTCGGGGGCGATCCGGCGCAGCGCGTGGATAAAGCCCATGTCGAGCATCTGATCGGCCTCGTCGAGGACCAGGAACCGGGCCTGGTCCAGCCGCACGGCGCGGCGGTCCATCAGGTCGATGAGACGCCCGGGCGTGGCCACCAGAATATCGATGCCACGGGCCAGAAACCGGATCTGGTTGTTGATGGATTGGCCGCCCACAACGGTGCCGACCTTGAGCTTTGATCCGTTGACGTAAAGCTTCAGGTTTTCGGCGATCTGGTTGACCAGTTCGCGGGTCGGGGCCAGCACCAGCGCCTTGACCGTCTTGGGGTCGGGGCGGCCTGGTTCATTCAGCAGCATTTCGGCCAGCGGCAGGCCGAACGCGGCGGTTTTGCCGGTGCCGGTCTGGGCCAGGCCCATCACATCATGGCCGGCCAGCGCCAGCGGAATGGCTTGGTTCTGAATCGGCGTGGGTTGGTCGTATCCGGCCGCTTTGATGGCGGTCAGAAGGGTCGGCGAGAGGCCGAGCATATCGAAGTCGAACAAATTCTATCCTTTCCGGCGCGCGGGGCGCGCACGGGGTGTAAACGAGCGTCATTGCCCCGATGTCGTATCGGGGCCGCAAAGGGTGCGGCCGGAAGCTCACGAAACGGGCCTGTCCCGTTTTGCCGTTCTGACCGTCAGACCCTGCGTGAGGGGGACTGGGGAATTTCGTGGCCTGTCTGCACCCGAAAAGGGCGCGGCTGCTCACGCGGCAGGGCAGGCTTGGCGCAACACATGTGTGCAAACGCAGCATAAGTCAAGCTTGGTGACCAATAGCTTTTGCCTGTTGCCAACAGATCAGGCGGCGTTCACCTGAACCGTCAGGTCAAGTGTGGCCGTTATCGGCACGCCCGCCAATGTCACAGGCGAGACAGTCGCACCATCGGGCATCGTCAAAACCACGGTACTGCCACCGGCACCATTATCCACCAATCCGTAGGTGACGGGGCCGAGGCTCGCGACCGATGGCGAGAGTTCGATCTGGAAGGTCAGCGATTCTGTTGCGGGGTCAAAATCGGTGATCGTGGCGTTGCTCTCTTGCGCGTAGCGGAAAAGGTAATCGTCATCGCCCGCGCCACCGGTCAGCACATGGCCACCATCGCTCTGGTCCACGACAAACGTGTCGTCCCCGTCGCCGCCATCGATCGTATCGGCCCCGCTATTGCCGCCGAACTCATCTGCCGTGCCGGTGTAGATCGTGTCATTGCCGGTGCCGCCGTCGATCACGTCATCGCCGAAGCCGCCTTGCACAAGGTCATCACCCGCCCGCCCGTTCAGTGTGTCGCCGCCGTTTCCGCCATCCAGCGTGTCATCGCCGTCGCCGCCATCTAGCGAGTCCTCCCGTGTGCCGCCACGCAACAGGTCATTGCCCGCCCCGCCGATCAGCGTGTCCGTGCCCTCCTGGCCATACAACGCGTCATCGCCAGCGCCGCCCTCAAGGCTGTCAGCGCCCTGTCTGCCGCTGAGCAAATCGTCACCTTCGCCACCCAAGAGCGTGTCAGCTCCGCCAAGGCTGCCCTGAATGGTGTCGTCGCCGTCGCCGCCCGCCGCGAAATCATTGCCGACGCCGGTGGTTATACTGTCATTGCCCGCGCCGCCGAAGATGCTGTCATCTTCGCTGCCGCCGTCGATCGTGTCATTCCCGGCCCCGCCATTGATAGTGTCCTCGCCAAGCCCGCCATCAAGCAGGTCATCCCCGCCTGCGCCAAAGATTGCATCAACGCCGGGACCACCCAGAACGGTATCCTCTCCGGCGCCGCCGAACAGCGTGTCATCGCCGGCATTTCCGTCGATCAGATCATTGCGATTGGCACCATAAGCCAAATCATCACCGTCACCGCCGAAAATTGTGTCTTGGTCGCCACGGCCCCAAAGCGTGTCATTGCCGTCGCCACCAAACAGAAGGTCATCACCCAGGTTGCCATCAATGCTGTCGTCGCCTTCGTCACCGTTCAAGGTATCGGACGCGCCGTTAGAGCCTAGAAGCGTGTCATCGCCCGGCCCGCCATTGGCCAGATCAAGCCCGCGCCCTACGTCGATCAAATCATCGCCATAACCGCCATTCAGAGTGTCGTCGCCTTGGCCACCGAACAGCGAGTCCTGCCCAAGGCCGCCGTCAAGCAGATCATCGCCAATGCCACCCCTAACGCTGTCATCGCCCGGCCCGCCGAACGCGGTGTCATCTCCGGCCCCGCCATTCAGCGTGTCATTGCCGCCATAGCCCCAGAGCAGATCGTTGTCGCCGCCGCCCGTAAACGCGTCGTCCCCCGACCCGCCATAGAGCGTTTCGCCATCCTCATTTGGGTCGTTGCCAGCGGGCTCATCGCCACCATCGCCGCCATCGAACAGAAACGCAAAACCCAGAAACACCGCCATCAGCGGCAAAAGCAGCTCGAAACCCATCGGACAATACCCCCCGGTAACACACACGACTCGGATTTAATCAATCTTAACAGATTTCACCCTCTCCCGCTATTTCCATACCGGAAACAATCGCCGCACCTTGTTTTTGGTGCGGGGCGGCACCCTTGTTGCCATGCCCGGGCGTGTGGCGCCGCAATGCGGCGGGCGGGGCCTTTCCCTTTCGTGAAACCTGCTCTATGTGGCGCAGGTTCCCTGACGAGAAGGACCAGATCAATGGGCTATAAAGTTGTCGTCGTCGGCGCCACCGGGAATGTGGGCCGCGAAATGCTGAATATCCTGGCAGAACGCCAGTTCCCGGTGGATGAGATCACCGCCCTTGCCTCGCGTAAATCGATGGGCACCGAGGTCAGCTTTGGCGACACCACACTCAAGACCAAGGATCTGGATACATTCGATTTCACCGGCTGGGATATCGCCCTCTTTGCCATCGGCTCGGACGCGACCAAAACCTACGCGCCCAAAGCCGCCAAGGCGGGCTGCGTGGTGATCGATAACAGCTCGCTTTATCGCTATGACCCGGATGTGCCGCTGGTGGTGCCGGAGGTGAACCCCGAGGCCGTCGATGGCTATGCCAAAAAGAACATCATCGCCAACCCCAATTGTTCGACCGCGCAGATGGTGGTGGCGCTAAAGCCGCTGCATGACCGCGCCACGATCAAGCGGGTCGTGGTTTCGACCTATCAATCGGTCAGCGGTGCCGGAAAAGGCGGCATCGATGAGCTGTGGGACCAGACCAAGGGCATGTATGTGCCGGGTCAGGAGAAAGACCCCGCCCAGTTCACCAAGCAGATCGCGTTCAACGTGATCCCGCATATCGACGTGTTCCTGGATTCGGGCGAGACCAAGGAAGAATGGAAGATGGTGGCCGAGACGAAAAAGATCGTCGATCCGGCCATCAAGGTTACAGCCACCTGTGTGCGGGTGCCGGTTTTCGTCGGCCATTCCGAGGCCATAAATATCGAGTTCGAGGAGTTCCTGGACGAAGATGAAGCCCGCGATATCCTTCGCACCGCGCCGGGCATCCTGGTGGTCGATAAGCGCGAGGATGGCGGCTATGTCACGCCGGTCGAATGCGTCGGCGATTTTGCCACCTTCATCAGCCGCATCCGGCAGGACAGCACAATCGAGAACGGGTTGAACCTGTGGTGCGTCAGCGACAACCTGCGCAAGGGTGCCGCGCTGAATGCCGTGCAGATCGCGGAAACACTGGGCAATCGGGTGCTGAAAAAGGGCTGAGGCGGCCTTGCCCACTTGACCTCTGCCAACCAAGCGACAAGCCTTTCCACATCATTTGATTGGAAAGGCTTTTTCACATGCGGTTTTCTCTGACCCTGATGGCGGCGCTGCTGGCCACGACGGCCCAGGCCGATGAACTTTTGCTGCGTGCCGATGTGACCGCGGCCACGGTTTTTCTGAGCGGAGTCGCCCGGATCGAGCGGCAGGTGAGCGTTGCCGTGCCCGCCGGTGCGCATGACGTGCTGTTTGCGGTGGCACCTGGCACCTGGATGGAGGCCCCGCAGGTCAGCGGCGCAGGCAATGCCCGTATCGGCGCGCTCAGCGTTGAGGATGGTTATCGCATCGAAGAGGGCGCGCTGGACGGCGCTGACGTGGCTGCGGCGCGGGCGGTGATCGATGGGCTTGAGGCCGATATCGACGCGTTGGAGGCCGGGATCGCCGAGGCCAGCGCCGCGGTGCAGGCCGCCGCGCTGCAACGTCGCTATCTGGAGGGCGTGACCGCAAGCGGCGATACCGGCGCGCCGCTTCCGTCCGATCCGGATCTGTTGGCGCAGATGCTGACGACGCTTGGCACCCAGATGACGCTTGTGGCCAATGCGGCCCGGCAGGCAGAAGCCGCGCGCAACCTCTTGATCGACGATCTGCGCGAGGTGCAGGGCGATCTGACAGAGGCGCAGGCGGCGCTGGCCGCGCTGCTGCCGTTCGGGCAACAGGTTCGGGTGGTGCGGGTGCCGATCGAGGCGGCCGCCGATACCGTGCTGGACCTGACCCTGAGCCATTTCAGCAACGGTGCCAGTTGGCAGCCTGAGGTGCAGTTCCGGCTGGATAGCGATGCAAGCGAGGTGACTGTCAGCCGCGATATCGTTTTGTCGCAGAACAGCGCCGAGCGGTGGCGCGATGTGGCTGTCACCGTTTCGACGGCAGATCCGAACCGGCCGCGCGCGCCCATCGAGGTCGCCACGCGCCCGGCCCGGATCATCGACCCGGCACTGGCCCGTGTCACCGGCGGCGTCGGTATGTTCAGCGCCGATCAGGCCCCAGTGGCAGAGTTCGCCGAGCCGATCATGGCAGTCGCGGATACTGCAACGATACAGAGGGTCGGGGCGTCCTTTTCCTACAGCTTCACCGCCCCCGTCAGCATTGCGCCACAGGAAGCCAGCCGTCAGGCCATGGCCCCGCTGGTCTTTGAGGTCGATCTGTTCAATCAGGCCAACCCGCGCAGCGACGACACCGCGTTTGTGATGGCGACGCTGGAAAATGACAGCGGTGAGCCGATTCTCCCGGGCCGGGCCAGCTATTATCGGGACGGCGCGTTGTTGGGCGACGGGTTTGTCGATCTGCTGGCCGATGGCGACGGCATTGTCATGGCCTTTGGCGCGTTGGATCATCTGCTGCTAAGCTGGCGGGATCTGTCGCTGGATGAGGGCGAAGAGGGAGTGTTTTCGCGCTCGGATACGCAAGCCCGCTCGGTCGAGTTCTCGGTTGAGAACACATCCGATGCGCCCGAGGAGCTGCGGCTGCTCTATGCGCTGCCCTTTGCCGAGCAGGACGAGCTGCAGGTTGATCTGGATCTGAGCCTTGCGCCCGATGAGCGCGATGTCGACGGCGCGCGCGGTGTTGCGGCCTGGGATCTGACATTGGCCCCGGGGGCCAGCCGGACCATTCGCATGGATGTGGAGTTTTCCTGGCCCGAGGGGCAGGTGCTGACCTGGACCCCGTGATCAGCCGCCGGTTTCGATCATGTCCTGCAGATTGGCCAGCCCGGCCTCGTAATCGGGCCCGACCAGACGGTCCATGGCAAACCCCATCCAGCGCCCGATCGGGTTCATGCCCATATCGGCATCGAGCCCCCAGGTAACCTGCGTCCCGCCCGCGACCTCATCAAGGTCGATCCAGGCGCGGGCCGTGCCCATATCACTGAAATCAAGCAATGTGGCGACGCGGGTATCGGCGATGCTTTCGACGATTTCCTGGCGGCCATTGCCGAGGCTATCGACCGTGGATGTCCAGATCATGACGTTGCCGACGCCCTCAGCCGGCCCCTCATAGGTGACGGCCATTTCAGGGTCGCGCACCGTCCAGGGCGACCATTCGGCGCTGCGTTGCAGGGAATTGACCAGCGGAAAGACCTCCGATGGCGGGGCCGCGATGGTGACCTGGCGTTCCACGGTCACGTTGCCGGGCAAGAGGTAAGCGATCAGGACAAACCCCGTGACCAGCACGAATAGACCAAGGGCGAGGGTTCGAAGTAGGCGCATCGGGCGGGCTCCGCGGTTGAGGCCCGGGCACCATAGCACGAATTGCGGGCCCGACAGCAGGGATCGCCTCAGAACCGCTCGATCAAGTCGAAATCATCGCCTGCGGGTGGCAGAGCTCGGCGGGCCCCGCCGTTGCGCGATCTCGGCATCGATGGCACGCAGGATGGCGCCTTGCGGATCGATCCCGTCGGCATCGGCCCGTTTCACGAGGGCAACGAGTGTTGATTGTGTCAGGGTAACAGTCACATCGCCGGTTATCATGTCCGGCAGGATGCGCTGCCCATGGTAAAGGCCAGGTTAAACCCAAGCGCGGCTTGCGGGCGCGACCGCTTACACCTTCACAAACCCATCGGCCTCGGGGTCGAACATTTCCAGCCCGCCGCTGGAGATATCGGTCCACAGGCCATGCAGGCTGAGCCTTTCATCGGCGACGGCCTGGGCGATGAAGGGAAAGCTGAGCAGGTTTTCGATCGAGACCAGCACGCCTTTTTGCTCCAGCGTGCGCTGGCGCAGGGCGGCATCGTCGATATTGGCCGTTCCTTCGCAGGCTGGGCGCAGGATATCCATCCAGCGGCCGACAAAGCTTTCATGCTCCTCCAGCTCGGGTGCCGCGCCCGAAACCATGTCGATGCAGCCCTTGACGCCGCCGCAGGCGGAATGACCCAGCACCAGAATATGCGCAACTTTCAGAGATTTGACGGCATATTCCACCGCTGCAGAGGTGCCGTGGTGGTCGCCATCGGGCTCATAGGGAGGCACCAGGTTGGCGATGTTGCGGTGGATAAAGAACTCGCCCGTTTCGGCCCCAAAGATCGAGGTGACATGCACCCGGCTGTCGCAGCAGGAAATCACCATGGCACGCGGGCGTTGGCCGTCTTCTGCCAGGCGCTGAAACCAGGCCCGGTTTTCGACATAGGTGGTGGCCTTCCAGCTTTGATAGCGGCGGACCAGAAAGGCCGGAAGCGGCGCGATTTGGTGCGTCATGATGCGGTGTCTCCGTCTAGGGGCATCCCTCGGATACCCGGCATTTCCTGAAATTTCGAGCCTTTTCTTGGCCGGGTCTCAACGCTTTCTTCAACATGGCTGGCCAAGGGTGGACACCAAGCCGTGGGGGCGGAAGTGGAGTGGATGATGGAGCAGTATGTAATCAACATAGAACCCGAGGAGCCGGCGCGGTTCAATCCGGACCGGCTGGAACGTCTCTGTGCCGAGATCGGAGAGCTGCGCGCCGAAGATGAGGTCGCCCAAGCGCTGGAGGTGATCAGCGCCCGGTTACAGGAGATCGGGGTGCTCGATCCGTTGCGCGATGCCACACCGCTCGCGGCCGGGTTGCGGGCTCTGATCGCGGCGTCGGAGCATATCGGCATGGCCACACTGGCGCGGGTCGGGCGCAATGTGCAGGGCTGCCTGGTGCGGCGCGACAACGTGGCCCTGGCCGCGACGCATGCGCGGCTGATCCGGATCGGGGATCGGTCGATCCATGCGATCTGGGATCTTGAGGATCTGTCGGGCTGATCCACCTTGCGGTGGCCGTAGGGGACGTTAGGCTGGGGTCAGATCACAGCAGACGGACCCAAAATGACGCCCCGGTTTTCCCCCGACGATCCTGCCGCAATTCCCGTAACACCGCTTACATCCGATGCGTTGGACGCGCATGTGCAGGCTCTGCCTGCCGCCGCCCGCGCCTGGATTGCCAGCAGCGGGTTTTCCGCAGATCCGGGCGAGATCTGCCCATACCCCGATGCGACCGGCGGTGTTGCCGGCGTTTTGGCCGGGCGTGGCGATGCGGTTGCTCGGGCGCGTAAACGCTTTGCCCTGGGTGGCGCAATCGCGGGGTTGCCCGAAGGGCTCTATCGGTTGGCGAGCGATCTGCAGCGGGATGAGCTGCATGAGGCGGCGTTGGGCTATCTGCTCGGCCTCTATCGCTTTGATCGCTACAAAGCCCGCCCCGCCGCACAAGCGGCGTTGGTCGGCCCCGAAGGGGTCGATGCCACCTTGCTGGAACATATCGCGGCGGGTGAGTTTCTGACCCGCGACCTGATCAACACGCCAGCATCTGATATGGGGCCCGAGGCGCTGGAGGCCGCGATGCGGGATCTGGCGGGGCGATATGGAGGTCGGATCGCCGTGACACTCGGTGATGATCTGATTGCCGAGAACCTACCGATGATCCATGCCGTTGGCCGCGCCGCAAAAAGCGCGCCGCGCCTTATTGATATGCGGTGGGGTGAGGAGGGGCCCGATCTGGTGTTGGTCGGAAAGGGCGTGTGTTTCGACACTGGCGGGCTGAACCTTAAACCCGGTGCCTCGATGGGGTTGATGAAAAAGGATATGGGCGGGGCGGCGACGGTTCTTGGGCTGGCGCGGATGATCATGGGGGCGGGGCTGCGGCTGCGGCTCCGGGTGTTGGTTCCGGCGGTGGAAAATGCCGTTTCGGGCGATGCCATGCGCCCCGGCGATATCCTGACGGCGCGCAACGGGCTGACGGTGGAGATCAACAATACCGATGCCGAGGGGCGGCTAGTGCTGGCCGATGCGCTGGCATTGGCGGCGGAAACACCGCCCGATTTGATGATCTGCATGGCCACCCTCACTGGGGCCGCGCGGGTGGCTGTGGGTCCCGATCTGGCACCCTTTTATACCGATGACGATGCGCTGGCCGGGGCACTGGCGAGCGCTGGCGACACAAACGCCGATCCGCTCTGGCGAATGCCGTTCCATGCGCCTTACGAGGCGCTGATCGAACCCGGCATCGCCGATCTGGACAATGCGCCAACGGGCGGGTTTGCGGGATCAATCACGGCGGCGCTTTTCCTGCGCCGTTTTGCGGGCGATACACGGTTTGCCCATTTTGACATTTACGGCTGGCAGCCCAAGGATGCGCCTGCCCGGCCCAAGGGCGGCGCGGGGCAGGGCGCGCGCGCGATCTTTGCGGCGCTGCAAAAAGGGATCCTGGCATGAATGATCCACGCATCACCCCGTCCAACGGCCGTGTGGCGCATGTCTCGCTGAAGGGCGCGGTCGAGGCCGAGCGGTTTGTCGAGGGCCGCCGCCTGATGGTGCAGCAACCGATGGCCAATATCACCGATGCGCCGCGCGGGCGACGGGTCAGCCAGCTTTTGTTCGGCGAGATGTTCCGCGAGCTGGAAACCTATGACGGGTTCAGCTTTGGGCAGGCCGAACGCGACGGGCAGGTTGGCTATGTGTTGTCAGGTGCGATGTCCAGCCCCGAGGAGCCCACCCATTGGGTGACTGCGCCTGCCACGCATCTCTACCCCAAGGCGCATGTGAAAGTGCCGCCCGAGGTGTCGATTTTTTTCGGCTCGCCGGTCAAGGTGGTGGCCGTGCGCGATGCGCATCTGCGCATCCATACCGGCCACTTCATCCCGCGCCCGCATTTGCAGCCGATCAAGGCGCGGTTTGCCGATCCGGTCGGTGTGGCCGACCTGTTTCTGGGCTCGCCCTATCTGTGGGGTGGCAACAGCCGGTGGGGGATCGATTGTTCGGGGCTGGTACAGATGGCGCTGTTGGCCTGCGGCATCGCCTGCCCGCGTGATGCCGATCAGCAGATGATGCTTGGCCGTGATCTTTTCCACGGTGAGCCGCTGGTGCGCGGCGATCTGGTGTTTTGGGATGGGCATGTAGGGTTCATGGCGAATGACCGGATGCTGCTGCATGCCAATGCGTTTCACATGTCGGTGGCCTATGAGCCGCTGAAGGATGCGGCAGCGAGGATTGACGCCGCGGGCGGCGGTGCGATCACGGCGCGGCGGCGGGTTTTGAAACCGGATGAGTGAAAGCGGCGTGGGTTCGGCGTGCGCTGCCGCCGGCCGGAGCGAGGGGGCTGTCTGCCCCCTCGCGCTCCCCCGAAGGTATTTGGGCCAAGATGAAATAGCGGGTCGGGCGAGAGGCGGGTTCAGTCTATCGCGCGGATCAGCTTGCGTTCGAGCACGCGCAGCACGGTTTTGAGGTCCTGACCGCGTTTCAGGATCTGACCATCCATGCCGATGACGGAATACTGCCCTTGTCGCAATGCCAGTTTGGGGCGTTTTTCGATGCGATAGATCGGGTGTTCCGCCGTGCGGCGGAAGATCGAGAACACCGCCACGTCGCGCAGGTGCGAGAGCCCGTAGTCGCGCCATTCGCCCGCCGCCACCATCCGCCCGTAAAGCGCCAGGATCAGGCCCAGCTCCTTGCGGTTGAAGGCTGTTTGCTCGGGTGCCGAAAAGGACCCGCCGGCCTGAAAATGCATCACCATTGGGATCAATTTGGCCCCGTTTCTGGTCCAAATCAAGCGTTGCCATCATATTGCCCGGAAGATGCCCGCAGATTGCCGCACGGTTTCCCCGATATCGCCCGCTGAGCCTGCCAAAACAGTCCTTGTAGTGTAGAGCGTATGCTCATCCCGGCGGGGCGGTTTCTTGCCCCCACCCAGTCCGCACCGCCGGGGACTACACCTTATCTCCAGCACAAGATCCATTTCGGCGGCGGATTGCTCCGAAGCGTCGCCTGTGACATCGGGGATTGCCCGGATGCGGCCCGTGCGTGTTAAGCTGGCGCTACCGATCAACTGGAATTGGAGGTCTGATCCCCATGTCCCGTCACATCACCGACACCCCCGAAAACCGCGAGAAATCGCATCGGACAGAGGAATACATCAAGCACGACCGTAAGGACGTGCCAAGCGCGGCGACCAAGCAATTGCAGCGCCGCCCCCGGGTGCGCAACGATCAGAAGCGGGTCGAGGAATTCACCCGGATCGATCGGCAGAAAGACGGTGGTTTCGGAAAGACCTGACCCCCTGAGCGCAGCCTGAGATTTCCGTCGATCTGCGCTAACCTCCGCGCAGATCGGCGACGATGCGCGCCATCATCCGGTTACAGGCGGCGATCTGATCGAGGGTGATATACTCATCGGGTTTGTGGCCCTGTCCGGCCATCGATCCCGGCCCGCAGATAACGGTGGGAATGCCTTGCGCGGCGAACACGCCCGCCTCGGTTCCGAAGGCCATTTTCGTGGTTTGGTTGGTTTCGGCCAAGGCCAGCGCGGTGGCGACCACGGGATCCTCGGGCGCGATGTCGAGCCCGGGATAGCCGTTGATCTCATCGATCTCGATCCGCGCGCCATCCCATTGCGTGCGATAGCGGGCGCTGACGGTATCGGCGGCCAACCGAATGCGCGCCAGTAGAGCCGCGGGATCATCGCCCGGCAGGTGGCGGATCTCAAAGTTCAGATCGGCCCGGTCCGGCACGACATTGAGCGCCCGACCGCCCTCAAGCGTTCCGACATGCACGGTGCTGTAGGGGATGTCATAGGCCGGATCGCGGGCCCCGCCCTGGCGCTGCGCGTCCTGCACATCGCGCAGCGCGGTCACGAAATCGGCCGCAAGGTGCAGCGCGTTGACAAAATCAGGGGCCAGCGAAGAATGCCCGCTCTGGCCCCGGCAGATGGCGGTAAAGGCGGCCTTGCCCTTGTGACCGATGGCGACCTGCATCTCGGTGGGCTCACCCACAAAGGCGGCGCGCGGCGTGCCCATCAGCGGGGCCAGCCGGTCCATCATCTGTTGAATGCCGACGCAGCCGACCTCTTCGTCATAGGAAAAGACCAGCTTGAGCGGGGCCGCAAGCGGGCCGCGCGATGCCATATCGGCGGCGGCCAGCATAGAGGCCAGATAGCCCTTCATATCGGTGGTGCCGCGCCCATAAAGCCGGTTCCCGTCGCGCGTCAGGGCAAAGGGCGCGCGGGTCCAGTCCTGCCCCGCGACGGGCACCACATCGGTATGGCCCGACAGCAATACCCCCGGCCCCGGTGGCCCGATCTCGGCATAAAGCCCGGCCTTGTCGCCCTGCGCGATCCGGGTGATGCGGGCCCCGCGATCGCGCAGATAGCCTTCGATATAGGCGACGATATCGGCATTGGGGCGGGCGCTGACGGTGTTGAAGGCGACCAGCCGCTCCAGCACCCCAAGCGTGCCCCCGATGTCACCCGCAGTTTCACCGGTCATGCGCGCGCCTCCTGCCCCGGCAATGCGCCATCCTCCTTCAGGCCGTGGCAATATTCCACAAAGGCGCGCACCACATTGGCACGATCAGCATCCGAGGACATCAAAAGCCCCATGCGCATCGGGCGCACTTCGCCCGTGATCGGGATGAATTTCAGCGGCTTGCCATCGGGCGATTGCGCAATCAGGGGCTGCACATTGGCGATCGAATAGCCAAACCCGTTGGCCACCAGGCTGCGCATCACCGCCATGTCGCGGGTGCGTTCGGCGATATGGGGCCGGGCCCCGATACGGTCAAAGAAGGACAGGAAATATTCCGAGCTGAACGGCAGATCCAAGAGCACCATCGGGTGACCGGCCAGCGCCTCGACCGTGACGGTGGACAGATGTGCCAGCGGATGGGATTCGGCCACGATCACATAGGGCGGCAATTCGGTGATCGGGACGAACCGCAGATCGCGGGGCAGATCCAGATCGTAGGTCAGCGCCACATCGACCTCGGCCCGCCTGAGATAGCTGAAGATCTCGGCCTGGTTCAGCTCGACCTGGCGCACGCGGACATCAGGAAAGGCGGTCTCAAAGCCGCGCCTGAGCTCCGGCAGAACCAGTTGGGCAAAGCTGAGCAGACAGCCGATGGCCAGCGGCCCGCGCACCGTGCCCGCGATATTGCCGGCCAGATCGGTCAGCGCGTCGGCCTCGCGCAGCACGATGCGCGCCTGTTCCAGCATCTGGCGCCCGGCCAGCGTCAGCGAAAGGCCCTGCGCATGCTGGCGCACGAATAGCGGCAGGCCGAACTCCTGCTCAAGCTGGGTGATCGCCGCCGAGATCGAGGGCGAGGAGACATTCACCTTATCGGCCGCGCGCGCGATGCTGCCGGTCTGACCGACGGCGACGAAATATTCCAATTGTCTGAGCGTATATCGCAGCATGTCGTCGGCCCGGGGCCCCTTTCGTGGTGGATGCCGTGCTCCGAACTTACGCGATCCGGGCCGTGGCGAAAGGAATTTCGCAGCATCCCCGCGCGATCACCGCGCCGCATCCATTCGCGCCAGCCAGGTCAGGAAATCATGCACAGTGCCCTCGTAGTCAGGCCCGGCAAGCGGCCCCCCGGTGGCGTGGCGCGAGGACAGCGCGGTCTGCATCTCCTCCAGCTTTTCGCGGTCCTCGCGGTTGACGTCCTCCCACAGGCGGATGCGCTCCGTGATCGTGGCATCGTCAAGATCGTCGCCATGGACCGACATGGTCCAGCGCACATCGGTGGCATCGACCGCGACCGGGTGCAATGACAGCGACACCAGGAGTGAGGCCGCCTGACTGACCACCTGGCAGGGAAACACGGCAAAGAGCGTCGAGCGGTGTTGCGCCGCCGCGTCCAGACCCGGCGCGCCGGTGCCGCGCAACGGGATGTCTTGCGGGTAATTGGCGAAATAGCTGGTAAAACCGGGGCCCGCGGCGGCCTTTTGGCTGAGCCCGGTGGGCGTATAGCCATGCAGCGTCTGGGGGTGGACGACCGAGAGGTGGTAGCCTTCCATGAAGTTTTCGATCAGGCATTTCCAATTGGTGCGCCAGATCTCCCGGGCGCTGTGGACGAGGCGGAAATCCTGGGGCCGGTAGCCGGCGATCAGATCGTCGAGCCCGGCCAGATCGTGGTCCAGATCTGTTGGCGTATCGCTGAGGTTTACATAGATGAACCCGAACCGTTCAGCGCAGGCAAATGTCGGCAGGGCGCAGGTCTTGGGGTCGAAATCGGCGTTTTTCATCCGGGCGGCGCGCAGCAATTTGCCATCGGTGCCATAGGTCCAGGCATGATAGGGGCAGACAAAGCGTTCTGTACTGCCGCGGCCCTTCGCCACCGGCATGCCGCGATGGCGGCAGACATTGGACAACACGCGCAACTGGCCGTCATGGCGGGTCACGATCAACGGTTCATCCAACAGCTGCGTGGTAAAGAAATCGCCATTTTCCGCCACCTCATCGGCGCGGCCAAGACAATGCCAGCCATGGCGCAGGAGCGTGGCCCGTTCATGCGCGAAATGGCCCGCATCGGTGTAGAATCGTCCATCCATCGCCCAGGGCGCATCGTCGCGGCTGTGGGCCAGATTCTGTAGCTTTGTGCGCAATTCGTCAGTCATCGCCGGGAACTCCGTAGGAAGGGGCCGCGCGCGGGTCGAGCGCGCGTTGCACATAGGCGTCAAGCTGTGGTTTGTAGATCTCCCAGGCGGTCGCAACCGCCGCAATCGGGCAATCTTCGCTCCAGTCGCAGCGCAGATCGGCGACCGGCCAGGACACGCGATCGACAATCTTGAGCCCCGCCGAGTGGATCGGCCCGGCCTCACCGCCTGCGGCCAGTCCCGCCTGCAGCGCCGCCAGCAACCGGTCGCCGATATGCCCGGTGGCGGAACCAAAGCCCGCGACAATCGCAGCAGGAACGCCCGCATCGGCCAGCAGATTGCCGCCCGAGGCGACATCCGCCGCTTGCGCCTCTGCCCAGATGCCCAGTGCGTTTGGCCCGGAATGTATCGCCGTGCGCCCCTCTGCATCGACCGCCAGAACCTGCCGGTAATCGATATGGCTTCCGCGCGCCTGCACACCGGCAATGGCCCCGGCGGCACCAAGCCCTTCTGCCATCAGATCCAGCGCCAGCGGCCCCAGCGTCGGGTCGGTCACGTTTTGCGAGGCCACCGCCCCGGTGCCCGCACGGGCATAGGAACAGCGCGCCGCCACGGCAGGCGAGGAAGAGGCGATCGCCACTCCAAACATGCCGGTATCAGAACAGCGGGCAACCAGCGAAAAGGTCATGGGATCACCGCCGTAGCATCAATTTCAACCAACCATTCGGGCCGCGCCAGCGCCTGGACCACCAACCCGGTGGAAACCGGATGCACGCCTTTGATATATTCCCCCATGGTGCGGTAGACGGCCTCACGATGTCGGGTATCTGTGATGTAGACGACAATCTTGACCAGATGCTCCATGCCGCCGCCCGCCTCTTCGATCAGCTGGCGGATATTCTGCATCACCTTATGGGTCTGCTCGGCGGGGTCGTGGCTTTCGATATTGGCGGCATCCTCCAGGTTTTGCGGGCATTGGCCGCGCAGCCAGACGATCCTGCCGCCTTCAGTCACCACCGCCTGCGCCAGGTCGTTATCCAGATTTTGCTCAGGGTAGGTGTCTTTGGTGCTGAACGGGCGGATGCGGGTATGGGCCATCGGGGTCTCCGTCGGGTCAGGGGGCGATTTGGGGGTGCGCCGTGGTCATGCGTCCCCTCCGTCAATCCGGGCCATCAGGTATTGCGCGAAATCGTAATTGGGCCGTTCCAGATGGCTGAGATGGCCGGGCGCGGAGACCGCGGAAGACAGGCCCCGATAGACCTTTTCGGTGCAGCCGCGATCCTCGATATTCACATCATCCAGCAGCGATTTGAGCGCGTTGAAATGATCCGTCACATCGGCGTCACCAGCGTAATCATCCGACATGCCGCCGCCAAACCGGATATGGACCTGACCGGGGCCCTGGGGGTGCAGGCTGAGATACCAGAAATAGCCCGGCGTCAGCGTGATCAGAAGCGAGGGGTAGAGCGCCAGCAGATAGGTCGTGCGGCGTTCCTCGCCCTTCAGCCGGTCATTGCCGGCATGCGCCATCGCGATGCTCAGCGTCTCATCCTTGAGGATGGTGTGATAGTTGAAGGCCGGGCGACCGGGCGGGCAGATCATCTCCTCGAGCTTACTGAGCCCGCCAATGGTGCCGGCATGGCAGACCGGCAGGTGGTAGCTTTCCATGAAATTCTCGGCCAGCACCTTCCAATTGGTGTCCCAGACATGTTCCTCGTAGAAGGTCTCGGTGTAATTGGTCATGTCGTAGCCTGCGGTCATCTCCGCGACCTCGGCCAGTTCTTCGGCCACCGGCGGCGCGTCCGCGTTGAGCGTGACAAAGACCCAGCCAAGCCAGTCCTCGCAGCGGATCTGCGGCAGGGTGTAATCGGATTTGCAGAACCCCTCGTTCAGGGTCATCGCGGGCGCGCCGCGCAGGCTGCCGTCCAGGTTATAGGTCCAGGCGTGGTAGGGGCAGACGATCGAGCGCGCCGTGCCACGCCCCTGCAAGAGCGTCGACATCCGGTGCAGGCAGACATTGCTGAGCGCCCTCAGCACCCCGTCACGGTCGCGCAGCACGACGATGGGCTGACCGGCCAGATCGCATGTGGCGTAATCGCCGGGATTGGCCAACGCGCTGGCCCGCCCGATGCAATACCAATCCTTGCTGAATATCTGGTCCAGCTCGGCCTGGTTGAATTGATCGGAGGTATAAACCTCGGGCGGCATGGCGCGGGCGCGTTCAAATGGCAGGCTGGTGTTTTCGCGCAATGCCGCGACCGGATCGATCTGGTCCCTTGCCATGGAGCCTGCACCCTTTCCTGATTGCGGTTCCGCCCGAATCGCCTGTGGCACACACCAAAGGATAGCATCGCGCCTGCGTCCGGTCTGAGACAGAATTTCACCAAATCGCGCGCGCGCAAAAGAACGGGTTGCCTCACCCTTGGTTAGGCTTTGCCTAATCAGGGATGAGCAATTCCATGGTTTGTCGCGACAGGCCCGCCGGGTAGACCGGAACAGGGCGGAAACAGAGCCAAGAGAGGGCACGCGGGCATGGCAGTTGAAACAACCGATACGCTGGTCATTGGCGGCGGTCAGGCCGGCGTCGCGATGAGCGCGCATCTGCGCCGCGTGGGCGTGCCGCATCTGGTGCTGGAACGCGCCAGGATCGCCGAACGCTGGCGCAGCGAGCGGTGGGATTCGCTGGTGGCCAATGGTCCGGCCTGGCATGACCGGTTTCCGGGGCTGGAGCATGCCGGCCACCCAGATGCCTTTCCCGGCAAGGACGGGGTTGCCGATTATTTTGTCGACTACGCCAAGATGATCGAGGCACCGATCCGCTGTGGGGTCGAGGTGACCAGCGTCGAAAAACGTCCGGGCCAGCCCGGATTTCGCGCTGAGACCAGCGAGGGCGTCATCGAGGCGCGAAACGTGGTGGCCGCGACCGGGCCGTTTCAGCGCCCGATCATCCCCGCGATGGTGCCCGAGAGCCCGGGCCTCTTGCAGATCCATTCCACCGGCTATCGCAACCCCGGTGCCCTGCCCGAAGGCGGTGTGCTGGTCGTGGGGGCGGGATCCTCGGGCGCGCAAATCGCCGAGGAGCTGCTGCGCGCGGGCCGCGATGTCACGCTCTCGATCGGGCCGCACGGGCGCCCGGCGCGCCGCTATCGCGGCCGCGATCTGGTCTGGTGGCTGGGTGTGCTTGGCAAATGGGAGCTGCCGACCCCCGCGCCTGACACCGAACACGTCACCATCTCCATCAGCGGTGCCGATGGCGGCCACACCATCGATTTCCGCCGCTTTGCCGCGCAGGGCATGACACTGGTGGGGCGCACCGAGAGCCACCAGGACGGCGTGCTGCGGTTTCGCCCCGATCTGGCGGCAAACATCGCCGCGGGCGATGCCGATTACCTGTCGCTGCTGGATGAGGCAGACGCCTATGCCGCGCGTCAGGGGCTGGACCTGCCGGAAGATCCCGCCGCCCGCCAGATCGGCCCCGACCCCGATTGCCTGCGCGACCCGATCCTGTCGCTGGACCTTGCCCGCGCCGGGATCACCACGATCATCTGGGCCACCGGGTTTGCGCCCGATTTCGGCTGGCTGCATCTGGATGTGTTCGATGCCGACGGCAAACCGGTGCACCAACGCGGCGTCGCCGATGAGCCCGGCCTCTATTTCCTCGGTCTGCCGTGGCTGTCACGGCGCGGGTCGAGCTTTATCTGGGGCGTCTGGCACGATGCCAGCCACATTGCCGATCAGATCGCCATTCAGCGCAACTATCAGGCCTATGTGGCGCAAGCCTGACCGGAATTCCTTGGTCCGGGCCTAACACACGCTGCCGGTGTCATTGCTTTGCTCTGACAGCAATTCAGAGACATTGGCGTGCAGAATGCCATAGCTGATATTGCCAAACAGGATCTGCCGGCCTTGGTTCAGAATGTAGGTGGGGCTGCCCTGCACGTGCTGGGATTGGGCAAGCTCATAATCGGCGGCCAGGGCGGCAATAGCCTCGCCCGTCTCGATTTTCCGGCGAACCGCCTCAAAATCCACACCCATCCCCTCGGCGATGCCCCTTTGAACGGACCAGTCCGAGATGTCGCGGGCATCGGCGAAAAAGGCGTGCCGCAGGTCTTTTGCGGCGCGGTTCGACAGACGATCGGCAAACAGGGGTGCCCTGCTATCGCCTTCGAGTAGTTCGATCGCTTTGATAAAGAGATGCGGGCTGGCCGAGGATTTCGGCCGCACCCGGGACCAGACATCGGCGTGCAGGTGCAGATCTTCGGCACCGCCTGCAACCGATTTGACATGCTCGGCATAGCCGTCAAAGCCACCCCGATCGCGCCATGTTCTGCTGATCTTGGTGTGCGAATCCGGAAATACCGAACAATAATGCACCTCCACCTGCACGCGGTCGCCGAACTCATCGGTCAGCTTGTAGAGACTGGCCTGTCCCACATGGGCCCAGATGCAGAGAACGTCGGAAAAATGGACAATTTTGAGTGTGGACATCGGATCTGACCCCCCGGGGGAAACGCGCATGGGATGGAAACCCGGGCTCTACAACAGCGCGCTGGTTCTGACAATTTGAATCGGCAGCGGCCTGTTCGTGGGGCTGATCCTCGCCCGGGCCGCGGCAGGGGGCGCTGATCGTTGGCCAGGGCGTCACGCGACACAGGCCGGATGTCGTGCAAGCGCCAGCATTGAGCGGTGGGGCCTTTCGAGGCTGCGTTAGCTGTGGCGCGTCCATTCATGTACGATATCAGGCCCGATGGCACGCGTCGCGCAAAGGGTAAAGCGCGGGGCACCTGACAGATCCGCCAGCCCCAATGCGCCGATGCCAGGCAGCCCCTCGGCCCCGATTGCCAGCCCTGCGGTAAACCCCACCAGATCATCGACCAGATCAGCCGCCAGCAGCGCCGCAGAAAGCGTGCCGCCGCCCTCGCAAAAGATGCGCGTGAGGCCCGCTTGGCCGAGGCGCTGCAATGCCGCCGTCATATCGATTGCCCCATCGGTACCGGTCGCCACCGGGACAAGCACGGCACCCATCGCCTGCCAGGCCGCCTGCCGGTCGGCGGGGGCATCGGGAGCGTGCAAAAGCCAGAGCGGCACCTGGCGCGCGGTCGCGGCCAGTTGGCCCGATTGCGGCAGATCCAGATTACGCGATGCCACGATGCGTACGGGGTGATGCGATATGCCCAACCCCCGGACCGTCAGCGCCGGGTCATCGGCGCGCGCGGTGCCTGCACCCACCATCACCGCGTCATGACGCGCCCTTAATGCGTGGACCGCGCGGCGTGCCGGGGCACCGGTGATCCACTGGCTTACGCCGGTGGCGGTGGCGATGCGCCCGTCAAAGGAGGTGGCCAGTTTCAGGGTCAGGGCAGGGCGGCCTCTGGTGACGCGGCTGAGAAACCCGGCATGGGCGCGCCGCGCGGCATCCTCCTCGACGCCCACACGCACCGGGATGCCAGCCGCACGCAATCGTTTTACGCCGTCGCCATCGGTGCGCGGGTCGGGGTCGCGCAGGGCCACGACAACGCGGGCCAGGCCCGCCCGGATCAGCGCCTCGACACAAGGCGGCGTTTGGCCGAAATGGGCGCATGGCTCCAGCGTGACATAGGCCGTGGCACCCTGCGCGGCGTCGCCAGCCTGGGCCAACGCTTGCGGCTCGGCATGCGGCCGCCCGCCCGGCGCGGTCCAGCCCCGGCCCAGAACGCGGCCCCGCTTGACGATCACGCAGCCCACGGCGGGGTTGGGCCAGACCCGGCCAGCCCCGCGCGCGCCCAGGCTGAGTGCCAGGCGCATCCAGCGGGCATCATCGCCGGTCATGGCTTAGCTTTCTGGTGCAACGGGCGGGCGCAGCTCCGATACGAATTCCTCGAAATCATCGGCGGCCTGGAAATTCTTGTAAACGCTGGCAAAGCGGACATAGGCCACGGTATCGATCCGGGCGAGGCTTTCCATCACGATCTCGCCTATTTTGTTCGACGGAATATCGGTCTCACCCATGCTTTCCAGACGTCGCACGATGCCGGATATCATCTGGTCGATACGCTCGGGTTCGACGGGGCGTTTCTGCATCGAGATGCGGATTGAGCGTTCCAGCTTGTCGCGGTCAAAATCTTCGCGCTTGCCATTGCTCTTGATGACGACAAGATCGCGCAGCTGCACCCGCTCATAGGTGGTAAAGCGTCCGCCGCAGGCCGGGCAGAACCGCCTTCGCCTGATGGCCACGTGGTCCTCGGCCGGACGGCTGTCCTTCACCTGGGTATCTACATTTCCGCAAAACGGGCACCGCATGGGCCGTTCCCCCTAAATCAACTGCTCCACCTCTGGGGTCTGATGCCCCGGTTATCCACAGGCACTATAGGTCAGCCGCGAGGGCTTGGGTAGTGGGCAAATCGCGCCGCTATATGCGGGGGTTGCGGCGCGCGTTTCGGTGGGGGTCCAGATGGAATGCGCGCATGAACAAATCGCCAAGCATCTGGCTCTGGGATTCATCCCGCAGCGAGGGATGCGCACGGATCGGACGTGCCGCCGATCGGGGGCACGCCTGGTTCAGGTCAACACCTGCCGCGCGTCAGTCGAAACTGGTGCTCGATGCTACGATATCGGTGCCGAGCGTTGAATTGAGCGCATTCGTCGGCTCACGAGCGCCGGCACTGATGAGAGCGACGACCGACAGGCCAAGGCCAACAAGAGCCGCCGTCAGCACAACCCAATCGACGGTGACGGCACCCGTTTCATCAGTCAGAAATTTTGACATCGTCGCGCCTTCCTAAGGAAACCGCCCCCGCCACTAGGAAGTGCCGTCTGAATGCGGCGGCCGCCGGGCCCATTTGTGACCATTCCGTGAAGCCAGCCCCGCGCGCGGCTGCTGGACTCCCGCGTCCGTGCGGCGGATACTGCGCGCATGAGTCTGCCCCCCGGTTTTCTTGATGAGCTTCGCAGCCGCACCTCGCTTGCCCAGGTGGTCGGCCGCAAAGTCATTTGGGACACACGGAAATCGAACCAGGCCAAGGGCGACATGTGGGCCCCGTGCCCATTCCATCAGGAAAAATCGCCCTCGTTCCATGTCGATGACCGCAAGGGGTTTTACTACTGCTTTGGCTGTCACGAAAAGGGCGACGCGATCAGCTTTGTCCAGGCCACCGAGAATGTCGGTTTCATGGAGGCCATCGAGATCCTGGCCCGCGAGGCTGGAATGACCATGCCGGCCCGTGACCCCCAGGCGCAACAAAAGGCCGACCGACGCGCCCAGATCGCCGATGTGACCGAGGCGGCGGTGGCCTGGTATCGGCTGCAGCTCAGGGCGTCGGGCGGCGCGGCGGGGCGCGATTATCTGGACCGGCGGGGCCTGGATCAGGCGGCACAGGACCGGTTCGAGATCGGCTATGCCCCGAATGCACGCCAGGGCGCGTTTCAGGCCATGACCGCCAAGGGGTTTGCGCCTGATCTGGTGGTTGCCGCAGGCGTCGCCACCCGGCCCGATGACGGGTCCGCGCCCTATGATGCGTTTCGCGACCGGATCATGTTTCCGATCCGCGACCCACGGGGGCGCTGCATCGGCTTTGGCGGCCGTGCGATGGACCCGAACGCGCGCGCAAAATACCTCAATACCCGTGAGACGCCGCTCTTTGATAAGGGCCGCGCGCTCTATAATCATGGGTCCGCGCGCGAGGCGGCGGGCAAGGGTGCCCCGCTGATTGTGGCCGAAGGCTATATGGATGTGATCGCGCTGGCGCAGGCCGGGTTCGGGGCCGCCGTTGCCCCGCTTGGCACCGCCATCACCGAGGCGCAATTGCAGCTTTTGTGGCGGATCTCGGATGAGCCGGTGGTGGCGCTTGATGGCGACAAGGCCGGATTGCAGGCGGCGATGCGGTTGATCGATCTGGCACTGCCCCTGCTGGAGGCGGGCAAGTCGCTGCGCTTTTGCTTGATGCCGCAGGGCAAGGACCCCGATGACCTGATCAAGGCACGGGGCGCGCAGGCGATGCAGGATCTGCTGGAGCGGGCTGAGCCGATGGTGGCTCTGCTGTGGCGGCGCGAAACCGAGGGCCGCGATTTCGACAGCCCCGAGCGCCGCGCCAGCCTTGATAAATCGCTGCGGGGTGCGATCGGCCAGATCAAGGACCCATCGCTGCGCCGCCATTATGGGCAGGCACTTAATGATCTGCGGTTTCAACTGTTTCGGGGTTCGCGCCAAAAGGATGGGCGCGGCCCGGCTGCTCCTTGGGGGCGCAACGCCCCCTCCTCGCCGATGGCCGAAACCCGCGCTTCGGCGATGGCGGCGGGCGAGATGTCGGATACCGAAATGCGCCACGCGCTGATCCTTGCCACGCTTTGCCTGACGCCCGCGCTGATCGACCGGTTCGAGGCGCAGCTGGACCGCATGAGCATCGATAATCCCGATCACGCCCGTCTGGCGGGGTTCTTGATGGCCACGACTGCGCGTGATGCGGGTGACCTGCGTGCCGCACTGGATCAGTCAAATTTGTCCCAAACCCTTGAAAACCTGCTGCGCCTTGGCCATGTCCGCATCGCACCCTGCATTCGTGCGCCTGGCGATCTCGAAAAAGCGGCCGACTGCCTGGCCGAGGAATTTGCCAAGCTGGCCGCCCGGCGCGGAATTCAGAACGAAATGTCCGAGGCGCTGGAAGATCTCGACCATACTGATGAGGCGCGGCTGAACTGGCGGCTCAATCACGCGCTGCATGCCCGCCAACAGGCCGACGCACCCAAGAGCGGCGACGGATCGGTCGGCGGCGAGGATGAACGCGATCTGTCGCGGCATCTTCGGGACTTGATAGATCGGCAGGCATGGGTGAAGAAAACCCGTTGATCCGGGTGTGCGAATCACTGATTCGCGCTAAGACATGTGTTTAAAGCGGGGGCCGAATCGCCTTGCCGCGTAGGGGATACCGAATGGCCAAAGACACTGACGATCGCAAGCCCGACGGCGATGAGGCCGATACCGGCCTCGACATGAGCCAGACCGCCGTCAAGAAAATGATCGCCGAGGCCCGGGTCAAAGGCTACATCACCTACGATCAGCTCAACACCGTTTTGCCGCCCGAACAGGTCAGCTCGGAGCAGATTGAGGATGTGATGTCGATGCTCAGCGAGATGGGCATCAACATCATCGAGGACGAAGAAGCCGAGGATGAGGGCGAAAAAGGCTCGACCGATGTGGTTGAGGCCTCGGGGTCCCGCGAGGTGGCCGTTTCGGCGACCGAAACCGAAAAGCTCGACCGCACCGATGATCCTGTGCGCATGTATCTGCGCGAAATGGGCAGTGTCGAACTGCTCAGCCGCGAGGGCGAGATCGCCATCGCCAAACGCATCGAGGCCGGCCGCAACACCATGATTGCGGGCCTCTGCGAAAGTCCGCTGACCTTTCAGGCCATCACCATCTGGCGCGACGAATTGCTGGCCGAAGAGATCCTGTTGCGCGATGTGATCGATTTGGACGCGACCTTTGGCAGCACGATGGAAGAGGACGGTGCCGTCGCCACCCCGGTCGTGCCCGGTGCCCCGGTCGCGGCCCCGGCCGCTGAGGCCCCGCAGGCCGAAAAAGCGCAAGAACTGGATGCCGACGGTAATCCGATCGCCACAGATGACGAAGATGACGAGGACGAACAGGCCAATATGAGCCTGGCGGCGATGGAGGCCGCTCTGAAGCCGCGGGTTCTTGAAACGCTTGACCTGATCGCCCGCGATTACGCCAAGCTCAGCGAGATGCAGGATCTCAGGATCTCGGCCACGCTGAACGAGGATTCCAGTTTCTCCAAAGGGGCCGAGACGTCTTATCAGAAGCTGCGCGCCGAAATCGTTGAACTGGTCAATGAGTTGCACCTGCATAACAACCGGATCGAGGCGCTGATCGATCAGCTTTACGGCATCAACCGCCGTGTCATGTCGATCGATTCGGGCATGGTGAAACTGGCCGATCAGGCCCGCATCAACCGGCGCGAATTCATCGAGGCCTATCGCGGCTATGAGCTTGACCCCTCCTGGATCGACCGGATGCGCGAAAAACCCGGCCGCGCCTGGGCGGCGCTTTTGGATCGGTCACTGGACAAGGTCGAGGCGCTGCGCGGGGATATGGCGCAGGTCGGCCAATATGTCGGGCTCGATATCCCCGAGTTTCGCCGCATCGTGCAGCAGGTCCAGAAGGGTGAAAAAGAAGCCCGCCAGGCCAAGAAGGAGATGGTCGAGGCCAACCTGCGCCTGGTGATTTCCATCGCCAAGAAATACACCAATCGCGGCCTGCAATTCCTCGATCTCATTCAGGAAGGCAATATCGGCCTGATGAAGGCGGTCGATAAGTTCGAATACCGCCGCGGTTACAAATTCTCCACCTATGCCACCTGGTGGATCCGGCAGGCCATCACCCGTTCCATCGCCGATCAGGCCCGCACCATCCGCATCCCGGTGCATATGATCGAGACGATCAACAAGCTGGTGCGCACGGGCCGCCAGATGCTGCATGAAATCGGCCGCGAACCGACACCCGAGGAATTGGCCGAAAAGCTGCAGATGCCGCTGGAAAAGGTCCGCAAGGTGATGAAGATCGCCAAGGAGCCGATTTCGCTGGAGACGCCGATTGGCGATGAGGAAGATTCGCAGCTTGGCGATTTTATCGAGGATAAGAACGCCGTCCTGCCGCTCGACTCGGCCATTCAGGAGAACCTTAAAGAGACGACGACGCGGGTTCTGGCCTCGCTCACCCCGCGTGAGGAACGCGTTTTGCGCATGCGTTTTGGCATCGGCATGAACACCGATCACACGCTTGAGGAAGTGGGCCAGCAGTTTTCTGTGACGCGCGAACGGATCCGGCAGATCGAGGCCAAGGCGTTGAGGAAGTTGAAGCATCCGAGCCGGAGCCGGAAGCTGCGGAGTTTCCTGGATCAGTAAGATTGACTGCCATATAAAAAAGTCCAATCCTCCTAACGGTTCAGAGTGAGGACTTCAGAATGAGTTTTACATACCGCGAAACCCAAATCGTGAAAGGGATGCTTGAGCGTGGCGACAGACAACACGACATTGCATCGTATTTTGGCGTAAATGGTGGTCGTGTTGGAGAAGTTTCGACAGGTAACTGTGACTATCCGAACGCAGTTGCATTCCCAGAAGATAAATTGCCGCCTCCAGGGCCATACGTCGGCGCTAAGACTGTTTTTGAAATCAAGGAAACTCTATTTGGAGCTATTGCACTGATTTCGGAAGCAGGTGACGGAAACGAAGAGGCCAAAGTGGCTATCGAGGCGCTCAAGGACGCGATTAATCGGATCTAGCAAGGTAGGGTGGGCATTTTGCCCACCGCCCGGCGAACCGTAGGTTGCGTGCCCGCGCGCACCGAGCAACCGATGGCCAGTCAACTATACGACCGGAATCACCCAGCTTCCGCGCGGAATCAAGGCCGAAGGCCGCCGCGCATCGCCGGACCGCCTCCATGGCCCTGCGATTTGGTGAGGCTGGCGCTTCGCTCCGGGCTTTTTCGAATCTGGTGAGATAAAACGCTGCCGAACGACCGCCGGGTCGCCGCGCCGCGGCCCCGCGATGCGCGGCTTGGTCCCAGATACCTGGACAGTGTTCACTCTGCTGCGTCTTGGCGTTATCCTGAGACAGCAAAAAGGAAGCAAATCCATGTCCCTCTTCAAACGATTATTCGGTGGTAGCAGCGGCGAGACCGCCAGCGCCGCCGAGCCCGAAACCTATAATGGCTTTCGCATTTTCGCCGAACCGGTGAAAGAGGGCGGCCAATATCGCCTCGGCGGGCGGATCGAGAAGGAGGTGGACGGCGAATTGAAAACGCATAGCTTCATCCGGGCCGATACTTTCGGGGCCGAGGAACAAGCCGCCGAAATGGCCGTGTTCAAGGCAAAGCAACTGATCGACCAGATGGGCGATCGGCTGTTCTGAACCCGCCCTAGGCCTCCAGCACCGCCCGCGCCGCGACCGATTTCATCGCCTCTTGCAGCTCATGGACAGCCGTTTTCGCCATTGAGCGAAACACCATGATTTCAAAGGCTTCCGTTCCCGCCCGGACAATCACCGCGTTGATATGCCCCAGCAGACTGCGCGCCGCATGGCCGCGTTTGAAGAGGCCGGGGTTCAGGTCGAGCGGCGTCAGCCGTGCCAGCACATCTTCCCCGCCCGCGCCTTCCAGCCGCAGGACCGCCCAGGCATCGCTCTGATCGCTCAGCGCCGCGAACCGGCCAAGCCCGGCATCGACCGGCGGGCCCAGAACCATAGCCTGCCCCGCACCGGTCCAGACCGCGCGCGCGCCGCCCCGGCCGGTGCTGCGCCCGGGTTTTGGCAACGCCATGCCGCACACGGATTTCAGTAATTCGGACGCCGCCGCCTCCTGGCCGTCATAGGGCATGACCGAGGTGATGGCCTCGGGCACAATCTCTGTCAAACCCACGCCGCCGATCTCTAACGGCAACAACCCCTGAGCGGGCGATTTCGCGATCAGATCAACCACGCAGTTTCTCCCCTTCCGGATCCATGAATACCGGCGAACAGACCTCTACCCGGGCCTCGATGCCCCGCACCTGGTCGACCATACGCAGCACCTCACCCATCCGGTTGGGGCCGTTTTTCAAGAACCCCAGGCCGATGAAATGGCCAAGACCCGGCGAAAACCCGACCGAGGTGACATAGCCCAGATCATTGGCGAAAATCGTCTCGGCATCCTGATCAAAGAGATGCGCTCCGGCGGTCAATTGCTTCACCGCACCCACCGGTTTTAACCCGACAAGGCGTTGTCTTTGCTCATCTTTCAGACCCTCGCGGGTCGTCGCGGGTTTGCCGACGCACATCTTCTTGGCGGAAATCATCCGGTCCATCCCGATATCGAACGCCGTCACCCGGCCGTCAATTTCGGAATGCGTGATAAAGCCCTTTTCGATCCGCATGACATTCAGAGCCTCCATCCCGTAAGCCCCGCCGCCAAGCGTTTCGGCCTGCGCCAGAAGCTGCCGATAAAGCGCATCGCCGTAACGCGCGGGCACCGCCAGTTCATAGGCATGTTCGCCCGAAAACGAGATCCGAAACAGCCGCGCCTGAACACCCGCGACCGAGACCGCGCCGCAGCCCATATAGGGAAAGCTCTCATTGTCGATGGGCGCGTCCAGCAGGCTGTTCAGCAGCCGCCGCGACTGAGGCCCGACAACGCTGAACTGGGCCCATTGTTCGGTCACCGATATGACCCGCACATTCAGATCGGGGCGCAGGCATTGCTGAACGAAATCAAGGTGTTTCATCACCTCGCCCGCCGCCGCCGTGGTCGTCGTCATCACAAAATGGGTCTCTGACAGCCGCGCCGTGGTGCCGTCATCCATGACATGGCCATCCTCGCGCAGCATCAACCCATAGCGGACCCGGCCGACCTTGAGGGTCGAGAACATGTTGGTATAGACGAAATCGAGAAGCGCGCCGGCATCGGGCCCCTGAATGTCGATCTTGCCGAGCGTCGAGACATCGCAAATGCCGACCGCTTCGCGCACCATCGTGACCTCACGGTCGCAGGATTGCCGCCAGGTTTTCTCACCGGGGCGCGGGAAGTAGGAGGGGCGATACCAGAGCCCCGCCTCGATCATCGGCGCGCCGCGTTCGATGGTTGCCGTGTGCGATGTGGTAAAGCGTTGCGGCGCAAAGGCTTTTCCTTGCCCGCCCGCGCCGATCGCGGCCAATGTCACCGGCACGAAAGGCGGGCGATAGGTGGTGGTTCCGGTCTCGGGGATGGCCCGCCCCGTGGCATCGGCCAAGAGCGCCAGCGCCCCGATATTTGAGTTCTTGCCCTGATCGGGGGCCATGCCTTGCGTCGTGTAGCGCTTCATATGCTCGACCGAGGCATAGTTTTCGCGCGCCGCCAGCCGGATATCCTTGGAGGTCACGTCATTGGCGAAATCGAGCCAGGCCCGGCCCTTGCCCTCGATCAGCCAGGTCGCGCGGCCCGATCCGGCCGCATCATTGGCGGCCGGGATCTCGATTTCGGGGGCGGTGGCCCCCATCGCGGTTAGGGCCGCACGCCCGGCCTCGACCCCCGCAACCATGCAGCCAGCCGTGGAATAAGTGCCGTTGCAGGCCCCCGCAGGCGTCAAACCCGGCACCGCGCCGGGGGCGGGAACAAAGCCCGCGATGCCTTCATCCCAGACCGGGCGGCCATTCATGTGACAGGTCAGGTGCAGGGTCGGGTTCCAGCCGCCCGACACGCCCAGACAATCGGTTGCGATCTTCTGCTCGGCCCCGCGATGGCGAATGGTAATCTCCCGCAAAGCCCGACGGCCCCGGGTCGAGATCACCTCAGCCCCTGCAAACAAGGGGTAATCGCCCTGCGCCACCGCATCCTCGCGCGGGTCGATCACGCCCGCGATCTCGATGCCGCTGGCCATCAAATCCAGCGCCGTGCGATGGGCGTCGTCATTGCTGGCAAAAAGCGTCACCGCCTGCCCCGCCGCCACGCCATAGCGGTTGAGATAGGACCGGATGGCGCTGGCCATCATGATGCCGGGTCGGTCATTCATCGGAAAGGCGATGGGCCGCTCCAGCGCACCTGCCGCCAGCACCGCCTGACGGGCGTTGATGCGCCAGAAGCATTCCTGCGGCAGATCGGGGCTGTGCGGCACATGCGCCCCGACCCGTTCCAGCGCGCCATAAGTGCCCTGATCATAGGCCCCGGTCACAGAGGTGCGCGTCATCATCCGGACCCGGCCGGTATCCTGCAATGCCGCCAGCATCCCAGCCACCCAGGTCGCGCCGGGCTGGCCCTCGATCATCTCGGTTTCCGACAAAAGCCGCCCGCCCATTTCGGCGCTTTCTTCGGCCAGGATCACATCGGCCCCGCCGCGCGCGGCTGTCAGCGCTGCCATCAACCCGGTGGGCCCCGACCCGATTACAAGGATGTCGCAATGGGCAAAACCGGTCTCGTACTTGTCCGGGTTCGCCTGCCCCGAGAGCGAGCCAAGCCCCGCCGCGCGGCGGATCACCGGTTCATAGAGCTTTTCCCAAAACGCGCGCGGCCACATGAAGGTTTTGTAGTAAAACCCGGCGCTCAGGAAATTGGGCAGCAGATCATTGGCCGACAACAGATCATATTGCAGCGTGCCCATGCGGTTTTGGCTCTGCGCCTCCAGCCCCTCGAACACCTCCTGCACCGTGGCGCGCACATTGGGGGTCTGATGCGCGCCCTGGCCGATCTCCATCAAGGCGTTGGGCTCTTCCGAACCTGCCGTCAGCACCCCGCGCGGGCGGTGATATTTGAACGAACGCCCCATCAGACGCACGCCATTTGCCATCAGCGCCGAGGCCAGCGTATCGCCCCGGAACCCGGCGTAACCGCGCCCGTCAAAAGTGAAATTCAGTGGCTGGTCCGCATCGATCCGGCCTTTTCCCTCGATCCGCATCAGCCGCGCCCCCGTTTGATGTCGCGGGCAAGGCCCACGCGCAGAATGTCATGGGTGACCGTGTCGCGTTCAACCACCAGCCAGGCGGTGCAGCCGCCGCCGTGATACCACAGGTCCTGCGTCACGCCGGCCGGGTTGTCGCGCAGGTGCAGGTAGCTGTCCCAGGCCGGGCTCCAAGCCTCATCGGCGGGCCGGTCGAGATAGGTTTCATGGCCCAGATAGGTAAATTCCCGGCTGTCGCGATCCCCGCAGAGGGGGCATTTGATACGCATCGTCTTAACCCCTTCTAATGCAGGTTATGCTGGCTGCCCTTGGCCTCTTCATCCATGATGAGGCCCTTGTTGAACCGGTCCAGCCGGAACCGCGCGGCAGGCGCGTGATGGGTGTCGGTGGCGATCAGATGGGCATAGCTGTAGCCCGATCCCGGCACCGCTTTGAACCCGCCATAACACCAGCCCGCATTGATATAGAGGCCATCAACCGGGGCCTTGTCGATAATGGGTGACCCGTCCGAGGACATGTCCATGATGCCGCCCCATGATCGCAGCATCCGCGCCTTGCCGATCATCGGCATCAGGGTGATGCCCGCCTCGATCACATGTTCGGCCGTCGGCAGGTTGCCGCGCGCGGCATAGGAGGCGTAGAAATCCAGATCGCCGCCAAAGACCAGCCCGCCCTTGTCAGACTGGCTGATGTAGAAATGGCCCATGCCATAGGTCACGACATGGTCGATGCAGGGTTTCAGCCCCTCGGTGACAAAGGCCTGCAGGATGTGGCTTTCGATGGGCAGGCGCAGCCCCGCCATCGCCGCCACCTGGCCCGACCGCCCCGCCGCCGCCATCGCCACCTTTTTCGCCTTGATCACGCCGCGTGATGTCTGCACGCCCGTGACCCGGCCGTTTTCGATGTCGATGCCGGTAACCTCGCATTTCTGGATAAGATCGACGCCGCGCTGATCTGCCCCGCGCGCATAGCCCCAGGCCACCGCGTCATGGCGCGCCGTGCCGCCGCGTTTGTGGTAGAGGCCGCCATAGATCGGAAACCGGGTCTGGTCGTAATCCAGATAAGGCAGCAGCCGCCGGCAGCCGGCGGTATCGAGCAGGATGGCATCGTCGCCCTGGTTGATCATAGTGTTGGCGCGCCGCGCAAAACCGTCACGTTGGCCGTCGGAGTGGAACAGGTTGATGATGCCGCGCTGGCTGTGCATCACGTTGTAATTCAGCGCGCTCTCCATGCCCTCCCAGAGCTTCAGCGAATGCGAATAGAACTCGGAATTGCCCGGCAGCCCGTAATTGGCGCGCACGATGGTGGTGTTGCGCCCGACATTGCCGCCGCCCAGATAGCCGCGTTCCAGAACGGCGATATTGGTCATCCCGTGATTTTCGGCCAGGTAAAACGCGGTGGCCAGCCCATGCCCGCCGCCGCCGATGATCACCACATCATATTCGGATTTCGGTACCGGGTCGCGCCAGGCGGGCGTCCAGCCCTTGTTGCCCGTCAGCCCCTGTTTCAGCACCTGCCAGCCGGAATAGCGCATCGCCTGCCCCCTTTGCAGGGGCGCATATGCACCCCATCGGGATCAGGTTAAACCATAGTGGGGGCCAGAGGTGAATGCCGGTTGGCGACACCCGCCGGTCGGTTCTCGACCGTGGGCCACGGGTTCAGAGATCGTCCCAGTCGGCGTCGGTATCGGGGTCGTCAGGATCGAGATAGTAAAACCCGTCTTCGCCCTGGGGCGTTCCGTCATTCACATAGGTGTAGGAATTTCCCAGGTCGTCATTGAACGGGACCTGGCCTGCAAACCGGGGGCGTGTGACGGTGAAATTGGCAAATTCCTGTTCCGAAAGGCCGACATTAAAGGCGGGGCGATGCGGCAGGAAGGATTCGACCAGCAACATCCGGTCGCCAAAGGCCATGATCGGAATTCTGTCAACGATCTCGGGGAAATCGGAGGCACGAAGATAGGTCAGCCCGTCGGTGCCGTGGCTCCAGTCGATCCGGTATCCGCCCTCCTGACGGGTGATCTGCGTGACCCGCAGCGCCGACCCGGCCGTGTTACGGGTCAGGAACTGGAACACATCGGCCAGGCCTTCGATGTCGCTTGCCGCGATGATGTTGGTGCGGCGTGACAGCACGTCGGCCACGGAATAGGTCGCTTTGATCGAGGTGTTATAGACGCGGAACGCGTCAAAGAACACGAAACTGGCGATAAAGACCCAGGTCAGGATCGGCATCACGATCACCGCCTCAAGGGCGACGGTGGCTTCATCGCGGCGCAGGAAATTGGTGACCAGGCGTTTCATGAAGGGCCTCATTGCGGTTCATTCACGAAAATATTGGCGGCCAGCAGGTGGATTGCGCCGGTTTCGTCGCGCGTCAGCTCCAGCCCCAGCCCCGAAATAGGCAGAATTCGGTCGACGGCGGCGCAGGCGCGGATCAACATCAGTTGATTGTTCATACCTGGGCTGAACACATTCGCCGGTGTCGCAGTGCCGGCGCGATCGACGCAAAGCAGCTGATAATCAGGCAGAGCATAGGTGGTTTCATCGATGACGCGCACATCCAACAGCAGCGAATTTTCGCAATCCGGCAAGACCGGGGTATTTGCGCAGATGTTGTTGCGGATCTCCTCATGCGTGGCGCTGACGCCTGCGGTCAGGCGCAGATACCGGACGGCCCCGTCCAGCGCCTTTTCCAACATCACCTGGCGCGTCAGCAGCATGGCCGTTTCAAAGGCCGCGATGAAGACCAGCAGAACCAGCGGAAACACGATAACAAATTCGACCGTGGCGCTGGCGTCTTCGCGCCGCCAGAATCGGGATATGAATGACAAGCCCCGCATCAGTTACCCCTTACTGGACCAGCCGTAGCTGATTGATGGACTGGGCGATAGAGGCGAAAGCCTCTGAGATCTCGATGCCCGACGCGTCGTAGTAATTGGCGGGCGTGGTTGCACAATATTGCATCACATCGCGGCCACCCTGCGGAGCCTCAAAGGCGATCGTAAAGATGATGATGCCGGCATTATTGGCAGCATCACAGATGGCCCGCAGGTTGCGATCGGCCTGATAGGATCCGGCGTAGCGCTCGATCGAGTTGTAGCGGATGCTGTTGCGCAGGCTGTTATCGCCGATGCCATAATAGTAGCGGTTGGCAATCCGGCGGGCGGTGAAATCGCCCCACAGTTCGGGCCAAGAGATCGGCACCGCGTTGTCACCGCCATCAGGCTCGGGGTTGCGACGCCTTGTCCTCTGCCAGTAATATTCGCCGTAGCGTTCAACCCAGGTCGAGGTGTTGCCGGTATTGGGGTCGACATAGACATCGGACGGACCGCGCTTGCGCGATTGGATGATGTCGTATTGGTTGGTGTTTTCGCCATCCGTCATCAGTACGATGACCTTCAGCACTTCGGGCTCATCATAGGCGTAGGGGCGACCGTCGAATTCGGATTCCACTTCGCCGGCGGTGATCAGTTCCGACAGGGCCGGCTGCGCGGCGGGGTCCAGCAGGCCCACGGCCCAGCGCATGCCCAGATCAATCGCCGTCCAACCATTGGCGCTCAGGCCGTTGATGCGGCCATGCAGATCGGCGGCGCTGCTGGACCAGGGCAGGATCGCGCCATAGTCGTCGGTCTGGCAATGCGGGGTACGGAAATTCCGGTCGCGGTTATAGTAGCGGCGGTCGAAATGGGCCAAGCGTTCGACGGCCACATCGGGGTTGATAGCCGTCGAGTTGTAATCGCCCGGTGCAAACCGGGTGCAGCTGCTTTCGGTCTGTTCATTCGAAAGCGTAAAGACGCTTTCGATCACGGATCCGGCATTGACGCGCCCATTATAAGGAATAACCGAGATGGAGACTTGTGCTTCTTCCTCGTTCAGGAGCAGCATCGTATCGACAAAATCATTGGCCGCGTTGCGCATATTGCGGATCTTGTTGTTCCAGCCCATCGAGCCGGAAATATCCAGAACCATCGAGATTTCGATGTCCATGACGCGTTCCTCGGCGGCACCGGTGGCGGGTGATGTCAGGGCGCGCACGCCGAACATGTTCATGAAGAAGGGCTGCATATCCATCTCGACCTCGGCCGAGACGCGGCGGAAATTCAACCCGGATTCGACATCCACGTCGAGGCGATAATTCTCCAGACCCGACGTCGCAAAATAATCCAGCACCACCTCTTCGGGGGTTTCGGTCTGAGCGAGGGCCGCCGCGGCCAATACCGCGCGGTCGAGCGTGTATTGCAACTGTGTGCGCTGCGTTTCATAGCGCATCACGTCGATAGCGATGCCACCGACGGCCAGCATCAGCACAAACATCATCAGTGCGAAAATGGTGATCGTGCCTTCTTCGTCGCGCGCAAACCGGATCAGCCAGCGCCGGGCAGAGCCCTTGGACAGGTGGGGTTCGAAATCATGCAACATGCTGAGCGCCTCGCGCAGGGAAAATAGAGACTTGGATCGAATGACACAGTTCGACCCGCGCCATGGATCGTTTAGAACCACGGCAGAAATGGGGCAAAAAAACGCGGGAAACGGGGTGTTTTTGAAACGAAGACAATCGCAATCGCCGCATTTTGCGCTGCTTTCGCGATTTCTTATACCAAATTGAAGGGTTTGCTTGATCACATGCGCAAGCTGTGTTCCGCTCAAAAAATGGGCACAATGCAAAGCACCGCCCATCGGAGCGCAACTGCAGGGAGGAATTGTGATGTCCGCCACCGGAGAGCCGAGTTTCCGTCAATCAGTCGACCTGATGTTCAACCGCGCCGCGTCTCTGATGGATCTTCCGCCGGGACTGGAGGAAAAGATCCGCGTCTGCAATGCCACCTATACGGTGCGCTTTGGCGTGCGCATGCGCGGCGAGATCCGCACCTTTACCGGCTACCGCTCGGTGCATTCGGAACATTTTGAGCCGGCCAAGGGCGGCATCCGCTATGCGCCCAATGTGCATCAGGACGAGGTTGAGGCGCTGGCCGCACTGATGACCTACAAATGCGCCCTGGTCGAGGCCCCGTTTGGCGGGTCAAAGGGTGGGCTCTGCATCGATCCGCGCGACTATGATGAGTTCGAGCTGGAACAGGTCACCCGCCGCTTTGCCTATGAGCTGATCAAGCGCGACATGATTAACCCCAGCCAGAACGTCCCCGCCCCCGATATGGGCACCGGCGAACGCGAAATGGCCATTATCGCCGATCAGTTCGCGCGCATGAACACCACCGATATCAACGCCAAGGCCTGCGTCACCGGCAAACCGCCGCATGCGGGCGGTATCCAGGGCCGGGTCGAGGCCACCGGGCGCGGCGTGCAATACGCGTTGCGCGAATTTTTCCGCCATCCCGAGGATGTGGCAAAGGCGGGGCTCTCGGGCAAGCTCGATGGCAAACGGATCATCGTGCAGGGGCTGGGCAATGTGGGCTATCACGCCGCCAAGTTCCTATCCGAGGAGGATGGTGCCAAGATCGTCGGCATCATCGAACGCGACGGCGCACTTCTCGACCCCAACGGGCTGGATGTGGAGGCGGTCAAAAATCATATTGGCCGGCACGGCGGCGTCGATATGTTCCCCGGACCACGCTATATCAAGGACGGCATCAAGGCGCTGGAGCACGAATGCGACATCCTGATCCCGGCCGCCCTGGAGGGCGTGATCAACCTTCAGAACGCAGAAAATATACAGGCCCCGCTGATCATCGAGGCGGCCAACGGTCCCATTACGGCCGGTGCCGATGAGATCCTGCGCCACAAGGGCACGGTCATCATCCCCGATCTCTATGCCAATGCCGGCGGGGTGACGGTGTCCTATTTCGAATGGGTCAAGAACCTCAGCCATATCCGGTTCGGCCGCATGCAGCGACGTCAGGAAGAGGCCCGCCACCAGCTGATCGTCGATGAGCTGGAGCGGCTGGATGCGCATCTGGGCGGGGCTTGGTCGATGACGCCCGACTTCAAGGAGAAATACCTGCGCGGTGCCGATGAGCTTGAGCTTGTGCGATCGGGCCTCGATGACACCATGCGCACGGCCTATCAGTCGATGGCCGAGGTCTGGCACACCCGCAACGACGTGACCGATCTGCGTACGGCGGGCTTTATGGTGGCGATCGGGCGCGTCGCCTCCAGCTATCGCGCCAAGGGGCTGTAATAGAAAAAGGCGGCCCTCTTTCGGGGGGCCGCCTCTTGCGCAGTTGGGGCATCGCCCGATCGCGGCCTACATGTCGCCGCGCTGTTGTGCCATCAGCATCGAGATCAGATCCGCCACCGATTTCGTCTGCGCCCGCGAGGTGACGCCGCCGACCATCAGCATCCGACCCCGCCGCCACCACAGGCCTGGCGCATAGACGGCCGGGCCCTTCTCGATCAGGCTGAGGCGAAAGCCCGCCGCCGGTTTGAAGGCAAAGAACCCGCGATCGACCGACCGGATATTGTCGAGCCGCGCCAGCACCCGGCCGCCCGCTTCGCGCAATTCCTCACGCGTCAGTTCCAGCACCACACCGGTGACCCGCCAGAGCGTCCAGGACAACCACAGGCTGCCGCCCCCGACCGCGATCAGAAACAGCCGCCAGCCGATATCGGTGGGCGGGTTCGAGGCCGCCACCAAGAGCATCATGCTGCCCAAGACGCCCAATGCGGCTGTCGCCATCACCCGGCGCGGCCCGCTTGGTGTGATGCGTTCGATCACTTCATCCCTATCCGACATCCGATCCCGGCCCCTTTCGGCATTCTTCGCGCCCCCCTTAACCGGTTCGCGCGGGATTGACGAGGCTCAGCCGCGCCGCACCTCATGGCCGGGTTCTTCGGGTTCATCATCGACCATTTCGGCGGGAAAACCCTCGGCCCGGATGCTGAGGCCGGTGGCATCCTCCAGCCGCCGGATGATATTGGGCGAGAGCTCGCGTTCACCATAGCGGGCAATGCCATCGGCAAAGATCTGCATCATCAGCGGGTTCATCTCCAGCGGCACACCGGCGCGGTCCGCGACCTCCTGGAAAAGGCCGATATCCTTGGCCACCAGATCCATGGTGAAGCTTATGTCGCGGCTGCCATTGAGGATGACCTGGCTTTCGGTTTCATGCACGAAACTGGTGCCCGACGAGATCCGGATGGCCTCGAACGCGGTGCCCAGATCCATGCCCGCGCCCTTGGCCACGGTCAGCGCCTCGGCGCAGGTGATCAGATTGGCGGTGGCCAGGAAATTGGTTATGACCTTGAGGATCGAGGCCGAGCCGATATCGCCGGTGTGCAACACCCGACGGCCAAGCGTGGTCAGAAGCGGCAGGATGCGGTCGAACGTGGCCCGGTCACAGCCCGCAAAGATCGAGATATTGCCGGTATCGGCCCGGTGACAGCCGCCCGAGACCGGGCAATCGACAGCCGCACCGCCCGCGGCAATGACCTTGGCCCCCAGCCGTTTGACCTCGGCCTCGTCGGTGGTGCTCATCTCCATCCAGATCTTGCCGGGGCCGATACCTTCCAAAAGACCCTCGGGGCCCTCGACAACAGCGGCCGAAATATCGGGGCGCGGCAGGCAGGTGATCACCGCGTCGCAGGCCCGCATCATCGCCGCCGGGCTTTCGCCTGCGCGGGCTCCGCGCGCCACGAAGTCGGCCATCAGCCCGGCATCGAGATCGCGCACGGTAACGTCCCACCCGTTGCGCAACAAAGACCCGGCCAGCTTGCCGCCGACATTTCCCAATCCGATGAAACCGATCTTCATGGCACTCTCCCTGCCGCTGACATTTCACGCAGATTTGCAAGCGCCCCCCGGCCCGTCTGGCCTGAAACCGACCATTGCAGGAATGCACAGGCCCGGTTTGATGTCGCAGAATTGCCATGCCGGGGCCCGCGCCATATGTCTCGGGTCCTGCAAGAGGAGACCACGACATGTCGATCCGCCCCGTTCTTGAAACCCGCCGCGCCCAGCCCACGATGGAAGGGGCCGGGGTCAAACTGCACCGCGCCTTTGGGTTTCACGACCCGACCGAGTTGGACCCGTTCCTGCTGTTCGATGATTTCCGGGGCGAGACGCCCGCCGATTATCAGGCCGGGTTTCCGTGGCATCCGCATCGCGGCATCGAGACCATCACCTATGTGCTGGCGGGCTCGGTGGAACATGGCGACAGCTTGGGCAATACCGGCACGCTTGGGGCCGGTGATGTGCAATGGATGACGGCCGGATCGGGCATCATGCATCAGGAAATGCCCTCGGGCAACGCGACGGGCCAGATGCACGGGTTTCAGCTATGGGGCAACCTGCCCTCGTCGCTGAAGATGACCGATCCGCGCTATCAGGATGTCGCCTCTGCCGAGATCCCCGAGGTGGTTGATGATGACGGCACCAAAGTGCGGGTCATCGTCGGCGAGTTCTGGGGCAAGCGCGGGCCGGTCGATGGCATTGCCGCCGATCCGCAATATCTGGATGTATCGGTGCCGGCAGGCGTCAAAAAGACCTTTCGGATCGACACCTATCGCCGTGCCTTTGCCTATGTGTTCGAGGGCGAGGGTGCCTTTGCCGATGCCTCGACCCCCGAGGGTGTGCTGCTGGAAAAAGAAGTGATGGGCCAGGAGGTCAATATCCGCGACCGGTCCGGCAACCGCACCCTGATCCGGTTTGGCACCGGCGAGGAGATCACAGTGCAGGCCGGCGAAACCGGTGTCCGGTTCCTCCTGATCTCAGGGGCCCCGATCGAGGAGCCGGTGGCCTGGCACGGGCCCATCGTGATGAACACCCGCGACGAAATCCGCACCGCGATGCGGGACCTCAATAACGGCACCTTCCTGCGCCCCGGTCACTAGGGTCCTGTCACTAGACCAGCCCGCGCCAGCGCAGGACAAAGATCACCAGCGCAATGACCACGGCAATCTGAAACGCAAGGCCCGCCGCCATATTGGCGCGGGCCCGCGCTTTGCGGATCTTGGGGTTCTGGCGGTTCAGGAACCGCTCGACAATCGCGACATCGCGGTCGAGCGTCTCGGCATCGGTGACACGGGCGATGTTCGGGTTTTCCAGCTGCGCGCCCAGATCAATGATACGCCCGCCTGCGCGCCGCACCCCGCGCGGCAGCAACCGGCCCGAATAGCGCAGGCTGGCCGCCAGGTCGGAGCCCCGCGCGCCAAGCTGCGCGTGCAGAAGATCGTTCAGCCGGGTGCAGGTCGCGGTGTAATCTTCCGGCTCGACCGCCATGTCTTCTCTCCTTATGCCGACCTGCAGGCTACCTTGGTGCCGGCGGCCTTACAACTGCGCTGGAAGGGGCGGCCAAGATGCGCTAGATCGCGGATATGCTTGCCACCACGCTGACCGGATCCGCCACCGATGCGCCGCCCCTGTTGATCGCCCACGGGCTGTTCGGCTCGGCGCGCAACTGGAATGTCATCGCCAAACGCCTCTCTGACAGCCGCCAGGTGATCACGGTCGATATGCGCAACCATGGCACCAGCCCGCGCTATCAGACGCAAAGCTACGCCGATATGGCGGGCGATCTGGCCGAGGTCATCGCGGCCCATGGCGGGCGCGCCGATCTTCTGGGCCATTCCATGGGTGGCAAGGCGGCGATGGTGCTGGCGCTTGGCCAGCCTGACCTGCTGCGCCGTCTGGTCGTGGCCGATATCGCGCCGGTTGCTTACGGCCACAGCCAGAGCCACCTGATCGCGGCCATGCGGGGCGTGGACCTGAGCCGGATCGAAACCCGGCGCGATGCGGATGTGCAATTGGCGGGTGCCGTCGCCGAGGATGGCGTGCGCGCATTCCTGCTGCAATCTCTGGACGTGAAGGACAGGCGCTGGCGGCTCAATCTTGACGTGCTTGAAGCGGATATGGATGCGATCACCGGCTGGCCCGAGGGGCTTAGCGGTCAGTTCGAAGGCCCCACGCTGATGTTGTCGGGGGCCGTATCGGATTATGTCTTGCCCGCCCATCGCGACACCATCCGTGGCCATTATCCGGCCGCGCGTTTTGCCAAGATCCCGGGCGCAGGACATTGGTTGCATGCCGACAAACCGCGTGAGTTTGAGGCGGCTGTGCGGGTGTTTCTGGCGCGTTGAGGTGCCGTTGGCCGCTGATTTTTCGGGTGGCCGAACATGCAGAAGGCACCGGGCGTTTAGGCAGAACCCAAACTCATGTCTTGCGACACATCCCGACGCCTTCCAATGAACCTTCGATCCCCCCAGGGGGCCTCCAGCCCAGTTTGCATTGGGTCTTGCGACCCGCTGCTGCCATGGTCTTGACCCGGAGGCCGTTTCCATGACCCGCTCTCTGCCTTAGGTCCATGGCGGGTCCGCTAAGGCTCTGAAAGAACCCAACTTATCCGCACCACACCCCTTGCGATTCTACAGTCCGACCCGGTACCGAAGCCCGGTCACGTGCTGCGCCATCCCATTCAGGTTTCCTGCGCCCCGCTGCCAGGGTTTGAGGCCCCTTGGCGGTGATCTGAGGTTTGGCCGAAACGCTGATTCCC
>Ga0316207_10000626_pt1 | contig 53379 bp, 47 predicted proteins | sample 6weekpyrite_MG_FD_204943 | JGI IMG/M metagenome (GOLD analysis project Ga0316207, IMG submission 204943) | Microbial mat bacterial communities from mineral coupon in-situ incubated in ocean water Damariscotta River, Maine, United States -... | ecosystem: Environmental > Aquatic > Marine >...
GAATATTACGATACAGTTGTTAAACTGGAAAAAGATGGTATTGATCCAGAGTACATCCAGGGCTGGCAGGGCGGTTACGTATGTAACCCAGAGCGTGAAGAACAACGCACTAACGAAGCTTATGATGCTGGTTTCGAAGATGGCAGCGAGCACAACACAGATAATGCTTCTAAATTTAAAGCTTAATTTTTAGCTTTATTTAGATGTGAAAAAGGCCGGGGTTTCCCCGGCCTTTTTTTGTGTGTATTTAAAAGCATTATTGTCCGCAAATGCACGCTAATGAACGCAAATAAAATCAAAAGCTTTAATTATGTGTAGTGCGCCGCAGGCGCACAAGCCTAACATTAGCGTTTATTTGCGTGCATTTGCGGACAATAATGCTGTTGCTTTTAAACTACCCAAGCTTCGCAGAGCTATGCCCATCCACCATCTCATACTTGGATTTCTTCAAATTCTCCAGCATCTCAGGCACTTCAATCTCAATAATCTGGTCGGTAATCCACTTGTTATCCCTTGCCCCCATTTCGGCACTAATAAAATCACCAAAATCCCGTTTATACTGAAAGCCGGGCATTTCCTTTTCAGCATCCCATGAGCACTCTGCGTAAGCATTCAGGCGTTGATTCAGGGTATCTATAAAATCTTTTTTATAATCTGTATTTCTACCCAGCAGGTCTTCACAGTTTTCCTGAAAGGTTTTAGATAGCTTAATCGCATACTTGGCGACGAACTCCTGTCGCTCTTCAGCGCTCATTTGCTCCGCCACCAAACGATCTGTAACTGAAACTAAAAAGGCCAGGGCTTCACGAATCACATCTAAACGCTGCTTGTGGGTGTCTGTCTGAAAATTTTCATTTTCCAGGTTCAACACCAGTGCCGCAGCAATACGCCATGAAATAAATGCCATGGTGTTGGCTTTCTCATCTACCGACACGGTTCGTTCTTTATCGTGCCATTTTGTTCTCATTCTCATGGGATATTCTCGTAAAGATATTCGTTAAAGAATAGTATACTATTCAGGTAGAGAATTATCCTATCCCTTATAGATATATATGAAAGCACTAGCCCATCAAATACAGCATAATTGCCACATTTCCGATGCCAACTATGCAGGCAACTACACCCTGTGTATTTACCTGCTAAAAATGCGTGAATTTTACCGCTGGGAAACGCAATTACCCTTTACTAAAAAACTCGATAATAATGACATTGGTGACTGGCTCACCGCACGTGAAGGTCTATGGGATGACATTGATGAACACCCCCTGACAGATCTGCTTATCGATAATCAGGAATTTGATTTATTTGAAAGTGATAAAATAAATCAGCAACTGGAGAAGCAACAGCTCGTTTATAGTGGTGGTTATGGTCTATATGGAAAACCGGTTTTCTTTTTAGGCGAGTTATTACATAAAGAAACACAGGATGATTACACCCTGTATATTTCTGGCAAAGAATTTGCCCGAGACTTATCTGCACCTCCAGGTATGGCACAGGATAAAACGGTTTTTATTCGTCGTGAGTCATTGCGCCGATTTATCTGGGAAAAATTTGAAGAATCCCTCTGGCATAAACAGGAAAACCCACTGTCACGGGCACTGAAATGTTATGATTTTAAAAACCAACCTGAAGATGCTTTAGAGAAAATGACGGATAATGAAGTTGATACTATTTTACAACATGAAATAGGTGAAATTCAGGCGGGTAAAATTTTAGGCGAAAGCTGGGAGGAGATGCTCATTAACCTGCCCCACTCACAGGCTGAAATTATGGCCCGGGCGGTGCGTGATAATATTGCAGATATGCTATCCACCCTGCCTAAACTACTCGAAAAAAATGAAACCGCACAGATACATTTTTATTTTGCCAACCTGACCAGTATGCGTAAAATGATTTTTCCGAGTTTACCTGAAGCATACAAAATCTGGCTTAAAAATGCTGATTCTTCCAAACTTAAAGCCATGGTTTCGGTTGCAGCTGATCACTGGATTAATATGGCAGAACAGATGCTCAAGCTTTATAACGAACATGGTGATAAGGCCCAAACAAAAATAGAAACCTTGATTAATAACAATTACCTGTAGAGTGGATCAAGCGAAGCGGATCTACCAATACTAACCTGTAACCACGGTGGATCCGCTTCGCTTGATCCACCCTACGGCTTAAATAAATTTATGTACCACGACTCAACACAACGAAAGCCCCTTGTAAATTTTAAAGAAGTTAAAGAAAACAGCTTTATTTTTATTAATGAAAATGCCCTGCCAAAAGACATTTGCAGGGAAATGATTCGTCGCTTTGAAAGCGATAAAGAAGCACAGTATCGGGGTCGCATTGGCCAGGATTTTAAGGAAGACCACAATATAAAAAAATCCACTGATCTGGCAATTAGCACACATGAACATTGGCGAGATATTTCACAGGAACTGGTGCGATCATTAGGCCAGGCTTTGCGTGAATTCTCAGATGCCTTTCCCTTTTTTAAAGGTCCATTCAAAGACGTGGGCTACAATATGCAACGTACCAGTGAAGGTGAATACTATAACTGGCACATAGATGGCGGCAGCCATGATTTTGCTGACCGACAATTAGTGGCCCTATGGTATTTAAATGATGTAGAAGGCCCGGGTGGCGCAACGGAATTTATGTTTCAGGATGTTGCTGTTCAACCAAAAGAAGGTGCACTCGTGTTATTTCCAACCTTCTGGACCCATGAACACCGAAATTCACAATTACAAAAAGGGGTAAAATACGTGGCGACGACGTGGCTTTCGTTTGCTTAAATATTGCACTAAATTCATGCATATCGCACCAGACAGATACCAATCAATAATTCAATTCACGCTAATTTATTGATTGTTCAATAAAAAAACTAATAGGCATCAAACGTGCAGGTAATTTACCAAGCTTTTGTAATTAGAGATTATAGTGTCCAATTCATGTCAAACCACTGGCCGCTGGCCATCAAACCTTTATCAGCCAGACTGGGATGATCAACAACGGATAAATAAAATTTTACCGGTTTTTGATTCTATATTAGCTGAAGAAAAAATTCCCCAGGATCCGCTATTTACTGATGCACTGAAATACCTTTACATACCACTCAGTCAATACCTCACCAACAAACAAAAAGGCAAACCACTCATTGTTGGTATCAATGGTTCCCAGGGCTCGGGTAAATCAACATTAACGAAAATACTCAGTGCCATACTCAAACATGGTTTTAATAAAAAGGTGGTGAGTTTTTCAATTGACGACTTATATAAAAGCAAAGACCAACGTCAATTATTAGCCGAACAAATACACCCCTTGCTAGAAACCCGTGGCGCGCCCGGCACCCATGATGCTGAATTAGGTATTTCAATTTTAAACCACCTGTTAGAGAAAAAACCTTCAACATTATTGATTCCCGTTTTCGATAAATCAATTGATGATCGCTTACCTGAGCCTGACTGGAGCAGCGTAAATGAAGCATGCGACATCGTTATATTTGAAGGATGGTGTGTAGGAGCACTGGCGCAGGAAGAAGCATCACTTCTCACACCGATTAATAAACTGGAAAAGCAGGAAGATGAGAATGGTGCCTGGCGTAACTTTGTTAATCAAAACCTTAATGATGTTTATGCCGAACTATTTTCATTAATAAATATTCTGTTAATGCTTAAAGTACCCGACTTCGAAAAAGTAATTGAGTGGCGAAAACTACAGGAAGAAAAATTAAAATCATCTATAGCAAATAGACCTGGCGACAAAAATAAAACCATGAACGAATCTGAAGTCGAACGATTCATCATGCACTACGAACGCATTACCCGGCATACACTCGATGAGATGCCAGAACGTGCTGATATCGTTCTGGAGCTGGGAAATGACCATCATGTAAAAAATGTTATTGTCAGGAATGAATCGTGAAAAAATTAATTGTTTTCACAGATCTCGACGGTACATTACTTGATCATAGTACTTATGACTGGAATCCAGCTCGACCTGCAATTAAATCACTTAAAGAATATAAATTCCCCCTGATACTAAACACCAGTAAAACCAGCAGTGAACTTAAATTACTAAGAAAAAAACTAGTCAATGTCGATCCGTATATATGTGAAAATGGTGCCCTTGTATTCGCTAATACACAGCTACAGGAAACTACAGAATCAGACATGGAAGCATTTTATTTTTCTAAATCAATTGCCCATATAAAAAACAGTCTCAATGAAATAAAGCAAAATTATCACTTCGATATGCTTGGATTTAGTGATATTGATATTAAAACCTTAATGAATTTAACCGGGCTCAATGAAACTGATGCCAGGGCTGCTAAACAACGCGAAGCAACGGAACCTCTACAATGGAACGATAACAAAGAATCTCTTGAAAATTTCTCAAGGCTTCTTCATGCTCACGACTTAACACTTACACGAGGCGGACGTTTTTATCATGTATCCAGTCCAGTAAATAAGGGTGAACCTATAAAATGGTTAATCAATAAATATCGTTTGATGGAACCAGAAACACAATGGATAACGGCTGGATTGGGTGACAGCTTTAATGATATTCCAATGCTTGAGCAGGTAGATTATCCCGTGTTAATAAAAAACACTCAAACTAAAAAACCGAATGTCGATCATATAAAAAACTTGATCGAATCTAAATTATCCGGACCTACAGGCTGGAATATCGAAGTTTTAAATATCCTTAAAACAATAAAAGGTACAGATTAATGGGCGACTTTTATCAGAATGGCATTATTACTAATTTTCATAACTTAACCAAACGACCAGTAGAAGACCTGGAAAAAGATCTGGTTTATTTCTCAAAGCAACGACCAATGTCACTAGTATTACCCTCTCTTTATTCAGAACTGGAAGGTGACGCATTGCCCGGAATCGTTGATGAGCTTGAAAAAGTCCCCTATCTGAACGAGATAGTTATTGGACTTGATCGTGCTGACCAGAATCAGTTTAATCAAGCTCGTGATTTCTTTTCAAGACTACCTCAACACCATGTTACTTTATGGAACGATGGCCCACGCTTACGTGAAATTGACAGGATGCTGAAAGAAAAAAATCTCGCACCCACAGAAATGGGTAAAGGTAGAAATGTCTGGTATTGCTATGGTTATATTCTGGCCTCAGGTAAAGCAGAATCAGTAGCTCTACATGACTGTGACATCCTGACTTACAAACGAGAAATGTTGGCACGTTTATTATATCCAGTCGCCAATCCAAATTTTAATTACGAGTTTTGTAAAGGCTATTACTCACGGGTAGCCGATAATAAACTGAATGGACGCGTTAGCCGCTTACTGGTTACCCCACTTCTACGTGCATTGAAAAAAATATTTGGTGCCATGGAGTACCTGGAATACCTGGACAGTTTCCGCTACCCACTGGCAGGTGAATTTTCAATGCGTGCTGATGTATTTAATGACATTCGTATTCCCAGTGACTGGGGGCTGGAAATCGGTGTGCTATCTGAAGTTAAACGTAATTACTCAACGAATCGTTTGTGCCAGGTCGACATAGCAGATGTCTATGATCATAAACATCAAGATTTATCTATCAACAATGCTAATGCTGGCTTGTCTAAAATGTGCACCGATATATCAAAAGCGATATTCAGAAAATTAGCTACCAACGGTGTTGTGTTTAACCAGGAAACGTTTAGAACGATTAAAGCGACTTATTACAGAATTGCACTGGATTTTATTGAAACCTATTACAATGACGCACAAATGAATGGCCTATATGTTGACCGTCACAGCGAAGAAAAAGCTGTAGAATTATTTGCGCAAAACATTGTTAATGCTGGGCAACATTTTCTGGACAACCCAATGGAAACGCCTTTTATTCCAAGCTGGAATCGGGTCATTAGCGCCATACCCGATATACTCGATCAACTTTATGATGCAGTGGAACAGGATAATGCATAAAACCGGTCAGCTATCACTTTTAAACCAACCACATCACCTGGTAGGGTTGAAGAGTGGTACTGAATAATTTCTCTATTAATTTTTTATCCGATATAAGATCATGCCAAATTGTTAAGTCTAAATCCTGATGATCGACTATTGAAATTAATTGAGGACTGCTTGTAACGTTATGCACAGCTAGCAATCGCCGACCTGTTTCAGGCTCATACCTTAGCAACGCAAATATAGAACTGCCTGCATTTAAAATACTCTGTGGATAATCAGGATGAAAACAGACTTCAGTTTTTCTTATCTTCATCATTTCTTTTAAGGCATAAAATACTTCATGGTTAGGGGTATGCTTTGACTCAAGTTGCGCTGATAATTCATCAAGCTGCCATTTTTTACGATTAATTGATCGTGTTCTACCTGTAATCTCAACACCATGCAAATCGTTAGGAGTGGCCGTTAAACTATTTATGTACATTGCAGGTATACCCTGCAAAGCTAACATGATTGCCTGTGAACAAAGGAAACGTTGCACCTGCCACTGATCCGGACCACGCCGGGTACCCTGCATGGCATCAAAAAGAGAAATATTAATTTCATATGGCGTATCCTCCCCGACATGATTTGCTTTCATGCTAACGAAACCACCAAAACGATGCATGCTATCAAGTAAATCATCAACCTCTCTTTGTGTAAGAATACCCTCCAGAGCTCGCAAACCAATTCCATCATGGGAAGCCGTAAAATTTAAATAGGTTGAGTTAGCAGGTAATTCCGCCAACTGACTGGCCCAGTTATATAAATGTACAGCGGTGCCTCGGTTAAACGCATGCAACAATAAAGGTGGTAATGGAAATTGATAAACCATATGAGCTTCATCACCATTTCCAAAATAACTTATATTTTCTTCATGGGGCACATTGGTTTCGGTTAACAATATACATTCAGGGTATAAATGATTAATTATTGTTCTCAGAAGCTTGACCACTTCATGTGTCTGCTCAAGGTGTATGCAGCTGGTACCCAACTGTTTCCATAAAAAAGCGATTGCATCAAGACGAATCAGTTTTGCTCCATTACGAATATAACTAATAAATATATCTACAAATTCTAGTAACACATCTGGATTAGAAAAATTAAGATCAATCTGATCTTCGCTGAAAGTAGCCCATAAATAACGCGTACCTCTGTGAGTATTAACTGGTACTAACAAGGGTGAATTTCTTGGACGCGTCACCATACTTACATCTGTACCCTGATCGTGTTCAATAAAATAATCACATGCTGGTTTATTATTACCTACAAAATCATAAAACCACAAACTTTCACGGGAAACATGATTAATAACCAGATCAACCATGAGTTTGTAATCATTAGAAATATTATTTATGTGTGACCAGTCACCTAACTCTGGATTAACTTTTCTAAAATCAATAACAGAAAACCCATCATCAGAACTATAGGGAAAGAACGGTAAAATATGCACACAGTTAATACTGTCTTTTAAATATTGATTAAGAAATTTATGTAGACTTTGCAGAGGCAACACATTTTCTTCGAGTATACTGTCGCCATAGGTAATAAGCAAAATATCCTGCTGACTCCAACGTTGAACCGAGTTTGAGCTGTTTTTAGGGTAATATTTTTTAAGTAACGTTAATAATCGCGTGTGAATTCCCTGAAGATCATCAACATATATTTTACTTAAATGATCAAGTAATTTACCTGATAATGCGTCCATGTCAATTTTAAATTCATAATTCTTACTGATCGAGGATATGCTCACACTTCTTCTCATAATTTACATGCATTTAATGGTAAACGGACACCCAATGGTATACGGACACCCAACATTGGTATACGGACACCCAACATTGGTATACGGACACCCAACATAGCATTTGACAAGCACAACTCGCAAGTGTAATTTTTCATTCATATGAAAGTCGCCGTAAAGCCCTAACTCACAAGTTATGCTTTAACTTCAACACAACTCATTTGTCAGGCCTCCGGCACAGATCCGGACTTGCGCTACTAACGCATCCGGCTCCAGCTTTGAGTCAAACACATCGCCGCTGATTGGGATATGGGAACGGTAAACTGACACCCAACATAACATTTAACAAGTACGTAATTTTTCCAACAACAAAAATAGGATCACAATAATACAATGAATTACAATGAGTTAAACGTACCAAAGCCCCGCTACGCATAAATATCACTCACCACTACCCCCTACTACCACTGCATGTCAATGAAGAACAGGCCGATAACTTGAGCGATGATAAATTTATTCATAAATGGCACCCGTTCTATAAAGGCAATACCCTGTTGCAACGTTACTTACAAAATGTAAATTAAAATAGCTAAATTTAACAATAATTTAGGTCTTGAGAAACAATCTAAAACAGTTTATTTATAGCTTAGTTTAGAGAAAAAAGCCCATTTATAAATTATTAAAGGGGAATGCTCTTATTATCTCAAGCGGAAATTTACAAAAAACAGAGCTATAGTTATGATTATATAAATTTCTAACAGTATCGTTTTATATGTATCATAATCTTAAAGTACCCGACAAATGCCATGCCTTATGGCAAACATGCCAGTCACTTGTGCCAGCCCTTTTGAAAGACTGCACAGTTAAATCAAAGGATTTAACTATTACTGCCAGTCAGTCTATTAACCCTCAATCCGGGTCTGTTTACTTCATTAAAAATGGAAGCATCAGCGAGACCTATGAAGGGCAGCTTATTGCTCATTATGAAGAAGGTGATTTAATTGGTGTAGATAGCTTGTCTCATCCGAAAGCAACAGAATTTGAAAATGACTTTGCCATCACGGTTGATGAATATGACGGCCAGCAATTTATTAAAGAAGTACTTAGGGATAAAAATAAAATTCTGATCTGGAACCAGTACTTATCATGTTTAAATCAAAGTTATCAAATACTCATGTGTCACTTTAGCCAGCAGGGCATTGCTTTTCGACCCGAGTTTCGTCAATACAGTAAAGGTGACGTTATTATTGAAGAAAATACAGAAGGCGATGAAGTCTTTACCTTGCTTAATGGTACGACTGAAGTGGTGATCAATAATATAGTGGTGGGTGAAATCAACAGGGATGAAATATTTGGCGCTATTGCAGCACTCACTAGCACTAAACGTAATGCCAGTGTTATTGCTACATCCGATTGTGAAACTATTGTCGTTAGAAGTGATCGTTTTCGAGGTTTGTTAGCAGCGCGTCCTGATACCGTACAGAAATTGATTAATGATATGGCCAGAACAATTGTGTCCTGTAATGACAGGATTATGACTTTATCTAAAAACAATATTTAAACTGGAAAAATAATTTCAGATCTAAGTTTTCTTCTTCCAGGGAACCAGTATCTTTTCTATCAGGCGTATCAGACAGAAAGCGGGGTATATTTATCAACTCACTTTGAAAGTAGTCTGCGAAAAAATGAGCTTTAAACACACTGTGTTTAAATGTAGTTGCGAGCAGTATTTTCCGTAACAAGAAAACCTTAAACTGTAATCAACAAACATCAGTACCCTGCTGACGTTTTACTGTGGTTTAAATCCAATTAAATATTAAAAACACATTTACTATAAATCAAAATCTGGCTACATAAATAGAATAGATACTTATTACAACTGAATTGAAAAATATTTAGATATTATTTTATAAAATGGACGCCCTGTTATTTTATGTTATTTTTTTTGATTACTTAAGATTCGCGATCCACCCAGTAATCTGGTTTTCTACTATTGTGCATTACAGCGACAACATACATGACATTTCCATCAGATTTATAGATTACTGAAAATGGAAATTTGCTGAGTAAAAATCGACGAAAGCCTTTCTTGAATTTAGGCCATGTATTTGGAAGCTCACTAATTGCATCATAAGATGATTCCAATTCATTTAAAAAATCATCTCCCAAACCATTTGCCTGCTCTTCGTACCAACTATAGGAAGCCGATATTTCTAATCCAACATCTGGATGAAACACTAAACGCAAAAATTTAACCTTTTATATCTTTTTTAATACTATCCCAACTAACGCCCTGGACTTCGCCAGAGGTAAGTTCTAAAAAACGTGATTCTGCCAGATTTGCCCACGCATCTTCGACATCATCATCTTGTTTAGATTCCAGGGAGGAAATGAGACAATGAGCGATTAATGCCTTCTCATCAGAGGATAGTTCTTTAATATTTTCAATAACTTGCTTCATTTTTTCTGACATATTGATTTTCTCGTCAAGAACGGTAATTGTCTGATTTTAACACAGAATAATACGAAGAGGAGATAATGTAGGAATGAGTTTATTTTATACAACTTCATCAATTGGCTTTTTGTTTTTTTAAAGAGTAAACGAGTAAACGGACACCCAGGAGTAAACGGAGGAGTAAACGAAGGAGTAAACGGACACCCAACATAGTATTTGACAAGTACTGCTCGCAAGCGTAATTTTTCAAGCATTAAAAAAAGGATCACAACAACCTAGGGAGTTAAACATGCCAAAACCCCGCTACGCACAAATGTCACTCGATGCCACACCCTATTATCACTGCATGTCACGTGTCGTGCGCAAAGCTTTTCTCTGCGGAATTGATATCAACACCGGTGAAAACTATGAACATCGACGCCAATGGGTAGAAGACAAACTATTAGAACTTGGTGATATCTTTGCATTAGACATTTGCGCCTACGCCATCATGTCTAATCATTATCATGTTGTACTACATATCAATAAAGAACAGGCCGATAACTGGAGCGATGATAAACTTATTCATAAATGGCACCGGCTCTATAAGGGCAGTGCCCTGTCACAACGTTACCTACTAGGTGTAAATCTAAGTAAAGCCGAACGCAACGCACTAAAAGAACAACTTGAAGTGTGGCGTGAACGCCTGATGAGTATCAGCTGGTTTATGAAAATACTAAATGAAGATATTGCCAGACAGGCCAATAAAGAAGATCAGTGCACAGGCCGTTTCTGGGAAGGCCGATTTAAATCACAGGCCCTGCTAGATGAAGCCGCATTGGCCATCTGCATGGTGTACGTTGACTTAAACCCCATACGCGCCAACATGAATAAAACACCTGAAACCTCAGCGCATACCAGCATTAAAAGCCGCTTAGACACTGCCTTAAAAGCCCATCACCCAAATGATAAACATCAACAACCCAAAAGTTTATATCCTTTCATCGGCAATCCCAGAAAAGACATGCCAGAAGGTCTGCCCTTTAAACTCAGTGACTACATCGCTCTTGTTGACTGGACAGGTAAACAAACCCGAAATAATAAACGCGGAGAAATTGATACAAACCTGCCCCCACTATTAAACCGATTGAACTTTGAAACAGAAAACTGGTTACATTTATCAACTCATTTTGAAAACAAACTAAAGGGCTTAGTCGGATCAATAATTAGTTTGAAAGTTGCCTGTGAAAAAATGGGATATAAACGCACGGTGTTTAAATGTAGTTGCGAGCAATATTTTCCTTAATAAAAACACCTTAAACTGAAATCAACAAACATCAGCACCTTGCTGACGCTTTACTGTGGTTTAAATTCAATTAAATCTTAAAAACATGTCTACTTTAGAATCAAAATCTAACTGCACATAGAATAAATGCTTATTACAACTGAATTTAAAAAATATTTAGATATTATTTTTTAAAATGTGCTTTTTGTTATATTTTTAAAGTGGGTGTCCATTTATATTTTACTGGTTTCCTCTGTTGTTTTTTTCATCAGAAGCTTTAAGACACTGGATAGCCAGTTTAACGTGGATGTCCGATTAAGATTAAGTGGAATTTATGAGCTACTTGATGACAACCCTGGGTTTAATCCGGATGAAATTATTAATGAATTTGAACGTAGCCGGGCATTTACAAACCTGAATAATTCACAACCATAACTTTCGCTAAAGGATTCAGCTATGACAACACTCAAGCAGCGTTTTTTTGATGCCATTATTAAGGGCGAGTTAGGCTCCGTTGAAGATCGGGGTGTGATTGTGACTATAAAAGAATTTAGTGCCTATTTTAGTGATATTAAAACCCAATATGTGTCTTCTTTTTTACCTGCGGCGGTTATTGAGACGGGGCAAACTAGTGTGACGCATACGAAGTTTTTGTATCGGCTTAGTAAGGGGGTGTATCTGGTGAACAAGGATGCGATTGAGGCGCATCGTCTTTCTTATGAGCATGGTGATTAAGTGGATGTGTTTTATAACCGAGTGCCATTACCGTACCCAAAGACGCTGGATCCCCGACACAAGCATTCGGGGATGACGGTTTATATTATTATCGTTTACTATTTTGTTACACTAAGTTTCACGTCGTTGAAAAATAAAAATCAAAAGCATTTTTTGTAGTGCTCCGCTGGTGCAAAAACCAAATATTTGCGTTCATTTGCGTTTTCTTTTTTTTATGGTGAATTGGTGGATCCGCTTTGCTTGATCCACCCTACGGAATATAACAGTTAATACGGACACCACATATCATTTAATCACTGCTGTTCCGCCAACAACCAGAGACATGAGTAGGGAGTACCTGTCTAAGACCGTCACCCGCATGGACGCGGGTGCCGAGCCACCAGGGAGGATTTTACGGCGTGTCTTAGACAGGTGCGCCCTACTCATGTCTCGAACAGGATTAAGTAATCGTCTATTACGCAACACAGCGGCTTATAATATAATTTATTTTTATAATGGGTGCCCTGCTATATCCTTTTTGGGAATAACGATGCTTTTTAAGTTAACGGGATATCAGTGTGTATTTTTATAACAAATCTCGCGCATTTAACAATGCACCATAAAGCCCCACTTTATCCTGCACAATTAATTTAATCGTTATTTTTTTCATATTCGATGTCATAACCCCTTTATTCAAGAAAGCATCAATAAACCGTGGCTCCATCATCCTGGTTTTTATTTTGGGTGCAATCCCTCCCGCTATATATAATTCATCTACTGGATAATAATGTAGTGCTACGTTACTGGCTGCTGCACCATAAATATCTATAAACATATCCAGTGTTTTCTGGCATAAAGCATCACTTTCTAAAAGTGCATTTTCACTAATCACCTGGGCCGGATCATTTTTTTGCATTGCTTCATGTGTTTTAAATGATTCATGCATACCGGTAACTTCATGTAAAAAATGATAAATAGTCAGCAGGCCCTTACCCGATAAAAGCATTTCAAGGCTCACATGGGAATGATTAATTTGCAGCCAGGACAAAAGCTGACTTTGTAGGGCGTTTCCTGGTGCGAAACCCACATGCCCCGCTTCACTGGAATGAATATGATCGTGATTATTTCTTTTTATTATATGTGCAACCCCAAAGCCTGTGCCTGCACCAATAACTACCACATCCCGGTTCGGTAATTTTTTATTAATTTTTGTTCCCTGTTGAAGCGTGAGTGTGTCATTATCATGCAGTGTCGATATACCATGAGCAGCGGCTGCAAAATCATTTATTAATTTTACCCCTGGGGTTTTCAATGTTTCGACTAACTGTTGTTCACGAATCACCCAGGGTAAATTGGTTATTGAGGCAATGCCATACTCAACCGGCCCTGCTACGGCAAAACAGGCGGCATCAATTTTTTTTGTGATTGCATATTCAGAAAGAAAAATATTAATAAGCTCAATTAAGCCACTATATTGACTACTCAGGTAACTTTTTTCTGCCACAACACGCTGCTCACCTTCAGCCACTTCAGCAAAAATCAGACGCGTATTTGTGCCTCCAATATCACCCGCTAGTATATGCATGGTCATGTCTTTTAATTTAACCCACTTTATTTATCATTTTTTCGGACGTTGTTTTTTATAATAATTAATTAACCCGTTAGTTGAACTATCATGACTATCAATTATTTCAGCATCATTTAATTCACCGAGAATACCTTTTGCAAGTTGCTTACCTAGTTCAACACCCCATTGGTCAAATGAGTTAATATTCCAGATCACCCCCTGAACAAATATTTTATGCTCATAAAGCGCAATAATCGTACCCAGTGTTTTTGCATCCAGGGTATCAAACAAAAATGTACTGGTAGGTCGGTTACCAGGAAACACTTTATAAGGCAGAAGTTGTTTAATCTGCTGTTCATCCAGCCCTTCGGCTTTTAACTCTTCACAGACTTGCTGTTCTGTTTTACCCTGCATTAAAGCTTCCGTCTGCGCAAAAACATTCGACATTAGTGCCCGGTGATGCCTGGCAATACACCTGAAGCTATAAACCGGTGCAAGAATATCTGCCGGCACCAGCTTTGTGCCCTGGTGTAATAACTGGAAAAAAGCATGCTGGGCAGCAATACCTATCTCACCAAAAACAACCGGGCCGGTGGTGTAGTCAACTTCCCTTCCCTGTCGATCAACATATTTTCCATTACTTTCCATATCGGCCTGTTGCAGGTAACCGGGGAAACGATGCAGGTGCTGATCATAGGGCAAAACCGCCATGGTTTGAGTATCGAAAAAATTGTTATACCAGACGCCTAACATCGCCATCATTACCGGTATGTTATTTTCCAGCGGTGTTTCCCTGAAATGCTGGTCAGCTTCATAAGCACCTTCAAGTAACTCATCAAACTGTTCAGAACCAATTGCGATGACAATTGACAGGCCAATAGCAGACCAGAGTGAATAACGTCCACCCACCCAGTCCCACATTTTAAAAATATTTTCTTCTGCTATTCCAAATGCTTTAGCCAGTTTTATATTTGAAGTAACAGCAGAAAAGTGACGATCGATATATTCATCACTCCCCAGTTTATTAATAAACCACTGGCGGGCTGTTTCAGCATTGACCATGGTATCCTGGGTGGTAAAGGTTTTTGAAGCGATAATAAAAAAGGTTGTTTCAGGATTAAGAAATTCCAGTGTGTCATTTATATGGTTTTCATCTATATTTGAAACAAAATGCACATTAAGGTCATGCAGTGTATATGGCCTCAGGGCTTCGGTTACCATCAAAGGCCCCAGGTGTGATCCGCCAATGCCCAGGTTAACAACATCGGTAATCGCCTGGTTGTTAACACCGCGCCATTTTCGGGTTCTGATTTTTTCTGCCAGTTGCTTTACCCGTTCTCGTTCCTGCTTGATCTCAGGTAGTATATTTACACCATCAACCATTACAGACTCGCTACCCAGGTCCCTTAATGCGGTATGTAAAACCGCGCGATCCTCGGTATGATTTACCGACTCGCCCTTGAACATTTTTTCTATCCACTGGGGTAGATCCACATCCCTGGCTAATTGTAATAATAATTTTAGCGTCTCATCATTTATCCGATTTTTTGAGAAATCATAGAGAATGTCATTCAATTTAAGTGAATACTTATCAAACCTTTTTGCATCACTGGCAAACATATCACGCATATGAAGCTGTTTAATTTCATCATAATGTTTTGCCAGTGCCCTCCAGGAATTTAACTGTGTGAGTTCAGACATTTCACCCCTATCCTTTTTTCATCAATAAGTTTTTAGAAGATTGTATGCCTGTAGCATCAGCAATATTCATTCCAATGCTAAGCATAGTTTAAATTTTTATTAATGCACTGTAACGGTTAGATATCACGTCTGGTTAAAACTCTATTGAATTATTATGCTGCACTTTTTTAAAACAATTATTGATTTATGCCCAATAATTGAGCATTGTTTGAATCAAAAAGAAGCCTTCTTCCTCAAACTACCTTAAAATGAAGCACTACCATTTTGGCATATGGTTTGCGTGATTTAAAATATTACAAAACAACAAGAGCATGAAGTAATACGATGAACATAATTAACATAACATCAAGCCCTTATCCTGACCAGAAACCGGGCACCTCCGGTTTACGTAAAAAAGTCAGCGTTTTTCAGCAACCGTATTATCTGGAAAATTTCGTACAAGCTATTTTCAGTGTAGCCACCGAACTAAGAGGCGGTTTATTGATTCTGGGAGGTGATGGTCGTTATTTCAATACCCAGGCGATCCAGATCATTTTGAAATTAGCGGCTGCCAACGGGGTTAAACAGGTAATGGTGGGTGAAAATGGTTTGCTATCCACCCCTGCTGTTTCATGTTTAATACGAAAATATAAGGCTGACGGTGGTATTGTCCTGTCTGCCAGTCACAACCCGGGGGGCATCGATGGTGATTTTGGTATTAAATTTAATATTGCCAATGGCGGCCCGGCCCCCACTTCATTTACCGATGCGACTTTTGAAGTAAGCAAAAACCTGAGTGAGTTCCACACAGCTGAAGCGGATGATATTTCCCTCAATAAACAACACACCTGTTATGTGGGTGATATGCAAATCGATGTAATTAATTCTGTAACTGACTATGCTGATTTGATGGAACACCTGTTTGATTTTATTAAAATGAAAGCGCTATTCACCTCAGGTCGGCTCACCATGTGTTTTGATGCGATGCACGCGGTAACCGGACCTTACGCAAAAGAAATTTTTTCTAAACGCCTGTCCGCCAATGTAGGTGCATTAATCAATGGCACACCCCTGGAAGATTTTGGCGGCGGACACCCGGACCCTAACCTGGCCCATGCCCAGGAGCTCGTTGCGCAGTTAAATGCGGGCCCATCATCACCGGGTTTTGGTGCCGCATCAGATGGTGACGGGGACCGTAATATGATTCTGGGACAAAATTTCTTTGTTAATCCCAGCGATAGCCTGGCCATAATGACCGCTAATGCCCATCTTTTACCCGGTTACAAACAGGGTGTACGGGGTGTAGCCCGTTCATTGCCCACTAGCCGAGCCGTTGATAAGGTTGCAGAATCAATGGGAATAGAATGTTATGAAACCCCAACAGGCTGGAAATATTTTGGTAACCTGCTAGATGATAAACGCATTACGTTATGCGGAGAAGAAAGCTTTGGTTCTGGTTCAGATCACATCAGGGAGAAAGACGGTATCTGGGCGGTTTTGTTCTGGTTAAACCTGATTGCGATTAAGCAACAAACAGTTGAAGAAATAACCCGCTCACACTGGCAACGCTATGGTCGACATTATTATACCCGTCACGACTACGAAGCAATTGATAGTAAAGTCGCCGATGAGTTAATGCAACACCTGAGAACACAGGCAAGCTCATTAGCCAATACCGAGTTCGCGGATTATAAAGTCTCTTTGTGTGATGATTTTAGTTACACAGATCCGGTTGATAACAGTATTACCGAAAAACAGGGCATTCGAATTTTATTTGAAGACGATTCACGTATTGTCTTCAGGTTATCTGGCACAGGCACAGAAGGTGCGACCCTGCGTGTTTATATTGAAAGATATGTCGCCGACCCCGAATTACATGATATGGATACCCAGGCAGCACTGGAAACATTGATTGGTATTGCTGATACCGTTGCAGAGATTAAAACACGATGCAATCGTGAAGTTCCTGACGTAATTACCTGAGTAGTTACATACTTCTACCAGTTTCATTTGCCTGGGGTCAGATCCGGCTTTTAACGGCTCTGACCCCGGTTGTGAGACCACCAAGAGTTGAGCGGAGTCGTTCAGTCGCTCATTACTCCACTCAACTCTCGGTGGTCTCAATAAGGGGACAGAGCGCAAAAAGCAGCGGTCTATCCCCGATGGAGATGTTCCACAGCAGTGCGCATTTTCACCAGCATAGTAAGCTGAAAAGAGTTTGCTTCAAGGTGACAGCTCCCCACAATTATAACATCACACATTCAACTTCCAGATATCTTCATTATATTCCTGCATCGTTCTGTCAGTAGAAAAAAATCCGCTGCTTGCCGTATTGTTAATACTCATTTTTAGCCACCTGGCCCGATCACGATAAGCGCGGGATACTTTTTCCTGTGCATCAATATAACTTCTGAAATCGGCAAGTGTTAACCAGGGGTCATGTGGGTTCATTAACGAGCCAATGATGTCATCAAAAATTCCATATTCAAAAGAATTGAAATGGCTGCAGGTTAAAAGATGCATGGTGCGCTTTAAATCCTCATCATTCTCAATAATTTGCTCAGGCTGGTAGTTTGTTCTGCGAGCTTCTACCTCATCCGCTTTCAAACCAAAAAGGAAAAAATTATCCTCACCAACTGCATCCAGTATTTCGATATTTGCGCCATCGTAGGTGCCAATAGTTACAGCACCATTCATCATAAATTTCATATTACCCGTACCCGATGCTTCCTTACCTGCGGTGGAAATCTGTTCTGATAAATCTGTGCCGGGGCAAATAATCTCCATTTTAGAAACCCCGTAGTTGGGTATAAACGCAAGTTTTAATTTATTCCCTACCTGGGGGTCGTTATTTATAACCTCGGCAATATTATTTGTTAATTTAATAATTAATTTTGCAAGCTGGTAACCCGGTGCTGCCTTACCCCCAATGAGTACGCAACGACTGGTCCAGTTTTCCGTATCACCCCGTTTAATACGATCATAAAGGTGAATAACATGTAAAAGGTTTAGTAACTGTCGTTTGTATTCGTGAATTCTTTTTACCTGCACATCGAAAAGAGAGTTCACGTCAAAATCCACATTACATTCAGATTTAACCAGCTCGGCCAGTCTCTTTTTATTTTCTGCCTTGACTGTAAACCAACGTTCGGAAAATTCACTATCATCAACATATTCTTTTAGTTGGTTTATTTTTTCAAAATGATTAATCCACTCATCTCCAATTTTTTCCGTGATAAGCGCACTCATTAACGGATTCGAATGTGCCACCCATCGCCGTGGGGTTACCCCATTGGTTTTATTATTGAATTTCTCCGGCCACAGTTCATAGAAATCCCTGAATAGACCTTCAGTTAATAAACGTGAATGTAGTGCGGCAACACCATTCACCGAAAAACTTCCCACAATAGCCAGATAAGCCATGCGCACATATTTTACATCGCCTTCCTCGATTATCGACATCCTGATAAGTCTATCCGTGTCCCCCGGCCATTTTCTCGCAACCAGTTTAAGATAACGGGCATTAATCTCATAAATAATCTGTAACAAACGGGGTAAGAGTGTTTCAAATAATGAGACGGGCCATTTTTCCAGCGCTTCTGGTAACAGGGTATGATTGGTATACGCCATTGTTTTACTGGTGATATTCCATGCATCATCCCATGACATATATTTTTCATCTATTAATAAACGCATTAACTCGGCAACCGCAATGGTTGGGTGTGTGTCATTCATCTGAAAAACATTTTGTTTGGCAAACTGGCAATAATCACCGTCATCATTAAAATCCCACATTCTGAAGACGTCTTGCAAACTGGCTGATGCCAGGAAGTATTGTTGTTTTAAGCGTAACTCCTTACCGTTTTCACTGGCATCGTTAGGATAGAGCACCATACTTATATGCTCAGCATTATTTTTTGCTTCCACCGCATCGGAATAACTGCCCGCATTAAAATCATCCAGGCTGAAAACATTGGTTGCAGTGGCGCTCCATAATCGCAGGGTGTTGACAGTATTGTTTTTGTAACCGGAAATAGGCACATCGTAGGGGATAGCAAGAACATCATCCGTATCGATCCAGATTACGTGTGGTTTACGATTATGATTAGAAATCATTTCGACACGTCCACCAAACTTAATAACCTGTGAAAACTCGGGGCGTTCCAGCTCCCAGGGATTATTGTCTCTTAACCAGTGATCGGGTTCTTCTACCTGGTAGCCGTCTGCAATTTTCTGACGAAACATACCGTACTCATAACGAATACCGTAACCGACTACCGGAAGTTTTAAAGTCGCACAACTATCCATGAAGCAGGCAGCTAAACGTCCTAAACCACCATTACCTAGTCCTGCATCGTGTTCTTCGGTGATTATTTCTTCCAGTTTCAGTGCAAACTTATTCATTGCGTCTTTGGAATCACTCTCAACATCAAGATTAAGAAGGTGATTACCTAGTGAACGTCCAATCAGAAATTCTAACGACATGTAATACGCTTTTCTTACCCCTTTTTCTTCATAAACTCTCCAGGTATTACTCCAGTCGGTCATGATACGGTCACGTAGAGTCAATGATAAGGCTTCATACAGATAGAAAGGAATACACCCAATAAAACGACCCAAATGATGTGTCAGGTATTTTTCAAAATCATTGGCCAACGCCTCGCTGTCCGTGGCCATCTCCTCCATCTCGGGTATTTCTGTAATACAGACTATTTTATTAGACATACTGTTACCTCTGATATAACACGATTAAATTAGCTATTTTTTTAATCATTTCAGGTTTGACACACTGCCAGTCAAATCGCCAATCCCAGTTTTTACCCACGGTTCCAGGGGTATTCATTCGAGCCGATGAATCCAGCATGAGCAAATCCTGCATAGGTAAAACGCATAAAAATGATACGGATGACATTGCAAGTCGTATCATTGCAAAAACACTCTGCTGCGCAGATACAATATTTAAACCAATGTATTGTTCAAAATAATATTTGTTATAGTTGTCTTCATCTTTAGCCCAACCCAGGGTTGTGTCGTTGTCATGTGTCCCGGTATACACCACCTCGTTACACTCATGACGATGAGGCAAATGCGGATTGTTGCTATTGCCATCAAAAGCGAACTGCAATACTTTCATGCCTGGCAAATTAAACGATTCTTTTAGCTCAATAACTGAATCAGTAATCACACCCAGGTCTTCCGCCACCAGGGGTAGGTGATGAAAAGAGGTAAACAACTCACTGAGCATTTCCCGACCCGGCACCTCTACCCAACTTCCATTGATAGCGGTTTCATCTTCATAGGGAATTTGCCAGCAGGCCTGCAAACCACGAAAATGATCAATACGTACCAGATCAAAAAGTTCTAACTGTGTTTTAAAACGATCCTTCCACCAGTTAAACCCGGTTGACTGCATATACGTCCAGTCATATAAAGGATTGCCCCACCGCTGACCCGTGTCTGAGAATGCATCCGGTGGTACGCCGGAAATAAATTCCATTTCACCGTCTTTATCCATTAAAAAATTTTCCCTCTGTGCCCAGACATCTGCACTGTCCCGTGCCACAAAAATGGGCATATCGCCAAACAACTCGACTTGATGTTGTTTGGCGTAATCACGAATTTCATGCCACTGGGTAAAGAAAACAAACTGTTCAAAAATCGTTCGCAGAATAATGCCCTCTAATACGTGACGCGCTTCATCCAGGGCAAGCGCTTCTCTATGGCGAACAGAATCTGGCCAGTCATACCATGGTTTATTCTGATAGCAACTTTTTAAGGCGACAAATAAAGCATAATCATCTAGCCAGTACGCATGTTGCTGTTTAAATTCCTGGATTCTTGAGTCCCAGGCTTCATCTTCCATTTGATAAAAAAAATCTGATGCTTGCTGTAAACAACATTGTCGATAACTTTCATCGGCTTCATTTACTTTAATTTTTTCTGTGTCTAGCCAGGCCCTATCTTTTAACCAGTCTATACTAATGAGTTGAGGGTTACCCGCATGAGAAGATAAACACTGATAGGGGGATTTATCTTCATGGGTAGGGCCCAGAGGTAACATTTGCCAAACCTTGAAACCATTTTTATTAAGAAACTCAATAAATCGATAAGCCTGATGCCCAAGATCACCATTACCTAACAAACCGGGAAGTGATGTGGGGTGTAATAAAACACCTGCGCGACGTTGCTGGTTTAGGGTATTTATATAAGCTGTCATGGCTGATGTTGACCGGGCAACATGGCACCGCCCATTGCGGGATCACCAGAACCAAAAGAAAATGCCTTTGCCAGATAATCTGGGGGCTCTACTTTTAATAATTGATATAGATTACATAAATGCAGGCGATATTGCTCATCAAATGCGGCGACTGATTCTGCAGAGTTGTATTCACCGAACCACCAGAACCAGTCTGAGCTTTCACAGGTTGCCATTTGCATCTCAGCAAGTTTTAACTCTTTACCTGAAATTTTTCCTTCATTAATAGCCCTGTCATAAACTTTCTTGGCTTCAACCAGCATATCCCAGGCACGGTTTTTATCTTTTTCGCCTATCCAGGTTGAAAATGTTCCGTAAACCCAGCTTCCAGCAACAATCTCGGGTAATGTTTTTCTAGCATTATGTGACTCAAGGTATTCACTATAGGTTGTAAGATTTATACCCTCATGCTGACCGAGTTTTTCATACAGGGCACTGATAAAGTAAAAACCATTTTCTGGGTAATACTCCCAGGCATTTTCACCGTCAAGAATAATCGATACAACGGTTTCGGGTTTATCTGCACAGTTCTCAGCAATAGATTCAAGCTGATGTACAAAGTTGGCCACCGCATCATCTGCATGCCAGTCAGAATAATTGAAGCCAATTAAGTCTGATAAGCCATCATCCCTGAAAAAACAGGCTGTACTGTTATTCGCATATTGGTAAGCTTCATGAATACAATTGTCAGGCGTGATTGCAGATTTATTAAGAGAGTTTCGTAAAACCGTTTCACCACTGGCCAGCCACTTAATCCCCATTTCAGAAAAAAGTTCAATCGTTTCTGCACTAATGCTCCCTTCAGATGGCCAGCAACCTTTTGGCTCATAGCCAAAATAATGCTTGAACACCTCTATGCCCTTTTGCATATGCCAGCGACTTCTTTCAATGCCACCGGGATAACTGTCAGCCAGGGGTAAATCTGCATCGGGCAATGCCTGTTCGCTAGATTTAATATCCAGTAACAGGGGAACAATAGGATGGGCATAGGGCGTCATTGTCAGCTCAATTCGACCGGCTTCTGCCAGTTTTCTATATCGCCCGATGACACTACTGATAAGCTCATTAAGGACTTCGATCAGCAGATGACGATCATGCACGCTGAAATGCTGGGCTTTTTTCATTAATGCATTTACACGAAAATCTGTTTTGCGTACGGTTTCTGCTATCCATGCCAGATGATACCAGACCAGCATATCGGCATAGAACTGTTCTGAGTAATAGTGAATAATATCGGGGTTATGTAATGCAACCTCCGCCATCTCAGCCAGTGTTTTAAATTCATTAAAACGATCTATCAGTCGTTGTTTATTAGCACGCAAACAGGCTTTTATAATATGCTGTCGCTTTTCATTATCCATAGGCAATACGGGATTAGCCAATGCAGATAAAAGCGGATCCCTTATTGCTCCACCATGGTTTAAATATCCATCGAGTTGTTGTGCATAATCATCAATTTGTTCCAGCAACACGGGAGCAAAATTAACAACAACCCTGGCCTGTTCATTGTTTTCAATGTGCGCCACCATGTCGACATAATCTTTGATGGTGTGCAGATAAGTCCAGGGTAAATGATATTCCCCATTACGCAGGTCACGATATTCTGGCTGATGCATATGCCAGTAGATCACCACATTCAGTGGATTTTGATTAGGATTATTATCTGACATAATGGAATTCTTGCCCCAGCATTTCTGGCGTTACCAGTACAATGCCTTTCGGAGAAACATAAAAGCGTTTTCTATCCTCCTCCTCGTTTTTTCCGATTACAGTGCCATCGGGTATTTCACAACCTTTATCGATGATGGCGCTATAGATTCGACAGTTTTTACCGATTTCGACATCAGGTAATACCACCGCAGAATCGATCTTACTATAATCATCAACGGTAACATTAGAAAAAAGTAAAGAGTGACGAACCTGTGCCCCTGAAATAATGCAACCACCAGATACCATAGAGTCAACGGCCATGCCTCTTCTGTCATTATCATCAAAAATAAATTTGGCCGGGGGCAATTGTTCCTGTTTTGTCCAGATAGGCCATTTATCATCATATAAATTAAGCTCAGGTGTGACCCCAATCAATTCAAGGTTAGCTTCCCAAAACGCATCAACTGTACCTACATCACGCCAGTAAGCCTGTATTCCACTCTTGGATTCGGTAAACGGATAAGCGTAAACCCGGTATTTGCTGATTGCATATGGAATAACATCCTTACCAAAATCTCGACTGGAATTGGGGGTATCCGCATCACGAATTAATAATTCAAATAACAGATCCTTATTAAATATATATATGCCCATAGAACATAAGGCTTCATCCTCTTTACCCGGTATCGGTTTTGGATTAGCTGGTTTTTCATCAAAGCATTTTACCCTTAAATCACTATCTACCCCAATTACACCAAATGCAGAGGCATCTTCTATGGACATTTCAATACTGCCTACGGTGACATCGGCTTTGTTTTCTACATGCTTTGCCAGCATCTCCCCATAATCCATTTTATAGATATGGTCTCCTGCCAGAATCAGCACATAATCAGGGGAGTGGGAACGGATAATATCCAGATTCTGGTAAATAGAATCTGCAGTACCCGCATACCAGGACGACTCTATTCGTTGTTGCGCAGGTAACAACTCGACAAATTCACCAAATTCACCGCGCAAATACCCCCATCCCTCCTGTATATGTAAATTCAAAGAATGGGATTTGTACTGGGTTAGTACACCAATTCTTCGGATACCTGAATTAATACAATTAGAAAGCGGAAAATCAATAATCCGAGATTTACCACCAAACGGTACCGCTGGTTTTGCCCTCCATCGGGTTAACTGCTTTAAGCGTTCGCCTCGCCCGCCGGCCATTATTAAAGCCAGTGTGTTCCTAGTCAGGTTACTAATAAAACGTGGTGAATTTTTTGTTTTCATTTGATGGTCCCCACCTTAATCAAAATAGCTTACAATCTAAAACCAGGTCATACACAGAATATATACTTATACTGTTACAATATGTTTACTGCAAATAACAAGCCATGAAGCAAATCAATTATTTAGCGTTTTTATAACTTAGTCTGGATATATATGCTTTTAAATTGTGCAAAAAACCAGCGCCCTGAATTAATGTGCCTTATTTTAGGGCAGCTCTATAATTAGATTACACATCATGTGAAACAAGTATCTACTGGTTTAAAATAGATATAGCATAATCTGAGTATATTTATATTCAGAACAGTTAATTAATATCAATATGTGCACAGAACTTGCTGTAAAGCATATTACGATAAGTACATAATGAATATTATGAATTCAGAATCAAATACGGAATTGGGCAATTTATGTCTTTAAAAAATACTCCAGCTGTAGATAAGGTAACGAAGACACTGAAAACGATACAGGGTGATCTTGATAAAATCACCCATGCCAGCCACCATGAGCCCTTCAGCGTGCTGGGTAATCAGGCTATTCATCAGCATGAATTTTTAGTGATTTATTCACCCGACACCCGCCAGTTAAGCGTAACAGAAAAAAAAATACCCGCACCTCGCCTTGCGGATAGCGATTTTTTTATTTACGCACAACAGCTCGATAAAGTGGATGAGCACTACTTATTAACCCGAACCGATAATAATAACAGGCTCACCTCTTACTATGATCCTTACAGCTTCAAAGCACAAATTGATGACTATGATTTACATTTATTTTCTGAAGGAAAACATTTACATATATACCGAATTCTTGGATCTCACGCTAAAACGATAGATGGCATTGATGGAATCTTATTCGCCACCTGGGCACCCAATGCGACACGTGTCAGCATTATTGGTGATTTTAATGAATGGGATGGCCGACGGCACCCCATGCGTTCACGGGGCGGCAGTGGTGTGTGGGAGTTATTCATTCCCGGGCTAAAAAATGAAACACTTTACAAGTTTGAAATCCGTAACCGGGATTCCGGGGCTATCCTGTCCAAGTCAGATCCTTACGCCCAGCAACTTGAGCTGCGCCCACGCACTGCTTCGGTTAGCAGAAAACCCTCCTTATTTGAATGGCAGGATAAGCCATGGATTAAAGCCCGTGGAAAAAAAGACTGGCTGCATGAACCCCTGTCAATTTATGAGTGCCATCTGGGCTCCTGGCAGCGGGGTGAAAATGGTGAATTTCTGAGTTACCGTGAACTTGCCCATCAACTGGTGGACTATGTTAATGAAATGGGCTTTACCCATATCGAGTTGCTACCGATTACAGAACACCCCCTGGATGCTTCATGGGGTTACCAGACCACCGGTTATTTCGCACCCACCAGCCGATTTGGAAACGCGGACGATTTTCGCTATTTTGTAAACTACTGCCATGAACATAATGTAGGTGTCTTACTCGACTGGGTACCCGCCCACTTTCCAAAAGATGAGCATGGCCTGGCATTTTTCGATGGTAGTGCACTCTATGAGCACGAAGATCCGCGACGCGGTGAGCATCGAGACTGGGGCACTTTAATTTATAATTATGGCCGCAATGAAGTTAAAAACTTTCTCATTGCTAGCGCGGTTTTCTGGTTAGAAGAATGTCACATCGATGGCTTGCGGGTAGACGCAGTGGCATCCATGTTATACCTTGATTATTCACGTGAGGCGGATGACTGGATACCTAATCAGCATGGTGGTAATGAAAATATTGAGGCTATTGAGTTTCTACGTGAATTAAATATCGTCACCCATACCCATTTCCCCGGCACCATGGTCATGGCTGAGGAATCAACCGCCTGGCCACAGGTTACCCGGCCGACTAATCTTGGTGGGCTCGGTTTTAGTATGAAATGGAATATGGGCTGGATGCATGACACCCTGAATTATATTTCCAACGATCCGGTACATCGACACTATCACCACGACCAATTAACCTTTGGCCTGTTATACCTGTTTAGTGAAAACTTTATTTTACCGTTTTCACACGACGAAGTTGTTCACGGCAAGGGCTCCATGCTTTATAAAATGCCAGGGGACGAATGGCAGCGTTTTGCAAACCTGCGCCTGTTATATACCTATATGTTTACCTATCCAGGTAAAAAACTTTTATTTATGGGTTGTGAGTTTGGCCAGGGTGATGAATGGAACCATGACAAAGTGCTGGACTGGTATGTACTCCAATACCCTCTTCACGCGGGGGTAAAAAACCTGGTTATCAGCCTCAACCAGTTATACACCCAGCAAGATGCCTTACACAAATATGATTTTGACTACACCGGATTTGAATGGATTGACTGCCATGATACGGATCAATCTGTTTTGTCTTATTTGAGAAAAAGTGAAAATGAGTCAATCATAGTTGTGTTGAATTTCACGCCGGTAATACGTGATAATTACCGTATTGGAGTTCCTGAAGAAGGCGAATATGACGTTATTTTTAATTCTGATTCCAGTTTTTACTCAGGCAGCAATGCCGGAAGTCATTCAAATATACATGCGCAAGCAACCCCATGGATGAACCGACCTGCATCCGTATCACTAAGCTTGCCACCTTTAGCGGGGCTAATACTTAAAAAGAGATCATGAGTAGAATATTATATATCAGTAGCGAAGCTTTCCCGCTAGTTAAAACAGGAGGCTTAGGTGATGTTGCGGGTAGCCTGCCTGATGCCTTACTAAAAAAATCACAGGACGTACGTTTACTCTTACCCGCTTACCCGGAAGTACTCAGTAAAATAAAAAAAAGTAAAACCCGCACACTCAGTTCATACTACAATCAGTCAGTAAAAATAATTGAAACTCGATTACCGGGTAGTCATCTTATTGTCTGGTTAGTTGATTGCCCAGCCGCCTTTAACCGCCCCGGTGGACCCTATACCGATCATCATGGAAATGAGTGGCACGACAATGCGCTTCGTTTCGCTATTTTTTGTCATACTGCGGTTGATATCTCCCTGGATAAACTTCAATTAGACTGGCAACCCGATATTGTGCACTGTAACGACTGGCAGTCTGGTTTAGTACCCGCCCTATTAAGTTTACATACTAAACGACCCGCTACCGTGTTTACCATTCACAACCTCGCTTACCAGGGTTTATTCGACTGGCAGTCGTTTACTGATTTACATCTTCCCAATGAACTTTGGAATATGAATGGACTGGAGTTTCATAACCAGCTTTCTTTTATCAAGGGTGGGCTGGCTTATGCGGATAAAATTACCACCGTAAGCCCCAGCTATGCTAAAGAAATTCTTCAAGCTGAATACGGGTATGGCCTAAATGGATTATTAGAAAGTCGAAGTGAACACCTCAGCGGAATTATAAATGGTATTGATGAAAAATACTGGAACCCGGGCACTGACAAGTACCTTAAACAAAAATATAATCGCCGTTCATTAGATAAAAAATCCTTAAATAAAACCGAATTACAAACAGAATTATTATTACCTGTCGATGATGCTACACCCATGATAGGAATGGTCAGCCGCCTTGTGGAACAGAAAGGCCTGGAAATTATTTTACAGAGTTTATCGACTTTATTGACCCTGCCAGTGCAAATAGTCATCCTGGGAACGGGGGAAATCCATTATGAGTTGCAGTTGTCTGAATGGGCTCAACAGTACCCGGAAAAATTTAAAGTCATTATTGGCTATGATGAACCCCTGGCACACAGGATTGAAGCCGCCAGTGATATTTACCTGATGCCCTCCACGTTTGAGCCCTGTGGACTCAATCAATTATATAGCCTGCGTTACGGTAACCTGCCCATCGTCACCCGTGTCGGTGGGCTTGCTGATACGGTAACCGACGCGAGTGAAATAAATATTAAAAATAGCACGGCAAATGGATTTGTACTCAAGGAGAAATCTTCAGCCGCACTTTTAGCCGCAGTGAAACGCGCACTGGATTTATATCAAAAACCTGAAATATGGCGAAAGCTTCAATCTAACGCCATGGGTGGGGATTTTTCATGGCAATCCAGTGCTGAGAGTTATATCAATCTGTATCAGCAAGCGTTGAAAGATGCTGAAACAGATTGACGGCTCAACTAACTATGTAATTTTTTAGCAGCAGCGAAGCAGTCATCACGCCAGATGCATTTCGTTTGATCACAGTCACCACTGGTTGCAGAAGCAAAACAACTAAAATTACCTTCTGAAAGTTGAATTGCCTGTATTAAATTTGTTTTGCTCATGCGGGAAGTTTTAATTCCGAAATCCTTAGCTAAAGTTCGAATTTCTTGCATATTCATATATGTTCTCCTCTTATAATAAAAATTTATACACGCCAAACAATATTAATTTACCAAAACTATTTCAGACTACAAACTTAAGATCATCCCCCTGAAGAAAATATCATAAAGCATTACAGCCGACTAATTTTTGAATAATTCTAAACCCTTACTCTGTTACTGTATAGTATTTAGAATAGTTTAATTACACTGATTCCGTCAACGCCGCTTTGTCCACAAACCAGTTAATATCCCCCAGGCAATTTATCGGTAATGACTCCCCACTCTTTACGCGACGGATGACATCTGATTTTGCAACCCCTCCCGTTAGTACCATTCGACATTTTGCTTTTTTTATCGTGCTTATACTTAATGAAACACGATCAGCGGGTTCTTTAGGTGAGTTATAAACAGGAATCACAGAATGCGTATCATGCAATGCTTCATTCCCGGGAAATAAACTGGCAGTGTGACCATCCTCTCCCATGCCGAGAAATATAATATCAAAATAGTCGATTGAATTTACAATTTCTCGGTACAGTTTCGCCGCCTGCTCTGCCCCTAATTCAGCCGGGATGCGGTGAATATTAGCTGTTGGTATTTGTGACCACAGGTTTTTATCTAACATCACATCGTTGCGATCTGTATGCCCGGATGGATAACAACGCTCATCACCCAGATACCAGTTAATCTGATTCCAGGATAAACTTTTTTCTGCAAGGTAACCCAAACAATGTGCCGGGGTATTGCCTCCCGGTAATGCCACATGACAAACGCCTTTCTGCTGAATACTGGCTTCAATATGTCTGGCAAGAAAATCTGCGGCGGCTATTGATGCCCCATCAAACTCTTCAGATACAAACCATTTATGCATATTAATTATCCTGTCCACTAACTTGGTTTATGCCAGCCGCTTTCACAGTTTTCAAATAAGTCAGCCATACCAGGCACATCCCATGTAGCCGAGCGATAACGGTCAATTGAAATCCTGTCTTTCCAGGCATTTAATATTGGTTCTATAATCGCCCAGGACTCTTCAACTTCATCCGCACGGGAGAATAAGGTCGCATCTCCCGTAAGTACATCGTGCAGTAAAACTTCGTAAGCATCTGAAACATCCGCACCATTTTCCGAATAGGGTGCACGCATCACCATACGTTGTGAATCGGTGGTCAGGCCAGGTTTTTTTGCATTCATACGTAATGCGATACCTTCATCGGGATGCACACGAAACACGAGTGAATTAGCCGTAGGCGCAGTGGCATGGGTATCAAATAAATTAAAGGGGGGTTTTTTAAACCGAATAACAATTTCTGATACTCTTTTGGGTAAACGTTTACCTGTCCACAGAACAAAAGGCACACCCTGCCATCGCCAGTTATCAATATAAAAACGCACACCGGCAAACGTTTCGATAACTGATTCAGGTGAAACATCCTCCTCAGCTACATAGGCATTTATATTTTCATCCCCCTGCTGGCCAGAGCCATATTGTGCGGCTACCGTATGTTGGTTTATAGCACCCGTCTCGAAAGGCCGAACAGCACGTAACACTTTTATTTTTTCATCACGCACCGCATCCGCAGTAAATTCTACCGGGGGCTCCATTGCCACCAGGGTCATAACCTGCATTAAATGACTTTGTATCATGTCACGCAAAGCGCCTGATTTTTCATAATAATTGGCGCGGTACTCGATGCCAATTGATTCGGCGGCGGATATCTGGATATGGTCGATAAAATTTCTGTTCCACAATGGCTCAAGAATACTATTAGCAAAACGATATACTAATAAGTTTTGCACGCTTTCCTTACCCAGGTAATGGTCTATGCGGTAAATCTGTGATTCATCCAGTAACTCCTGTAATGCATGATTTAATTGCTGTGCACTTTCTAAATCCATACCAAAGGGTTTTTCAATAACCACGCGCCTGAAGCCGTCTGACTCATCCGCTAAACCGAGTTTATGTAAACCCGCAGCAATAGTGGTATACCAGCGTGGTGGCACCGCACAATAAAACATGGCATGGACATGCCCACCCAGTGATTCAAGTGAGTCGCGTAAATCTTCGTAGGTTTTATCTTCCTGCAAGTCGCCATTAACCATTTTAAACATGGCAGAAAATTCCTGCCATTGTTGCTCATCCATTTCCAGGTCGGGAGCATAATCCTGCATACCCTGGCGTAATGAATCCATCCAGGTTTCTCTGCTGCGTCCTCTTATTACACCAATAATTTTACTCTCGTTATGTAGAAGTCCGCAGCACAACATTTTTACTAATGCCGGAATCAGTTTACGCTTGGTTAAATCTCCACCTGCACCAAAAATAACAATATTCGTCGGATCCGTTTGCTCATCTATACATTTAATTTTCGTAAAGCTTTCCATTACATCCTCTCAAAAATTATTTAACTGGACGAATACTGTGGCCGCCAAAGCCGGCACGCATTGCATTAAGAATTTTTCCTGCAAGGGAAGGGTCTTGCCTGCTTCTAAATCGCATTTGCAGCGCCAGTGTCAACACAGGTGTCGGCACACCTAACTCAATGGAGTCCTGTACAGTCCAGCGACCTTCTCCCGAGTCATCAACATAGTCACTTAATGAAGATAAATCTTTATCATTACTAAATGCATCGGCGATTAAATCAAGCAACCATGATCGAACCACACTACCATGCTGCCAGATTTCTGAAATCTGCTGCAGGTCAAGCTCCATTTCACTCTTAGCATCTAACAGTTCAAAACCTTCGGCAAAGGCCTGCATCATTCCATACTCAATGCCATTGTGAACCATCTTCACATAATGCCCTGCACCCGCCGGACCTACATGCCCCCAGCCCTTATCTTTTGCTGGAGCCAGGGATTCAAGTGCGGGTCGAAGCATGGCAATTGCTTCATCGCTGCCCCCCACCATTATGCTGTAGCCATTCTCTAATCCCCATACTCCACCTGAGGTACCTGAATCTACAAAGTGAATCCCTGAGTTCTGAAGATGAACTGCACGTTGTTTGGATAAATTAAAATTTGAGTTGCCCCCATCAACCAGCAGATCTCCCTTGCCCATTCCAGCATTAAGCAGATTTTCTATACTTTGATCAACAAACTGATGGGGCACCATCAACCAGATCACCCGCGGGGGCGAAAGTGTTTTAATTAATTCTTCAACACTGCTAACCGCAATGACATTATCAAGCTCATCCGCAAGGGCCTTTGTACTATCGGTATCAACATCAAAGGCAATGACCTCATGACCATCGGCAACCAGTCGACGCACCATATTAGCCCCCATCTTACCTAAACCAATCATTGCAAGTTTCATATTTCACCTTTTCATTTTTTTAATAGATCATTAACAAACGAGGCTAGCTCACTAAAATTCAGAAATCAAACCTTGTACCATCATAGTTTAATTATTCATAAGATGAAATTGAGTTTTAATATTTAATTATTTTTTTGTTACTTTTATAAGCTCTCATTCTACGAATACACTTGGTACAAGATATGCATTTAGATACTCATGCATATATTTAAGGCAATAATTAGTTTTCAGGCACTATTTTAAAGCAATTTTCTTTTGATGAAGGCCGCTTGATAAAAAAATGTACCAACACAGTGCGCTTATAACCACAAAACGTTTTGACGTATCAGGTAAATAGTATGATTAATAAAATTTTAACTATAATACTCGCCGGTGGCGAGGGGTCCCGTCTTCAGCCATTAACCGAACTTCGAGCAAAGCCTTCGGTTCCCTTTGGTGGGAAATATCGAGTAATTGATTTCACACTCACTAATTGTCTACATTCAGGACTTCGACGAATTCTGGTCCTCACACAGTACAAGTCCCATTCCCTGCAAAAACACCTGCGTGATGGCTGGTCTATTTTTAATCCTGAACTTGGCGAATACATAACAACCGTGCCGGCACAAATGCGTCACGGCAATAAATGGTACCAGGGTACGGCTGATGCTATTCATCAGAATAATTACCTGCTTGAACGAAGTGATACAGAGTGGACGTTAATTTTATCCGGCGATCATATTTATCGTATGGACTATGCTTCAATGCTGGAAACACACAAATCTCATAATGCGGATGCAACCGTTGCCTGTATGAAAGTGCCACTTAAGGAAGCAAAACAATTTGGCATCATGACAACCGATAAGAACCAGAGAATCACCCAGTTTCATGAAAAGCCTGAGTCAATAGAGGCGTGTAATGATGATCCTGAACATGCCTTAGCTTCAATGGGCATATATATTTTTTCAACAAAGCTGTTAACTGAAGTACTTGAAAAAGACAGTCATGATGAGGGATCGAACCATGACTTTGGAAAAGATATTTTACCCAAATTAATTCATAGCCATCATGTGTATGCACATCACTTTGGAGAAACTAAAGGACGTGTATCACCCGACAAATACTGGCGTGATGTGGGTACCATTGAGTCGTATTACCAGGCAAATATGGATTTACTAAAATCAATTCCCCCACTGGATTTATACCAGGATGACTGGCCAATTCGTTCTTATCAGGCACAGACCCCTCCGGCTCGTGCTGTTCCGGGTGACTCCGGTAACGAAGGTGTTTTTATCAACTCAATTTTATCTGGCGGAACGATTATATCCGGTGGTAATGTTGCCCATTCAGTACTTTTCCAGAAGGTTTTCATTGGTGATCAGTCGATAGTCGAAAACTCGGTCATATTTGACAATGTTAAAATTGGTAAAAAAGTAAGACTCAATAAATGCATTATCGATAAACATGTCGTTATACCTGATGGCGAAGTGATCGGTGATAATTTAGAAAAAGATCGTAAACGATTTTCTGTTACCGACAGTGGTATTGTAATAATTCCTCAGGGGTACACGTTTAACAAGCAATAATCTACGCTCTAAGAACGTGGTTTTAATTCCGCTCTGTAAGGGCACATAAAAAAGCAACGAAGACTTCGTCATCCCCGAATGCTTGTATCGGGGATGACGACACTTTTAGTAGGCGAGACAGTACTGACAAATCATAATAAAACCGATCTATAAAAAAAATTAGTTGATTACTTTAATAAATAGTAATTTTTCTCCTAGCTTCACAGTGCTAAAATATTAATTTGATAATTACTGAAACCAAATAACCTGTTCGTTACAATTTTGTTATGCAGGTTAACTGACAGGCTATTTTACAATGCACCTTTCTTCACCTGAAACAGAACAGGAATTCCAACAATATTACCATCTTCGCTGGAGAATATTACGCAAACCCTGGGGACAGGCTGAAGGCAGTGAACAGGATGACAATGAAAATAACGCCTATCATGTAATGGCAATGGAAAATAATAAAACGGTAGCGGTGGCCCGTTTAGAGTTTTTTAATGATACTGCACAGTTACGTTATATGGCGGTGGATGATGCATACCAGAAACAAGGTATAGGCCGTAGCATAATTCTGCATATGGAAAAATACGCAAAAGAAAATAATACCCATACTTTATTTTTAAATGCCCGGGAAATTGCAGTGGGTTTTTATGAGAAGCAGGGTTATAAGGTTACAGAGAAAAGTTATCTTTTATTTGGATCTATTCAGCACTTTAAAATGATGAAAAAATTATAAGTCTATTTCCACCAAGCAAAACTTTCACAGTTTGATTTTCTCGTGAAAGTGCGCGCTGTTAAGGAACACCTCTTTCGGGGAAAGACCGCTGCTTTTTAGCGCTCTGTCCCCTGATTGAGACCACCAAGAGTTGTACAAAGTCGTTAATTACTCTGCCAATCAGATCGGAATTACCACATGGGACAGGGCGCTAAAAAGCAGCGGACTGTCCCTGATGGAGATGTGCCTTAACAGGGCACAGGTATTAAAAAAATTAAACGAGTAAGTTCTATTTTTTATACTTCGATATCAATATCACTTATTTCAAAATCTGAGCTTACGGTTACTCTTTTTAAATTTGGAAACTTACTCAAAATATACGATGCCATTAGATAAAACTGCCGAATATTTTCCTGGTGTATCGCACTCACCACTTTATCTGCTGTGAGTTGGCAACGCTGCTCTAATGTAGGGGCTTCAACCCAGTAACGACCAAGCTGCAGGCCTTTGTCATATTCTGCATCCATGTCTTTATGAATATTTTGCAACTCCTGCATTAGCTCATCTTTTACTTCCAGTGTATAAGATTCTTCATCGATGGTAATATTGAAATTCATAATTTGACTCTGTGCAATACCGCATATTAATTTTGCCGCGATTATAACAGAGAGAAACCCTATTTAACTGCAAAATGAGTAAGTAATTATGCTGCTAACCATTCCTGATGTACTAAACCTGAGTCAACTGGATAAAGTCCGTAAGCTTCTACAGGATGCTCAATATGTTGATGGACGGTTAAGTGCTGGAAAAACTGCCCGTAAAGTCAAAAAAAATCATGAGTTAGCCGCCGATTCCGCTCTGCATGGGCAGCTGAATAATATTGTCATGAATGCGCTTTATAACCACCCACTTTATCAGGCAGCCGTATTACCCCATCGACTGGCTACGCCTTTTTATGCCCGCTATGAACCGGGTGAAACCTATGGACAACATGTGGATGATCCGATTATGGGGCCCATGCAGGGCCGTTACCGCACTGATGTTTCGACCACAATTTTTATTAGTGAGCCTGATGATTACACGGGTGGGGAAATCGTTATTAGCACCCAGACAGGCGAACAAAAAATAAAGCTGGCTGCTGGTTCTGCTGTTACCTACCCATCTGGCTCATTGCATTATGTCGCAGAGGTTACCAGGGGCACTCGCCTGGTCGCAGTTACCTGGGCTCAAAGTTTGGTTCGTGATGCGGAAAAACGTGAATTATTATTTAATTTACATAAAACACGTGAGGCTTTACAGGAAAAATACCCTGACGACTCGGAAGTAGTTAAAATTGATCATACGTATATAAACTTGATGCGTATGTGGGCTGAAATATAGTATGTGGACTGAAATATAGTATGTGGATTGAAATATAAAAGGGGCACAAGTGCCCCTTTTATAACAAACCCTGTTTGTAGTTTTATGATTTAATTAAAAATCACCTGCATCATAACGACGCTGTAACTGACAAACATCCATCTGGCCGCCATTCTCAGGAAGAGCAACTGTTTCAACAAATGTTGTACCTGTTGGGCAGCTACCATCACCTGTAGGTGTAGCACCGGCAAGTGTACCACCTGTTGCTGGTTCCCAGATTGTTGTATTACCATTTACGTTAATAGTCCAGCCCTGCGTCCAGTTATCTGCACTGTCCTGAGCGAAAGCACCTACATAATTTGTTTCTACAAATTTAGGTGCTAATGAACCACCCATTGCAGTAGTTAATGAGAAATTAGCGTCCTGCATATCAACAGTACCCGCTACTGGAACCGTAGTTGCAGCTGAAGCATTAAAACCAAAATCAGTATTACCACGAACATTGTTTGCACCAATGTCAAACCAGGTTACGATGTCTGCATCATCAAACGGATTAGTTGCGCCATCTGAATCTGAATCTGTATCATTAGAACCATCTTTAGACTGACAATTTAATATAACATTGACTACTAGACCATTTTCAGTTTGTCCAGTCACAGCACCCGTAGCTCCCTGTGCTACTTCAGTAAAGGTTGCATCGCCATCAATTTCGATACACTCTTTTGCACGTTCCTGTGTGATTACAGTATTGAATAATTTGAAACCTGTACCACGGCGCATCAAAACACCTTCAGAGGCAGTACCATTTTTATTTAATACACCGGCACCAGAGATCATGCTGATATTTGCCAGTGTTGGACGAGAAACTGGAGTTGCATCCGGGCTATTCTTATCGTTATCAGCTTCAATCATTCTGTCACTTACAGAACCGGCTCCAGCACCACCATCACTAGAGTGCTTGATTAAACCAAACTGAGCAGAACCTCGGTAGCCCTGTCCCCAGTCAAAGCTGTCATCACGATTATCAGTTAATACAAAGTGGCTAATGTGATCAGTTGAACCAAAGTGCTCAATACCATCATCAAGTCCACGGTGAACCTGAATATGATCTACAGATGTACCAGAACCTACACCGAATAAAGTAAAACCATTTAACTCATTACCATTTCCATCAAGGTCATTACCCGCACCACGAATAACCACATAACTAATGCTACCGCTGCTATCCGCATCATCGCTACCAGCATAATTACCGATACCACCCTCAGCAATAACATCCGTACCTTCATTAGTTTGTGCGAAACCCATTAGCGCTAAACCGGCCCATTCACCCAGACCATTTTCACCTACATCATTCGATCCATCATAATCAGTATCAGTATAGGCCGTGTTTGATGACCAGTTGTCAAACCATTTTCTTGAGCCCATAACTACGGGGTCAGTGGCTGTACCATTAATATTAATTTTAGAACCACGAGTTGCAATCAATGCCTCCTGAGAACTTCCCAAAATAAGGGTACCGGCTTCAACATTAACGGTTACATCATCAACAGTTGAAGAGCTTGCACCTGCTGCTTCACCATTACCAATGAATGTACCTGGAAAACCTGAAGCAAGTGTGTAAATATTATCATTAGTTAATGAAAGAACGGCTGCTGTACCGGTTTCATTATTATTAGTAGAAGCTGGTGTGCTATCACTACTGCTACTACAGCCTGCCATACCAGCTATAACCGATGCAATTGCAACGGCTAATAAAGAATTTGTTTTGTTCATGCTAAACTCCAAACGTAAATAAGTATTAAATTTCAGGCTGAATAATAAGACCAAAATGTGACAGTTACGTGAAGCTAAAATTAATAAAGTATTACGTCTGATTAAAAGAAAATTCTATATTTCGTTTTAACATGAATTTTTCGATATAATAAAAAACATTAGATGATATTTAAATATTTTTTAAAAACATTTCTACAGGAAACTTTCTTATAAATCATCATTGTTGTTCCGTTACCCCCTAGAGACATGAGTTGGGGATACCTGCCTAAGACCGTCACCCGCATGGACGCGGGTGTCGAGCCACCAGGGATGTTACGGCGTGCCCTGTGATTATATGGCGGCAGGTATCCCCAATTCATGTCTCGAACCGGGTGGAATAATCGTTAAATACACCTCAGTGAGTGTTTAAACATAAACTAATTTTTTTAAACGGGACAGCAGTGATAACCTATATAGAGTTTACTTCCATGAATACTGTAATTGCGCAGTAATTGTAGACCCTTTATTTGTAGATCTCTCAAGTTCACTACCACGCAATACTTCGATATCAGGGTCTAGTATGTTTAAAACCTTTAAGGTTAATTTTAAATTATCTTCACGACCACGGAAAAAAGATTTTTTATAAACAAAATCCAGTGTTGGTACGGGCTGTAAATAGGCATCAGGCAAACCCTGTGTTCCCACATCAAAAATAAATTCACCCGACATATTAAATAATAAATTAGCCGTAGTTTGTGATATCAAATTTTCATAACCAAGTGTCATATTCACAATCCATGGCGCCTGCCCCTGTAATGGGCGGTCTGTATTAGTCAACTGCCCAGCCTGGTCACCAATTTCAACCGTCGAATCGATTAGTGAGACATTAGATTCAATGTACAAACCATTAAGTTTTTTACCAAAGAAACGTGATAGCCAGGCTCGACCCTCAACCTCAATTCCTGCATTAGTTGCCGCATCAGCATTCACAAAACTAAAGATATCGCTATCACCACCACCGGCTAATTTAGTTCGCTCTATTGGCTTTAAAAAGTCTTTATAAAAAAATGAAACAGACATTCCTTCAAAATGGGTTACATACCATTCCCAACGAAAATCAAGATTTGTAATATTTGCCTGATCAAGATCAGGGTTACCGATGATAATATCGCGTGTTACCGGATCAATATAGGGAGCACTGGATAACTCTTTAAAATCAGGTCGATTAACGGTTTCACTAAGTGCCGCACGAAATTGCATTTTTTTATTAAATGCCCAGGTAACCGATGCAGCAGGCAAAACATCCTGGTTAACCACTTTACCAACAACACTTTCATCCGGGTTTGCCAACTCAAATGTTGTTACATTTTGATCATTATCTTCCAGTCGAGCACCGGCCATTAATGACCACTTATCATTAACAACCACATCCGCCATTAAATAAAATGAATTCAATGTCTGCGCTGCAATATAATTATCAGTTGGTTGTGTTCCGTTAAAAGAACTAAAACCATTTTCGCCAATATTTTCATTGTTAAAAATATTTTCAGGGTTTTCATCTTGCAATAGACCCTGATCAATATCATTGGGCGATATCCAGTTGAAACGTAAAGTTTGGCTATCCCTGTCTTTACTGACACTTGATATACCCGCTTTAATTTTTGTAAATGTACCAAACAGATCGTATAGCGGATAGCTTATATTTAGTGCTATATCAGTGGTATTATCTTCCAGTGTTTCATAGCGAATTTGATGCACGTTGTCACTGGTTAATGAAAAGTTATCATTATTTTCTATATATCTATAAAAACGTGTAAAGGGCACATCACGTAATGCCTGTGACAAGGTTGCGTGCCAGTCTAATTCAAGATCATTTAGTGATGAATAAACATGTTCACCACGAAATTGCTGACTGAATAATTGTGTTTCACGCCACTCAAGCGTGCTATCTCGAACATTAATTTCATTTTCAGACAGAAAACCATTATCGATAACTACACTATCTGTAGTTTGACGAGAAAGAATAGTATTACTCTCTAAACGGTGCGCTTCACCCGCTTCGAAGATAAAATTAAACAATCCACCGGTACTAATTTCGTTTTCTGTGCGGCTTCGATTTAACTCATTTTCAAGCACAACACCACCGCTACCATCACCAGAATAGGTATTTCTTATTTCGTTTTTTAAATCCCAGTTGTTTTCATAATTAAATGCAAAGTTATATCCCCAGCCATAATTAGAACCCAGGGGCTCATATGCGTCTGAAAATAACATTTTCATTTTAATACCAGGAGGTAATGTTTTGGGCGATGTTTTATATATTTGCGGAAAAGACTCAGCTGCTGACTCAGATAATTCCCCAGGTTTTATACCACCATTGGTTTCACTATTAACCAGTGACGGTAAAGAACGATCCCCATCATCGATACCGAGAAAATCAGTACTCCCCCCCTTATAAACAAGACCATCTTCAAAGGTGGTATTGGAATTATATTTTAACTGTACTGATACATTAGATTCCGGTTCCTCAGGAATGTCATCTAATGTTCTTAACTGTACGATACCTCCGGAAAAGTCGCCTGGCATATCAGGGCTGTATGTCTTCTGAATTACCACGCCACTCAATACACCTGTTGGAAATAAATCAAGTGGCACAACGCGTCGTGTTGGATCCGGGCTAGGTAAATTGGCATTATTTAATAAGGTGCTCGAATAACGCTCACCCAGACCACGAATAAAAATATATTTACCATCAACGAGTGTTAAACCGGTAACTCGTTTCAGGGCACCTGCAGCATCACTAGCTCCAGCTTTGGACATTTGTTTCGCACCAATCACATCTTTTAAAGATGAACTCTCACGTTTCTCCATTGCCAGTGCTTTAAAACCACCTTCTATGGTTGGCGCATTAACCACAAACTCACCTAGATCTTTTCCCGCAGGAGTCAATTCGGTTGATTTAGTCGTGGTTGTATTTTTTGTAACGATAATATCTTTAGCTATCTGCGTGCTGAATTCTGGATGCACAAATGAAACAGAATATTTACCAACGGGAACGGAAACTTTATATTGACCTTCACTATCTGTTTTAATCGCACCCGATATTCCACTAACAAATACACGCACACCCAGCAAAGGTACATTTCCCTGCAATGAGGTAATTACACCACTTATCTCACCCCTATCACTAGATGCAAGATCAGCATTTCTGCTACCACTAATAATTTTGGTACCTTCAGAACTTTCGATATCGGTTGCAGCCGGGTAGGATGGCGAAGGTTGAGCAAGTATAATTCTGATTCGCTCATCTGCTTTTAAATTAAGATTGAGTTTCTTTACTTCCGCACCCTGGTAGTTTACAACAATCTCATGCCAGCCCTGCACAAGTTTCACATGTATTGAACCATGCTCATTTGTTTTTCCAATTAAATTATTATTAGATAACACATCCGCCTTACTTAGCGGAGTTCCTTGCTTAAATACGTAAACAGATACAACAGCAGTTTGTTCTTCAGCTACAACAACACTAGTCATTGCATAAAGGAATATGCAAATTAAAACACGATATATAGTCATACAATTAATCTTATTAGTTAACACAACCACTTTTCAGTAGCACAGCTCGCCATTAGTTTGCGTAATTCTGCTGCCTTTCTAAAGACTCTAACATCAGTTATTTTTTGCAGAGAATTTTCAGCGGCAGTATAATCACCAAGCATAAAATGAGCATAAGCAATAGCATATAAAAAAGTATCATCATCCATCAGCCTGACCCTTAGCAATTCATCCTCCATTGCCAATACCTGATCAAAACTTTCACTTTCTAATTGCAATGCCATTCTTTGACGTAATTTTTCTTTTTGTGCATTTATTCGCGAATTATTAAACAATGCACGTTGAAAATCGTTTTCCTGTTTATACAATTCTGCCGCATCCTTAAACAGGGCATTATCAAATTCACCACCCTCTTCAAGCACCATAGCTGCGGCATATGTATTTTCCATATCTATATAAGCATGTGCCATTGCCAGATATACATTTTTCTCCTGCGGAAATGTGAGGCGTGCGAGTTCTAAAAATTTAAGTGCTGTTTTCGGCTGACCACTGCGCCGCAAAGCATCACCAAGTGACACATAATCGGTGACACTGGCTTCATGGCTCTTAATATATTCCTGCCCCAGCTCAACTGCTTTTTGAAACAATCCTAGCTCAATTGCATAAAACATTTTATTTCGCATAAAGGTCTTTTCTGCTGGAAACAGATCTTCAGCTTGACCTAACACTACCCATGCTTTATGTTTTTTATCACTAAGCCAGTACGCCTGTGAGCGTAATAGCCAGACACCTGGCATCGTATTCTCAAGCTCAGCTGTTTTAGCTAACATATCCAAAGCATCTGCATATTTTTTAAGGCCCATATAAGCCTGTGCGAGATAAACATACAGAACTTTATTTTTCTGACCCGAAACTATTGCTGATTCAAATTCGCTAATACTTTTTTCGTATAACTCCCTGTTTAAACTAATAATACCAAGCAGGGTATAAAAACGTTTTGTATCAAGCTTTTCATCTTTCTGATTAACTTTTTCAATGGCCTCTGCAGCTCTTAAATAATCACCTTCTTTTATCATTAGTGCCGCTAATGACAGGTAATCAACCTCTTCTGCATCCTGCGCAAAGACAAAAGGTGAGAGCAGCATAAAAATAGTTATGAAATAAATGCTGCGGATATTACTTCTAAGCATGGTCATGTCAAATCAAAACGGATTGTCTGGTTTGCCCAGGAATCTACCGCCTTTCCTTTATATTTTGCTGGCTCAAATAACCAGGTTTTAATTGTCTGTAATGCTTTTTCTTCAAAAATACCCACAGGCTCTGACTCGACAACCTTAGCTATCGAGACCTTTCCAGATTTATCAATTAATAAACTGATTACAACGTAACCTTCAATATCTTTTGCCTTCGCTCGACGAGGATATTCAACCGGGGTGCGAGTTAACGCACGGGCAGCGGTATCAACCATATCGCTAGTCATAACAACATCACTCGTGTTACCCAACAAACCAGAATCACCTATTTCACTTATAGTAAAAGCAGGTAAACCAAGATCAAGACCTGATATTCCAGCATTTAACTCTAATTTCAATGGCGCAATATTTTTAGGCTGTCGTTTTACTTTTTTTTGTACTTCTTCTTTTTTTGGTTTTACCTGTTTGGGCTTTTTTACCTCAAACTGAGCACTGTACTCTTTTTTAACTTTTTCTGGTTGATCACTAAAATGATTCATTAAAACCAGCATTAAAAATACGATGGCCGAACCAGCCAACATCCATAATATTGCGATAGCCCTGACCTGTTTATGATTAACAATCGTCATTCACTTACCCGCCTTCCTGCTCAGTCACCACACCCACATTAGCCGCACCGGCCATGCGACACTGATCGACCACTTCTATTAGCTTACCCGCTGCAACACCTTCATCAGCAACAACCAGCACGGTTGAGTCACTACTGTTACCCAGTTTTTCTCTTACATAGTTTTGAATCACCCAACTGCGTACGGGTTGACCATCCATAAACACATCACCTGATGAATCAATATGCACTCTGATAGCCTTTGATGATGATGCTGTACTACTTGATGCTTTCGGACGATTAATATCCAGGTCATAATCCTTTACAAAAGTTGCACTCACCATAAAGAAAATTAGCAAAATAAATACAATATCAATTAGTGGTGATATATTTATTTCCTGCTCGGTACTGTCTCTTTCTTTATATCTCATTAAATTTCTCTAAATTATCTATTACAAAATAGGTTATCTATTAAGACGCTAATTCATTTGCCTGTCTTACTGACAACAGATCTTTTATTTGCGCTAAATCCATTTCTATTTTTAATTTTTTTCTATTTAAATAGCCATTCACCAACAAACCTGGAATCGCAACGGCCAGACCAAACTGTGTCGTAACCAGTGCCTGTGAAATTCCTCCTGCTATACCACCGGTTTGAGAAAACAATTCCATATCTCTCAGTGAATCAAATGTTTCAATCATGCCACCTACCGTACCTAGTAAACCCAACAATGGTGTTATAGAGACTATGGTTTTTATCAGCACCTGATATCGTGATAATTCCTTTTCCAGGCTCCAGAAAGCATTATCAAGATATCTGCGTATTGGGGAAACTTGCTTGTTTTTTAAACTGAAGGCTTCAACCACTGCTTTTTCTATAATATTACTGGCGCTTTCCCATTTTCCTTTTTCATATGTTTCAACAATGTGCCGGACACTTTTTACGTGTCCGGCTTTTAACATCACTGCATAGCGATATCCCAATGCATACCACAATAATAAGGTTGCCAGAATCAGTGGCGGCATCACATAACCACCGGAAGAAAAATATTCAATTAGTTCGCTAATTAATTCCACAATTTACCGCCCAATTAAATATTATTATTTTGCGATATGAGGCGCGTCGTAAATATTAATCACATTTAACGCCGCCTTTTCCATATCGTCTTTTATTCGATTACTCCAACCTGATAATAAATTACCGAGAATTAATGCGGGTATAGCTACAATCAAACCTAACTGTGTTGTTACCAAAGCAACTGATATACCACCGGATAGTAATTTTGGATCACCCGTACCAAATTCTGTAATAATGTCGAATGTTGAAATCATTCCCGTTACGGTACCAAGCAAGCCTAGTAATGGCGTTACTGCTGCTATCACTATTATCACGGCGCCAAAACGATTTAGAACCGGGCTTTCATGTAAAATACTTTCCGCTACAATATCTTCAAGATGATCGCGGTCACGCTCAAGGTTACGTAATGTGGCACTCACCACACGGGATGTACTTCCCTTGAAATTTTTACACCACTCCTGGGCACCAGCAACATCATGTTCAACAATATATTTTTTAATACCCGATAATATTTTTTCTGATGCAGAACTTGCTGACCTGAGAAATATTGCCCTGAAGCTAATCAATATCATTGCCAGCACACCTAGCAGTACGATAATCCAGCCAACCATACCGCCGCTATTTATGTAATCTGCTACATCCTTAGCTGCACTTGCATTCACAGCTGTTAACTGATTTTCATAGATAAAAATATTCAATTGTGCAGGTTTTGTGTTTGCAAATAATTCGTCTGTCATCGTAACAGCAGGTTGCTGCCATAACTTAAACTCACCCTCTCCCGCCGGCACCAAAATTCCTCGAGAATTAGCAGATTTACCGTATGTAGCTATCTGTCCAATGTGAAGCAGCTCGCCCTTTACTCTTTCGCCATTTTCAGAAAAGAAACTGCCTTTTTCTTTTCTTACAGACCGTATGTCTTGCATGACTTTAAAAGCATTTTCAAATAACGCGTTTACTTTTTTATTTCCGGCTACATCAGCACCTAATTCCGCAGAAACTTCATACGACTTTAAGGTTTCCTCTGCCTGATCAAAAGTTGAAGTAAAAATTTCTTTATTATCTTTTGCTGACTCTAACGTCCTCTCACTTTCATATACAATTTCATTAATATTTTTAGAATCATTCTGTAACTGACGATACTTATTTGCCAACTTATCAAGCTGTCCAGCTAAAAGCCTTTTTTCTGCCGCACTTTTTGATTTGAATTTTGCCAGTCGAGCGACTAGATTTCTTTGCTGTTCTTCAAGATAGGCATACTCTTTTTGATAAGCCGACTGTAAATCATCACTTAAAGCGGGTTTAACATTAGCCAGCAAAACAAAGCCAGCAACACTTAAAAATTTAATACTGTTTTTAAAATTCATTCTATTCTCAACTATGCATCAAAGCGTATTTGGTATTTCGAAATAACCGACGTGGACTTGTTTTTCTAAAGAAGTAAACAGTGTTTTTATCTGCTCTATATCTCTACTGTCTTTACTAACTTCAGCTACCCAGTTATCACCGGTTTTCCTGAACAGACCATATTCGTCATCTCCGACTCTTAAATACATCATCACCATGCCAATTTTTGCAATATGTGCCAGATGCTCTTTATCACCAAGCACAACCGACTGTCGATATACACCATTGTCACGCGCAAGTTTTAATTCATCTTCTATCATTGACCACAGGGTATTTGCGGCTTTATGCGATGAAAGCACACCAGCCTCTAACCTTTTTTCATAATCATTGACACTCTTTAATCTTTCTTTAACTTTAAATGGTAATCCTGTTTTTATATAAGCTTTTAATTTTTCAGTTTCGATTAAAAGCGCTTCTTTAATGGTGTCTTTATCAGCACCTATTTCCTGAATTAATTTTTTATTATTTAAAAGATTTTCCTGCAGCTGATCTATCGCTATTTCTTCCTGCTTTATATTTGAATTAGTTGTGTTTTTTTGCGTAATTAATCCACGCATTTCCAACTTATGCTCATCTCTTAACAATTGCAATTCACTACTAAGATCACTTACCTGACCACGCAATAAAACCAGTTTTTCAGACAAATTAAGGTAGTTTTTATCTGCTTCTGCAACAGCCGTATTCATACTGAATGCGGGGACAAATGTTATAATCAACATTGTTGTAATAAATTTATTTCTATAGCTCATGTTTCAATACTTTTATGTCTTTGTGACTGTATTGTTAAATTAACAAGTAAATGTGACCTTACTATTACAAGGCCGTTACGGATTAATTAAATAGAGCTCTTTTCATCGGATAATTAAAAAAGGAGTTGGGCCTAGAAAGTGCAGCCCATTTTTTGAATGGTTGTATTTTTTGTGTTTGTATTTTTTCTGAATTTTTATTTCAATAAGCTATGCAAACAAAAATTGCAGGCGAAAAAAAACCAGAACAGGTCTGGTCTTTTTACTAAAGCTTAAGAATTAAATCTTAACGCTTAGAACCTTTGTCAGCATGAGCTGCATCACACAGTTCCATGGCTTTATCCATGAATGTCTGACGATACCCGTCAAGAGTTGAACCCGCTTCAGGTGTGAAGTAGCTCTGTGCGTTATAGCCGTTCTTGTGCTCGTCTTCGATGAATTTCTTCTGCATGTCGATCAACTCTTTGATCAGTGCATTTCTATCAGCCATGGTATTACCCTCATGAATTCTTTTGTTTGCGTCTTAGCCACTTCGTGTGCCCAAAATTATGGACGTAGTATAGACGCTTTTTCAGTAAAATGCCTCTACCCCATAAGGAATAGATACGAATAATTTATTTAATTAATAATTCAGGTTGCTTCTGTGGTGCTTCAGGACAAGGCGGAAAATGTGAGCTTACACAGGTAAGTGATCATTTTTCAACGCAGGCATGAAGCGCCACAGGAGTAAGCTGGATTATTAATAGCCGCCTTTGCGGGTTGACATTGGGCACCCGCCGATTTTCAGGCCCTGCTTAGATGGCATACCAGGAAACATTTCATACATTTCCTTAGAAGTCACTTTACGACCCCAGATTTTACCCATCGCTTTCATGATGCCACGCTCATTGGGCTCATCGCCACCAATTGTCTCTTCACGAACGTACTTAACTACATCCCAGTGTTCCTGAGTTGGCGTGATGTCTTCTTCAGCGAAAAGCTCAGCTGCGATTTCTTCATTCCAGTCGTTTGCATCAACTAGATAACCTTTGTCAGTTCTTTCAACAGAATCAAGTGCTGCCATGATATTGCCTCAATCTTAAAAAATTAGTGTGTATAAAATTATGGGATCGTACTCTATGTCAAAATGCCAATAATGTCGATTATCCCATTAGATATATATCTGGATAAATTGCATTAATTCTGACAACGACAGAATTATTATGAGCTGAAAGAGATTACACTGTTCAGGCACATCTCCATCGGGGAAAGGTCGCTGCTTTTTGCGCCCTGTCCCCTGTTGTGATGCCATCAAGAGTTTTACGGAGTCTCCAATCTACACTGTCAGCTCTTGGTGGTCTCAAAACAGGGGTCAGAGCCGGAAAAGCACCGGGTCTGACCCCAATGGAGAAGTGCCTCAGCTGGATAGATGTTCGTTAGGTCCCATCAAAATGCTGCATCTCAGACATATCACCCACAGCCTTAATTCCTTTATGCGCCACAAACAGGCCAAAGCCGGCTTTTCTACCCTCACCAATACCATTTTGCTGTAGTATCACCGCATCTTCCGGGTCTAAATCTGCCACCATAATGCTCATGGTTCTGGTTGGGCCATTGGATAAATTGAAGGTATTCCCCATGCCACACAGGGCCTTTGTTAGATTGACCCCCATTGATTTCATATCTGCTGCAACCCGTGCCACAAACTGGTCTTCCGTTTCATTGTCACCCACAATCACATAGCGCGAGAAAAGGGTACCTAAAGGCGTAAAAGGCTTAACCTGATACTCACCAAAAGTAACCTCATGACCATTTAACTGAATGGTCTTACCTATAAGTGCATGCATATCCGCATAACGGGTTTTAGGCATACGAATTTGCATTCTTGAGCGTTTTGACAGATAGATACATCCATCGCCATTTTCATCTTCCGGGCGGTTCCAGCCGTTTCCGGTGGATGCACCGTGTATCATGTGAATACCTGCCTGGGGCTCATCGGCTATCCAGGGAAGAATTTTTAAAATGGCATCGGAGAGCTGTTGCGCATGATCCAGGGGTACCTGCTTGCTTATTAATTTAAACGATAAATCAGCCACCGTATCAGGCACTACAAAAGGTGCCGCTTTTTTATCTTCTTGCCATAACATGATAAATTCTCTTGTAATTCAATACTTTAAAACTATGTAGCATTATCTATTTGGGAAAGTAAAAGCCATTTCCACCTGATTTTGCCAATCTTTCGGTGCATCGTTATATGGGGGCTTTATGTCCACATCCAAGTGTATTTCACCATCACGGGCTTTTTGCCTTACGACTTCGAGTAAATCTTCGAAATTTTCTAACTCATGTTCCTGGGTCAGGATGTCACTTAAATATATCATTTTACTACTCGTTGATATTTCGGGTTACTCGATCATAATACCGAGCTCGATACAGTAATCGCTTTTCATCTTCTGCCTCAGCATCAACAAAAGTGGTGCGGTTATGCAACACATTGTTAGCAATTATACCTTCTCCTGCCTGCATTCTATAGGTAATAACATAAGGGTTATTCGCATTTAGCAAGCCCTTCATACATTCCACCGCCTCCCGGGTCACCGCATTACCTTTCCATTCAATATTACGGGTACGGGCAGAGAAACGCATATGCAGGCTTGAGCTTAATGGATCCATGGAAAACACCGGACCACTTTGCGCTCCACGAATTTCTGTGCCATTTTCTATATTAGGGGGAATCGTCAGGGCATCCGCCTGCATGAAAGCATGTATATAATGAGGATTTTCATCTCGCAGTAGAATATACGCCATTTCATGATCGAGCAGCAGATTTTCACCACCCCTTTGCGCTGGCCTTACACAATGCAGCACCATGGCACGTATGGTTTTAGATGCTTCATTATAATAACCATCCGTATGCCAGGTCAGTTTTCTATCAGTATAGGGGATATATCCCGCATGACGACCGCTGCTTCTGACCTGGATCGATGTAATATTGTCCTCATCAGAACACAAATTACCATCTAATCGCTCAAGCCCCAATAACCGTCCTGTTTCCCGTACAAAATGTTTTGACCCCAGTTGTGGCTCCTGCAGCTTATAAAGACAGTAATTAAATTGCTGACAGCTTGAGAATATTTGCTGCACCTCATTCCGATCAGGTTTACCTGCCTTTATACCCACAATATTTTTATGGCCGCTATTACCATAGGCGCGTATCTTTTGCTCACGCCATTGCTGATATGCGGATTCATCATCTAAATTAAGTGGATCAAACATTAACGCTAAACAACCTCATATACATATATCTTATAGTATCTAAACAACTTAACATTGTAGCAATACCCACTTCAGGCAGGATTTACACTTTAAATATATGATTCTGCAAATTCATCAAATGCCATACCCACAAAAAAACTTATACAGGGATTAAACAAAGAACAATTTCTATGCTATATTACTGCACCGAATTTTTATGTGGTTTTTAGTGTGCATTGCTGTATCACAGCACAGCACTATCCCATTAGGGATAGATAGAATAGGCTGCACCCTCCCAAGGGATAGATGTTCTGAACGCTCAACTCGACCTAGACTATAGCCACTAAAAAATTGGCCTGTTTTTTATGTGTAAACGTAAGATCAGAACAATAAGAATTTTAATCGTATGGTTCATGTAACCATATATTTAAACTTAAGCTAAGGGTAAGGCAGTAGTCCCCCCTTTAATAATAAACTGTCTTCCCTACTACGGAGATCGCCATGGCAGCAAAGAAGATTTATGAAACACCCATGCTAGACGTACTTGAAGAAGGCCCATGGCCTAGCTTCATCACGGGTATTAAAGCACTGCGTGATAACCACGAAAACCAGTTCATCGCTGATGTAACTAGCTCACTACTTGGTCAGCTTGAGCACTCATACGAAACTCGTAAGGGTTACTGGAAAGGCGGTACTGTATCTGTATTCGGTTACGGCGGTGGTGTTATTCCACGTTTCTCTGAAGTAGCAGACGCATTCCCAGAATCAAAAGAATTCCACACAATGCGTATTCAGCCGACTCCTGGTAACTACTACACTACTGATATGCTAAACCAGCTTGGCGCAAGCTGGGAAAAGAACGGTTCAGGCCTGCAAACTTTCCACGGTCAGACTGGTAACATCATGTTCATCGGTACAACCACTGACGGTACTCAGAAATTCTTCGACGATATCAATGAGTATGGTTGGGATATGGGTGGTGCGGGTCCTTGCGTACGTACTGCTATGTCTTGTGTTGGTGCTGCTCGTTGTGAAATGTCTAACTGTAATGAGCACGGCATTCAGCGTTGGTTGGTAAACAACTTCACTGATGATGTTCATCGCCCTGCACTTCCTTACAAGTTCAAATTCAAAATCTCTGGTTGCCCTAACGATTGCCAGAATGCAATTGAACGTGCTGACTTTGCTGTTATTGGTACATGGCGCGATGATATGCGTGTTGACCAGGCTGAGTTCAAAAACTACGTTGAAGCTAAAGGCCGTCAATACATCATTGATAACGTAATTACACGTTGCCCAACTCAGGCACTTGGCCTGAACGATGATGACACAATTGCTGTTGATAACCGTAACTGTGTACGTTGCATGCACTGCATCAACGTTATGCCTAAAGCATTACGCACAGGTACTGACAAGGGCGTTACTGTTCTTATCGGTGGTAAGCGTACACTGAAAATCGGTGACCTGATGGGTACAGTTGTTGTTCCATTCAAGAAGCTGGAAACCCGTGACGATTACGAAGAACTGGTTGAGCTGGCTGAAGAAATCATTGATTTCTGGGCAGAAAACGGTCTTGAGCACGAACGTTGTGGTGAAATGATCGAGCGTATCGGTCTGGTTAACTTCCTTGAAGGTATCGACGTTGACGTTGATCCAAACATGGTTAGCTCTACTCGTCAAAGCTCTTACGTTCGTATGGACGGATGGGACGACGAAGCTGTTAAATGGTTTGAGCGTAAAGCTGAAGCCTAAGCAGTAACAAAAATCAGATAGCCGTGTTAATACCACGGCTATTTTTATAAGTTTAAATTTTTAATTTTTTTGAGGAAATAATCATGGCAATGGCAGATATGCGTCCACCCATCGAGTCTGGATGTCCAGACGGTTTCCAGTACATGCATCCAACAATGCGTCGTAACTTTGGACTATGGAAATACCACACAGACCCTAAGCCTGGTGTTTTACGCCACGTTGCTGAAAGCGGTGAAGAAATTTTCACTGTTAAAGCCGGTACTCAGCGTATTTTAGATATATTCTCTTTACGTGAATTAACTGCAATTGGTGATGAATTTGCAGACGGTTATATCCGTTTCACTATCCGTTCTAACATTGAATACTATGTAACTGACGAAGCTAAAGTTGATCCTTTAATCAAAGCTTTAGAAGACAAAGGCTATGTAGTAGGTGGCACTAAGAACTCGGTTACTTCTCTGTCTCATACACAGGGCTGGTTACACTGTGATATTCCTGGTACTGACGCATCTGGTGTTGTTAAGTCAATGATGGATGAGCTGATCGACGAATTTAAAGCCTGGAACATGCCTAACCGTGTTCATATCACGACTTCTTGCTGCCAGATCAACTGTGGTGGCCAGGGTGATATCGCGATTAACGTACAGCACACTAAGCCACCTAAGATTGACCACGCACAAGTTTCAAACGTGTGTGAGCGTCCATCAGTTGTAGCTCGTTGCCCAGTAGCTGCGATTCGTCCAGCAATGGTTGACGGCAAGCCTTCATTAGAAGTAGATGAGAAGAAATGTATCTGTTGTGGTGCATGTTTCCCTCCTTGTCCTCCAATGATGATCAACGATGCTGAGCACTCAAAACTTGCAGTATGGGTTGGTGGTAACCACTCTAATGCACGTGGTAAGCCTACATTCCAGAAACTGGTTGCTTCTGCAATTCCTAACAACCCACCTCGCTGGCCTGAAGCTGCAGGTATCGTTAAACTGATCCTGAAATGCTACAAAGAAGATGCTCGTGACTGGGAACGTGTTGGTGAATGGGTTGAACGTATCGGATGGCCTCGTTTCTTCGAACTGACTGGTCTGCCGTTCACTAAGTACCACATTGATAACTGGCGCGGTGCCCGTGCTAGCCTTAATGCTTCAACTCATATCCGTTTCTAAGATAGGTATATGAAGATGAAATATAGCATTATGGTCAATGAAGGGCCTTATACGCATCAGGCGTCTGACACCGCTTTGCAATTTTGCAAAGCAGCGTTAGAAGCTGAGCATGAAATTTTTCGCGTATTCTTTTATCACGATGGTGTGAATAACGGTACTCGTTACACAGTTCCACCAGCGGATGATCGTAATATCCAGAAAGAATGGTCAAAGCTTGCTGAAACACATGAAATTGATTTAGTTATCTGTATTGCAGCGGCACAACGTCGCGGCATCATGGATGCTGATGAAGCAAAACGTCAAGGCATTGATGGCGATAACATCGCTCCTGGCTTCCGTATTTCTGGTTTAGGCCAGTTAATTGAAGGCGGCATCATTGCTGACCGTCAGTTAGTGTTTGGAGATTAAGATGGCGACTAAGAAATTCATGTTTGTAAATAGAAAAGCGCCATACGGAACAGTGTATGCACTTGAATCTTTAGAAGTTGTGTTAATCGGTGCAGCTTTCGAGCAGGACGTATCTTTAGCATTTGTTGGTGATGGTGTTTACCAGATTGCAAAAGGCCAGTCTACTGATGGCATTGGCATGAAGAATTTCTCTCCTACGTACAAAGCGTTAGGTGATTATGAAATTACTAAACTTTATGTTGAAAAAGAATCTCTAGAAGCCCGCGGCTTAACATTAGATGACCTAATGGACCTAGTTTGGGAAGATGAAGATGATGACTGGGCTGAAAAGCCTTCTATTCGTTTAGTAAGCTCAGCAGAACTTGCTGAAGTTTTTGACGATCAAGACGTTGTTTTAAGCTTCTAAGGGGTATAAAGATATGTCAACTTTACACACAGTAAATAAATCACCTTTCGAGCGTGACTCACTGTCATCTTGCATTCGTTTAGCTGCTAAAGGCAGTGCGATTCTTTTAATCGAAGACGGTGCATTAGGTGCAATGGCGGGTACTGACCATTCTGATATGGTTTCAGGCGTAATGAAAGATGTTTCAGTTTATGTATTAGGTCCCGATCTTGCAGCTCGCGGTATGAGCGAAGATCGTGTAATCGACGGTATTCAGGTAGTTGATTATAGCGGTTTTGTAGAACTAACGGCGAAGCACGACACGTGTCAGT
>Ga0316207_10000628_pt1 | contig 53207 bp, 58 predicted proteins | sample 6weekpyrite_MG_FD_204943 | JGI IMG/M metagenome (GOLD analysis project Ga0316207, IMG submission 204943) | Microbial mat bacterial communities from mineral coupon in-situ incubated in ocean water Damariscotta River, Maine, United States -... | ecosystem: Environmental > Aquatic > Marine >...
TCGGTGTGATAGAAAACAGGCGGCAAAACACGGGCTTAGCGTGTGTCGAAACCAAAAGAGGATTCTATCCTGTGTCGGGTTTTCAGGCAATGTGTTGCACGGATAGCAATCACTTATTCCTGCCTCCCGCCATTGTCGAATATCGCCCCGTAATCCTTCCCTTGGTAAAAAAGGCGTGAAAATGAGGTTGATACTCGGGACTAAGCAGCTTAAAATAGCGGAATTCAATTTAGACTCGTTATAAATTACAGGAGCATTCTATGGGTGTATTAGTCGGTCGTGAAGCCCCGGATTTCACCGCTGCCGCCGTACTGGGCAATGGCGAAATTGTCGAGGACTACAATTTCAAAAAGGAAACCAGTGGTAAATATGCCGTAGTTTTCTTCTATCCCCTTGATTTTACATTCGTTTGTCCATCCGAGCTGATTGCATTTGATCACCGTCTGGACGAATTCAGCAAGCGTGGCGTCGAGGTAATCGGTGTTTCTATCGATTCCCAGTTCACCCACAATGCCTGGCGCAACACGCCCATTAATGAAGGCGGCATCGGCCCGGTCAAATATCCGCTGATTGCAGACGTCAACCACGCTATCTGCCAGGCCTATGACGTTGAGCATCCAGAAGCCAGCGTCGCTTTCCGTGGCTCTTTCCTGATCGACAAACAGGGCATGGTGCGCCACCAGGTCGTCAACGATCTGCCTCTGGGCCGCAATATCGATGAAATGCTGCGCATGATCGATGCCCTGCAGTTCACCGAAGAGCACGGCGAAGTCTGCCCCGCCGGCTGGAAAGAAGGCGACAAGGGCATGCAGGCCACACCGGATGGTGTCGCCAGCTACCTGGCTGAGGAAGCTGACAAGCTTTAAATCGAGCCTCGTTCACCCATAAAAAAGCCCGCTTGAACGCGGGCTTTTTTGTTAGCACGGTATAAAACCGCGGAGTTTTTTATAAGTAGGTTCGCCTTCAGGCGAACATGTGCGGCTCATGGCGTCAGGGTGAAAGTCGCACTATTGAGTAACCTCGAATGATGCGCTTCGTCCCTCAGCACATCATCTTACGAGAACTTTTTTCTGTTATAAAAACTCTGCGTCTTTGCGCTGAATAAATACGCTAAAAAAACCGCGCTCAGTCCTTTTCGTCAATCCAGGCCATCTGGATGGCTTCAAGAATGCGCTCACTGGATTTTTCTGGATCATCGTCAAACTCACCCAGCTCACAAACCCAGGCGTGTAAATCGGTAAAACGCACATACTGGGGATCAACGTCCGGATGCTGTTCATCCAGTTCAATCGCGATGTCCAGTGTATCGGTCCATTTCAATGACATCGTTAACTCCTGATTCAGTGGTTTTCTGAAACCATGTTAATGGTGTATTTCGGAATTTCAATAACCAGATCGGTATCGCCAACCTGCGCCTGACAACTCAGGCGCGAGTCCGGCTCCAGTCCCCAGGCCTTGTCCAGTAAATCATCTTCTTCTTCAGTGGATTCCTGCAGTGCATCAAATCCTTCACGAATATAAACATGACAGGTGGTGCAGGCGCAGGATTTTTCGCAGGCATGTTCAATTTCAATGCCGTTTTGCAGGGCGGCATCGCAAATTGTTATTCCCGGCTCCACATCAAGCACAGCGCCTTCAGGACAAATTTCTTCGTGCGGTAAAAATATCAGTTTGGTCATAGTTTTCAGTCTTGGTGAACCGTCATCTAATAAACGGCCCCGCAACAAGCGGGCGGGATATTAATTGTAGGTTGGGCTGAGTGAAACGAAGCCCAACATAGCCTCATTCGATATTCGTTGGGCTTCATTTTATTCAGCCCAACCTACAGTTTCGCTGTAAGCAACGGGAAATTAAACCCATAGCGATGAATTAGTCAAATTCTTCCACTTTGTGCCCGGACAATGCCTTTTTGATACTGCCATTCATGCGCCGGGCAACAAATTCGGTTGAGGCTCTATCCAGCTCGGTCATGGCCTGTTTGATAGCCGCGGCATCATTGTCATCACGGGCAAGTTGCAACCGGCTGGCCGCCGCATCGATCGCCTCGCGCTCGGCTTTATCCAGTAGCGCGCCATCCTGCGCCAGCGCTGCCGCCAGCGCTTCCAGTACACGTTCAGCTTCCACCTGCTGTTCACGCAGCCTGCGTGCAGCAACATCATCCGCCGCATGCTCCATGGAGTCACGCAGCATGGTTTCGATTTCACTATCGGTCAACCCATAAGAAGGTTTGACTTCAATACCGCTTTCCACGCCGGTGGTTTCTTCTTTCGCCGTGACCGACAACAAACCATCGGCATCGACCTGAAACGTTACCCGGATACGCGCAGCGCCCGCCACCATCGGCGGAATGCCGTGTAAAGTAAATCGCCCCAGTGAGCGACAGTCACTGACCAGTTCTCGTTCGCCCTGCAGAACATGAATAGACATGGCCGTCTGGCCATCTTTGAAGGTGGTAAAATCCTGCGCCCGCGCCACCGGAATAGTGGTGTTGCGAGGGATGACTTTTTCCACCAGCGCGCCCATGGTCTCCAGTCCCAGCGACAGGGGAATTACATCCAGCAGCAGCATATCGCTGTCCGGTTTGTTGCCCGCCAGAATATCGGCCTGAATCGCCGCACCAATGGCCACCACCGTATCGGGGTCGATATCCGTCAGCGGCTCGCGAGCAAAAAATTCCGCTACCTTTTCACGCACCAGCGGTACACGGGTGGAACCACCGACCATGACCACAGCCTGTATCTGTTCGGCATCAACACCGGCATCGCGCAGGGCGCGGCGACAGGGAAGAATCGATTTTTGCACCAGTGGCGCCATCAGCTGGTTGAACTGAGCACGCGTAATCGTCCCCTGCCAGTGCTCACCGTTTTCAAGTTCAATGTTTAGCTCGGCCTGCTCGGTCTGGGTCAGAGTTTCTTTGGCTGCACAGGCATCGCGCATCAGACGGCGTAACTGCGCATGATCAGCATCATCGCCAATCCCGGCCTGTTGCATAATCCATTGCGCCAGAACCCGATCAAAATCATCGCCGCCCAGGGCACTGTCACCACCAGTGGCCAGCACTTCAAACACCCCCCTGTGCAGGCGCAGAATGGAAATATCGAAAGTGCCACCACCCAGATCATAGACCGCGATAACACCTTCGCCTCCCTTGTCCAGACCATAGGCGACAGCGGCGGCAGTGGGTTCATTGAGCAGGCGCAGAACGTTCAGCCCCGCCAGTTTGCCTGCATCGCGAGTAGCCTGACGCTGAGCATCATCGAAATAGGCCGGTACGGTAATCACCACACCGGTCAACTCACCCACGAGAGATTCTTCGGCGCGTTGCTTCAATGCGCGCAGGATATCACTGGATATTTCGAGCGGGCTTTTGTCGCCTGCGACGGTACGAATGCGCGGTACGACAGAATCGGTGTTTACAAACTCATAAGGCAATCGATCACCCAGGTGGCGAATGTCTTCCAGACCTCGGCCCATAAAACGTTTAACCGAGGCAATCACATTCAGGGGATCCTGTGCGGCAAACTGCTTCGCCTCATAACCGACGCTGTGGTCGTCTTTTCCATAATGCACGACTGAAGGCAGCAGGTGACGCCCTTCGGCATCCGGCAGGGTTTCCGCCTGGCCACTGCGCACCGTGGCAACCAGTGAATTGGTCGTGCCCAGATCGATACCGGCCGCCAGCCGATGCTGGTGTGGCGCCGTGCTTTGTCCGGGTTCGCTGATTTGCAAGAGAGCCATTATCGGTGTCCGTATTTCATAGGTTAAAATAGCGTTTATCCATAAATATGGATATTAAACGCAGAGACCGCAGAGGCGCAAAGACGCAGAGAAAGCAAAAATAATATTTTATTTTTTGCATCTTTGCGTTTAATCAAATTTTTATTCGCCAACAAAATCAAAAGTTCGCCAGCAGATCTTCTTCCTGCTCTTCGGCTTCCTGTTGCAGTCGATTCAGAAAACGGATTTTCTGTACCGACTGTTTGGCCGCCTGTAGATTTTCCGGGGTTTCATCGGCGAACAATGATTTCAGCTCTGTGTACATCGCCTGCCTGTATTGTTCAAGTTCAGCCAGAAACTGTGAAATTTTTTCCAGCGGATCATCGGCCTGTGCGATGGCTTCCAGTTCCTCTCGCAATTCCATCTGCTGCATTAAAAAGGCGCCGTCAAAATGCGTATCTTTTTCGTCATCGAAGTCGATGCCTTTTAATTCCAGCAGGTAACGGGCGCGGCGCGGAATATCCCGCAGGGTATGGAAGGCTTCGTTCAGATGGGCGGTCTGCTGCACCGAGATGCGCCGTTCCTGATCACTGGCGCTGGCATAGCGATCCGGATGCAGAGTACGTTGCAAATCCCGATAACGGCTTTCCAGTTCATTCAGATCGATACTAAATGAAACCGGTAAATCAAACAGTGAAAAATAATTCTGACTCAGGACGTCACTCATGCCTCATCCTGACCGTCAGGAACCCATCCTAGATAGTAAAACTTTCGCCACAGCCACATTGATCCTTGACGTTGGGGTTGTTGAACTTGAAGCCTTCATTCAGGCCTTCCTTGCCATAATCCAGTTCGGTGCCGTCAATATACAACAGGCTTTTCGGATCAACGATAATTTTTACGCCGTGAGATTCAAACACCTGGTCCTGATCATCAATCTCGTCAACAAATTCCAGTACATAGGCCATGCCGGAACAGCCTGAGGTCTTGACCCCCAGTCGCAGACCAACGCCGGAGCCCCGACTTTCAAGAAAAGCCTGCACTCGTTCGGCTGCGCTATCTGTCATCGTGATCCCCATGCTCAATGACCTCTTAGCTCTTTTTGCCTTTGTAATTGTCAATTGCGGCCTTGATAGCATCTTCCGCCAGCACGGAACAATGGATCTTGACCGGTGGCAGTTCCAGTTCTTCGGCAATTTCCGAGTTCTTGATCTGCGCGGCTTCTTCCAGCGACTTCCCCTTAACCCATTCGGTCAACAGGGAGCTGGAAGCAATCGCCGAACCACAACCATAGGTCTTGAACTTGGCGTCTTCAATCACACCCTCGTCATTGACCTTGATCTGCAGGCGCATTACATCGCCACAGGCCGGCGCGCCGACCATCCCGGTGCCAACATTGCTGTCATCCTTGTCCATATTGCCAACATTGCGGGGGTTTTCGTAATGGTCGATAACTTTATCACTGTAAGCCATGCTTATTTACCTTAATTGAAAAATTTCAGAAACCGTAGGACTTCTAATGCGCCGCCCACTCGATTGAATTCAGGTCAATGCCATCCTTGAACATTTCCCAAAGTGGAGACAGGTCACGCAGCTTGTCGATATTAGCCCTGATTTTTTCAATCGCAAAATCAATTTCTTCTTCCGTCGTAAAACGACCCATGGAAAAACGCAGGGAACTGTGCGCCAGCTCATCGTTGCGTCCCAGCGCACGCAATACATAGGAAGGTTCGAGACTGGAGGAAGTACAGGCGGAACCGGATGATACCGCCAGGTCTTTCAGCGCCATGATCAGAGATTCGCCTTCGACAAAGTTAAAGCTGATATTGAGGTTATGCGGAACACGGTGTTCCATGTCGCCATTGATATAGACTTCTTCAATATCCTTGAGGCCATCCAGCAGGCGATCGCGCAACATGCGAATGCGCTCGTTATCCGCCGCCATTTCCTCACCGGCCAGTCGGAAGGCTTCGCCCATGCCGACAATCTGGTGCGTCGCCAGGGTGCCGGAACGCATGCCGCGTTCATGCCCACCGCCATGCATCTGTGCTTCCAGGCGAATGCGGGGTTTGCGCCGCACATACAGGGCGCCAATGCCCTTGGGACCATAAATCTTGTGCGCGGAAAAGGACATGAGATCGACTTTCATATCCTGCAGATCGATCGGCGCCTTGCCGGCGCTCTGCGCGGCATCCACATGAAAAATAATTTTATGCTCACGGGTTAGTTCGCCAATCGCCCTGATGTCCTGAATCACACCGATTTCATTGTTCACATGCATAATCGAAACAAGAATGGTGTCATCACGAAACTGGGCTTTGAGCTTGTCCAGGTCGATCAGACCGCTGGGTTCTGGATCCATGTAGGTGACTTCAAAGCCTTCGCGTTCCAGCTGCCGACAGCTATCAAGCACCGCCTTGTGCTCGGTCTTGCAGGTAATGATGTGTTTGCCTTTTTTCTGGTAGAAATGCGCCACGCCCTTGATGGCAAGATTGTCAGACTCGGTGGCGCCGGAAGTCCAGACAATTTCTCGGGGGTCGGCATTGACCAGCGCCGCGACATCCTTACGCGCCTGCTCAACAGCCGCATCGGCTTCCCAGCCAAACTGGTGTGAACGTGAAGCAGGGTTTCCGAATGTGCCATCAGCCGTCAGACAACTGCACATTTTTTCCGCCACGCGCGGATCGACCGGGGTCGTCGCAGAATAGTCAAAATAAATCGGTGTTTTCATCCAGACATGCTCTCCAGAACAATAACAAGATTAAAGCCATTCCCTGCGATTGTGTACTGACCCCGATCAACCCTGATCGGAGTATCTACCTAAACGCCAACTCTTCAGGCACTGGTTGAAACGGGGACTTCCACCGTCGTTTTGGCACTGCCGCCGTTACCGTCTTTGTAATCCTGATCCTGCTCCTGCCGTGCCGCCACTTCCTGCACGCCCTGATTTTCGACCAGCTGGCCGAGGCTGATGCCCATCAGGAAACTGTGAATCTGACGGCTAAGATCGGTCCACAATTCATGGGTCAGGCACTGGTTATCATCCTGGCAATTAGACAGACCGCCACAGCGGGTAGTTTCGACTTTTTCATCCACCGCAGTAATCACATCGGCTACCGGAATCTCGTGGGCATCACGACTCAGACGATAACCCCCACCCGGACCACGGGTACTATCCACCAGCCCCTGCTTGCGCAAACGGGAAAACAGCTGCTCAAGATAGGACAGGGAAATCCCCTGGCGTTGGGAAATATCTGACAGCGTGATAGGCCCTTCTTTATAATGAAGCGCTAAATCAAGCATGGCAGTTACCGCATATCGACCTTTAGTTGTCAGCCTCATTGTCTTTTCCTGTATAAATTTAGTAAACTCTTAAGTACTCGAGGTTGAACTATAACAAGACCAAGTATTTTAGTCAAGTATTCTCGCGTATTTATTCACCACTGCAGAACCTTCTCCCTGATTATTTCTTATCTTCGGAGGCGTCGTTAGCGTCCGGCGTATCCTTCGCTACCGGGTTGATCTCGCAGGCGCCCAGATCGGGCAACTCCAGATCCTCGGGAGACATATCCATGCATTTTAAACGCTTGCACATTTTCTGCATCTGCCCATCCATGGCATGAATATGATCCAGCATGCAGTCAATCGCATTCGCCACCGGATCCGGCATATCATCGCGGGTGCCGTAAGCGTCAAAGCCTATCTTCTTTGCAAAGGCATGACGCTTATCGTCCTTACTGGCGCGATCTGATTTGGGCATAACAATGCGCCCCGGAATACCCACCACCGTTGCCCCCTCAGGCACATTCTTCATGACCACGGCATTGGACCCCACGCGTGCGCCATTGCCCAGTTTGATCGGTCCCAGCACCTTGGCGCCGGCGCCCACCACGACATCATTGCCCAGAGTGGGGTGGCGTTTGCCCTTGTCCCAGCTGGTGCCACCCAGGGTCACGCCGTGATACAGGGTGCAGTCGTCGCCAATCTCGGCGGTTTCACCAATCACCACGCCCATGCCATGATCGATAAAAAAGCGCCGGCCAATGGTCGCACTGGGATGGATTTCGATCCCGGTCATCCAGCGGGCAAAATGCGATAATATCCGCGCCAGCCACTTCAGCCCTATGTTCCATAAATAATGGGTAAAGCGATGCATAATCACGGCATGTACGCCCGGATAAGCCGTCAGTACCTCAAAGCGGTTGCGCGCCGCCGGGTCGCGGCCAAACACGCACTGGATGTCTTCTTTTATTCGGGTAAACATAATTCAGCTATTGTAACTGTCCAGGCTGTACTCAGCCACTCAGCTCATGATTTGTCTTCATTCTCATACTGATACTTCTGTCCCTGTGCGGCTGACAGAATGCCGCGCAGGATATTGACTTCCATCTCATCCAGCTGCGCCCGGTTAAACAAACGGCGCAGGCGGCGCATCAATTTACGTGGGCTGGCCGGATTGAGAAACCTGATATCGGTCAGGGCGACTTCGAAATGTTCGTACAGACCATCCATTTCCGCCATCGTCGCCAGCCGATAGTCCTTCTTGCTGGCAATTTTTTTAATTTCAAGTCGCGCCAGCGCGGCCATGCGCAGTTCGTAGGCCAGCACCTGGGTGGCGGCCGCCAGATTCAGGGACGAATATTCCGGGTTGGCCGGAATATTCACCAGATAGTTGCAGCGCTCCAGTTCCTCATTGCTCAGACCGGACTGTTCCCGCCCCATCACCAGCGCCACCTCACCATCCTCGCTGGCTTCCAGCATGCGCTCAGCGCATTCACGCGGATTGTGCACCGGCCAGGAAATCGAGCGCAGACGGGCACTGGCGCCCACGACAAAACAACAGTCAGCCAGCGCCTCATCCAGCGTATCCACCACGATGGCCGAGGCCAGCAGATCATCCGCGCCCGAGGCGCGGGAAGTCGCCATGGAATGGGGAAACAGATCCGGCTTAACCAGATAAAGCTGGCTCAGTCCCATATTCTTCATCGCCCGCGCCACCGCGCCAATATTGCCGGGATGGCTGGTATGCATCAACACCACCCGCACCCGAGAAAGATCCCGCTCACTTACCATTTAATATAAACCGTTCCCGCCTGTTCGGTATTTTACTGACCGATTTTGCTGATCAAGAGCCGAAGCTCCTGTTAGAATACGCGCCCCTGTGATGTTCACAGTGAAACCGCTCTTTAGAAATTGCCTGTTTTACGCCCCGCCTCGGACAATAATAATTTGCCCGTAAGCCGTGCTGCTGACCCAGACGTTACGACTGGAAGTGTACACGAAACAGGCACAACGCAGAACTGAAACGCCAGACCGAACGACCAAATAGAACCTAGAGGATTAACCTGTGCACCCCATGCTTAATATCGCCATCCGCGCCGCCCGTAAAGCCGGAGATGTCATCGCCCGCCATGCGGATCAAATTGATCATCTCACGATTACCCAGAAATCACAGAATGATTTTGTCAGCGAAGTAGATCAGATGGCGGAACAGGAAATCATCCAGATCATTCATAAAGCCTACCCGGATCATTCCATTCTGGCCGAAGAAAGCGGCTTCACCGACGGCGATGAGGAATACCAGTGGATCATCGATCCACTGGATGGCACCACCAATTTTCTCTACGGCTTTCCCCAGTTTTCCGTCTCCATCGCCCTGCGCCACAAAGGTCGGCTGACCCAGGCCGTGATCTATGATCCCATGCGCCAGGAACTGTTCAGCGCCAGCCGTGGCGCAGGCGCACAGCTCAACGGCCGACGCTTACGCGTTACCAAGCGCAAAGATCTGCGCGGCGCACTGCTCGGCACCGGCATCCCATTCAGAGAGTCACAAATGGGTGAAATGATGGATGCCTACTTTGAAATGATGAAAGCACTAATCCCCGGCAGCGCCGGCATCCGACGCGCCGGCTCCGCCGCGCTCGATCTGGCCTATGTAGCCGCCGGACGGCTGGATGGTTTCTGGGAACTGGATTTAAATATCTGGGACATTGCCGCCGGCGTACTGCTAATCGAGGAAGCCGGTGGTATCGTCAGCGGCATCGAGGGCAAGCCCGATCATCTAGAAACTGGCCACGTAGTCGCCGCCAATCCAAAAGTCTTCAAAGCCATGCTGCAGAGCATCAAGCCGCATATTCCCGCTTCCCTTCAGTCATCGCCATAGATCGGCTGAATTTGTGTTATGTGCGGCATCATGGCTTGAATGTTTTTAACTGCAACTCTTTCACCGCTTTAAAATGCTTTGCATTGCTCGAAACTAATGTAATGTTATTTTCGATTGCTGTTGCAGCAATAATTACATCGCCCGCGCAGGTTTGAAAGTCCTCTGGATGAGTTATGCCATTTTTCTAACTTTATGAAAACTTTTTATAGACTCAATATCTTTCTTTCAGCTTCTTGTGCACGATATAAATCACACCGAGTTTGTAGATTTAACCAATAATCAGCATGAACTACACAAATACCCTCGCTGGAAGAAATTCTTAAAAGGATTCTTCGATACCTATGCGGATCAACTCCGCATCCTGGTCACGGAAAGTAGCCGCATGGACATCTATCGTCGTGGCGGTGACAGTCTGATGGGACGATATTTTTTATACCGAATGCATCCTTTCACTGTTGCTGAAACCTTGACTCAGGATTTGCCCGATGAAAAACGGATTATCCGCTCACCCAGGAAGATTCGTCCCACGAATTTCGATGCGCCCTGGAACCATGGTGGTTATCCAGAGCCCTTCCTTAAACGTGATACGCGCTTTAGTCGTCGTTGGCAATCCCTGCGCCTCGAACAGTTGGTTCGGGAAGATATTCGTGACCTGACCCAAATCCAGCAACTCGACCAGCTTGAGCTGTTGGTCAAACTCCTGGCTGAACGCTCGGCCCACCAACTCATCTGTGGCAATCTGGCAAGCGATGTCCGCGTTTCCATTGACACCACCCATCGATGGATTGATGTTCTGGTCAGCCTTCATCTTGGGTTTCTGATTAGACCATGGTTCAAGAATGTCTCACGATCACTGCGCAAGGAACCTAAATGGTTTCTGCGTGATTGGGCTTCTATTAAAGATCCGGGAGATAAAGCGGAAACGTTTGTCGCCTGCCACCTGCTCAAGGCCGTCGAAGGCTGGAATGATATGGGGCTGGGAAAGTTTGAACTCGGCTACCTGCGCGACAAGGAAAAACGTGAGGTTGATTTTCTGGTTGCGCGTAACGGGCAACCATGGTTTCTGGTAGAAGTGAAACAGCGCGATGAATCAATAAACCCTTCTCTAAAGTATTTTCAACAGCAACTCAGCGCACCTTTTGCATTCCAGGTCGTTCTTGATGCGAACTATGTGGATGCTGATTGTTTTGCCAGCGCCGGCCTCCCATCGTCGTGCCCGCCCAAACGTTTCTATATCAGCTTCTCTAAATAGCTGTTCCAAATACCAGTACACTTTAGGTATTACCGTTCGTCCTGAGCCTGTCGAAGGACAAGCAGATTAGGCACTCTATTCACAGTATTTCCACGTTCATGGTTCGACAAGCGCTCTCCTGAGCAATGCCGAAGGGTCACCACGAACGTAGAAATTCACAAGTGATCTGGTATTTGGAACAGCTATTTAGCTCTTGACTGGCATTCCTTACAATTGTCATCAGACTGAATGAATGCTGCCCCAGTCAAGCCCAAACCGGGCAAGGTATTTACGCAACCGGTCAGAATCGTTGGTCGATGTTCGGTGCACTCGAGAGACACCAAACAATCGACGCCCGGCATCCGACAATGAGGCACACTCGAGACAGACTTTGACCACCTGTTCGAGCTGAAGTCGATCGAATAGATCGAGTTGATCAATTGCATCTGCGGGTAATAACTCACCCAGAATACTCTGTGACGCACGAGGCTGTTCCCTGTTCCATGACCACGCCAGTCTGGAGAGCTCCCGCTCCACGATTTGGGTATCGATGCGGCCACTGCCAGCTAGTGTCGCCATTCTCGTGACACTGGCATTGAGATCACGGAAATTACCGCGCCACATCGCCGCAGGAGACAGTGCAAAATCGAGATACCGGCGCATCGCCTCCCGATTAAAACGCACCTGCCGACCATTGCGACTGGCGAACTTGTCGAGTTCAAATATGATATTAGGCGTAATGTCCTCACTGCGCTGGCGAAGACCGGGCAGATCGAAATGCCACAGATCAATACGCGCAAGGAGATCCTCACGAAAACGGCCGATTCTGACTTCGCTGCGCAAATCGCGGTTGCTCCCTGCAATCAGCTGGAAGTTGCTGCTTGCCTCGCGGTCCGAACCAACCGGGTAGAAATGCCCTTTCTCCAGAGCCGTGAGTAACATCGCCTGTTCCTCCAGGCCAAGCTCACCGATCTCGTCAAGAAACAGCAGCCCCTGATCAGCCGCCTTCAACAGGCCCTTGCGTGCATTCACCGCACCGGTGAACGCACCTTTGTGGTGACCAAAGAGCGTCGACATCGCGCTGTCACCGCGCAGTGTCGCGCAGTTAACTGGTACGAAACTACCCGTCAGTTGGTGACGCTGATATTTCAGCTCGTAGATTCGATGTGCGAGTACCGATTTCCCAGCGCCGGTGGGACCCGTCAACAGGATCGGATGTTGCGAGGCAATCGCGACTTCCTCTATCTCTTCAATCATGCGGTTGAAGGCAGGGTTCTCGGTTGCGATACCAGACTTGAGAAATTGTTCTCCACGCGCCTTGCGCCGTTCAAACCGCTGTGCGAGACGATCATAGCGAGCCAATGTAAGGTCAATCGTACGCCAGCCTGCTTCTGTGCCCTGACCATAGGCATCGGCCGGATAGCTTTGCAGCATGCGTCCGGGTAACAGCCTGGATTCGCATAAAAGAAACAGGCAAATGCGGGCGACATGGGTGCCCGCTGACATGTGGGCGAAGTAATCAGCCTTATCCGGATCGAAGGAGTAATCGTCGATGATGTCGTGCAAAACTGCAAACACCTCCTCGAAGTCCCAGGGATCCTGGAAATGGATATCATGGCGGACGATTCGGGTTTCGGGCGAGCATGCAACCATGTCGGCAATCGCAATGCGTGCCATCTCGATATGCTGACGCTGAACCAGAAGCTCAAGCCTGTCAATCGGAAGGTCGGCATGGCTCAGCAAAGAAACCGTCGGACGCCAGTGATTTTGATGATCGCTCGGGTCACCGCCATCAAGTTCCGGGTCGAACAGACTAAAAACAATATTCATATGATAATTATATATCTATATTGATATTCATTTCTCGTACATCAAACTATGTGATTTTCTCATTCAGTAGAGAGAAAAATAATTTCCATACAAAACAGTAACTTGGTAGATATTTTGAAACTGGTACGTCGTTTGCAAAATCAACGACAACAATAAACCAGGAAATCCCCCAACGGAAGGGCATAAAAATGGACAAGACCTACCGACTCACACTAAACCGCTGGCACAAGGTAGCCGAGCGCCTGTCCCGCCGCGCCAACGATATTTCCGAAGAACTCCGCGCCGGCTTCAATCAGACCCAGGTTATGGGCCACCTGGGCGAAGATCAGCAGCTACGGCTTAAAACCGAGGGTGAGCGCCTGGCGGCACTCATGCCTGACTTGTTCGACTTGCAGGCCACCGTCGCACAAATCCGCAAGGCCCTCGGCTCTGCGAACGAAGCAGCAGGCATAAGTGCTGATCTTGCCGAACTCGACATGCTTAACCGGCAACTCCGCCTGATGGAAAGCCTGATCAACGGCCAGGAAGCCGAGCTGGTAGCTATCGACGAATTACCGAACCTTCCAGTGCGGGTACAGGAGCAGCGTGGTCCGTTCGCCAGACCGTCAACGTTTGGCGTGCGAATAATGCCGGACAACGCGCTTGAAACATACCGCCAGAAGCGGGAATCCGTCCGCAGCGAAAGCTTTGCCGTCGCGGATCGGATCGCCGCGAAGAACCGAGAAGCTTTACCACTTTCTATATCAGAAGATGTCGCCAGGCTTGCCGGTCTTGCAGTGGCACCCGAATCCGGATAAAACGGATACGGGGCTCAGGTCGCTGTGCCGCCGGCGACCGGATGACTGTTAGCGGCTGCGGGCGTGGCCTTCTTCCCCAAACTCATAACCTGGTGGAATCCTTCAGGCCGGACATTTGGCAGGAACAGCTCGGACTCTCCCGGCAATTTTTACGATTGCAACTGAGGTTGATTCAGAGTCCGGTTGTCGAATGCCATCAAATGAACCGGGCTTTTGCGGGTTGACCGTTATCGGTTGTTCTGGCCACGCCTGTATTTATTTTATATTTGTGATTGCCGAACATGCACCACAAAAGAGGAAGACCGAGAAACCGGCGAGCCGGTTGCAAGCTGTGCAAGCCATGGAAAGTCAACGGGATACGCACGGAACGAGCCGATAGTGAAAAATTTAGTGATCATCGTCGACGCATGATCGCCGCCAATGCGATTACTGTCTTTAGTAAAGACGAGAACAGTGACTCTGATTGAGTATCAGATTTCAGGTACATGCCAATGAAACCTTCAGCCCTGCCTTCAAATATGCGTGCGGCCGCCCTGCGCCGAGCAATCATTCGAGCTATACCCGAATACTACGCCTGGCCGGAAGCAGAACAGGAACAGTATCGCCTGAATGTTTCCAGGGAGAAAGATATTCAGATCCGACAGTCATTGCTAAAGATCCTTTTTGACATCACCACAAATTCCGAAGAACAACTGGACGATGCCATGAACGAATTTGATGATGAGCAATATTTGTTACTGAACAGTACATTATTACCCTTTCAGGGTATTGGTAAGAATAACTTCTTTCTAAACGAGTATATGGCCGATGGGGTAACGCTGCTGGATTTTCCCACCCTTGGTGACTACGCCCGAGATGACCACCTTTTTCAGCAGCAGGCACGCAAGCAAGAGGATCCCACCTGTGAGATACAATCTTATCGGGGCGATCTTTTCCCCACCTGGGCCAGGCTAACTATCGATGGAGAATTCAGCTATGCCACCCTGTTCTCTCTGGCCGCACAACTGAGGGACGTTATGGATGAGACGGGGACAGCGCGGATCAATGAACTCATCCCGCACGACTATATCGAAGGAAAAAATCATGGCAAGCAAGAGCAGCAGGGAACCCTTTTGGATCTTCAGGTGGATGCGGCAGGCAAGGAACCACAACTGGATGAACTTCAGCACCGGTTTTATAAATACATGCACGCTCGCTATGAACACCTGCTCGAGCGGTTTGATAAGGAATCAAAACAACGTGTTTACATACAGCGTATAGAACATAATCTGGAGCCCCACATCAACTTTATTTTCTCCGACAAAAGCGCATTCGATGCGGTTCGTTTTCGATATTTTTACCAGGATTGCGAACATATCGCCGGGGATATCATTGAACTTGATACCCTGGCCAAACAGGAACAAAAGGAGACCGTTAAATTTCTGGATAAGAACTACTACGACATCCTCGACAACCATGATCCTTCTGTTATCAGGCTCCGAAAAAAGAGAAAGATCATTCTGGCGGACGATGTGCTGGATGATCTTTTATAAACGAACATACAAAAATCAATCGCTTAAAAAGAACTTCTCACTTTGGAAAATAGCGTGGCATCCGGAGAGCGATACAAACCCCTGAAAATCACTTTCAAAATGAAGGAATCGTTTAGTATAATATCCGAAGGTTTACGTGAGAGACAGCGGCATACTACATACACTAACCTGGGTTAAATTTCTGTATCAAAAACACCGCTTCTCGGATAATATCAAACATCTTTTCACCAACCCAAAAACTCCCCATGGCTGCCAAAAAAAAACCTAAACCCCGCAAAACCAAAAAACGGACTCCCCCGGCTATTCAGGGTTGGCGAACCAGCGATAAAGATGAGATAGAGCGCCGCCGCCAACGCGGGGCTGTTGAAGCTTGTCAGATTGAAGCCGTCACCAACGACCACCTTTTTTATGGCGCCTACCAACTTCGCTCTGGCAATGGTGGTCGCTATACGATTGAAATTCGCTCACTGGCCGAACCCATCAACAGTTGTAACTGCCCCGACCACACTGTTAATCGTTTGGGCACCTGCAAACATGTAGAGGCGGTATTACACACCATAGCTAAAGGCAAAAAACGCCGTTTCAAACATGCCGCCGAAGAGGGGCAGCCACAAGTTGAAGTCTATCTCGATCGACGCGATGAAAAGATAAGAATTGTCTGGCCCCAACGCAGCCGTCCGCGCTCAAAACTCCGCGACCTGTTAGAGCCCTTCTTTTCGAGCGATGGCACACTGCTGCGCAACGCGACCACAAGCTTCTCTGTATTGCAACGCAAGGTGGCCGATGCGCCGAAAGCGCTGCGCAGCAAAATCCGAATCTCACAACAGATCGCTCCATGGCTGGAACGTCAGTCACAACAGGCCAGCCGGGAAAAGGCGCGTAACATATTTGAGAAAGATGTCAGCAAAGGCAAGCGCACGTTTGATCTGGTCAATATGCCGCTCTACCCCTACCAGCAACAGGGCATGTGCCACCTCGCATTTACAGAGCGTGCATTGCTGGCCGATGAAATGGGGCTTGGTAAAACCGTACAGGCCATCGCTGCCTGCGAACTGCTACGCCAACTGCACGGCATACAACGCGTTCTTGTCATAAGCCCCGCTTCACTCAAAGCCGAGTGGGAGGAACAGATCGAAAAATTCACCGGCCTCGATTCTTTAATTATTCAAGGCCCACGCGCTGCACGCCTAAAGCAATATCGTCAAACGAGTTTCTTCTATCTCTGTAACTATGAGCAGATTATGGTCGATGCCGACGAGATCCAGTCACTGCTCGCAGCCGATGTGATCATTCTTGATGAAGCACAGCGCATTAAAAACTGGCAAACCAAAACCGCCAATGCGGTTAAACAACTCAACAGTCGTTACGCCTTTGTGCTCACCGGCACACCGCTGGAAAACCGCATCGACGAGATCTACTCCATCGTACAGTTTCTCGATCCACACCTGTTTGGCCCGCTGTTTCGTTTCAATCGTGATTTTTATGAGTTAGATGAAAAGGGTCAGGCCTGCGGTTATAAAAATCTCGATGAACTACATCGTCGTTTACGCCCCGTCATGTTGAGAAGACGTAAAGAAGAGGTAGAGGGTGATCTACCGGGGCGCACCATCAACAACTACTTTGTTTCGATGACGCAAGAGCAGGCCGTTCGTTACGATGAATACAATGCCCGCGTCGCGCGTTTAATGGCGATGGCGCAACGCCGTCCTTTGCGCAAAGAGGAGTGGGAAAAACTACAGAAGTGGCTCGCCTGCATGCGCATGCTGTGCGACACACCTTACATCCTGGATCCCGAATGCACAGACTCCCCCAAACTGGATGAGTTAGAGAAGATCCTTATTGATCTGCAGGATGACAGCGATCACAAAGTTATCATTTTTTCAGAGTGGACGCGCATGCTTGACCTGGTCTGTGGACTGGCAGACAAACTTGGCATCGGTTACGCACTCCACACCGGCGTCGTCCATCAAAGTAAACGACGCAAAGAGATACACCGATTTAAGGATGATCCCGACTGCCGCCTGTTTCTCTCCAGCGACTCGGGTAGTACCGGCCTTAACCTGCAAAACGCCGATGTCGTCATCAACCTCGATCTACCCTGGAACCCCGCCAAACTGGAACAGCGTATTGCCCGTGCGTGGCGTAAACATCAAACTCGCCCGGTACAGGTCATTAACCTGGTATGCGAACACTCCATCGAGCATCGCATGCTGCACCTGCTCGATCAAAAACAGAATCTGGCGCAGAGCGTGGTAGACGGTACGGGTGAACTGACTTCAATGGCCATGCCATCGGGTCGAACCGCTTTCATGGAACGCATGGAAACATTGATGGGGAAAACGACTGCTCCGCGCCCCGCTCCTGAAGCAACGACAAAGACCGAAGACCCACTGCAGCGCTTACATGACGAGAGCCTGTTTTACAGCAAAGAGCAACTGGATCTACTACAGGTGCACAGCCACAACGCCAAACAAACGGTTGTTGCGGTAATCGAACAACTCGACAAATCACTCAGCAACTCATTACAACAAAGTGTTAACGACAATCTACCAGGCCACACTTTAGAGGTGCTGGATCGCACTACGTTTGAAACCATCCAGAGACTCATCGAAAACGGCGTACTGACACTGAATCCTCAGGCCCAAACGCTGCACCAGTCAGCCGCCATGGAAAAACCGCAGCAAGAAGCAAAAATACGGCGACTCAACAAAGCACGCAAGCGACTGCAACAGGCTGAACGTAAACACAGCATGGCGCGGGTGCTAAGCGATGGTGGTTTTGTCATCGAAGCACTACCTGCTCTGGGCGAAGCGGTGGAAGGCGGACTGGAGTCACTCGCATTACTGGAAAATCATGAAACCACACCACTCACTATCGCTTTCATAGAATCGCTACGAATCAACGGCGCGATGCCCCCATCTCGCACCGCTACCCTGGTGGCGCAACTACGTGAAGGCGATAAGGGAGTTAACGAAAAAGAGGCGATGGCGTTACTGGATAGCGGCAACACATTAATGCAACAGATTGCCGAGACACTCAACAAGGCTGCGTTGCAATAAACTACCCCGCCGCAAGCTGACAGGGTATCCGTTATTGTAGGTTCGACTGTAGGTTCGACTTCAGTCGTACTAGTGCCGGTACGACTGAAGTCGAACCTACAGAGATTGAAACACCAGGCATCATGTATTGACCTGCCCACACATCCGGTTAGGATGAGAGCATTAATGCCAACAAAATAGAAAACAGAACAACACGTGTCATCAACCGCATTCAATTACGTTACCGCAGAGAAGCCCTCTCTTTATCGAGCGGTGATGCAGGCTTTCGCTGCGGCGAAGGCTCATTTCATTGTTCATCTTCGTCCAGAAGAGATCATTGAACGACTCAGTGCTGAGAACGATTGCTCGCCGGAGGAGATACCGGCGGCGCTTGAGCAGCTGGTCGCATGGGGAAATCTGCTGGCGCAGCCCGATACCGGCCGCGTGACCACGGTGGAGGATTTCTACCGGCAGTTTATCCGCCACGTCATCGCGCTGGTTTCTTTTCGTTGTTACTTTGTACGCAACACGCTGTGTGACTTTTAAGTTCAGCTTTTTCATCAGGTTGCGTACTTTGTAACGGCCAATTTGAAAGCCTTCTTCAGGTAATTGCTTCACCATTTCACGGCTACCTGAGCTATTACGGCAATGCAAAAGAGCGGCAGAATTCAGCCGGACCTGGCAATCTGAAAGAAAAATAGTGCGTTCAGCTGCTCAATATTACCGTTGATTTTTGGGGAAAGGGCTTTTCTTCTTATACTCAATGCACTATCCCTGTGCGCGCATATAGTGATTTGTGCGAATTTCAGTCCATTCCATTTCTTTGGTGCTCATATCCGCGGCCATTTCTCCCGTCTATCGCATACTTATCGTTTTAATTCAAAAGCTTACGGTTATTGGCACTGTATTTGCAAATAACTTTCCGAGTAACCATGGCGCGTAATGAGAGAAACGATGATGCAGCACATTCTTCTAGTCTCCAACAACACCCGACACCAGGCTTTATTGGAGAAAGCTATTGACCGGGAAAACTGCTCGATAATCGCGGTGATCGAAACTAGCACGAATCTTGCTGCTGAGTTGCGATCGCGGGCAATCGATATGGTAGTGATGGACCTGGATGACAATGAAGAAGCTGAGCTGGAATCAATTCGGTGGATCATGGAAAACAGGCCTTTGCCGGTAGTGATGTTTGTCCGGCAGGGCAATCGGGAAAGTGCTGCAACCGCTACCGCTGCCGGCGTCAGCGCCTATGTGGTGGATGGCCTGCAAGCAGACCGTATCGCCCCCATCCTGGCAGCCGCAGTCACCCGTTTTCAGGAAACACAGGCACTGCGGGAAGAGCTGGAGCAGGCAAAGACCAGCCTGGAGGAACGCAAGATTATCGAACGCGCCAAGGGTCTACTAATGGAACAACGTGGCTGTAACGAAAATGAGGCCTATTCAGCCCTGCGCAAACTGGCCATGCAGCGCAACAGGCGCCTGGCCGAAATTGCCGCCAGCGTTATTGATGCCGCAACTTTAATGAATTAAACCCGCGCCGCCATCGGCGATGCATCACCTCCCGAGTCAATGTTGGCTCCCTCGGACAACGAAGTCCAGGTTTCACGTACTAAATAGCTGTTCCAAATACCAGATCACTTGTGAATTTCTACGTTCGTGGTGACCCTTCGGCATTGCTCAGGAGAGCGCTTGTCGAACCATGAACGTGGAAATACTGTGAATAGAGTGCCTAATCTGCTTGTCCTTCGACAGGCTCAGGACGAACGGTAATACCTAAAGTGTACTGGTATTTGGAACAGCTATTTAGTTACGTGAAACCGGGCTTTTTTATGCCCAAAAAACCTATCAATCACTGTATAAGCAGGAGAAAATGAGCATGCACTTATCAAAACAAACCATCGATACCATCAAGGCCACCGTACCTGTGCTGCAGGAGCACGGCATGGCTATAACCTCGCGCATGTATGAAGTACTGTTCGACAAGTACCCGGAAACCACCCCTCTGTTCAAGAGCGCCCCTGAGGATCAACCGAGGATTCTTGCTGCAGCCGTGGCGGCCTACGCTGCTAACATCGGCAACCTTGATGTGCTGAAAGATGCGGTGGAACGCATGGCCGTTGCCCATGTGCGCACCCATGTCAGGCCAGAGCATTACCCGATGGTAGGCGATGCCATCCTCACCGCCATGCAGGACGTGCTCGGAGAGGCCGCAACACCACAAATCCTCGAAGCCTGGAAAGAGGCCTATTTCTTCCTCGCCGATATTCTCATCAATCGTGAGGAGATGCTCTACGCGACAAGAAAGACTGGCTGATGTGACTTGCCGTCCCGGGATCAAACCGATCCCGGGAGCATCTCTATCGCCCAGTTCTGCAACAAATTAGTGCACCGATGAGTTTCAATTCCACTTCATAGCATCATCCCTATTCGCTAAAAACAGCAGGCTTTACTCTATCTGTTTGTTTTTATTGCTCATTCAAGGGTTTTAAAGGATGTTGGCACGATGGTTGCTCTATACTGACACATCAAAGGCGCAGCATGCGTTAGACCATCGGGGCAATGGCGCCTCGTAATCCCGGTCAACGTATTTGATGCACCTGCCGGTACTACCGGAACTTGAAAAATTGGAACCAACGCGGGTTCCCCGGACAACGGCGTCCATGATAGCGAGCATTTATCTGCTCTATTGTCATGGGCGCTTTTTTTATGGTTTTTTTATATAAAATAAAACTGGAGCAAAAGTAAATGAAGTCAATCATGAATAACGAGAATCATTCTCCAGCAGTATCTCGCAGATCTGTGTTGAAAAAAGGCATGCTAACGCTGTCGACCTGCATATTGCTGTCCACGAGTGTGCTGAACACCCCGGCAGTTGCTGCGGTAGGTGAGCCGGAAAAAGAGGATCTGAAATTCGGTTTTATCAAGCTGACCGATATGGCGCCGCTGGCCATTGCCTATGAGAAGGGCTTTTTTGAAGATGAAGGGCTCTATGTCACCCTCGAGGCCCAGGCCAACTGGAAGGTGTTACTCGATGGCACAATCGACGGCCGTCTCGATGGCGCGCACATGCTGGCCGGTCAGCCACTGGCGGCCACCATCGGCTTTGGCACCAAAGCCCACATCGTCACGCCCTTTAGTATGGATCTGAACGGTAATGGCATCACGGTTTCCAATGAAGTCTGGAAACTGATGAAACCCAATATTCCGAAACGCGCTGATGGCAAACCACAGCATCCCATTAGCGCCAAATACCTCAAGCCGGTAGTGGATAAATACAAAGATAAAGGCAAGCCCTTCAAGATGGGTATGGTGTTCCCGGTCTCCACCCACAACTATGAACTGCGTTACTGGCTGGCAGCCGGTGGTCTGAATCCCGGTTACTATGCCCCGAAAAAGGGCGACACTTCAGGCACCCTGAAGGCCGATGTATTGCTGTCAGTGACGCCACCACCCCAAATGCCATCAACCCTGGAAGCCGGCACGATTTATGGTTATTGCGTGGGTGAGCCCTGGAACCAGCAGGCCGTGTTTAAAGGCATTGGCGTGCCGGTGATCACCGATTACGAAATCTGGAAAGACAATCCGGAAAAGGTCTTCGGTATGTCCAGGGAATTCACCGACAAGTATCCGAACACCACGGTCCATATCGTCAAGGCCCTGCTGCGCGCGGCCAAATGGCTGGACGACAACAATGACGCCAACCGTCCGGAGGCGGTGAAGATTCTCTCCCAGTCGAACTATGTGGGAGCAGACTACGATGTTATCGCCAACTCCATGACCGGCACCTTCGAGTACGAAAAAGGCGACAAACGCAAGCTGCCCGACTTCAACGTATTCTTCCGCTATAACGCGACCTATCCCTATTACTCGGATGCTGTCTGGTATCTCACCCAGATGCGCCGCTGGGGACAGATCGCCGACTACAAGCCGGATAGCTGGTACGACAAGGTCGCAAAGAGCGTTTATCGCCCGGATATCTACGAAAAGGCGGCAAAGGAACTGATTGCCGAAGGCAAGATGAAAGCATCCGAGTTTCCCGATTTTGCCAAAGAGACGGGTTATCGCAAGCCACAAACCCAGTTCATCGATGGCATCACCTTTGATGGCACAAAGCCTAATAAATACCTGAAACAATTTCCAATTGGGCTAAAGGGTAAGGACAAAATTTAAAGTAGCAACTCACCCGGTTGATTAACAACCGGGTGAACATCTACAACCGAGGAATGAAATCATGAGTCATGCGAATACCTTAACAGCGAATGTTTTTACAACTTATCTCAACCGACTAACAGCCGCTGTTAATATACAGAAGCTGATTAAAGGACTGCTCGTACCTTTTGTGGCCTTACTTTTCTTTATGATGCTATGGTCGGCCGGCGCGCAACAGGTACAGACTTCGCTCGGTACATTTCCGGGTCCAGTACAGGTATGGGAACAAACAAAGGCGCTATGGGTAGAACACCAGGAAGAACGGGTAAAAGAAACAGCATTCTATGAACGACTGCAAAAACGTATCGACAAGGCTGTTGCCGCTGGCAAGCCGGAAAAAAAGATCGAGCGCCTCAAGCAGCGCAAGTACACCGGTAAAGAGACTTTCATCGACCAGATATTTACCAGCCTGATCACTGTGGCTACGGGCTTTGTGCTGGCCTCGCTGATTGCCATCCCGCTGGGCATTATCATTGGCATGAACCACACCCTGTATTCAGCCTTCAACCCGATTATCCAGCTGCTTAAACCCGTATCACCACTAGCCTGGCTGCCCCTGGTGACCATGGTGGTGTCCGCTGTGTACGTGTCGGCCGATCCCATGTTTTCCAAGTCCTTTCTGACCTCGGCCATCACCGTCACCCTGTGCTGCCTGTGGCCAACCATTATCAACACTGCAGTGGGAGTAGCGGGTGTTGACAAGGATCTGATCAATGTCAGCCGCGTGCTGCGTCTGGGCTGGCTCACCAAGACTGTCAAGATCGTATTGCCATCCTCTATTCCAATGATGTTCACCGGTCTGCGCCTGTCGCTGGGTATCGGCTGGATGGTGCTGATCGCCGCAGAAATGCTGGCGCAAAATCCCGGTCTGGGAAAATTTGTCTGGGATGAATTCCAGAACGGCAGTTCCAATTCACTGGCGCGCATCATGGTGGCTGTCATCGCCATCGGCGCGATTGGTTTTCTACTCGATCGCGGCATGTTGTCGTTACAGAAAATTGTAAGCTGGGACAAGAATGCAATCCTGCGTTAAACCATTGGCCATCTACTAAGAAGCGGAAAAGACAATGAATAAATATCTCGAAATTGATCATGTGGGCATCACCTTTCCAACCGATAATGGACCCCTGACCGTACTCGATGGTGTCCACCTCAACCTCAGGCAGGGAGAGTTTGTCTCCCTGATCGGTCATTCCGGATGCGGTAAATCAACCGTGCTCAATATTGTGGCCGGGCTATTACAGGCCACAGAAGGTGGCGTTGTACTGGAAGGTAAGGAGGTTAATGAGCCGGGACCGGATCGCGCGGTTGTTTTCCAGCATCACTCACTAATGCCCTGGCTTTCGGTATACGATAACGTGCGACTGGCCGTGGATCAGGTTTTCAAAAAGTCCAGGAGCAAACAGGAACGCCATGAGTGGACCCTGCACAATCTGGAACTGGTGCATATGAGCCATGCACTGGATCGCAAACCGGATGAGATTTCCGGTGGTATGAAACAACGTGTCGGCATTGCCCGGGCGCTGGCCATGGAACCCAAAGTTCTACTCATGGACGAACCCTTCGGCGCCCTCGATTCACTGACCCGTACGCATATGCAGGATAGTCTCATGGAAATTCAGACGCGCCTGAACAACACGGTTATCATGATTACCCATGATGTGGACGAGGCCGTGCTGCTCTCCGACCGCATTATCATGATGACCAATGGCCCGAAGGCAAAAGTGGGTGAAATCCTCGACATCGATCTGCCTCGCCCCAGGGATCGCCTGGCGCTGGCGGAGAATCCCACCTACAACCATTACCGGGCCGAGGTGGTGCGTTTCCTTCATGAGAGACACCTTCAGAAGGAACAAAAAGATGACAAGAATGAGGATGCAAAGCCGTCAGAAACAGATGAACCCGTCGTACGCCTGGTGAGTTGAGGGGATCATCACTGCAGCCCATTAAGATGAGCGTACTGAACGAACAGTCTATCTTTGCCACCATGCGGCAGAATGGGCCCTTTGCGGTGGAAGACAGTATTTCACTGTGTTCCCCGTTTTCACAACGTCAGCGGCACTGGGTGCATGCCTTGCGCGCCGACGAGGTGCAGACGTCAAAGTATCGCGCCATACGCTCGCAGATTTTCAATCTCCTGCAGATCAAGCGATTCTCCGACATCGAAACCTTGCTGAAGGATGCCAGTGCCCGGGACTTGCATCGGAAACGGGCCCATCAGTTACTGGGCAACCTGTTTAATATCGACGGGGGTGCACAGGAGATCCTCACAAAGTTGCGGGAGTTCGCCACCACGGCGGACGCGGTTATCGACTATCTGCGCAACAAGGTGCTGGCGACCCATGCTGCGGATATCGAAATCAGCAATGAGATCAGCGCCACCAGCGACCCGGTGGAGCTGCTGCTACTGATATTCGATGACCGCTACCATAAAAAGGTCCGTTTCGAAGCCAAACGGAAGCTGGTGCTGATGAATCTTGCCGGCGCCATCGATCAACAGGAAAGGCATGCCGACATCGAGGCAAGATTTGCCCACTTTATCGGCTTCCTCAATGAGCATGCCTGGTCCCCGAAAATGAAACGTGGCGAGCACCAACTCGCCTATTTGCTCAGTGAGCACGCGGCGGAAGACTACGCCTGCAAGAAAGTGCAGGTCATCGACCCGCAAACAGCATACGGTCTTGCTCTAAAGCCCAATCAGCGACTGACCCCGATCAAGCGCCGGCTTTTTCACTCCGGATCCAGGGAGATTCCCGTCTATGTCTCGGTGCGCAAGAAAAATTCCGCGGCCAAGGTCATCAAACTGTTACGCAAGAACGAAAAGAATCCAGTTGTCGCAGTCGATGATGAGCTTGGCCTGATGGCCGTTCTGGATGGACGCAATGAAGTCAACCGGTTTGTCGAACACCTTAGCCAATCGGCGGCACGCGCTGGTGTCCTGATGACCCTGGAAGATATCTCGGACACGCTGACTGGCGGAAGCTATGCTGCACAATCCTCCGGCAGCAGTAGCGATACACCGATGTTGAAATTCTTTGCCCGACTGGGTGACACCCGGGTGGAGTTTATCATCCACACCAACCAGTCCTACCTGGATTACTATTTCCGTCATGGTGTCTCCCATGACGAATACGAGGTGCGGCGCATCTTCGATTCCGGCGTGGCCGAATTCCTGTTTCCCCGGGACATCTACCAACTCGACATGGATGAAATGCGTCAACAACTGATGGATCGCTTTCGGCAGAGGGATATCTAAATAACTGCTCCAAACGCCAGATCACTGGTTTAAAAATACATTATTGCAGGTACGCCTTCAGGCGTATATGTACGGCTAAAGCCGCACCTGCAGTCCACTCGCCATGAAAAAGCACCATCAGTACGTGAAGTGAATACCCATGGAATTAGTACAGTCTTCTACTCCCACTCGATTGTAAATGGGCAGGTTATGCCATTTAATATCAAAGGACACTGCTGTCCCGTTAACCTAAGCTTGAAATACAGTAAGCGTCTGATTATCAAGGTGGGCAGGGTAATTGATGACATCCAGGACATGATTTAGCTTAGCTGCTAATCGGAGCCATCCCTTCTCCCTGAGGGAGAAGGCCAGGATGAGGGGGTAAATAAAACAATGAGTTATCAATTCAGATCCCCTCTCCCGAAGGAAGAGGGAGTTAACGGGACAGCAGTGATCAAAGGATTAATTGCCGGGATAAGTGACAATACCATGACAAATACCATGTTCATAATTTGCCACTACCAAAACTTCCTTAAACTCTGAAATTATTTACCAGCCCCTGTAGTTCCTCAGCCAGAACGGCCAGTTGGCTACTAAACAAGTGTTCCAAATACCAGTACACTTTAGAAATTGCCGTTCGTCCTGAGCTTGTCGGCTGTACCCGAAGGGTGAAAGCCGTGCCTGCAATTGTTTTAATTCCTAAGGAAACTCTGATTAGTTCCGTTCACCGATTCTTCGTCAATCTCGCAGGTAGCAATGTTTTCTTTTGAGGGCAAATCGAACATGATTTTGCGCAGTAAACCTTCCAGTACGCCGCGTAATCCCCGCGCTCCGGTGCCCCGATCTATGGCCTGCCGCGCGATCGCCAGCAGGGCCGTGTCGGTAAAACGCAATTCCACGCCCTCGAACTCAAACAGACGTTGATACTGCCGAACCAGTGCATTGCGCGGTTCTGTGAGTATTTTGACCAGACTCTGCTCATTGAGCTGGTGCAATGCAGTTATCACAGGAAAGCGGCCGATAAATTCCGGTATCAGCCCGAAATGGCGCAGGTCGTCTGGCTGAACTTCCTCGAAAATTTTGCATGCCTCATAGGCGCTGCCTGTGTCGGCAAAGTTTGCCTGAAATCCAATCCCTCGCGTACGTCCGCCCAGACGCTTTTCGAGCAGTTTTTCCAGACCGGCGAAAGCGCCACCGGCAATGAACAGAATATTTTTTGTATCGACAAGCTGCCCACCAGCTTGATCTTTCTGCCCCTTGCCGTTGAGTTTGACGCGAGCGCCTTCGACCATTTTTAACAAGGCCTGCTGTACGCCTTCTCCCGAAACATCCCGGGCGCCATGGGCCGACTCCCCCGAGTGTGCCAGCTTGTCGATCTCGTCAATATAGACAATGCCCCATTCTGCAAGATCACGGTTGCCTTCCGCGGCATCCAGCAAGCGCGAAAGAATGCTTTCAACATCCTCACCGACATAACCGGCCTGGGTGAGCGTCGTGGCATCGGCAATGACAAAGGGCACGCCGACAATTCGCGCCAGGGTCGAAGCGAGCAGCGTCTTGCCGGTACCGGAAGGACCGAGCAAGAGGACATTGGACTTCTCCACTTCCACATCGTCACTACCCGACTGCATGCGGGGACTGTCGCTTTCCATGCTCAGGCGTTTGTAGTGATTGTAGATTGCGACAGCGAGGGTTTCCTTGCCCAGATCCTGACCGATGACATATTGATCGAGGCGCTGCTTGAGCTCCTTCGGCTTGAGAAGATTTTTCATCGGGCGCGTCGCTGCCCGCTTGCGTCCCCAGCTGGCAACGACCTGTGAAGCAAGACGCACGCACTCCTCGCAGATATGTCCTTCTTCTCCAGCGATGAGCGGAAGATCCGCTTCCTGTTCCTGGCCGCAAAAGGAACAATGCGCCCGGTTGTTTTCCTTTGGCATGCTTACCCCTGTTGTTGCAATTCCACCAGCCAGGCTTTCTGGCAATTGCGGCGGCGACGTTGCTGCAGGATTTCCCTGATTCCTGGCACGGCCTTGCTGTAGGCCATTCGCTTGCCCGGCTCGATCTTTTCGCATAGCAGGATGTGGAAACCCATTTCGCTCTCCACCACATCGCTTATCTCCCCCGCCTGCAGGTCAAACAGGCAGGCATCCAGTTCCGGATAGAGATCACCCCTGCGAACTTTGCCCAGCCTTCCGCCATCCACTGCTGTCGGGCACTCCGAATAGCGTCGCGCTGTGTCGTGAAAACGGTTGACCCTGCCTTTGAGGCGCTGACCGGCTTCCTGAATACGCGCCAGGGCTGCCGCGCGGGTGTTTTCGACAAAGTCCGGATTGATGGTCACGAGAATATGCCTGGCCGTGCGAATTTGCGGCGATTCGAAGCGGTCGCCATGAAGCTCGTAGAAGAGCCGCATATCGATATCGCTGATGTCCGCGGCACGGGCGCCAACCCTTTGCATCACCGCATCGAAAAGCAGTTCCCGGTACAGGGCGCGACGCAGCGCATCGCGATCAAGATCATTGAGCCGCAGATCTTCCAGAAAGGCGTCTTCCGAATCATATCGACCTGCTACCTCTGTGACTGCGTTGTCGATCTGTACTTCCGGAATCACCAGTCCTTTGGCCTCTCTGGATGACAGAACCCGCGATTCAAGTTCATAGCTCTTGCTGGCCCTTTGCCGTATCTGCTTGAATTGTGCTTCGTCGAGTTCGCTCAGGTTACGGCCAAACCGCTCCAGCGCACTGCGCAGCAGATGATACTGGAAAACCTGATCATTATCCGTGTTCTGGCGAGCCATATTCATCAACCACTCCTGCCTGTTTCTTCGCTGAAATCCAGGGAGGTCTCGGCAACCATCAGGGTCCGCCCCCGAAAACGCACGTGATAAAATGGCCCCCCTTCCTGCTCTCGCAGCACCTTTTCTATCTCACCGGTATCACCGGGTTCAGCCACCACTTCGCCCTTGATTCCTAAAGGAATAGTCGGAGTCACTTTTTCGCGGAATTCGAAACGGTTCGGAATCCAGGGATCACTGGCCAGCTGAAGCTCCTGTTCACGACAACCCACCATGCATTTTTCTTCAATGAAATCCACCGAATAGATCAGTTGATCCTGCAAAAAGGTGCCGACATCGCGCACGTAGCCCACGCTCCCCCGGCGTACCAGCAGGGTGCCTGTGTCCAGACCGGGATAGGTGCCATCATTACGTACGCTACGAACCAGCCGCACCTCGTCACCATATTCAAATCGGGGTCGCATAATGCTTCAGATGCCTGTTTTGACAGACTTTGACAGGTCGGACAATGGAATCATGACCGTCTGTGGTCCCTGCATTTTGAACACCTTGAACACTTTTTCAGTCTGTGCATCCGACTCCACAAAGTCCAGGTAGGCCCTTTCCAGCCAGCTGGCATACACAGCGCGCAAGGCGTCTTCTGCTTCGGGCAGGGTCTCCTGGCGTTCAAGATAATCGTGGAAACGCTGCAGGATATGCAGACGATTCACATGCACCACCGCAGAATCATAGGGAACCTCAAAATATTCCAGGAAGTCCTCCGCGCTGCTCAGTTCCTCAAGGTCCAGTTCAAATTCGCTCTCACTCATATTTCATTCCTCTGTTTATGCCTGTGCCATATTTCCAGGCGCTTGTGTCTGTTTGAGCGCTTCCAGCGCCACGTCGATCAACGCCTGCGCCCCCATGCGATCCCCGTCGTCGAACTCGGCGACTTTGTGCAGCCGCTGCAATGCAGGTTCATATTGACCAAGACGCAGCTCCAGATAACCGGCGCCCTTGAGCGCCAGCATGTAGAAGCGCAATACGGTCATCGATACCAGGATGCTGTTTTCAAAACTGCTGCGGTTAAGCGCCCGCCATTCTTCCGGCAGGCCGAGCCGGCGCGCAAAAATAATCAATACCCGTTCCGCCACTCTCAGCGCGTTGTCAAAACGATGCTGGTAGTAGAAATAGCGATACAGGGCAACCAGCACTACGGGATGTTCCGGTTCAAGGAAGTAGGCGCGCAGCAATAAGGTTTCCGCTTCTTCTTCGCCATAGAGGCCTGCAGCCTCTTCGATCAATTCTTCGGCCAAAGGGTCAATCGGCTCGTCGAAGTACAGTTGGCCTGCTTCAAAATCCAGAAAATCCATATCAACGCCCTGCACTGCTGCTTTTTTTCAAAGCGACGTCCACGGGTTCGCAGACCTGCACGGCATCACATTGTTTGCACTCGTCTTCCGGATTCTCTCCACCTGGCAGACAACCATACACACCGACCTGTTCTTCCAGCTGGCGTATACGCTCCAGCAGGCAACTGACCGCTTCCGCGACCGGATCGGGCATCAGATGGTGATTCAGGTCAATGCCATCGACCCGTTTTTCATCGGCGATCTTCCGCGAGCGCACCACCTTGCCGGGAATACCCACCACGGTTCTGTATTCAGGCACCGGCGCAATCACCACCGAGTTGGCGCCCACCCTGGCGCCCTTGCCGATTTCGATTGGCCCAAGGACTTTGGCCCCGGCGCCTACCACGACACCATCCCCCAGAGTGGGATGCCGCTTGCCCCTGTTCCAGGACACGCCGCCCAGGGTAACGCCATGATAAAGCGTCACGTCATCACCCACCTCGGCGGTTTCGCCGATTACCACCCCGGCGCCGTGGTCAATGAAAAAACGGGAGCCGATAGTCGCGCCCGGGTGAATATCGATACTGGTCCAGATACGCGCGATATAGGAAAGGAACCGCGGAACATAACGCCAGCCACGTCGCCACAGCGCATTGGCGACACGGTAAAGAAGAATCGCATGCACTCCAGGATAGGTTGTCATCACTTCCCAGCGGGTGCGCGCCGCCGGATCGCGCTGGAAGACACAATCGATATCACCGCGAATCAGGGCAGATAAGGTTTCCGGCTTCGATTTCGGCGCATCGAGCGTGGATTGATTGCTCACGAACGCATCCATTGCCCATCCCCCGCGTTGACCTCGCGATAGAATCTCCGCAGCTCTGCCTGTTTCGGAGCCTTCTTGTACATTACGCTGAAGCGCCGGACCCTTGCCAGAAGTTGCTCCGCCAGTTCGCGGCTGAGATGAATGCCAAGATCGGCATAGGCCTGAACCACGGCATGGGTGCCGGAATGCTTGCCCAGCACGAAACGATGATCTCGACCGACCTGTTGAGGCTCAACGCCCTGATAGTTTCGCCGATCCTTGATCAGACCGTCGACGTGAATGCCCGACTCATGGGTAAACACACCCTCGCCCACAAGACTTTTCTGCCAGGAGACCGGGCGGCCCGAGGCGCGTTCAACCAGGCGGGAAAGTTCGGCGTAGCAGGTCATGTCCACCTGTTCACCCTGGCCATGGAAACGCCGCATACCCATGACCACCTCTTCGAGCGGGGCGTTACCAGCGCGCTCCCCCAGTCCGTGTACCGTGGTATTGACATGGGTTGCGCCTCCGCGGATGGCCGCAAGGGTATTGGCGGTTGCCAGCCCCAGATCATCATGGGCATGCATTTCCAGCTCGAGATCGCTGATCCCGCCTAGATCGCGGAATGTTTCAAACACCTGGAAGGGCTCCATAATACCCACCGTATCAGCGAAGCGGAAACGGCTGGCGCCGGCAGCCTGCGCCTGTTCTACAACCCGCCAGAGAAATTCCGCATCTGCCCGTGAGCTATCCTCGCCGCCGACGCAGACCGTCAGCCCCAGATCCAGTGCCTCACCCACCCGGCTCTCGATCTGTGACAATACCCATTCGCGCGTCTTGCCGAGTTTACGCTGGATCTGCTGGTCGGAAACCGGCACCGACAGATCCACCCGTTGCACGTGGAGATCACGACACAAGGCAATATCATGGCTGTGCATGCGGCACCAGACCATGAGTTGGGATTTCTGCACGGCGCCGACAACAGCCCGGATAGCGTCCCGTTCTTCCTCGCCCATCGCAGGTATCCCCACCTCTATTTCGGGTATCCCCAGCACATCGAGCTGGCGGGCAATTTCACATTTTTCATCCACTGAAAAAGCGACCCCGGCCGACTGCTCACCATCGCGCAGCGTGGTGTCGTTAATGGTTATCTTGTGCAGCTGAACAGGCATGGTCGACGTCTCAGGCATAAGTGGGAGCAAAGGCCTTTTCCGGTTCCTCCACCGGCCCGCCATTGGCCCAGTAGGGCGAAAGCTTGCGCAATTGCTCGACGATCGGCGGGACTGCCTCGATCACCCGATCCACTTCCTCCATGCTGTTGTAACGCGAAAAGGAAAACCGCACCGAACCGTGCGCCGCGGTAAAGGGTATATCCATGGCACGCATTACATGCGAGGGTTCCAGCGAACCTGAAGTACAGGCAGAACCACTCGATGCCGCAATACTCATCTTGTTAAGCAGCAACAAAATAGCCTCGCCCTCGATATATTCAAAGGCAATGTTACAGGTATTGGGCAGGCGATTGCCGGGATCCCCGGTGACGAAGCAATGCGAGACCTGTTCCAGAAGTCCCTGCTCCAGCCGATCGCGCATAGCGCGGACGACAGTTTTTTCGAGCTCCAGGGCCTCTTCGGCCATCTCACAGGCCTTGCCCAGGCCAATAATGGAAGCCGCGTTCTCGGTGCCGGCGCGACGCCCTCTTTCCTGGTGCCCGCCGCGCAGCAGCGGCCGGAAGCGCACCCCACGCCGCAGGTAGAGCACACCGACTCCTTTGGGCGCATGCAGCTTGTGACCGGACAGCGAGAGCATATCAATGTTGGTTTCTTTAAGATTAATCGGCACCTTACCCACCGCCTGTACCGCGTCGGTATGAAACATCACACCGGCGGAGCGCGCCAGTTCGGCCATTTCTTCTACCGGAAACAGGGTGCCGGTTTCGTTGTTGGCCCACATCACCGAGACGATGGCGACATTGTCCGAGAGCAGACGCTGGTATGCCTGCATATCCAGGCGCCCCTTCTTGTCCACTTTCAGGTAATGAACGCTGTAACCTTCTTTCTCGAGGTACTCGCACAGACTCAGCACCGCGGGATGCTCGACCACCGTGGTGATGATTTCCCTGCGCTCCGGCTGTGCCTTGAGTGCGGAGAGTATGGCGGTGGAGTCGGATTCCGTACCACAGGAAGTAAAGATGATTTCCGAATCGTGCTCTGCACCGAGCAACGACTGCACCTGTTTACGCGCCTTCTTCAGCGCCCGGCCAACCTTGTCCCCAAACTGGTGCATGGAGGACGGATTGCCAAACTGCTCGCTAAAAAACGGCAGCATTTCCTCCACCACCTCGGGCGCGACCATGGTGGTGGCATTGTTGTCCAGATAGATTCCCTCGCTCATGACTTATACTCCTGCAGCGCGGCGCGCCAGCTCTTCATGGGGCAATACCTGGATGAATTCACCCAGGCCCTCGGCCAGGTGCTGCTGAATGCCGCCAAGGGTGGTGGCCGCCATCTGGCAGCCTGCGCAGGCGCCGGTCATATTTACGTAGATATACTTGCCATCGACCTCGACCAGTTCGACGTCGCCGTGATCACGCTGCAGGTTCGGACGAATCTCTTCCAGTAATTCCTCGATCCGCCTGATACGCTGCAGATTGGTCAGGCCGGAGCTCGGCTTTTTGAGCTCCGCCGCCACCGCATTGGGATCGAAGCTCTCACCCTTCTCCGCCAGCACCCGGGCCAGAATTTCTTCGATCCCCTCATGACAGGCGGAGCAACCACCGCCGGCCTTGGTGTAATTGGTAACCTCTTCTACCGTATGCAGGCTGTTGGCGCGGACAGTCTCCTCGATCAACACCTCGTCGATCGCAAAACACTTGCATACCAGCGCGCCTTCCTCGTGATCATCACTCCACTCCTCGCCGCGGTAGTTGGCCACGGCAGCCTGCAGCGCCTCGCGCCCCATCACCGAACAGTGCATTTTCTCCGGCGGCAGGCCATCGAGATAGTCGGCAATATCCTGGTTGCTAACATTCAATGCCTTATCGATGTGCATGCCCTTGATGATCTCGGTCAGTGCAGAACTTGATGCAATGGCCGAACCACAACCGAAGGTCTGGAAACCGGCATCGATAATCGTATCGTTCTCCGGATCCACTTTCAGGGTCAGGCGCAAGGCATCGCCACAGGAAAGCGAACCTACATCGCCGACCGCATTCGCATTCTCTACAGCGCCAGCGTTGCGCGGTTCAAAAAAATGTTCTTTAACTTTTTCGGAATAATCCCACATGATTCTGATCTCCGGCTTAGCAGCTAAATGAATTGCCACAGCCACAACTGGCGGTGGCATTGGGGTTGTCGAATTTGAAGCCACTGCCTTCCATGCTGTCCACGAAGTCGATGGTGATATCTTTCAGCAGGGGCGCACTGGCCGGATCGACAAAAACCTTCAGACTGCCGAATTCCAGCACCACATCATCCCCTTTCGCCGACTCCTCGAGGGCCATCGCATACTGCATGCCGGAACAACCACCGCCGCTAACGGCAACTCGCAGCCCCTCGGCAGGCTCTTCTGCTCCTTCTATGAATCGTGTGACGGCTTTTTGCGCGCTATCGGTGAGTATCAGCATGCTCGTATTCTCCATGGCAAGTGAATTGCAATAAGTTTTACAAGGTGAATTGCAAGCCATGTGCCAGCTACAAATTCGATTCAATTTATTTTTTTATTCAATAGCTTACATAAACACCGACAGAAAAGAATGTTATATGTACGACAAAACTGTGGATCATCTCTGGTTACAAACACGACAAAGGAGCTTCTATGAAACTCGAACAACTCGAGCCCGGTGACGCCGTCTACGCCACGGCGCATATCTACAACGATGGCAGCATCCCGCAACTTCCGGAAGGAACTCTGCTGGCCGAACCCGGTACACGGGGTTTGCTGGTCCAGGTCGGCCATCTTGAAGAGGCCCCGCAACGCAGCGTCTTTCTGATACGCTTCGAAGACAGGAATCTGGAACTGGGCCCACCGACCGGTTGCTGGGCTGAAGAACTGAGCACCTGCGCACCCATCTAGCCCGACTGCTGGCTGGCCTCCGGATGCATCGCAGGCGCCTGCAAAGCCTGTATCACTTCACGGTCGGCTATCCGCGTGACGACCCCCGCCTGCGGACACTGCCAGCCTGTTCACGCCTTGAGGGAAGGAGCGAATCACCATGATGCATGAACAGGAAATGAATCGCCTGCGCACCACGATCGCTGAAACCGTCAGTGAACGCGAGGCACTGAAACAGGCCCTGGAACAAGGCGCTGTCTCAACAGCAGGAAGGTTGCGCCAACTGGAAACCATCGATACAAAGCTGTCGGAACTGGATAGTCGTTTCAAACAGTTATGGGATCAGTCCAACCCACGCAATCATGGCTGATGTTCAGAATTGACCGGCCTGCTATTGCTCCCAGGCCTGTCAGCCACCGAGCACCACTTCGTAGGCCCCACGCAGCAATTCAAGCTCTGGCGGCGTCAGGTCGCGTGCCTGGGTGAGGTCAATAAATTCCGCGCCCATCCGCTGCGCCGCCTCGAAGGGTGGATCAATGGTATCGATGCCCACCAGTACTACCGGAAAACGCTCACCGGGCTGGACTCAAGCAGGGGATCAGTCATCCGGGTTCTCCAGCCCGGCCAGCAGATCCCGGATCACGCTGGCGCCGACCTGATCCTCGGGATCGATTCGCGCCATGGCATCAAGAATTTCACGGGCCTGTTTAGGCATATTCTGGCGCAAGCGGATAAAAGCTAATGCCTTCAAGGCATACAGAAAAAAGCGCGCCGGCCCGTGTGCTTGCCGCCAATCGGCGCTGCCAGCATTCAGCGTTGACCAGTCATGGTTGAAACCACCCTGGATGGCGGCCTTGATCAAGGTCTGAAATACAAAGTCCTCCGCCTTGTGCAGGTCGCCCCGGTAAAAGTGAAACTTGTACTGGGCCTGCAGCACCTCGAGTCGGTTGGGCGCCAGTTGCCAGGCTTCGTCCAGCGCCAGCAAAGACTGTTTAGTCTTATTCACCTGCGCCGCTGCCCTTTGCAATTGATCATCCACAGCCGGATCCAGACCGAAGCCGAAATGGACTTCTCCAATATTCAGGCGTTGTATATTGCCGCGATGCATACCCTGCCCCTATCCTTCAGTCCCAGAATTCCGCCGACATGCGCAAACGCTCCACCGGCTCGTCTTTTTCCAGGTGCTGGTCGAAAATCTCGGCCACATTTTCCTTGCTCACCCGGCCATACATCACCCCCTCGGGATACACCAGCACCGAGGGCCCCTCGCTACAGGGACCGAAACAACTGGAGGTGGAAACCGCCACCTTGTCGAAGAGCTGGCGCTGCTGCAACTGCCAGTAAAACTCCTCAGCGACCTCACTGGCATTTTTCTGACCGCAGGAAGGCCGCGGGTGACCCGGCGGGCGATTCTGCGCACAAACAAAAACATGTTTTTCCGGTTTGGGCATAACAAACTCCTCAGGCTGCCGCCGACTGCGGTTCGTGGCAGAAACATTTCTTTGGACAGATACGCGCACAGGCTCCGCAACCAATACAGTCCAGCGCGTTTTTCAGGCTCATCACCATGGCGGTGTCATCGGAGAAACCATCGTCATCATCGCCATAATCATCGTCATCGTAGTCGTCATCCGCATCCAGACCTTCCACATCCTCCCGATCGACCAGATCGAAAACATCACGCGGACACACCTTGAAACAACGGCCACAGCCGATGCAGTTACTCTGCTCAATCTCCATAACAAAGGCGGGAATGTATTCCTCACCACCACGGGTGACACCGGTAATCATACTCATACCATTCTCCTCAGTTTGCAGCCGCTTCAGCTGCCTTGAAGGCTGCCTCGGCCTGTTCCCAGGCCTTGCAGGCGTCGTAGGTCGCCTGCGCTATTTCTGGAATCTCTTCATAGGCGGCTGGCAGACGGTCCTCGACCAGGTCGTGTAATTCACCGGCTTTCTCGGTAGCGATCCGCCTGGCCCTGCGGGCGGCCTTCTGCATGGCTTTTAGTTCTTCAGGACTCATCAGTTCACTCCCAAGCTATGTTACATACCCGCCACTTCGGGGTATTTGCCAATAATCTCCAGCGCAACGGACAGCAGCTTGTCTGCCTCGTCTTTCATTTTCGACAGGCTGGGAAATCCAAACCGGTGTACATCGCGTAGCGTCCTGTCCATCACCACCAGCTTGCCGACAGTGATAATTGCGCGGCCAAAACCTTCATGACTCAGATTCATCATTGGTACCGCCATCAGGCCACATTCCTTTTCAATCATTGCGGATATGGCGTTGTAGAAGGCCTTGACCCGGGACATGGTGATCTCATCGGGATCGCCCACCACCGGGATCTCGCGCTTCTTTTCTTTGGTCAGAACGAAGGGCTCGAGGATTTTCTCCAGCGGCCAGTCGTCATAGGTGCCATAGGTGTCGATGGCGCGCATCTGGCGCACCATTTCGTTGGCAAAATCGGTCTCGAGAACCGGGTCGTCCTGGTTGATTGCCAGTGCTGCTTCAGTCATGATCAATTCCTCTTTATCTTTTATCGGGTAAACTCAATGGGCGTACCGGAACCCGGCACCACCCGTAATAATTGTGGGCTGTAATCTCTCCCGGTTTGCGGGTTCATACCCGGTCTTCCCGCCAGTGAAAGCCCTGCGAATAATCCGGCCAGGGCAAACAGGGCCTGCAGAACTTCGTTCATTTCGCTGAACGCCGCCAGAATGCCAAACAGCAACATTCCCATCAGGGGCATCAGGTAGGCGCGCAATGAGGCGCCGACCAGCACCTGCTCCGGTATACCGACGACCACCTGCTGACCGCGCTCGGCGTTCAAGGTGTTGGGCAAACGCATGCGGTTACGACGATTGCCGAACGCCTTGCCTATCACCAAGGTGCTGCAACCCGCAGCGCTGCAGTGCGAACAGGCGCTTTTCGGGGTTGTCTCTACCCACAGCCAGTCGCTCTCGGCGTGGGTCACGGTGGCGGTCTCCTCCAACATGGCGCTCATGCCGCTATTCATCCCAGCCCTCGGCTTCCATGTCATCGAAGCGTGAAGGATCCGCCGGCAGCTGCTCGGCGATCGCCCTGGCCAACCAGCGGCTGGGGCCCTCGCGCAACTCCTGCTGCAAGGATTCAAGCAGATCGTTGATCTCCGCGCCCGGAGACACCTTCACCGGTTGAATACCGCAGTTCTTCAATTGATTGATGGCCGAAGCGCCGACCGCCTGACTGTAGACTGCAACACAGCCATCGAGCGCCGCGATCCTGGCTGCGAGTTTGTCCTCGTTGCCATCCATTTCCAGTTTTCCAAACTCGACCGCTTCGGCAAAACACAGCTGTTCGGGATTTACGGCATAGATGGCAAAGGATTTGGCCGCACCAAAATGCTGGTCCACCTGTTTCATGTCGCTGCTGGCGAAAGCCACCTTGATCGCGCTGGCCATCCACGCGTCCTCAGTGTTGCACTGCACCAGCTGCAGGCGTCGTTGAAGCGCCATGCCGATTCACCTCGCTGTATTCAGTTTTTTGCGCATACCGGGAGCGATAGGGATGGATCTCCCCTTTCTCCAGGGTGAGCATGATGTTGGCCAGATCAAACAGGGTCTGGCGAGAACCACGATAACCCACCCAGGTTTTCTGGTAGCCACCCAGGGTGTCGTACTGGGGGAAGCCGGCCCGCAGCAGGGGAATGCCCAGACGCTCCGCGCTTTCCACGCCATGGGAATTGCAGATCAGCACCTCGGCCTGATTTTCCCGCGCCAGTTTTTCCAGATCTTCCAGGTCGCCAATTTTCGCCGCCTCCGCCTTCACATCCCGAAGGACAGGCGCATTAACCGGGGCAACCACAGCGGCCGATTCGGCGCCCATGCCGTCCAGCAATTCACTGAAGGCGTGCACCAGGTCCGGGTCGCCCGCCAGCGCAAAACGTCCCATGCCCAGCATGAAATGACAGTCCAGCATCGCGTCCTGCAGCTGGGCGCGCTGACGTTGCAGACGTTCCGGCACTGGCTCCCCTGAAATTTCGTGCAAAGCCGCAATCAGCTCATCGACCGCATCAAGCCCCATTAAATGATCGAAACGGTAATCAGGCACATGGGTGCGTGCAGCGAGCCGCTCAGCGGCGCGTTGCAGGGAACGACCGACAACCAGGGTGGCCAGCGCATCGCCCAGAGTGGCCAGTTCCGAAACCTCGGCGCCGCCGGTGGTCAGGGGCGAGAATTCATCCTCACCAAGATGGCCATCCAGCGAGTCGGACAGATCCGGGATCAACACCGGGCGCAGACCGAAGGACTCAATGATCTCCTTGAGTTCTTCCAGATCACCGGGCGTGAGCGAGGCGTTGACCAGCACGTTCACCTGACGTCTGCGCCGCCCGGGAAGCGTTCCGGCCTGTTCGGCTGAGGGCACAAGCGTTTCAATAATCGCTTCCACTGCCCGGGCAAAGCCGGTCTCCAGACAGCCCGTAAAGTCAGGCGCGGACACCCCGACCACGGGGATCTTGTCAAACTGTGGGTATTGCCTGCGAAAATCACCAATCGCCATGGCCACATCACTGCCCTGGGTTTCCGCCAGGCCGGTGGTGGGTACGCCCAGTAATGATGGCGCATTCTTTTCACAGATTGTTTTTAAACCTTCGACCACGCTTTGCTCGGAACCCATGACCGTAGACACCTGGTCCATGGCCGTGGTCTGCAATGGAATGGGTTCACGAAAATGGCGCACGAAAAACACCTTGCCAAAAGCAGTACAACCCTGTGATCCGTGCAACATGGGAATAGCGCGGCAGAAACCCAGAAAGGCCAGGGCCGCGCCGATAGTCTGACTGGCCTTGAGTGGGCTGACTGAAAGCGCCTTTTTGCGTTTGATAATCTCTGCCATGATCAGGCCTCCTGAATCGCAGGAACCGGGCTGCAGGATTCTTGCGGCGTAGTTACGGCGTCGGATGCTTGTGCAAGTTCCTGCGCCTGCGTTTGCCTGGCCCAGGGTGCAGGCCGGCGCACGGCTGACCAGACGGGACTGTCGATGGTTAATACCAGCTGTCGTGCCAGTTCCAGCATGCCGGTATAACCCGCATAGCCGAATTCGCGTTCCTGGTTAATGTCGAGAAAGGGAACCCGGGCCTTGAGCGCGGTATACATATTGCGCCCCCCGGCGATGAGCACGTCGACCCTGTTGTCGCGCACAATCTTGATCAGGGCCCTGGGATTGCCGTCCTCGAGCATGACGGCATCTTCGCCCATCAGCTCACGAATTCGCGCCTTGTCTTCCTCGGTGGATTTTTTAGTGCCCGTAGCCACCACTTCCATGCCCAGATCCTGCAAGGCGGCGATCACCGACCAGGATTTGACCCCGCCGGTATACAGCAGCACTTTCCTGCCGCGCAGCTTCTCGCGCCAGGGGGCGAGCGCAGCATCGATTTTTGCCTCCTCGCGGGCAATGAGTTTTTCGGTGCGATCGGTAAGATCAGCATCGCCGATCAGGCGGGCAAAGTCGCGCAGCGCCTGGGACACGTCACGTACCCCGTAGAAGCTGCCCTCGAACCAGGGTGTGCCGAAAGCCTCCTGCAACTTGCGCGCGACATTGATCATAGCCTTGGAGCAGACCATCATATTCGCTTCAGATCGATGCATGGTCTGCACCTCACGGTAACGTGCATCACCCGACAGTGTGCACAACACGCGCAGACTCAGCTCATCAAGCAGCGGTAATACATGCCAGAGTTCGCCGGCGATGTTGTATTCACCCACCAGGGTGATGTCATGAATCTTTTTAGCGTCAGCGCCGGCAGGCTTCGGATCCGGTTCCCGCGTGCCACAGACGTACTTCACCATCGCCTCGCCGGCAATGCGGTTACCCAGGTTCTTGGTGCCGTAAAATCCGGCGGCGTCCACCGGTACTACCGGCGTGTTCCAGCGCTTTTCGGCTTCCTTGCACACTGCCTCAATATCGTCGCCGATCAATGCGGGTACACAGGTGTTATAGACAAATACGGCGGCCGGCTGATAATCCTCAACCGCCTGCTTGATGGAATAGAACAGACGCTTTTCCCCCCGCCCCATGATCACATCCTGTTCGGTCAGGTCGGTGGTCATACCGATACGGTAAAGCCGCGGCCCGGAGGAACGGGTGCCACGGTTGTCCCAGGAACTGCCGGCACAGGCGATGGGGCCATGCACAATGTGTGCAACATCGGCGATGGGCAATAAGGCGATCTGGGCGCCATCGAAGGCGCAGCCACCGGCGGTAGCGCCCGGTTTGGGTTTGGCGCAGCCGGATTTGGACTTTTTGTTGTGCGCGCAGGCAGGTTCGTCGAGTAATTCAGCGATGTCTTTTTGTTTCATCCGGGCTGCTCCTTGTAAGCTCCAACTTACATCTGCAAGCACCGTGCCACACATTAACTTATTGAGTTTATTGCATTTTTATGCTTATTTCGTTTGTCGCAAAACCTACAAATGTAAGTTCTGGCTGAAACAAAACGCCGAAAAGCGGGGGCAGCATAAGGAACCCCGGATGCTTGCTGAACTGAAGAAACCGCCTGCCTCAGAGAAGCTTCAAGATTTGGCGCCGTTGGTGAGATTACTGATCCAGACGACCTGACAGGGTAAAAGTATCATACAGCCGTCGAGTGACTCGATTGCCTGTCCACTGACAAGATCGACCCAGCTATCAGTCACGATCAGGTTGATATCGCGCAGGTTGAGGGTCTGTTGTTCCGTACTGACGTTGTAGATACAGAAGATACTCTGACGCCGGTCCTGACTCTGGCGCCAGAAGCCAAACAGGGCATCACCCAGTTGCAGGGTGAACTGTACGGCATTGGGATGAAACGCCGGCTGTTGACTGCGAATGGTGATCAGTTGTTTCAGCCGCTGAAGCACCTGGGCATGGCTTGACTGTGGGTTGTCCAGTTCAGCCTTCAGCTCCGGATAAGCCCACTGATGCCGGTTAATGCCACGGTTATTAGCGGTATTCTCCATACGCTCATAGTCGTTGCGTGTACCGATCAGGCTGTGCACATAAAAAGCCGGTATGCCCTCCAGCCCGAGCATGATGCCGTGGGCGCAGACGAAGCGCTCCAGGTTCCAGCGGTCGGGTCCACGGGTGGTTCCCTGTAGCGCATCAAACAGGCTGATATTCACTTCATAGGCCTTGCGTGTTCCACCACTCCCGGCTCGCCAGGAAATACGGCCGCCGAACTGCTGCATGGTGTTGATAAAGATATCAATCTCGTCGTCACTCAGCAGCCCTTCGGCCGGGCGCAGGCCGATACCATCGTGGGACGCGATAAAATTAAAGTAGGCGGTACCGTTCTGCGCCGGGGGCATGCTCATCATCCACTGGACAAGATGGCGGCAGTTGCCGGTCAGCAGCGTATTGACCAGCAGTGGAGGCAGCGAGAAGTTGTAGATGGCATGGGCCTCGTTGGCGTTGCCAAAATAGGCCAGGTTTTCCCGGTTGGGAATATTCGTCTCGGTGATGATCATCGCATCCGATTCAGCATGTTCAATCAGAGTGCGCAACAGCCGGACTACCTCGTGCGTCTGCTCCAGGTTGATACAGGGTGTGCCGATCTGCTTCCACAGGAAAGCAATGGCATCCAGGCGGAATACACGCACGCCCATGTCCAGGTAGAGGCGGATAATGCGAATGAATTCTTCCAGCACCTTCGGGTTGCGGAAATCGAAATCCACCTGGTCGTGACTGAATGTGCTCCAGACATAACGCAGCCCTTCCCGGGTTTGTGTTTCGCGCAACAGGGGGCTGGTGCGGGGACGCACCACCTGGCTCAGATCGTCATCGGGTTCGGCCGTTATAAAATAGTCGCGTCCCGGGTCAATTCCCTGCTTGAAATTCTCGAACCACTGGCTGCGGCTGGAACAATGATTGATCACCAGATCGGCCATCAGCCTGTAGCGGGACGCAATGGCGCGGATATCGTCCCAGTCGCCCAGCGAGTCGTTGACCGCTGCATAATTGATCACCGCAAAGCCATCATCAGAACTCCAGGGGAAAAAAGGCAGGATATGGACAATGCTGATAACCCCGTCCAGTTGCTCGTCGATAAAGCGATGCAGGGTCGCCAGCGGGTGTTCGTTATCATCGCTAATGCTGTCGCCATAGGCGATCATCGCGATGGAAGATTCGTCCCAGAGATTGGTATTGCGCGCTGGCGAGGGGCTGGCTTCGTCAAGCCGCATCAGGCCAAGCAGTTCAGCGGCGATATCCTCCACCGGGCGCGGCAGGACAATACCGGCATAGATCACTTCGAGGTGGTGAATAAGGCCCTGTAACAGAGTGCCGGGTGTTGCGCTCATTTCTTACCCCTGTGTTCTGAATTCACGCTGGTCTGCCTCAACCGCGTCAGCCAGACGTTCAAAGATGTCCGGCACGGCGCTGACCACCCGGTTCCAGCTCGGGATAAAAGGTGTTTCCATCGGGTTTTCCAGAAAGACGTTTCCGGCATCCATAATGTTGCGCGCAAACATCTCGACAGCTTCTTCCTCCTCGTGGATGTCGAAGTTGAGGCCATTCATCAACGCATCGTTGCGATAGGTTTCGATGAAATCGAGCGCAATGCGGAAGTAGGTGGCCTTGAGCGTACGGAAGGTCTCCCGGTTGAACACCTGCCCCTGGGTCGCCAGTTTGCGGAACAGCGCCCTGGCGATATCGACCGACATTTTCGAGAGTCCGGCCTGCTGGTCATCCAGCGAAAGATCCTGGTGTTTGTGATCATAGTTATCGGCGATATCCACCTGGCACAACCGGTTGTTGGCATAGTTGCGATGCATCTCCGAGAGCACGCCGATTTCCAGTCCCCAGTCGCTGGGGATGCGGATGTCATTCAGCACATCGCGCCGGAAAGAGAATTCACCGGCCAGGATATAGCGGTAACTGTCCATGTAGTTGAGATACTGGCTTTCCCCGAAGACCTGTTTGAGGGCGCGTATCAGCGGCGTGACCAGCAGACGGGATACCCTCCCCTTGATACTGCCATTGGCTACCCGCGCGTAATAGCCCTTGCAGAATTCGTAACTAAACAGCGGGTTGGCCACCGGATAGATCAGGCGAGCCAGCATATCCCGCTGGTAGGTTGTAATGTCACAATCGTGCAAGGCCACCGACTCGGCCATGCCCAGCGCCAGGGTGTAACCCATGCAGTACCAGACATTGCGGCCCTTGCCCGGCTCCTGCGGCGCCAGCCCGAGTGACTGCAGTTCCGCATCAATAGCGCGCAGGCGGGGGCCATCGTTCCAGAGGATAAAATGTTCTTGCGGCAGCTCATCGAAAAATTTCAGGGCATGCCGGTATTGGGCTTCCTCCGCACGATCCAGGCCGACAATGATCTGCGACAGGTAAGGGACCTTTTGCAGTTCCTTTACAATATTAGGCAGGGCCGGTGTCTGCAATTCGGAATACAGCGAGGGCAGGATCAGCGCCATCGGCCGTGCTTTGCTGAAACTGACCAGCTCAGCCTCCATTTCATCAAGCGAGCGGTCAGTCAGGTTATGCAGCGTGGTAATGATGCCGTTCTGATGGAAATCTGCCATAGAATAATCTCGGAAAGTTTCGTTTATATTTTCAGGAAATGCAGTATACCTTCGACCCATCCCTGCGGACCGTATGAGGCAGTATAATAAGTGTCCTGGCTTCGCTCGGGAAGAGGCACCGGGTGCGCGGGTGACTGGATGACGACCGCCTGGTCGGCGGCTTCGAGCATGGCCAGGTCGTTCTGGCTGTCGCCGGCGGCGATGCTCAGGATCCGATGGCCGCCGACGGCCATTTCGTAGCGGGAATTGAGCCAGCGCAGCGCCTGTCCTTTGTCGACCCGGCCCGACACGTGCAGGAACCGGCCTCCCCGAAGCACCACAGCGCCGGCCTGTTGCAGTTGATCGATAAAAGATCTGAGTCGATCCGGGCCCCCCATCCAGAGTATCGGTTCACCGTATTCACGTTGCAGAGCCCGGCCGGCCTGCTCATGGGTCAGACCGGTCAGTCGCGCCACTTCCTCCTCGTGCATATCGGAAAAACCCCGGTATTCATTCGTGTACTCAGCGGCCACACGCTGTATCAGGGACAACCAGTGTTCGCGCGGCAGAGTAAAGGAACGAATCCAGAAATCGCCTTTGCTGCAGGTTTTCTCCGGTTGCTCGTCGAAGTAGCCATGCGGTATCGCAACCGCCGCACCGTTTTCGAAGATAAAGGGGTGACGGTTGCCGATTTCCTCGCGCAGCGGCAGCAATTCGGCGCGCGTCTTGCTGGTGCAGGGAACGACCGGTATCCCTTCCTTCTCCAGTTCCGCCAGCAGTCCGTCTACTGGTTCATGCGAGTAGGTGTCGTGATCCAGCAGGGAACCGTCAAGGTCGGTATAAATTACCTTCTCGATCATGGCAGCTCGATCCTGCGGGGCTGGCTGGCCGAGCAGATATTCCGGTTTGAATCCAGTTCGTACAGGTAGTGCACCCTGGCTGGGAGCGATTTGAGCATATGAACAGTGAGACGTTGGTAATGCTCGATGAAACGACCGATCTCGGCTGCTCCCATGATACGGTTTTTGCCTTCGTTGTTGCCCGGCTGCCCGGCCAGTTTCTGTTCCTGTTCCAGACGCCACTGGCAAACACAGTCAAAAGATGGCGCTTTGAGCATGATCCAGATATCGATCTGGTCATACAGGGACTGGTAGCGTTCGATGATTTGACGATTGACGTAGCGACGCCATAGCCCCTCCGCATCCGCCTTCGCTTCGAGCGTATTGATGGGCGCCTGCAGGTCGGCCTCGTTCTGGGGTGGTGCGCCAAGACACCAGCCCTCAATAATAACAATATCCTGTGGAGAATCTGCCATCTGCCATTGCTGTTCTGGCTCGCGATCGTCCGTCGCCTTGTTGAAGCGGGGAACCGGGACAGGCCTGCCGCCCTGAACAAGTTCGCTCAAGGTGCGTTTCATCAGGGCCACGTCATGCGTGCCGGGAACACCGCGTGTAGCAAGCAGAGGATGTATTTCCTGCGCGAGCTGCTGGCGCTGCTCGCGTGGCAGATAAAAATCATCGATCGAAAGATCGATCGCATTCTGTTCATGTCGATACCTGAAAAGTTCCCGCAACAGGGCGGCAAGGGTGCTTTTTCCGGATCCCTGGCTACCGTTGATGCCGATGATCAGCGGACGCTCCGTCCGCTCACGGTACAATGCGAGTTCATCCGCGAGTGGCGCAAACCATTGTTGTGCAAGCTCGGCATAATCAGCAGGAAGGCGGTGTGCGGACAGGAAACTCCGTAGTTCGGGGAGATGAGCATGCATGCTGTTGTTCCGGTGTTGGGCATTGCGAGACACGGCGAATCTTATCAACTGGTAACTACTTTCCCCTCAGATTATAGAACAGTACCTATTCGTCATTCCGGCACGGTTTTAGCCGGAATCCAGCGGCTTTACAGAAATGGATTCCGGCTAACCCCATGCCGGAATGACGGGCATCTGGGGGTGTGAGTAGTTACATCAACTGTACAGTATTCCGCAAAACCGCCTGTTTAGACCTGAAAAAAAAGGTCTGGGAGAATCTTTTTCAACATCCTGCCAGCCGGCCCGCCTCAAACCGAGTAGGGACGTTCCTCCCAGTTTCTCAATACCTTGACATCTCTCGCAGGCAGATAATCGTAGACGCCCATCTGGTCTCTGAGAACCGCCTTGGCCAGTTCGTAATTTTCGCTTTTGCGGCGTAACAGGTTGAAATACCACGCGAAGGGATATCCCAGCTTTCGGTCATAGGCATGAATAGAGTTCGCCAGTTCACTACCCTGGAGTTTCTCGCCCTGGGGGAGATTAGGGGGTTCATCATCGAAGATCGATAGTGGCCTGGCTATTACCCGTGTCTCGTGATCGCTGTCCTGATACTCCCGGATTGCCAGCACCCAATGGCGGCAGAACAGGGCATGTTCACCCGCACTGCTCTTCCTCCAGTCCTCGAAGAAGCGACGGAGGTTCTCGGTTGAGCGGCCCGGATTCATCCGTAGTGGCAATTCTGCAGCTGGCGTGAAGCGCCGGAATTTGTAGCAGGCTGCCCCCACCGGTTGCGGATCCAGCCTGGTATAATCGACAGGGTCGATAAAGTCCTCGAGCGTCTCCGGATACCAATCGCCCATGATCAGTGGGCGCTCGACCACCTCCTGAAGTTCCTCGATTTCGATCTGGATGAAGTCCTCGGGTTTCTCACCAACCGGCAGGGTAAAATAATGCGTCTTGCCGGCAATGTGGGTGACCAGGTAAGCGCTATCCATATAGTTAGCCAACAACGCTTCGGAATCACCGTCACACTGCTTCTCTGCCCACTCGGAAATGTTGCCGCTAATTCTGTTCAAATCGCTGTCCACAACGCCGCCGAGACGATGCCAGCCATCCCGGGTCAATACCCATTTGATACGGGTATCCTGAAACAGTTGTTCCAGCGCCGCCTCCAGACCAGGCATGCCCGACTCCAGCAACGCCTGTTCACAGAGCGCTGTCAATTCTTCCGTCCCGGGCAAGGACTCACTCATCAGACGACCCTCCGGCCAGAGATGTCGTACTGTGTTCAGCCCACCAGTTTTGCGCCAATACATGGGCGGCCTCGTGCTCTTTTTCCAGGCCCAGGGCAAAAATCACCATGGCCAGCGTACCGATCACCGCCCGTTCGCCATAGGAATCGGCTGCCTGCCCTTCCCAGACAGCCCGTAAATGTGACAGATCCAGATGTCCGGGTTTGACTTCCTTTCCTGGCGCCAGGAACGCTGGCCACTGTACCTGTGATTCAATCCCGTCAAAGACCGTAAAAAGTTCCGCATTACGATCGGGAACCCGCTCGAACTCCCCACCTTCGCCTTTCACAACCAGTGCCCGGGGCTGCCCAAGCAGAGCCAGGGCCTTCTGATGAATCCCCGAGAAATTGGGATGAAACACCCCCATCAGCGAGAGTGGCGCCGCAAACGGGTTCAGCATGCGCGCAACGGTATTGAGCGGCGGCCTCAGGCCGAAGATATCACGCATGGCAATCAATTCAGCCGTTTTGGGAGAAAGTTTTTCGATCGGGAGATAGGAAAACCCGATCGCGTTCAGTTGCGATATGGCGTCCTCGACGGAATCGGCGACTGGCAGACCCAGCATTTTGAGCGCTTCCGGTATATACACCCGCTCGTCCTCGCGGCTGAGACCATGCATGAACACGGGACAACCGTTCTGCCCCAACAGCAGCGCGGCCAACAGGAACCAGGGCAGGTGACGTTTTTTTCCCGCATAGGCGGCCCAGTCGATGGCAGGCCGGATGTCAGACTGCGGGATTTCCATCCGTTCCCGCAATGCCTGGGTAAACCCGGCAACCTCTTCCGCCGTCTCTTCCTTGACCCGCATTAACATAAGAAAGGCGCCGAGCTGTTCCGGCATCACTTCACCATCCACTATCATGGACATGGCCTCATAGGCCTGCTGGCGATCCAGGGGTCGCATACCGTTGCGGCCCTTTCCCAATATCTGGATAAATTGTGCAAAAGGATGCATTTGTGACTCCTGAATAAATACCTGTCGAAAAAACGCTTCTGTTAACCCGCCGGCAACCGTTCTCTGGCGAGTGCTCTGACATCCTCGTCCTCATCGTCCAGCAAAGGCGCCAGATCATCAATATTGGCCTGCTCGCAGGCCGCGAAGCGAACTCGCCAGTCGTCATCCTGTAACAGCGGCCTCAGTTCCGAAGGATCGATACGCCGGGCCACCACCAGCCGGACTTCGGGATCGGCATCATAGACCATCAGGCCCAGGCTCTCTGGTGGCAGGCGCTGGGCGACCACTTTACGAACTTCACGCTCGCTGTCAGGAATCATACGAAACAGCCGCCCGGCTGGAAGACGTTTGGCGACATACTGGCGCACCAGGTAGTCTTCGTCGGTCGCCAATACCTCCAGTTTGTTGGCCGGCAGTCTGTCCGCCACCGTGATACGCACTTCCCGATCCGAATCCTTAACCAGTGCATCAAGTTCGCCCTCCGGCAGGCGGTAAGCCAGCACCCGGCGCACCACCTCGTCCGGATCGTCCAGCATCTGCAACAGGCGTTGTTGCGAGAGATAGCGCGCGGCGATGGCGCGCCGTTCCCAGAATTCGTCACCGGCATACTGCTCCGCCAGGTCCGGGTTCTGGTTGAAAAATCGCGCAATCTGCCGACCACTCATGACCTGTACGCAGGTATCTCCCGGACGACACCGCCCCTGGGTCAGGCGATCAACCCGATGGGGACAACTACCACAGTCGCCCCTGGGTGTCGTGACCGAATCCACTTTCATCCTCGCCAGGTTACCACTGCCGCCAGTCACGCCGGGCATCTCCCGTTCATTCGTCTTCGACCTCCGCAACCACCAGGCCGGTGGCCGCATTGCTGTCACTGGTCAGGCACAGGCAATGATTGCTGCTGTCAACCAGATACAGATTAAACCCGGGCAACTTGCTGGCCGGTTGCTCGGACATCACATCGTCGTCAGAGCAGAACGTGAAATGCAGATCAGGGAAAGCGGAACGCATTTCCTGTTCCCTGTCCGGGCTGTCTGCGTTGCCTGACAGCCAGCCACTGAGCTGTTCGAGTTGCGCCTCACTGATCACGCACTTGCCTCCTGTTCAAAGCGAATGCGCTCTTCAGGTGATTGTCCCAATACCTTGGCCAGCCAGGGTGGCGCATCGGGTCCGATGCGTGACTGCAGTGCAGCCAGCTCTGCTCTGGCTTCACCCGCCTCAGGTTTCTTGATGGGGTGCACCCCGGCGCGCACTACCTTGGCAGCCGCAGGACCGCCGATTGACGCGATAAACAACAACTGGCAATCACCCACCAGTGAAGCACGGTAAGTATTTTTATCGCCTTCAGCCTTTGTATCATCAACGGAACGAATGTCCACCAGTCGCGTTTCTTGCTGCGAAACCTGATAGATCAAAAAACGCTGGCATGAGCCAAAATGGCCATCGAGATTTTCACCTTTATTTGAGGCGCAGGCGACACGGATAGCCCCGGGCATATCGCCTTCTGCATAAGACTCTATCTCCGGAAGCGGATCGGCACTGATGCCGGTTTCACCTTTCAGACAGGCCAGGGCAGACTTGATCGCGACGTTATCGATGTCTGCGAGCTCACCATCGGCCGCCGCCTTCAAGGTCTTTACCGTTAACGTGGATAACGAACGGGTCGTTGGTGGTAGTCCAACCGCGTCGGCCAGAACGGCAAGCAGGCGAGCCGCGTCAGTATCCGGCAGCTCACGCACAGCCATGCCGATGCGTAGCGCTATTTCATTGTTCAGTTGGGCATTGCTCATGCTGGTCTCCAGTTTCAACAATCCAATTGGCGCAGGGCGATATGTTGTCGCCCTGCGCGGTTATAGCAGGTGCTTGTCAGGCAGGGATGATGCAATCGTCTTCCATGCACACATCGAGGCATTGTGGGTCGTCGAAATCACCCTCACACTCGGTGCATGTCTCGGCATCGATGGCGTAAACGCCCTTGAACGGCTTGATGGATTCTGTCGGGCAGATCGGTTCACAGTCGCCACAGGCAGTGCAAATATCACGAACGATTTGTAGAGCCATAATTTTTCTCCTGAATAGTTCTAGTCGGCGCGTTTGAAACGCAAGGTGGTGGGGAAGTTTGGAGGGGGGCTGATCGGGTCGATGTAATACCTTGAACCGTCAGTTAGTTCAACCTCTCCACCCCACTCTGTCTCGGTATCTTTTTCCACCGAGGCAATCTCGTCCTCCTGGTCTTTCTTGGCGATGTAGAACAGGAGGCCACCATTATCTTTCACGCGGATCATTACATTGGGCATAAATTTTCCTCCGAATGGGTTGGCGCCATTTCTGGCGCCGCCCCTGACCCGTGTCTTAGCGAATCAGGTCGTAGTTGTAGTCAGTGGTGCCCATACCGCGCGTTTCCTCGTCAAGGCGTTCCAGCACAGCATTGACCAGGGTCTTGAGCATGGTCATGGCGCCCTCGTAACCCAGGGTGGTGTCACGGTGCATGTGATGCCGATCGAAGATCGGGAAACCGATTCTGATCAGTGGTACCTCGTGCTCCTTGCCCTTGTGCAGCGTATCGCGCTGAATGAACTTGCCGTAGCTGTTGCCGATCATGAAGTCCGGCTTGTTGGTGAACATCAGTGAGCGGAAATGCCACAGGTCTTTACCAATATGAACCTCGCTGTTCTGACCGTAAGGCGACTCGGCAAGTATCGCCTGCATCGCCTTCCTCCAGCGCTTGTTGGCATGGTTACACAGCACATGAATGGGCTCGGCGCCCAGTTCCAGCAGAAATTTTGTCATACCCATGACAAAATCCGCATCGCCATACAGGCCGAATTTCTTACCATGCAGCCAGGCATGACTATCGGTCATCATATCCACCAGAATGCCGCGTTCGCGAGTCAGTGACTCGGAGATTGGCTTGCCGGTCAGTTCTGAAACCTTCATCAGGAACTCATCGGTGGCTTCCAGCCCCATGGGGATGGCAATGTCACTGGCCGCGTGCTTCCAGGTATTTTTGGTGAACTTGCGGCTCTTGACTGACTGCCAGGGCTGCAGGTACAGGGTATCGATAGCATTCGGCGCATCCTTGACTTCATCAATCGAGGTGCCGCCATCGTACATACGATATTCTCCATCTGCAGGTGTATCCAGTACATCAGTCGGATCACTGAGCAGACTATAATCAACATCCATTTCTTCCATCATGCGTTTCATCACACGATAGTTGCCGAGATAGGTTTCAAAGCCCGGCACGATATTGATCTTGCCGTTGCTGCCGACCTCCTTGCCTTCCATCTCGTTCAACGTGAAATAACGCTGAATGCCCTCGAACATATTGTCCCAACCTGTGGTATGTGAACCGACGAAGCTTGGCGTATGCGCGAATGGTGTTGGAAAATCCTCTTCGATATGACCTTCTTTCTTGGCGTTGCCGATAAAGGCGTTCAGGTCATCACCAATAACTTCGGCCATGCAGGTGGTGGAAACCGCGATCATCTCCGGCTTGTACAATGCTTTGGCGTTTTCCAGACCGGCGAACATGTTTTTCTGGCCACCGAACACCGCCGCGTCTTCAGTCATGGAATCGGATACGCAGGCAACCGGCTCCTTGAAGTGACGGTTAAAGTAGGTACGGAAGTAGGCCACGCATCCTTGTGAGCCATGCACATAAGGCAGGGTCTTCTCAAAACCCAGCGCGCAAAGCACGGCGCCCAGCGGCTGACAGGCTTTGGCGGGGTTGACCGTCAATGCCTCACGTGCAAAGTTTACTTCCTGATATTCCTCGGTTGTGGTCCACTGGAAGACCTCCTCGATCTTCTCCTGTGGCACCTTTTCCTCGAACAAGTCCTGTTTGTTTTTCAGGGTTTCCTTGTATTCGTCTTCGCGAAACAAGGGATAACTCGGCATAATATTTTCGACTTCTTGACTCATTGTCTTTTCTCCTGCCGCGCCACCAATCTGTGGACAGACGGCTAGTTGAAATTAAAATTAAAACCTCGATTGCACCCGCCCGAGGGCAGGTGCATATGCGCGTTTCCGTCAGGCGCCTGCGGCAACGGCTTCCGGCGTTTCCTCACTCTTCAGCCAGGGCGCCTCAATCTTGCTCCAGCAGGGATTGTTCAGGGTCATATCCATGTCACGGGCGAAGATGGCGAAGCCGTCATAGCCGTGGTAGGGACCGGAATAATCCCAGGAGTGCATCTGGCGGAAAGGAATGCCCATCTTCTGGAAGATGTATTTTTCCTTGATACCGGAACCGATCAGATCAGGCTTGAGCTTCTTGACGAATTCCTCGAACTCGTAGCCGGTCACGTCGTCGTAGATCAGGGTGGCGTTACCCATCTCCTTGATGGTGCGATCATAGTCGTCGTTGTGGGCGAACTCATAACCTGTGCCGACCACTTCCATACCCAGGTCCTCATAGGCGCCGATCACGTGACGCGGGCGCAGGCCGCCGACGTAGAGCATGACCCGCTTGCCTTCCAGGCGCGGCCTGTACTTTTCGATCACAGCCTCGTACTCTGCCTTGTACTTCTCGATCACCTTCTCGGCATTTTCCTTGATGGTGTCATCGAAGAAAGCGGCAATCTTGCGCAGGGACTCGGCGATCTTGGTGGGACCAAAGAAGTTGTATTCCATCCACGGAATGCCGTACTTCTCTTCCATGTGACGCGAGATATAGTTCATGGAACGATAACAATGCAGCAGGTTCAGTTTGGCCCTTGGCGTGTTCTCCATTTCCGCAAGCGTACCGTCACCGGACCACTGGGCGATCACGCGCAGCCCCATCTCTTCGAGCAAAGTACGGGAAGCCCAGGCGTCACCGCCAATATTGTAATCACCGATAATAGTGACATCGTAAGGTGTGGACTCAAAGCTTTTATCGCCATCGCGATTACCCAGCACCCAGTCACGCACAGCGTCATTGGCAATATGGTGACCCAGTGACTGGGAGAC
>Ga0316207_10000629_pt1 | contig 53170 bp, 49 predicted proteins | sample 6weekpyrite_MG_FD_204943 | JGI IMG/M metagenome (GOLD analysis project Ga0316207, IMG submission 204943) | Microbial mat bacterial communities from mineral coupon in-situ incubated in ocean water Damariscotta River, Maine, United States -... | ecosystem: Environmental > Aquatic > Marine >...
TTGGCGCGGTCGAGGCGGCGGTCGAGGCGTTTGGCGACGCCACCCATTTCTACATGCTGTCAGGCGACTGCAATTCGGTAAAATCAGCGGCCTACGCGCATGATTTTCTGGATGCCAATGACAAAGATTACATTGAGTGCTTCGATTTCTTCGCCTCGGACTGGATCAAGACGGGCATGCGCGGCGAACGGCTGGTCTATCGCCACCTCGTCAATGAACGCAAACATAAGCGGCTTTTCTACACGCTGATGAACCTGCAGAAAAAGCTTGGCCTGGAGCGCGCCATCCCCGAGGATGTCCAGATCATGATCGGCAGCCAGTGGTGGTGCCTGCGCCGAAGCACGATCCAGGCGATCCTGGAGTTCTGCCGCGCCCGGCCTGACGTGCTGCGCTTTTTTCGCACCACCTGGATCCCCGATGAGACGTTTTTCCAGACGCTCGTGAACCACCTTGTCGCCCTGCGTGAGATCGAAAGCCGCACCCTGACCTTTCTGATGTTCACCGATTACGGCATGCCGGTGACGCTCTATAACGATCACTACGATATGCTGCTGAGCCAGGATTTTCTCTTTGCGCGCAAGATCTCAGCGGAATCGGCCGAGCTGAAGGAACGGCTGGGGCAGCTCTGGGCCTCGGACCGGACGGATTTCGCGATCTCGGGTGAAGGCAAGACCTTGTTCAAATTCCTGGCTGGTCGAGGCCGGATCGGTCGGCGTTTCGCGCCCCGGTTCTGGGAAAGCGAAAGCACATTGGGCCAGGAGCGCGAGCTTTTGATGATCGTGTGCAAGAAATGGCATGTCGCCAAGCGCCTGCTGGAGACCGCCAAACGCGTGACCCATACGCGCGGGCTGGAATACATGTTCGATGAAGCGTCCTGCGAGATCCCGCATCTGGGCGGGTTGGAGCGCACGCTGGACAAACGCAACCGACACCGGCGCGCAGTAATGCGGCTTTTGTTTGATTTCTACGAGGTGGATCGGCTGATCATCTGTCTCGATCCCAACAATGTCGATCTGATGCGCGATTTCATGTCCGACCAGTCCACCGCGCGGATACTGGAGGTGCAATGCACGTTCACCGATGCGTATCTGATCGGCCATGCGCAACGTGTCGGGCTGGCGCATGAGGGCACGCCCGATGGCGTGGTCGAGCATCTGCTGCCGACGCTGCGTCATGAGTTTGACTATGAGGCGACCCGCATCCGCGAGGCCGGGTTCAGCAGCCACTGGCGCGTGCGCCAGGACCGCAGCGTCGAGGAAAACGCGGCCGCAATCGCGGAGTTTTTCGGCTGCGACATGGATGGGGCCCGCGAGATTGCCGAAACCCCACATCTCTTTGCCGATTGAGGAGCGCCCGATATGGCCTACACCTATGACGACCAGAATATCTTTGCCAAAATCCTGCGCGGCGAGATCCCGAACAATACCGTGTTGGAGACAGACCATGCGCTGGCCTTCAACGACATCGCGCCGAAGGCCCCGGTTCATGTGCTGGTGATCCCCAAGGGGCCATATGTGAATTTCGATCATTTCGCAGAGGCCGCCAGCGATGCCGAAATGGCCGGGTTCACCCGCGCGGTAGGCCAAGTTTGCGACATGATGGGTGTGCGCCCCGGGGCTGGTGGGGCGGGGTATCGGATGTTGTCGAATGCGGGCGATGATGGCGTGCAGGAGGTGCCGCATATGCATGTGCATATCCTGGCGGGCCGTTCGCTGGGCCGGATGGTCGCCAAAGCGAAATGATGCGCAGGGCCGCTCCTCGGCTCTGCCGCGCGGATGCGCGGTAGAGCTTCCTCGCTTGGGCAAGGCCGGGCCCCTTGCCGGGGGGCGGTGAATTTGTAATATCAGCGTCAGTTCCTGTGCTCAGGCCATGCGAAAGGGTGCCCCCTATGACGATCGAAGCCCCGGAAACGGAAATTGTGGATGCCTGGCGGGTGTCCTGCGATGGCGGCGAGGGTGCCTTGGGCCATCCGCGCGTCTGGCTGTCGATCGACCGCGACACCGGCGTGGTGGAATGCGGGTATTGCGATAAGAAATTCGTCCATCGTTCGGTTGCCGCGGCCTCTGACGCATAGCGCCGCAGGGCTGTCCGGCACCGGCTGATGCCAGGCCTCGGCTGTCGGATGTGAAGCCGTCCATTCTGCTTGTCCGAGCAATCCTTACTGGCGGGCCGCCGCGCGTCATGGCAAAACCTATGGGCGCGCGACAGGGAAGGGCAGCATCATGGCATTCGGCAAAGGACATCACCTGCATCTGGTGGACGGATCGGCCTTTATCTTTCGCGCCTATCACGCATTACCGCCTTTGACGCGCAAATCCGACGGCCTGCCCATCGGCGCGGTCGCCGGGTTTTGCAACATGCTGCACAAGTTCATCGAGGATAATCACGGGTCCGATGCGCCGACCCATGTGGCGGTGGTGTTCGACAAGGGCAGCCACACGTTCCGCAATGACCTGTATGATCTCTACAAGGCCAATCGCGACGAGATGCCCGAGGATCTGCGCCCGCAGATGCCGTTGACGCGCGACGCGACGCGCGCCTTCAACCTCGCCTGCCTGGAGATGGAGGGCTATGAGGCCGATGACATCATCGCCACGCTGGCGCGGCAGGCGCGCGAGGCGGGCGGGCGCTGCACCATCATCAGTTCCGACAAGGACATGATGCAACTGGTCGGCGGCGGCGTCGAAATGCTGGATGCGATGAAGAATATCCGGATTGACCGCGAGGGGGTGGAGGCCAAGTTCGGCGTCGGGCCCGAGCGGGTGATCGATGTGCAGGCGCTGGCGGGGGACAGTGTGGATAATGTGCCGGGCGCGCCCGGTATCGGCGTCAAGACGGCGGCGCTTCTGATCAACGAATATGGCGACCTGGAAACGCTGCTGGCGCGGGCGGGTGAGATCAAGCAGCCCAAGCGGCGCGAGACCCTATTGACCCATGTCGATCAGATCGTGCTGTCGAAACAGCTGGTGACGCTGGACGAAAACACGCCCGTGGAGGTGACGCTGGAGGATCTGGAGCTGCACGACCCGGACCCCGACACGCTGATGGCGTTTTTGGCCGAAATGGAGTTTCGCACCCTCACCAAACGCATCGCCACGCAAATGGGCGTCGAAGCACCCGAGATCGAGATTGTGGCCGGCCCCGCCGAGGAGGGCGCAGGCGCGCCCGAGGAGGTGCCGTTCGATCAAGCAAACTACCAGATCGTGCGCGATGCGGCGGCCTTGCAGGGCTGGATCGATCAGGCGCATGCCCGGGGCTATGTCGCCGTCGATACCGAAACCACCGGGCTCAATGAAATGCAGGCGGGGCTGGTCGGCGTGTGCCTGTCGGTCGAGCCGGGCCAGGCCTGTTATGTGCCGCTGATGCATAAACAGGGCGGCGATGATCTTTTTGGCAGCGATACGTTGGATGACGGGCAGATGCCGCTGGATCAGGCCCTGGCGATGCTCAAACCGATGCTGGAGGATGCCAGTGTTCTGAAAATCGGTCAGAACATGAAATACGATGCCAAGATCCTGAAGCGTTACGGCATTGATATTGCACCGATTGATGACACGATGCTGATGTCCTACGCGATGCATGCGGGCGAGCATAATCACGGCATGGATGCGCTCTCTGAGCGGTATCTGGGCCATATGCCCATTCCGATCAAGACGCTTCTGGGCAGCGGCAAATCCATGATCACCTTCGATCAGGTCAAGATCGAGGATGCCGCCCCCTACGCCGCCGAGGATGCCGATATCACGCTGCGGCTGTGGCAGGCGTTCAAGCCGAAACTGCACCGGGCCCATGTCACGACGGTTTATGAAACGCTGGAACGCCCGCTGGTGCCGGTTCTGGCGCGCATGGAGATGGCGGGCATCAAGGTGAACCGAGACACGCTGAGCCGGATGTCAAACGCCTTTGCCCAGAAAATGGCCGGTCTGGAGGCTGATATTCACGCGCTGGCAGGACGGCCTTTCAATGTCGGCAGCCCCAAGCAGCTTGGCGAGATCCTGTTTGACGAGATGGGGCTTGAGGGCGGCAAGAAGGGCAAGACCGGGGCCTATGCCACCGGGGCCGATGTGCTGGAGGATCTGGCGACCGAACATGATCTGCCCGCCCGGGTGCTGGATTGGCGCCAGCTTTCCAAGCTGAAATCGACCTATACGGACGCGTTGCAGGATCATATCGACCCCGATACCGGCCGGGTCCATACCTCCTATTCCATTGCCGGTGCCAGCACCGGGCGGCTGGCCTCGACCGATCCGAATTTGCAGAACATCCCCGTGCGCACCGAAGAAGGGCGGCGCATTCGCGAGGCCTTTGTGGCAGAGCCCGGCAACGTGCTGGTATCGCTTGATTATTCGCAGATCGAGCTGCGCATTCTGGCCCATATCGCCGGTATCGACGCGCTGAAACAGGCGTTTAAGGATGGCATCGATATTCACGCGCTGACCGCCAGCCAGATGTTCAATGTGCCGCTTGAAGACATGACACCGGATGTGCGGCGCAAGGCCAAGGCGATCAATTTCGGCGTGATCTACGGCATTTCGGGCTTTGGCCTGGCGCGCAACCTGCGCATACCGCGCGGCGAGGCGCAGGATTTCATCAACACCTATTTCGAACGCTTCCCCGGCATCCGCACCTATATGGATGAGACGAAAGAGTTTGCGAAATCAAAGGGCTATGTCCAGACGCTTTTTGGCCGCAAGATCCACACGCCCGAAATCAACGCCAAGGGCCCGCGCGCCGGTTTTGCCTATCGCGCGGCGATCAATGCGCCAATTCAGGGCACGGCGGCGGATGTGATCCGGCGCGCCATGATCCGGATGGAGGCGGCGATCGAGGGGCTGCCGGCAAGGATGCTGCTGCAGGTGCATGATGAATTGCTGTTCGAAGTGGAAGAGGGCGCGGTCGAGACGCTGATCGACCGGGCGCGCGAGGTGATGGAGGCCGCATCCGAGCCCGCGGTGAAGCTGTCAGTGCCGCTGACGGTGGATGCGGGGCAGGGTGCGAACTGGGCCGAGGCGCACTGAAAACGGTCATGCACCCCCCCGTACACCCCCTGTGCATACATGCGGCCAACTGCTCCGGTGTTGGCAAGGCTTGCATTGGCTTGCCTTGAGGCGGTGAACAGGATCTTCTGAGCGGCGAAAACCGAGGGGGGCCAGCCATGAGCAACGGACAGGAACGCGGCGGCATCAACCTGCCTTTCACCGGCATCGCCACATTTGGCAAGAACCCCTATTGCGCCGATTGGGATACGCTCGACGCCGATGTCGCCATCCTGGGCGCACCGTTTGATTTCGGCACCCAATGGCGCCCCGGGGCCCGGTTTGGCCCGCGCGCCATCCGCGAGGCCTCGACCCTCTTTGCCTTTGGTCATGCCGGGGCCTATGACCCGGAGGATGACGTGACCTATCTGGGCCCCGGGACCTCCATCGTCGATCTGGGGGATGCCGATATCATCCACACCGATACCGAGGGCAGCCACGCCAATATCGAGGCCGCGCTGCGGCTGATCCTGGACAAGGGCGCGCTGCCGGTTGTTCTGGGCGGTGATCATTCAGTGAACATCCCCTGCATCCGCGCCTTTGCCGGGCGCGGGCCCATTCACATCGTACAGATCGACGCGCATCTCGATTTCGTCGATACCCGCCACGGCGTGCGCCATGGCCACGGCAACCCGATGCGCCGCGCGGCCGAGCAGGATCATGTGACGGGGATCAGCCAGCTTGGCATCCGCAATGTCAGCTCGACCGCCAAGGAAGGCTATGACGCGGCCCGCGCGATGGGGACCGATATCCTGTCGGTGCGCCAGATCCGGGCGATGGGCATTGACGGTGTATTGGCGCGCATTCCGGCGGGCGCGGATCTCTATTTCACCATCGATATTGATGGCTTCGATCCCTCGATCGCGCCCGGCACTGGCACGCCCAGCCATGGCGGGTTTCTCTATTACGAGGTGCTGGAATTGCTGGCGGCGCTGGCGAAACGGCAGCGCGTGGTGGGCATTGATCTGGTCGAAGTCGCGCCCGATTACGACCGGACCGGCAGCACCGCGATCCTTGCCGCGCAACTTCTGTTGAACGTGATCGGGCGCGTTCTGCATGCGCGGCAAACGTCGGGTCAGGCTTGACCTGAGGCATTGGCCCGCGTCTCATCGCAGCGAAAGCGGGGGGCGATCGAATGACCGATCTGATCAGTGTTTTGAATGCGGGCGGCCCGGTGGCCGAGATCAGGCTGAACCGGCCCGCCAAGAAAAACGCCGTCACGCTGGAGCTGTTGGCGGAGCTGGTCGCGGCCTGCGAGGCGCTGGGCCGCGCGCCGGGGCTGCGCGCGGTTGTCCTGTCGGGCGAAGCCGGTGATTTCAGCTCGGGGATCGATCTTTCGGTCCTGATGGGGTTCGCCGGCGATCTGGACGCGGTCAAATCCGAAATGCTGACCCCGCCCGATGGCATCGCCAACCGGTTCCAGGCCCCGGCCAAGGCGGTGATGGACCTGCCCGTGCCGGTGATCGCGGCCATCGAGGGCGTCTGTTTCGGGGCCGGAATGCAGATCGCGCTGGCCGCCGATTTCCGCATCGCGGCCCCGGCGGCCCGGTTGTCGATCATGGAGGGCAAATGGGGCCTCATCCCCGATATGGGGATCAGCCTCAGCCTGCCGCGGCTGATGCCCGCCGATCGCGCCAAGGCGGTGATCATGACGGCGCGGATCATGTCGGGATCCGAGGCTCTGGAGGAGGGGCTGGTGACGCGGGTGGCGGATGAACCGCACGCGGCCGCCATGGCCTTTGCCAATGAACTGGCGGCGCGATCCCCGGACGCGATCCGGGCCGGTAAGGCTCTGGTTGACGGGTTGTGGGAGGGGCGGCTGGTGGACGGGTTGCGGCTGGAGGCCGAATTGCAGGCGGCGCTGATCGGTGCGCCCAATCAGGTCGAAACCGTCATGGCAGCGATGCAGAAACGCGACCCGGTTTATAAGTAAGCGGGCCCTCCGGAACATAAAGGCACCGCCCAGGCAGCGCCGTTGTCTTGACGGGTCGATAGATCTGCGCGCTGCGTGATCCTGCGTCCACGAAGGCAGGGCTTGGCGGCTATGCGTCCAGCTCAGTGACCGGAATGATCGGGAAAAAGCGGCCCCTGCTCCAGACGCCGAACCAATCTGTGCCCGCCACCTCATGTGCCTCACCCAGATCGATCATCCGGTAAAATGTCTTGCGGTCGATCAGCGCCTCAAGCCCCGCGCGCACCATGACGTAGGGCGAGGGTTCGCCGGACGCGTCCCTGACCACGCGAATCGGATTGTCGGGGCCTGCGATCACCACATCATCGACCTGGGTCGTAAAGGTGATGACCTGATCGGGGCCTTGGCCCGCGGCCTCCATATCGACCGCGACAAATGGCGCATCGACCACCCGGATGCCGACCTTTTCTACCGGTGTGACCAGGAAATACTGACCCTCCTCCAGTTTCAGGATGGAGCTGAACAGCTTGACCATCGCGGGCCGCCCGATCGGCGTGCCCATGTAAAACCAGGTGCCGTCGCGTTTGATCTCCATATCCAGATCGCCGCAAAAGTCGGGGTCCCACAGATGCACGGGCGGAAGTTTGCCGCCCTTCTGCGCGTCCTGGGCGGCTTTCATCAGGCTTTCGGCGCTCGGTTTCACAATGTTTTGTCCATTTTCATGCATTGCCATTTGTGGTCGGCACCATAGTTGTCTTTACTGACCCAACATATTCTTTCCTGCGGAGCAATGCCATGTCTGACCCCGAAAAGCTTGTCGGTGAGATCGAAAACCTGGGGGCCAGGCTGGCGGAGGCGCGCGCGTCGATTGCCACCCGGATCATCGGCCAGCAGGAGGTTGTCGATCTGTCGCTGGCGGCGATGCTGTCGGGGGGGCACGCGCTGTTGATGGGGCTGCCTGGTCTGGGCAAGACGCTGCTGGTTGATACGCTCTCGACGGTGATGGGGCTATCCGAGGCGCGCATTCAGTTTACGCCCGATCTGATGCCTGCCGATATTCTGGGCTCGGAAGTTCTGGAGACCTCAGAGGGCGGTGCGCGGTCGTTTCGGTTTATCGAAGGTCCGGTGTTCTGTCAGCTTCTGATGGCCGATGAGATCAACCGCGCCAGCCCGCGCACCCAATCGGCGCTGTTGCAGGCGATGCAGGAACATGAGGTGACGGTGGCCGGTGTGCATCACCCGCTGCCCGCGCCGTTTCATGTGCTGGCGACGCAAAACCCGATCGAGCAGGAGGGCACCTATCCTCTGCCCGAAGCACAGCTTGACCGGTTTCTGGTCAAGATCGACGTGGATTACCCGGATCGTGAGACCGAAAAGGGCATCTTGCTGGCCACGACCGGCACGGATGAGGCCAGTGCGCATCAGGTCTTTACCCCGGAGGAGTTGATCGCCGCGCAGCATGTGGTGCGCCGGATGCCGGTGGGCGATGCTGTGGTGGAGCTGATCCTCGATCTGGTGCGCGCCTGCCGCCCCGACGCCGCAGAGGCCCCGCAGATCGTGCATGATCATGTCGCCTGGGGTCCGGGGCCGCGCGCGGCGCAGGCTTTGATGTTGACGGTGCGGGCGCGGGCGCTGCTGGATGGGCGTCTGGCCCCCACCTCAGATGACGTGATGGCGATGGCGCGCCCGGTTCTGTCGCATCGCATGGCGTTGAGCTTTGCGGCGCGGGCCGAAGGGGTCGAACTGGATGATGTGATCAATCAGGTGACCGCGCGCGCGGCAGGGATCGAGGCCGCCGCTTGACCAAAGCCGCCCTGCATACCGGCGAAACGCTCAGGTCGCGCTCGGAAACGGTGGCGGGCAGCCTGCCTGCCCTTTTGGCCGATGCGCAGCATCTGGCGGCGACGATCCTGTTGGGCGAACACGGGCGCAAACGCGCCGGCACCGGCGATGAGTTCTGGCAATACCGGCAGGCCGAGGCGGGCGATGCCCTGCGCGCGATTGACTGGCGCCGGTCGGCGCGGGCGGATGTGCATTTCGTGCGTCAGACCGAATGGCAGGCGGCGCAATCGGTGATGATCGGCGTCGATGATGCCAAATCCATGACCTATGCCGGGGCAAGCTCGCGGCCTTCGAAACTGCGCCGGGCGCAGACGCTGGCGATGGCGCTGGCGATCCTGGCGGTGCGCGGCGGCGAACGGGTCGGGCTGACGCATCTGCCGGAACCGCCGCGCGGCGGCGAGGCGCAACTGATGCGGATGGCCAGCGCATTGATGGAAAGCGAGGCCCAAGGCGATTACGGCGCGCCGCGCCCGCAGGTTATGCCGCCGGGGTCGCGGGCGGTGTTTTTCTCGGATTTTCTGGGCGAACTGGCCCCGGTCGAGGCGGCGTTGGGCCAGGCCGCCGATCGTGGCGTAAAGGGCGCGCTGGTTCAGGTGCTGGACCCTGATGAGGAACGGTTCCCCTTTGACGGGCGGACCCTGTTCGAAAGCATGGGCGGCGGGCTCAGGTTCGAGACGCTGAAGGCGGGCGGCCTGCGCGCGGCCTATCTGCGCCGGCTGGCGGCGCGTAAGGCAGAGCTTAGGGATATCGCGCGGCGCACCGGTTGGAGCTATCATTGCCACCACAGCAATGACGGCGCAGAACCGACGTTGTTGTGGCTTTATCGGGCATTGGAAAAGGTGCGATTGTGATGGGTATTGGTGTCGGGGAAAGCCTTTGCCAGGATTTGGCGGTTCTCTTGCAAGAGATGACGCGCGCCCGCGGTAAGGGTGCGGCATGATTGCAGGCCTTTCCTTTGCCGCGCCGCTGCTGCTGGTTGCGCTGATCGCGCTGCCGATCCTGTGGTGGCTGTTGCGCGCGGTGCCGCCCGCGCCCATTCGGCGGCGGTTTCCCGGCGTGGCGCTGCTGATTGGCCTCAAGGATGATGACAGCCAGACCGACAAGACGCCCTGGTGGCTGTTGCTGCTGCGTATCCTGGCCGTGGCCGCCGCGATCATCGGTTTTGCCGGCCCGGTTCTGAACCCGCCCGAAGAGCGCGTGGCCGAAGGGCCGCTTTTGATCCTGATGGATGCGTCCTGGGCCTCGGCCCGCGATTGGCCCGCGCGGCTGGACCGGGCCCGCGCGCTGATCGAAGAGGCCGGGCGCGATGCCCGCCCGGTGGCGTTGGTGCAACTGACCGATCTGCCGCCGGTGGGCGATGCGCCGTTTCAGGCCGCCAATAGCTGGTTGGCGCGGCTGGATAATCTGGAACCGGCACCCTTTGTGCCCGATATGGCGGCCGCGCTCGATTGGGCCGAGGGCATTGATGGCGGCTATCAGACCTTTTGGTTCTCTGACGGGCTGGATTATCCGGGCCGGGGTGATCTGACGGGTGTTCTGGCGGACGCGGGGGATGTGGTTGCCTTTCAGGGCGGGCGCGATGTGCGGGCTTTGGGCCCGGCGCGCTTCGAGGATGGGATGATCCGGCTGCCCGCGATGCGGGCGCAAAGCGGCGCGGCGCAGGATGTAACGATCGAGGCCTACGGGCTGGACCCGGCCGGGATCGAACGGCAACTGGCGCGCGAAACGCTGCGCTTTGAGGCGGGCGCGGGCACCGGAGAGCTGGAGCTTGCCCTGCCGCCCGAATTGCGCAACCGGATCAGCCGGTTCCAGATCGCGGGCGAACGCAGCGCGGGCGCGGTGTCACTGACCGATGATGGCTTGCAGCGCCGCGCAGTGGGGCTGTTGGCCGGGGCCGCCGATCAGGAAGGCCAGGAGCTGTTATCGCCGCTGCATTACCTGCGCCAGGCGCTGGCCCCGACGGCCGATTTGCTGGAGGTGGGGCTTTCGGATCTCTTATTGGCCAGCCCCGATGTGATCATCCTGGCCGATGTCGCGACGCTGGCCCCCGAAGAGGCGACAGGCCTGCGCGACTGGGTCGATCGCGGCGGCATGCTGGTGCGCTTTGCGGGGCCCCGCGTGGCCGGATCCGATATTGCGCGCGAAAGCCTCGACCCGCTCCTGCCGGTGCGGCTGCGCGAGGGCGGGCGCACGGTGGGCGGCGCGATGAGCTGGGGCGCGCCCAAGGCCCTGCAGCCCTTTGACGAGACCTCGCCCTTTTATGGCCTGCCGATCCCGGGCGACGTTCTGGTCAATTCGCAGGTTCTGGCGCAGCCCGACCCTGAGCTTTCCAGCCGCACCATCGCGGCGTTGGCCGATGGCACGCCGCTGGTTACGCGGGCGCGGTTGGGGCAGGGGCAGGTGGTGCTGTTTCATGTCACGGCAAATGCGGAATGGTCGACTTTGCCGATCTCGGGGCTTTTTGTGCAGATGCTTGAGCGGCTGGCCATTTCGACCCGGCCGGTCGATCTGGCGGCCGAGGATCTGGCGGGCGTGACCTGGGTGCCCGAACTGGTGCTGGACGGGTTCGGCACCCGGCGCGACGCGGGGGTGATGGCGGGGGTCGATGGTGTCGATCTGGCCTCGGCCCCTTTGTCGCGCGATCTGTTGCCGGGGCTCTATGCCGGGTCCGACCGGCGCGTGGCGCGCAATGTGATCGGCGCGGGCGACACATTGGCGGCCGCGACATGGCCCGCCGGGATCGCAATCGAGGGCATGGATGCGCGCCCGGTGGCCAATCTGTCCTGGATCTTCCTTGCCGCCGCGTTCATCGCGCTGCTCTTTGATTCGCTGGCCGCGCTGTGGCTGTCGGGGCGTCTGCCGGGCATGGCGCGCGCGGCTGTGGTTTTGTTGGCCATCAGCCTTGCCCCCGAGGCCCGCGCGCAGGCCAGCAGCGATGAGGCGCTGGCGCTGCTGGCAAGTTCCGAGATCACCTTTGGCTATGTGCTGACCGGCGATGAGCGGCTGGATGAAACCTCGCGCGCGGGGCTTTTCGGGCTGGGCCTGTCGCTGGCGCGGCGCAGCTCGGTCGAGCCCGGCCCGCCCATTGGCATTGATCTGGAACGCGATGAGCTGGTGTTCTTTCCGATGATCTATTGGCCCGTCAGCCCCGATCAGCCGATCCCGTCGGATGCCGCCTATGCCCGGCTCAACGCCTATCTGCGCGGCGGCGGCATGATCGTGTTTGACACCCGCGACGCCGATATCGGCCGGTTCGGTGCCGCCACGCCCAATGGCCGTGCCTTGCGTGAGATTGCCCGCCCGCTGGATATTCCGCCGCTCGAACCGGTGCCCGAGGATCACGTTCTGACCCGGACCTTTTACCTGTTGCAGGATTTCCCGGGCCGCCATCTGGGGCGCGATGTCTGGGTCGAGGCGGCCGCGCCCGATGTCGAACAGATCGAAGGCATGCCGTTTCGCAATCTCAATGACGGGGTGTCGCCGGTGGTGATTGGTGGCAATGACTGGGCCGCGGCCTGGGCGATGGATGAGACGGGGCGTCCGCTCTATCCCATAGGGCGGGGCTATTCCGGTGAACGCCAGCGCGAGATCGCGCTCAGGTTCGGGGTTAATCTGGCGATGTATGTGCTGAGCGGGAATTACAAATCCGATCAGGTCCATGTGCCCGCCCTGCTGGATCGGTTGGGGCAATAGACATGGCGCAGGATATCCTTTTCGACCCGCAACTGCCCTGGGCCGTCATCTGGGCCATGGCCGGTCTTGCGGTGCTGTTTCTGGGTCTGCAGATCTGGAAAGGTCTGTCGGGCTGGCCGCTGCGCGCACTGGCGGCGCTGGCGCTGATTTTGGCGCTGGCCAACCCGTCATTGCAAAGCGAAGAGCGTGAACCGTTGAGCGATATCGTGCTTCTGGTGATCGATGACAGCGCGTCGCAGCAGATCTCGGACCGCGCGGCGCAGACCGAAGCGGCGATCCAGGCGGTGCGCCGCCAGGTCGCGGGTCTTGGCATGGAATTGCGCGAGGCGCGGGTGGGCGACGGGCCGGACAATACCGGCACGCTGGCGATGGCGGCGCTCTCTGCGATGATGGCCGAGGAGCCACGCGCGCGCATTGCCGGGACCATCCTGATCACCGATGGTCAGATCCATGATGCGGAACTGGTCCCCGATCTGCCCGCCCCGTTGCATGCGCTGATCACGGGGCGCGACACCGATTGGGACCGGCGGCTGTTGGTCCAGAACGCCCCCGCCTTTGCGATTCTGGATGAGGAATTTACCCTGACCCTGCGCATCGAGGATCAGGGCGCGGTGCCCGCGGGCCTTGGCGACCGGGCCGAATTGCGCATCTCGATCGACGGCGATGCGCCGCGCAGTTTCATGGTGCCGGTGGGCGAGGATCTGGAACTGCCGCTGACCCTGCCGCATGCCGGCATGAACGTGCTGCAATTCGAGCTGCCCGAGGCGGAGGGCGAGCTGACCGACCGCAACAATGCCGCCGTCGTGCAGATCAATGGCGTGCGCGACCGGCTTAGGGTGCTATTGGTGTCGGGCCAGCCGCATCCCGGCCAGCGGACCTGGCGCAACCTGCTGAAATCGGACCCGTCGGTGGATTTGGTGCATTTCACCATCCTGCGCCCGCCCGACCGGCAGGATGGCGTGCCGGTGACCGAGCTGTCGTTGATCGCCTTTCCCACCCGCGAATTGTTTCTTGAGAGCATCGACGAGTTCGACCTCGTGATCTTTGACCGCTACCGGAGGCGGGGCATCCTGCCGATGATCTATCTGGATAACGTGCGCCAATATGTCGAAAATGGCGGCGCGCTCCTGATGGCGACGGGGCCGGAATTTGCCAGTGCCGATTCGCTCTACCGGACGCCATTGGCCGATATCCTGCCGGGGCGCCCCACGGCGCAGGTGATCGAGAGGCCCTATCTGCCGGAGGTTTCGGATCTTGGGCAGCGGCATCCGGTGACGGCGGGTTTGGCAGAAACGCATACGCCGCCGCCCGGCAGCGACGCACCCTGGGGCCGCTGGCTGCGCCAGATCGAGCTGACCGAGGAAAGCGGACAGACCGTGATGACCGGCGCCGAGGGCCGCCCGCTCCTGATGCTTGACCGGGTTGGAGAGGGGCGCGTGGCGCTCCTGGCCTCGGATCAGCCGTGGCTGTGGGATCGCGGCTATGAGGGCGGCGGGCCGCAGCTGGAGCTGTTGCGCCGCCTGGCGCATTGGATGATGGGCGAGCCGGAGCTGGAGGAGGAGGCGCTGCGCGCCGAGGCCGATGGCCAGACCATCCGCATCACGCGCCAGACGCTGGCCGCGACCGCTGGCGATGTAACCGTGACGCAGCCCGATGGCAGCGAGGTGGTGGTGACGCTGGAGGAAACCGCGCCGGGGCGGTTTACAGGCGAAATCATCGGCCCCGAGATCGGGCTCTATCGGCTAACCGATGGCGACCGCGACGCCGTTGTGGCGCTTGGCCCGGCGGCCCCGCGCGAGTTTGAGGAAACGCTGGCCAGCACCGAGGTGGTGGCCGAGGCGGCGGGGCTGCTGCGCGGCGGTGTGCTGCGTCTTGAGGATGGCCTGCCCGATATCCGCCGCGTCGCCGAGGGGCGCAATGCGGCCGGGCGCGGCTGGATCGGTCTGACACCGCGCGCGGCCTATCTGACCACCGACATCACGGTGACGGCGCTGATCCCCGCCTGGCTGTTTTTGTTGATCGCCGCCGGTCTGATGCTGGGCGCGTGGCTGCGCGAGGGGCGGCAATAGCGCGGCGGCTCAGTTCAGGGGCACCGTCTGGCGCGTATCGGCCCATCCCGTGACATTGGTCGAGGCGCGGATACGGACCTCGGTGACGTCGTCGGGGATGGTCACGCCTCTGAGGCTGCGGGTAAAGGGCTGCTCCTCGACATGCGGATGGACCAGGATGCGAGTGCCCAGGATGGTGCCATCGACCAGTTCCACCCGCCAGCCATCGGCGTAATCCTCCCAACCGGTATCGCCATGCGCGATGGTCACGTCAAACTGCCAGCCCGCGCCGGTTCGCTGCGCGGTGGTTGAAACGATCTGTGCCGGGTCGGCAAACACCGGCACCGTCATCAGCGTCAGGGCAATGGGCAGGGCTGTCAGGATCCGCATGGCCCGTATCATCCACGCCCATGCCCGGTTTGTCACCTGACGGCTGCGTGATGCGGCGGGCGCGGGGCCACACGCGTCGGATAGGTCCAAATTTCGCCCCACTCCTCGCGTAGACCCTGGGCCAACGCCCCCGGACCAAGGACCAGATCCCGATGCGCGCCCTGTTGATGTTTTTGTTGCTGGCCGGCCCCGTCGCGGCCCAATCGCTGCCTGTGATCGCGCCCGCCGGGCCGCCGCTGGAGGCTGTGTCGGGCTTTGGACCGGATCGGCAATGGCAAGCGGTGGGCCGGGTCGAGACAGGCACCGGATTTTGCACAGGAACCCTGATTGCCGCCGATCTGGTGCTGACCGCCGCGCATTGCCTGTTCAACCCCGATACCGGCGAGCCGCTTCCCCTGGCGGGGTTTGGGTTCAATGCCGGGCTCAGAAACGGGCGGCCGGTGGCCTATCGCGGCGTGCGCCGCGCGGTGATCCACCCCGATTATGCGCCGGACCTGGCCGATGAGCTGGATCAAGTGCGCACCGATATTGCCATTCTCGAGCTTGACCGCGCCATCCCGGCGGAAACCGTGCGCCCGATTCAGGCCCGTGGCCGGGCCCGCGTCGGCGATTCGGTGCAAATCGTTTCTTATGGCCGGGACCGCGAGGATTACGCCTCGCTTGAGGATGGCTGCGAGATGCGCGCCGGGCAGGGCGGGTTGCAGATTCTGGCCTGCCATATCGACCCGGGATCCTCGGGCGCGCCGGTTTTCATGCGCCAGAACGGTCAGTTGGGCATCGTCTCTGTCATTTCCGCCTTTGCCGAATGGCAGGATGATCCGGTGGCTCTGGCGGCTGATCTGGGCGGTGGGTTGGCCCCGATCCTGGATCTGCTGGACCGTACCGATGACGTGTTCAGCCGTGAGGCATCGCGTGTGCGCACCTTGACGGCAGGCAATGACGGCACCGACGATATCGGGGCGCGGTTCATCCGCGTCGGCCCTTGACGGTGCGCGGCTGACTTCCCACATCTTTTAATGTTGCGGTGCCCGATCGAGGGGCCGGAGCATGAACCCAACGGGCGGGTCCAATTGGAGCGCCCATATTATCGTTATCGCTCATATGCTGAGAAAGAGGATGACCAAAATGCGAACCCATGATTTTTCCCCGCTTTACCGTGCCAGTGTTGGCTTTGACCGGATGGCAGACATGCTGGACCGGGTCATGACCCAGGATAGCGGGGCCACGACCTATCCGCCCTATAACATCGAAAAAACCGCCGAAGATGCCTATCGCATCTCGATTGCGGTTGCCGGGTTTACAGGCGATGAGCTGAACATCGAACAGCGCGAAAACGGCCTCTTCGTCAGTGCGCGCAAGGCCGCCGAGCCAACCGATCGGACCTATCTGCATCGCGGCATCGCCACGCGGGCGTTCGAGAAACGGTTTCACCTGGCCGATCATGTCCGCGTGACCGGGGCCAGCCATGATGCCGGCATGCTGCATATCGACCTGGTGCGCGAAGTGCCCGAAGCGCTGAAGCCGCGCCGGATCGAGATTGCCTCGGATACCGCGACAGCGGCGGCCATTGAGGCCGACGCAGTCTAGGCCCGATACTGAGCATCAGACCGCAGACGCAGCCCCTGACCGGGCTGCGTTTTTTTGTGTTTTCGGTGCTGTTAGGCCGCCGGAAACCATTTTCCGTGCAGATTGGTCACAGCAGCCGGAAACCCCAAGGCAATCATGATGGACGAGCAACCGCCACCCGCACGCGAGATTCTGTGGCCCGACCTGCCCGATGGCGGGACCGCGGCGATGCGCGGGGCCGATCAGTTCGTGGTGCGCGAAGGCCCCGGCCATGAGGTGATCGACGGATTTTCTACCGAGGCGGGCGACCAGGTGATCTTTGACCGCTACGAGATGCAGAGCGATGCCGATATCTGGTCGCGTATGCATGGTTCGGGGCGCGATACGCTGATCCGGTTCGACGATGGCGGGTCGCTGCGGTTGAAGCGTCTCAAGCGCGCTGAGCTGAGGGCGGAGCATTTTGTTTGCCTCGGCGGCCCTGTGCAGTTGAGCGCCGCAACCCTGATCAGCACAGGCACAGGGGTGAGGCCGGTACGCGATGTGGTCGAGGGCGATCTGCTGGCGACGGTTGATCACGGGCCGCAACCGGTGCGTCAGGTCATCCGCCAGCGGCGCGCCTTTCAGGGCCCCGACGATCCAAGCCGCCCGGTTGTCATCTCATTTGGCGCGCTGGGGCGGGGGCGGCCACGCCGGGCGCTGACGGTCGCACCCTATCAACGGCTGATGATCGAACATCCCGAAACCGGCGCAGAGCTGTTGATCGCCGCCAGCAAGCTGGTCGGGCGTGCCGGTGTGCAACGGGTGCGTGGCTGCGCGCGCGTTGATTTCGTCAACCTCCGTTTCGACGCGCATGAGATGATCCTGGCCGAAGGGATGGCCACCGAATCGCTGCTAATTCACGGGCGCAGTCGCCTGATCGCAAAGCGCCACACAGTTCCCCAAATGCAACCCGCGCGCCCGATCTACCTGAAAGACCCCGCATTTCATCCCGATCGGTTGGATCCGCGGTTTCGCAGCCTGCCGCCACCGGATGTGGCGTGACCCTAGAACCACTGCCCGGGTTCCATAAGGCCCAATTCCATCAATTGCTTTGAGGACCAATAGAACCGCGTGGATTTGTGCCAGCGGAAGGTATCGACATCATGACGCGATCCCGGATTTGACCGCAGCGCCTTGGCGACGCGGAACGAACAGACCGTCGCCGACATGGAATGGTGCCAGGGGCAGGAATAGGTGTTCATTTCGGGGTCAGAGAGGGAATGATCCGCATTCAGCCTAAGCCCCGGTGCCGCCTGAAACAGGCTGGAGCGGCCGATCCGGCGTTTGAGGGCGGGCACATGTTCTTCGAACCGCCATCTGAGGCCACCGTAGAAATTCAGCTGCCGGTCCTGCACCTCATCGGCATCGTTGCGGCGGGTTTCGGCGTAATAGCCGGAACTGTCGAGATGCGCGGTTTCCAGCGAAACGGCATCGGGATAGCGGGCCAGATCCTCGGCGTAGAGGTCGATCACATAGGTCGGCACGACAGCGCGCCGTTCTTCGGTCACGAAGGCGATCGCCTCGCCGATGCGGCGCTGTTCGCAAAAGGGAAAGAACAGGTATTCGGCGTTGAAACAGTAGTGAATCCATTCGCCGGGCACCAGTTTGATCAGCGCATTCACAATCGCGGGCGCGGTGCCGGGTTGCCGGGTGGGATGGCGGATCACGTCGATGATGGAGGGATCGTCGATATCCTCGGGCAGGTCGACATCATCGGGGGCCAGCAGAAATAACCGGCGAAACCCCAGATGGGTCAGGTGATCCAGGGTCGAGGCCAGCTCGGTCCTATCCTCGGCGATGACGATCGCAAAGGGCCCCTTGCCAAGCGCGTTGTGCGCCGCATGCGTGGCAAAGCCGGATATTGAGGGATGGATCATCTGGGTTGGCCCCGGTTTTTCTGCTCGGCCATACTGTGCCTTGCGGCTTTCGATTTTGCAAACGTCGCGCGTGTCATTGAAGCGCTGGCGGGCTTGCGGTAGACGGCGCAGTGAACCGCCCCGAAAGGCCCGCACGATGTCTGATGCGAAAAAGCTCTTTGTCAAAACCTATGGCTGTCAGATGAATGTCTATGACAGCGAACGCATGGCCGAGGCACTGGGGTCAGAAGGCTATCAGCAGGTCGGCACGGCCGAAGAGGCCGACATGATCCTGCTTAACACCTGCCATATCCGCGAAAAGGCCGCCGAAAAGGTCTATTCCGAGCTTGGCCGGTTTCGCCCCCTGCGCGATGCCAACCCCGATCTCAAGATCGGCGTCGCGGGTTGCGTGGCGCAGGCCGAAGGCGAAGAGATCATGCGCCGTCAGCCGATGGTCGATCTGGTGGTGGGGCCGCAAACCTATCACCGCCTGCCCGCCATGGCCCGCGCGGTCGAGGCCGGGGAAAAGGCGCTGGATACGGAGTTTCCTGAAGAGGATAAATTCCTGCACCTGCCCAAGGCGCGCAAACCCAATCGCGGCCCGACCGCGTTTTTGACCGTGCAGGAAGGCTGCGACAAGTTCTGCGCCTTTTGCGTGGTGCCCTATACGCGCGGGGCCGAGGTGAGCCGCCCGGCAGACCGCCTGCTGCGCGAAGCCAGCGAGCTGGTCGAGCGGGGCGTGCGCGAGATCACGCTTTTGGGGCAGAATGTGAATGCCTATCACGGGGCGGGCCCCGATGGGGAATGGGGCCTCGCGCGGCTTATTCGCGAGATGGCAACGATCGAGGGGCTGGACCGGATCCGGTTTACCACCTCGCATCCCAATGACATGGAGGATGATCTGATTGCCGCGCATGGCGATTGCGACAAGCTGATGCCCTATCTGCATCTGCCGGTGCAATCGGGATCGGACCGGATCCTGAAGGCGATGAACCGCAAACATACCGCCGCCGAATATATCGCGCTGATCGAGCGCATCCGCGCGGCGCGGCCCGATCTGCTGTTGTCTGGCGATTTCATCGTCGGGTTCCCCGGCGAGACCGAAGAGGATTTCCAGGCGACGTTGGATCTGGTGGCGCGGGTCGGATACGGCCAGGCCTATTCCTTCAAATACTCCGCCCGCCCGGGCACGCCCGCGGCAGAGAAAGAGCCGGTGGCACCAGAGGTCGCCGATGAACGGTTGCAGCGCCTGCAAACCCTGTTGGGGCAACAGCAAAAGGCGGCGCAGGACGCGATGGTCGGGCGCGAGGTGCGGGTTCTGTTTGAAAAACGCGGCCGGCTGGAGGGGCAGCTGGTCGGCAAATCCGACTATCTGCATGCCGTCCACGTCCTGGCACCCGATGCGTTGATCGGGCAGATCGCCGCTGTGCGGATCGTGGAAAGCGGTACCAATTCCCTCAAGGGCGAATTGCTGGGCTAAGGGGGCAGGGGCCGCGCCAAGGGCCGCCCCCGCCCGATCTCTTACCGGCGCCGGTTTGGCGGTTCGTTTGCGATGATGCCGAGCATGGTTGCCCGCAGATTTTCCGGGTTGCCCACGCCGGTTGAATCCCGACACACCCGTTCGGCCATGGAATGCGCTTCGGGATAGGTGTAGCCGGCATTGACCAGGCTATCGACAAAGACCGGTTCGGGGCGATCCCAGATCACTTCCTCCCAGGGGCCACGGAAGCAGCTGACCGTGACCGTGGCGATAATAACCTCGGGGCTGGGCGCGTTATACATTGGCGCGTGGCCATAGCTGCGTTGCGGGGCATGCCCTTGCTGATTTCCGTAGCCGTATCCAGAGTGGACGCCATGCGCCAGCGCTGGTGCCGCCGCAATCAGGCTGGCTAGCAGGGTGGATGCAATTAAAGCGCGTTTCATTTCTTCCCATCCTTTTTTGTCAAATTTGATGACCATATGCGTGTCGATGGGCGGGCCGGTTCAAGCCATGCCTCCCCCCTTGCCTGTTAAGATTATTTTAACTTTCTAGGGCGCGCTGTGAAGGCTGGGCTGCGTTTGCCTGGGGTTTCTGGAAACGAACATGGATCACCCTATCCATTGTTTACATCCGCGCGACAAACTAGGCTGATTTCCGGCAAGTTTCCTCAAATTTTCCCAAAAATTGCCATAATCGCGCAACCCGTGTTGCGCCGAATGCGAATCGGTTCCTGGCCCTGACCGGGGCCCCGCTGATTACCGTTGCGTGGCGCGGGCACGCGGAATTTCTTGTGATTTCAGTGCCCTTCCACTGGTGTTCGGCGGCCCGGGTAACTCAATTTGTGGTATTAGAGGCTTCCCATAGCGCATAATCTTGCTACAGTTCGCAGCAGGATCCGGGGGGGTTCCCCACGGCCCGGCCGGGCCGGATCGGAACATGAACGTGCCAGATATTTGGCCGACGGACATAGGGGGTGCCGCCATAATGCTTATGAGATTTCCGAATTTGAAGGTTGCCGTGGTGGCAATGTTGACCTTTGGTCTGATGATATCGACCCTGCCCCATCCGGTGGCCGCACAAAGCGTGAGCGGCATCACGGGCACGGTAGAGCCGAGCATCTGGATTGACCCCGACGGGTGTCTGCACTGGGCGGCCGATGGCGGCGTCGAAGGCTATATGGAAGGCCGCGTGAACCCGGAAAACGGTATGCCGGTCTGCATGGAAGTGAACACATGCGCGGTGACCAACACGGACACGCTTTTCCGCACCGACAGCTCGCGTCTGATGCCGGGTGCCCGCGAAGGGTTGGAGCAGTTCTTCCGCAGCTCGGGGGCCTATGCCTATGCGATCTACGGTCATACCGACAGTCGGGCATCGGATGAATATAATATGGGGCTATCGCAACGCCGCGCCGCGTCAGTGGCCCAGGTTGCGCGATCGGTGGGGGCGCGTGTCGCGCGCGAGATCGGATACGGTGAACGACGACCGGTCGTGCCGAACACGAGCGCTGCGAATATGCAGCAGAACCGCCGCGTCGAAATCGTTTGCTATAGGTGACCGCCATGATCAGTTATCCCACAATTCTGAAATTCTCGGCGACATTTGGAACCCTGATGTTTCTGTCTGCCTGTGCTGAAAACTTCGAAGGCGTCACCTCGACCAGCGACCCCGCGCCGCTGCGCGCCATCGGCGAAGACCGGGGCCGCGATGCCGGACCGCTCAGCACCATGCAGGCCGGTATCTATATCGACCCTGACGGGTGCCAGATCTGGATGATCGACGATGGCCTGGAAGGATATTGGTCGCGTCGGCGCGATCCGGTCAGCGGCCTGCCCGTCTGTACTGATGTGGCCCCGCCGAACTCGATCATCGGCGACACACAGAGCGGGGCGGGTATTCCCGATCGCGTGCCGCGCGGCACCTAACCCAAATCAGGTGACACAAGAAAAACGGGCGGTCCGGGTAAGGGCCGCCCTTTTGTTGTGTCGTGATCTCTCTCTCGCGGTGTCTTTTCCCGCCGATCGGCCCACTCGCATATTGCCATGCCGCGGCGGGCTTGCCACAGTAGGCGCAGGACCTTGACTGACGGGAGACGCCCTTGGCGACCACCACCTTGTCTCAGCCTGCCGCCGAGACCCCGCCTGAACTGACCCTCGAATTTCCCGACAACCGGCTGTTGATCGCGCTCTGTGGCGAGTTTGACCGCAACCTGGCCCAGATCGAGCATCTGATGGATGTGCAGATCGTTCGCCGTGGCAATTCCGTCGATATTCTGGGCGGCGCGCGTTCAGAGGCAGGCAAGGTTCTGGAGACGCTCTATGAGCGCGCCGAGGCGGGGCGCGGGCTTAGCCCCGGTGATATTGACGCGATCGTACGCCTGGGAAATTCGGCCGAGGGCACCGGCGCGCGCGATGGCGATCAGATCGAGATGTTTCAGGACAGCGATCTGGAGATCAAGACCCGCAAGAAAACGGTCGAACCGCGCACCAAGGCACAACAGGATTACGTGCGCGCGCTTTTCGCCAATGAGCTGGCCTTTGGCATCGGCCCCGCGGGCACCGGCAAGACATATCTTGCGGTCGCGGTGGCGGTGAACCAGATGATCAACGGGCATGTCGACAAGATCATCCTCAGCCGCCCGGCGGTTGAGGCGGGGGAAAGGCTGGGGTTTTTGCCCGGTGATATGAAAGACAAGGTCGATCCCTATATGCAGCCGCTCTACGACGCGCTGAACGATTTTCTGCCGGGCAAGCAACTGGCCCGGCTGATCGAGGAAAAACAGATCGAGATCGCGCCGCTGGCCTTTATGCGCGGGCGCACGCTGGCCAATGCCTTTGTGGTGCTGGATGAGGCCCAGAACGCGACCACGATGCAGATGAAGATGTTTTTGACCCGGCTGGGGCGCGGCAGCCGCATGGTTGTGACCGGCGACCGGAGCCAGGTCGACCTGCCGCGCGGTGTGACCAGCGGGTTGCGCGATGCCGAACGGCTGCTAGGCACGATCGAGGGGATCTCGTTCAACTATTTCACCGCCAAGGACGTGGTAAGACACCCCATGGTCGCCAAGATCATCGAGGCCTATGATGCGGATAGTGTCGAACAGTAGGCCGCCATGGCGCATCATCACCATCACCCCATAGACCCGGAGGCGGGTGATTTCCGCGTCGCCTTGGCGATTGCCGTCAATCTGGGCCTCACGCTGGCGCAGGTCATTGGCGGGATCCTGTCAGGGTCGCTGGCGCTGATTGCCGATGCGTTGCATAATTTTTCCGACGCCGTGGCGCTGATCATCGCTTTTGCGGCGCGCAAGATCGCCCGCCGCCCCGCCGATGCAGAGATGACATTCGGCTATGGCCGGGTCGAAGTGGTCGCGGCGCTGGTCAATTACACCACATTGGCGGTTCTGGGGATCTACCTGGTCTATGAAGGCGTGATGCGCCTGATTGATCCGCAGCCGGTGGCGGGCTGGATGGTGGTGATCATCGCCGCGCTGGCACTGCTGGTCGATCTGGCCACCGCTGCGCTGACCTGGTCGATGTCAAAAGACAGCGTCAATATCCGGGCGGCATTTTTGCATAACCTGGCCGATGCGGCGGGTTCGGTCGCGGTTATTCTGGCGGGCGTGGCCATATTGTTCTGGGACCAGACCTGGGTGGATCCGGCGGTGACGCTGCTGATCGCGGGCTATGTGCTGTGGCAGGTCGCCCGCGAGATCGGCCCGGTCCTGCGCATCCTGATGCTCGGCAGCCCCAGAGGCATCGCGCTGGCCGATGTGCTGGACCGGCTGGGCACAGAGCCCGGGGTCACCGATATCCACCATGCCCATCTGTGGCTGATGCAGGAGCATGAGGCCGCATTGCAGGCCCATATCGTTGTCGATGCCGGGCGGTGGGGGCAGGCCGATGCCATCAAGGCACGGCTGAAGGAAATCGCGCGGGACGCGTTCGGCATTTCACATACCACGTTTGAGATGGAGTGCAGCCGCCACGCCTGCGATGCGCCTGCAACTGTGGGGGGCTAGGGCATGATCATTGATCTGCTGGTTGAGGATAGCGGCTGGGACGAGGATCACCTCGCCGATCTGGCCCCTGTGGCCTGCGCGGCGGCGCTGGCGGCTGTCGGCCTGGAACCGGGCCGTTTCGAGATCAGCCTCATGGCCTGCGATGACGCGCGGATCGCCGCGCTGAACGCCGATTTCAGAGGTAAACCGACGCCTACCAATGTGTTGAGCTGGCCAGCTGAGATCATCGCCCTGCCGCTTGGCAAGATGCCTGATTTGCCGGTCGCGGATGCGGGCGGGCCGCCCGTTGAGCTGGGCGATATCGCCATCGCCTATGAAACCTGCGCCGCAGAGGCGGCAGATCAGGGCAAGCCCTTTGACGATCATCTGCGCCATTTGCTGATCCATGCGACCCTGCATCTGTTGGGTTTTGATCACATAAATGACGCCGATGCCGATTTGATGGAAAGCATCGAGACACGCATCCTTGAAACTCTGGGTATCCCTGACCCATATTAGAGCCGCGGGCGCATGCTTGGCCCGGTGCAACTTTTGGAAAGGAGCCATGAGCTCAAATCCTGACAGCTCGTCTAGCGCAGCGCAGAGCGCGCAGCCCGAGGATGAGACCCCTGACGAAAGGCCCGGCCTCTTTGCCCGGATCTTTGGCAGTTCCCCCGCACCCGTAACGCCCGAACCCGAGGTCAACCCCTCCGAGCCGCATCACCCGGCCGGAAACGGAGCCCTTGCCGCCATTCGCATGTATAATCTGCGCCGGTTGCGGCTGGATGACGTGGCCGTTCCGCGCGCCGAGATCACCGGTGTGGTTACCGATATCGGCCTGCCCGAGCTGGTCGAGGTGTTTCGTCAGACCGGGAATACCCGCCTGCCGGTCTATGATGGCACGCTGGATACGCCTGTCGGGCTGGTCCATCTCAAGGACCTGGCGCTTGAACATGGCTTCAATGGCAAGCCAAAGAAGTTTGACGTGACGACGATGTTGCGCCCGCTGCTCTACGCGCCGCCCTCGATGCCCATCGGCGTGCTGCTGCAAAAAATGCAAACGGAACGGATACATATGGCCCTGGTGATTGACGAATATGGTGGCGTTGACGGGTTGGTGACGCTTGAGGATCTGATCGAACAGATCATCGGCGAGATCGAGGATGAACATGATATCGAGGAGGGCCAGCTCTGGTCCGAGGAGAGCCCTGGAACCTGGCTGGTGCTGGCGCGGGCCCCTCTGGATGAGTTCGAGGCCGCCATCGGCAGATCGCTGACCACCGGCATGGATGATGAAGAGATCGACACGCTTGGCGGTCTGGTTTTCCTGTTATCGGGCCGGGTGCCGGCGCGCGGTGAGGTTGTGCCGCACCCCAGCGGGGCGGAATTCGAAGTGATCGACGCCGATCCACGCCGGATAAAACGGCTGCGCGTGCGCCTGACGGGACCCCTGACCTGATGCGGCGCGGGTGGATTGCCGACCTGATCTATCTGGTGCCGGGGCTGATGGCCGCGACCGGTCAGGCTCCGTTGAATTACTGGTGGCTGGCGTTTCTCGCTTGGGGGCTGGCGCTCTTTGGCATGACCCAGGCCCGGACCTGGCGTCAGGCGACCTGGATCGGGTGGCTGATCGGTGCGGGCTATATCGCGGGCACCCATTTCTGGATCGTCTCCCCGTTCTACATCGACGCCGATACCTATGCCTGGATGGCCCCTTTCGCGTTGCTGGGGATGGTGGCCGGGCTGGCGCTGTTCTTTGCGGCGGCCTATGCGGCGGCGTTTTTCATCGGGCGCGGGCCGGGGTCCAGGGTGCTTGTGGTGGCGCTTTGCCTGATCGTGGCCGATTTCCTGCGCGCCTGGGTGCTCACGGGCTTTCCCTGGGCGCAGATCGGCTCGCTCTGGCTGGGGCAGCCCTTTATGCAACTGGCCGCCCTGGTCGGCGTGCCGGGGGTTGGGTTGTTGACGCTGCTGTCGCTGGCGGGCCCGCTGGCGGCCACTGGCCGGGCACGGATCGTGGCGGCGGCCCTGTCGCTGGCCGTCCTTGGGGCCGGTAGCCTTTATGGCCTCTCGCGGCTTGGGGCCCCGGTCGCCGAGACCGAAACGCGCATTCGCATCGTGCAGCCCAACGCGCCGCAGGATCAGAAATGGCTGCCGGAGATGGCCCCGGTATTCTTTGAACGGCTGCTGGAATTGACCGCCGAACCGGCCGAGACCCCGCCTGATATCGTCATCTGGCCGGAAACCGCGCTGACCTGGCGTCTGAACATCATCGATGAGCTGTTGCCGGTCATGTCGGCGGCCGCGGGCGATGCCGAGCTGATTTTTGGCGTTCAACGGGTCGAAGCGGGCGAGTTTTTCAACAGCCTGGCCGTGCTGCAACCCGATGCCGAGGTCAGCCAGCTCTATGATAAATACCATCTGGTGCCGTTTGGTGAATATATCCCGCTGGCCCCGCTCTTGGCGGCAACCGGGATCATGCCCGATGCCGAACGCCGCGGGTACACGCCGGGGCCGGGGGCGCAGGTTCTTGATATGGGGGATGCGGGGCTGATGTTGCCGTTGATCTGCTATGAGGCGATCTTTGCCCGCAACGTGGCCGCCGCGCCCGAGCGTCCCGACTGGATCATGCAGGTGACCAATGACGCCTGGTTCGGGGATTCGGCGATGCCATATCAGCATCTCGATCAGACCCGCCTTAGGGCCATCGAGCAGGGCTTGCCGGTGGCGCGCGCCGCCAATACCGGTGTCTCGGCGATGATCGACCCTTACGGGCGCATCACGGCGTCTTACCCCCTGAACGAGGCCGGCATCATCGACGGCGTGCTACCCGCGCCGCTGGCGGCAACGATCTATGCGCGCACCGGCAACTGGCCCACGATCATGTTGCTTGTAATCCTCTTCGCCGGCTTTGGCCTATGGCGGCGCAGGACAAATATTGACCCCCAACCCGGAACCCCGTAGGGCCGGAGAATAGCCCGCCACAACGGCTTCCTGACGTGGCGATAATTGCAGTATCGGAGCACGCCCCATGACACGAAACAACTACACCTTTACCTCTGAGTCCGTCTCGGAGGGTCACCCCGACAAGGTCTGCGACCGGATCTCGGATGCTGTTCTTGATGCCTTTCTGGCCGAAGAGCCCGAAGCCCGCGTCGCCTGTGAGACCTTTGCCACGACCAACCGGGTCGTCATCGGCGGTGAGGTCGGGTTGAGCGACCAGGACAAGCTGCATGACTATATGGGCCGGATCGACCAGATCGCCCGCGATTGCATCCGCGATATCGGCTACGAGCAGGACAAGTTCCACCACGCCACGGTCGAGATCACCAACCTGCTGCACGAACAATCGGCCCATATCGCGCAAGGCGTCGATGCCGCTGCCGATAAGGACGAAGGGGCCGGTGATCAGGGCATCATGTTCGGCTATGCCACCACCGAGACACCCGATCTGATGCCCGCCCCGATCCAGTATTCGCATGCCATCCTGCGGCGGCTGGCCGAGGTCCGCAAATCGGGCGCGGAACCGGCGCTTGGGCCGGATGCGAAATCGCAGCTTTCGGTGCTTTATCGGGGCGGTGTCCCGGTCGGCGTCAGCTCGCTTGTGCTGTCGACGCAGCATCTGGATGAAAGCCTGACCAGCGCCGATATCCGCGCCATGGTCGAGCCCTATATCCGTGAGGTTCTGCCCGAGGGCTGGCTGTCCGACGCGACCGAATGGCACGTGAACCCGACCGGCAAATTCGTCATCGGTGGCCCCGATGGCGATGCGGGCCTCACGGGGCGCAAGATCATCGTCGACACCTATGGCGGGGCTGCCCCGCATGGTGGCGGCGCGTTCTCCGGCAAGGATCCCACCAAGGTCGACCGGTCAGCCGCTTACGCCGCGCGCTATCTGGCGAAAAATGTCGTGGCGGCCGGGCTGGCCGAACGCTGCACCATCCAGCTCAGCTATGCCATCGGCGTTGCCAAGCCGCTGTCGATCTATGCCGACACGCATGGGGCCGGAGAGGTGCCACCAGAGGCCATCGAGCGCGCCATTGACCGTGTCATGGATCTGACGCCGCGTGGCATCCGCGAGCATCTGGGCCTCAATCGCCCGATCTACGCGCGCACCGCCGCTTATGGGCATTTCGGGCGCGTGCCGGAGGCCGATGGCGGTTTCAGCTGGGAACGCACCGATCTGACCGAGGCGCTGAAATCCGCCGTTTAGGTTTTCTGCGGGACTATGTTAACACCGGGGGGCGGCACCGCGCGGGTGCCGTCTTTTTTATGACGAATGAGGATTTCATGACCGATAACAACCCGGCCTATGCCGACCGTTTCGCGCGGCTCTATGCCATCGTTGCCGCCGGTATCTTCACCGTGTTCGCGCTGGCGATGTCGATCCTGCCCGATCTCTTGTCGACGCCCATATTGCGCGGCGCGCTGATCGGCGGTTCAATAGGTGCCATCATGTGGCCGATCATGGATTTTGCGCAGAGCCACCTGAAGGCTGCGGGGCGCAAGGCGGAGGGCGGCGAGGCCTGGCGCTATGCGATCCGGTTTGCCGTCAAGGCGCTGATCGTCAACCTGGCCCTGGGCGTGGTTGCCATTGTCGTGGCTTTCGTAATGGGCGGCGTGCGCGCCGATGAGATCGGGATTGCCTTTGGCGTGATGGTCGTGAGTGTCGGCGTGGGCTTTGGTTTGCAGATCCTGATGTTCCGCCTGTTTATCTGGTCGGCCTTCAAGGGGGCCGAAAAGCGGGCAGCACGCGCGCGCAACGGTTGAGCCCGGGCCAAGGGGCGGGTATTGCCGGAGCGAACCGATGCAACCGACCCAAGGTCCGATGTCCAGGAAAACCCACCCCTCCGGCGCGCCGTGGCGCAATTTCTATGGCCGCCGCAAAAGCCACCACATGAAAGACAGCCAACAGGCGCTGGTCGATGCCGATCTGGCGGCGCTGTCGCCGGGGCCGGTGGGATGGGACGAAAACCCCGACCGCGTGGCGCTGGATATGGAGCAGCTGTTTCCAGGCCGTGATCTGTGGCTGGAGGTCGGGTTTGGCGGCGGTGAGCATATGGTCCATCAGGCGGTGCAGAACCCCGGCGCGGGGATCATCGGCTGCGAACCTTATATCAACGGTGTTGCCATGCTGCTGGGCCGGATCCGCGAGGCAGGTGTGGAAAACCTGCGCGTCCATCCCAATGATGTGCGCGATCTATTCGATGTGCTGCCAGAGGCCAGCGTGGCGCGCGCCTTTCTGCTTTATCCCGACCCGTGGCCCAAGAAACGCCACCACCGGCGCCGGTTCGTGACGCAGGAGCATCTGTTGCCGCTGGCACGGGTTTTGAAACCCGGCGCGATCCTGCGCGTCGCTACGGATATTCCCGACTATGTGCGCCAGACCTTGCAAGAGGTGCCAAAGGCGGGGTTCGAATGGCTGGCCGAGCGCCCCGGCGACTGGCGGCAGCCCTGGGCCGATTGGATATCGACCCGCTACGAGCAAAAAGCGCTGCGCGAGGGCCGGGTGCCGCATTATCTGACGTTTCGCAGGCTTTGACGCGCGCCGCGTCAAGGCCCAGGGCCTCAGGCAGCCATGGGCCGCAACCGCCCCGCGCCCCTTTCGACGCGCCTTTGTCTTGTTCTCAACAGTCCGCTCGCTTAGGAACGGGCGAACGTCACTGCGCGGGAAAGAAACCATGGCCGAAGACCTGATCAATTCATTCATGACGGGCCCCGATGAAAACGGGCGCTTTGGCGATTTCGGCGGCCGGTTTGTCAGCGAAACCCTGATGCCGCTGATCCTGGAGCTGGAAAAGCAATACGAACACGCCAAGACCGATGACAGTTTCTGGGCCGAGATGAACGATCTCTGGACCCATTATGTTGGCCGCCCCAGCCCGCTCTACCATGCCGACCGGCTGAGCGATCATCTGGGCGGGGCCAAGATTTACATGAAGCGCGACGAGCTGAACCATACCGGTGCGCATAAGATCAACAATGTGCTGGGTCAGATCATCCTGGCCCGCCGCATGGGCAAGACCCGGATCATCGCCGAAACCGGGGCCGGGCAGCATGGCGTCGCCACCGCCACCGTCTGCGCCAAGTTCGGCCTGAAATGCGTGGTCTATATGGGGGCCCATGATGTCGAGCGGCAGGCCCCCAATGTCTTTCGCATGCGTCTGTTGGGGGCCGAGGTGGTTTCGGTCACATCCGGGCGTGGCACGCTGAAGGACGCGATGAACGACGCGCTGCGCGATTGGGTGACCAATGTGCGCGACACGTTTTATTGCATCGGCACGGTGGCGGGCCCGCATCCCTACCCGGCCATGGTGCGTGATTTCCAGACCATCATCGGCAAGGAAGCCAAGGCCCAGATGCACGAACGTGAGGGCCGCCTGCCCGACACGGTGATTGCGGCCATTGGTGGCGGGTCGAACGCGATGGGGCTGTTCTTTCCCTTCCTCGATGACAAATCGGTCGAGATCATCGGGGTTGAGGCCGGCGGCAAGGGCGTCAACGAAAAGATGGAACATTGCGCCTCGCTCACCGGCGGGCGGCCCGGCGTTCTGCATGGCAACCGCACCTATCTGTTGCAGGATGATGATGGCCAGATTCTGGAAGGCTATTCGATCTCGGCTGGTCTGGATTATCCCGGTATCGGGCCGGAACATTCCTGGCTGCATGAGATCGGGCGCGCCAAATATGTCTCGGTCACTGATAAAGAGGCGCTGGCCGCGTTCCAGATGTGTTGCGAGCAGGAGGGGATTATCCCGGCGCTGGAGCCGAGCCACGCGTTGGCCCATGTCATCAAGCTGGCCCCGACGCTTCCCGCCGATCACATCATCTGCATGAACATGTGCGGCCGGGGCGACAAGGATATCTTTACCGTCGCCCGCGCCTTGGGCTTTGACATGGGGGTGAGTGCCTGACCGCGCTAAACCTAGGTTTAGGCACCTATCCTGCGGGTTGGTGGGGTGTGGTTTAAACGCCGGACCAATGGGAAACGCGACCGGGAATTCCTTTTTCGATTTCATGCTGGCGCACCAAGCGCAGCCAAAACTCGGAAAAAAGGACCTCGAAATGAAACGCACACTTCTTCTCTCCACTACCCTCGCGGTTGTCGCTGCCAGCCTTGCAACCGGTGCCCTAGCCGCAGGCAACGAACTGGCCGACCGTGTCGCGGCGGACCTGCAGAGCCAAGGCTACGCCTATATCGAGATCGAACAGAGCCCGACGCAGCTCAAGGTCGAGGCCGTTCGCGGCACCGAAATGCTCGAGGCGACATACGATCTCGCCACCGGGCAACTCATCAGCGAAGAGAGCCAGCCCGCCGAGGATGAGGACCGGGCAATGAACGGGGTCGAAGTCGGGGCCGCGCATGATGGTGCGGGCGATGGCGGCGAAGATGGCACCAATGACGACGTTGACGGCACCAACGATGACGATGACGGCGACAACGGGAATGAAGACGGCACCAAGGATGACCGCGGTGGCGATGAAGACGGCACCGATGACGACGTCGACAACGAGCAGGGCGACGAAGACGGCAACGGCGAAGAGGATGACGCGACCAACGACGATACCGACTACGAAGATGGCGATGCCGGCGATGACGGCGATGACGATGGTGATGATAACTGATCACCCCCAAGGTTACGACAGCTCCGCCAGAAATGGCGGGGCCTTCCCTTCCTGCGGCGTGCATCGTCTTCGCGTGGCTCCCGTCCAAACGCGCGGTCAGGCCGCATATCCGCCCCTCTGGTATCGATGTATTTCGAACGCAACTGGTTTAGAGTGACCCCATGCGCACCCTGATCTTCATTCTCTCTCTTGTCCTGGCGGCCCCGGCCTTTGCCGACGGCGCATCCTCGGTGCGGGCCTGGATCGCGGAATTGCAGGCCTCCGGATATACCGAGATTGAGGAAAGCCGCACTTGGCTCTGGCGTATCCGTATCACCGCCGAACGCGGTGACATCATTCGCGAGATCATCCTCGATCGCACCACCGGCGAGGTTCTGCGCGATATTTCGCGCGCCGAAGACGGCGATGTGCGCCATCCGTTTGAAGAAGATGATGGCGATGACGACGACATTGGCGATGACGGCGAAGCGGGCGCGGAGGACAACGGCAACGGCAACGAGGATGGTGGCGACGGCGAGGGCGGAAGCGGCGGCGACGGCGAGGGTGGAAGCGACGGCGAGGACGGTAGCAACGGCGATAATGACAACGATGATGAATGAGCTTGGCGTGAGGCCGGTGCGATGACCTGGGCGTTGCGTCTTTTGGTGGTTCTTCAGGCCGGGTTTACCACCGTTTTCCTTTGGGATCTGCTGACCGGCATTCTTGGGCTGCGCAGCACCCCATTGTCGTGGCAGATGCGCGAAGTGATTGAGGTCGCGGCGGCCCTTGGCCTGTTGGCGGGGCTGATTGCGGGCACATTGGTTCTGCGCCATGCCCGCGCCCGACAGCGCCAGGCCGAGGATAACCTGCGCGCTGCTTCGGGTGAATTCATGGCCCTGGTCAATGACCGTTTTCAGGAATGGGCGCTGACGCCGGCCGAACGCGATGTGGCGCTTTTTGCGCTGAAAGGGCTCAGCCTGGCCGAAATCGCCGGCCTGCGCGACACCTCGGAGGGCACGGTCAAGGCCCAGACCAATGCGATCTACCGCAAGGCGGGCGTAACCGGACGGCCGCAATTGTTGAGCCTCTTTATCGACGATCTTCTTTCGACGAGCTCGGATTGATCCGGCCCTGAGTGCCTCGTGGCGTGGTGTAGCGCGTCAATCAGCGGGGTCCATCCGCCAGCCAGTTGATCCAGCGGCCGTGAAAATCCACCCGCGCCAGCAGAGTTTCCTGACCCGTGGGCCAAAGCCGCAGCGAAAGTGCTGCCCCATCCTCGGCCCCATCCGCCTCCATCGCCAGATGTGCCAGTGGCGCGTCGGTTGTTGCCCGCGCTCCGGCCGAGGCCAGAGCCGAGCTGCACCGATCTGCGGTGTCCTGCGGGAAATACTGCCAGGCAATCGTGTGATAGACCAGATGCACCGCACCGGGCCGGGGGCGCGCGAGGCGCGCTTCAAGCCATGTCGCCGCATCGCCGGGATCGGCGCGCGTCCGGGCCATGGCGATGGCGGCGCGGGTCAATTCCGCGCGATACGGCTGATCGGGCCAGAGATAGGCCAAGAGCCGCAAGGCCTGATCGGGGTCCGAGGGGTTCAGCGGATTGAGGTCAACACCGGCGCGATCTGTGACAGCGATCGGGCCCGCAGGCGCGACCGGGCCGCGCCAATCCGGGCGCAGGGTCACGGGGCTGTCCGCGCGCCCGATGCCATTCGCCAGATAGTAATTGTCGAAATGCAGGTTCAACCCGGCGCTGGCACCAAGTTCCGACAGGACAAGCGGCAGCCCGGTCCTGTCCTGAACCCAAGCCGCCCCGGCCAGCAGCGCCGCCGAGCGGCGCACTTCATTGGTTTGTGGCGGCTGCTCGAGCCATGTCAGGATATGCGCCGCATGGGTTTGCAGGGCCACGGTGATCGCCTCTTCCAGCGCCGCATCGGATGCCTCATGCGGCGCATAAGCCGCCAGCAACCCGGCATCGGCGCGCGTCAGAACCAGAGCATGCAGCGCACCCGCCAGCCGCAGGGCCACCGCATCGCCCATCGCGGTCGGGTCGCCCTGCCATGTCAGAATGCGCACCGCCACCGGCCCGTCACCCGCCGCGATGATGCGCCACAACAGCGGCATCAGCCGGGCCATGAAAGGCGAACCGAGCGCATCGCAGGCGTGCCCCTGGCGGGCAAAGGCCGCGCCCATATCGTGCGTCACCGAAACCGGTCCATCAGTTTTTGCAGCGATGTGCGGTCGTCGGGCGGCGGCGCGGGCTCGGGCTCGGGCGGTTTTGCCGGTTTCGCGGCCTTGCCGCCTGCGGGCCGTTGTGGCGTGGTGCGCAGCGCGACCGCGTTCATGAAACGCCCGGTATCGCCCGCCGCCAGATCGCCCGCCCCGTCCGAGACACCGCGCAACAGATCCTCCAGCCAGTTCTGATCGGACTTGGCGAAATCCGACAGCACATAGCCCGACACGCGATCCTTGTGGCCGGGATGGCCGATGCCAAGCCGCACCCGGACATAACCGTCACCCAGATGGGCATGCAGCGACCGCAACCCATTATGCCCGGCATGGCCGCCGCCGGTCTTGACCCGCAGCTTGCCCGGCGCAAGGTCTAGCTCGTCCTGGAACACGGTCACATCCTGCGGCTCCAGCTTGAAAAACCGCATCGCCTCGCCGACCGACTGGCCCGACAGGTTCATGAAGGTTTCAGGCTTGAGCAGCGCCACCTTGTCGGATCCGAACCGGCCTTCGCTGAGGCTGCCCTGAAACTTGGCGCGCCAGGGCGAAAACCCGTGATCATCGGCGATCCGGTCAACGGCCATATAGCCGATATTATGCCTGTTCCGCGCATATTTGGCACCGGGATTTCCCAGACCTACCCACAGTTTCATGACGCCTCCGCGTGCGCTTGCCAAAATTTAGCCACGCGCGTTCTATAGGCGGGCAGGAGAGATCTTTCAACAAACCCGGCAGGCAGAGTACTCATGACCACCATCACGCTCCAGGGCATCACGCTTGAGGTTCCAGACCCCGTGCAGAGCCCGGGGCTGATGCGTCGCCTGGTACGCGGCACCTATGAGGAGGACGAGGCCCACGCCGCCAGAAAGCGGATCAAGCCGGGCTTTCGCGTGCTGGAGCTTGGCGCGGGGCTTGGGTTTGTCTCCAATATCTGCGCCGCGCGGGCGGGGGCGGAAAATCTGCTGAGCGTCGAGGCCAACCCCGCCATGGTGCCGGTGATCCGGGCCAATCTGGACCGCAACGGCCATGACAAGGCAGAGCTCATCCACGCGGCCGTCACTGGCGGCCACAGCGGCGGCGACATCGCGTTTCAGGCCAACGAGGCCTTTCTTGGCGGGTCTCTGGCGCGCCCCGATGCGACCAATGGCGACCTGGTCGACGTGCCGCGGATCGGCATCCGCGCCTTGATTGCGCGCCATAAACCGCAGGTTGTCCTGATGGATGTGGAGGGGGCCGAGGCCGATCTCTTCGATGCACGCTGGAACGCGCAATTGCGGTTTCTGATCGTCGAGCTTCATCCGCCGCGCTACCCGACATCCGTGATCAAGCGCATCGTCGATTGCATGTCAGATACCGGGTTGACCTATGACCCGGTCACCTCGCGGGGACGCATCCTGGGCTTTCGCAAGGTGTGGGCGGGCCCGGAGGCATGAATGGCGGGCAAGGCCGCGGCGTGCCGTTCTAAGAGACGCCCGGGCCGGGGGTGGTGATCCCCACATTGCGCCGGAAACGAAAAAAAACGCGAGGCCCGGCAGGCCCCGCGTTTCAATCTGTTTGCGAAGTTGGCGCAGAGATTACTCTTCTGCGGCCTCGTCCTCTTCACCGACAACGGCGACCTCATCGGCCTCGACGGCTTCATCCTCATCCGCATCCTCGCCACGCGCCAGACCCGACGGGGCCGAGATATTGGCAATGACGAAATCACGGTCGATGGTCGCTTTCGCACCGGCCGGCAGGGTCACGGCGGAAATCGAGACATTGTCGCCGATCTCCATCTCCGACACGTCGATGGTGATGTGGTCGGGAATATCGCCCGCTGTCACCTTCAGCTCCACCTCGGGGCGGATCAGCGTCAGAACGCCACCTTTTTTCAGACCCGGGCTTTCCTCTTCGCCGACAACCTCGACGGGGATAAAGAGCGCGATCTTGGTGGTGCGGCGCAGGCGGATGAAATCGACATGCGTCGGCAGGTCCTTGACCACGTCGCGCTGCACGGCGCGGCAGATCACGCGGACATCGTCCTGGCCTTCCATCTTCAGGTTCAGAAGCGTCGACAGGAACCGGCCCGCTTTCAGGCGCTTGAAAAGCTCGTTAAAGGGGATCTGCAGGGCGATCGGGTCGACCCCGCCGCCATAAACAACTCCGGGCACCATGCCATCGCGGCGTGCTTGACGGGCGGCCCCCTTGCCTGTCCCCGTACGTGCCTCAGCTACGAGATCAGGAATCTCTCCAGCCATAGGTATTCTCCATATAATAAAGGGCGGCCTCCAAGGGTGTCCGCCACGTGAAGGCTGAGCCTATAGACCAGTTGCCGTGGCTTGAAAAGGGGCAAGGGCGGCTTTGGCATTTGCTTTGGATCACGGCCCGTGGCAAGCCCGAGCCCATGTCGATTCTCTCTGCCCTCAGCCTGACCCGCCGGCCCGCGATCTGTTTCGCGATTGTCGGGCTGGCATGGGGCAGTTTCGCGGCGCAGGTGCCGGTGTTCAAGGCGGCGCTGGGCGCAAGCGACGCGCAGTTCGGCGTGCTCTTTCTGGGCACTGCCCTGGGGTTGGGCAGCACGATCTGGCTGGCACCGCGGTTTGACCGGCTGATGGGGGGCTGGTCGATGCCGCTGGCCGCCGTGATGCTGGCCTCGGCGATGCTGTTGCCGGGGTTGATGACCGTGCCCGTGATATTTTTCCTGACAATGGCATTGGTCGGGACCTGTTCGGGCCTGCTTGATGTGGTGATGAATGCCCGCGTGTCCGAGTTTGAGGCGGCGCATAACCGTTCACTGATGAATGCCAATCACGGGGTGTTTTCGCTGGCCTATGCGGTAGGCGCGATGCTGACCGGCGTGGCACGCGAAATTGGTCTGCCGCCGGTTGCGGTCTTCGGCATCCTCTGGGTGGTGATCGCGACCCTGTCTTTGCGCGTCTACCTGCCCTCTGCCGCAATCGCGCATGACGAGGGCGATGGCCCCGCCGCCGGGTTTCCCTGGCGCATTGTCCTGATTTGCGGCGGCATCGTTCTGGTGGCCTTCGGGGTCGAGGCGACGGTTGAAACCTGGTCGGCGCTGCATATCGAGCGCACGCTGGGCGGACGCGCCGCCGAAGGCGCGTTTGGCCCCGCAGTTCTTGGCCTGACCATGGCGTTCGGGCGGTTTTCGGGGCAGGTGATCGCGGGCCGGTTTTCCGAAACCGGCGTCATTACCCTGGGCTCGCTGATGGCCGCGGCCGGGGCGCTGGTTGCAGCCGCGGCACCCACGCCCGGGCTTGCCTATCTGGGGTTTGGCACCATGGGTCTGGGCATTTCGGTGGTCGGGCCGATGGGGCTGGCACTGGTGGGGCGGCTGGTGCGCCCGGGCTGGCGCACGGCGGCGGTGGCGCGCGCCGCCGTGATCGGGTTCATGGGGTTCATGGCCGCCCCGGCCCTGATGGGCCTGATGTCAGGGGCCTTCGGGCTGCGCATGGCCTATGTCGCGGTGGCGCTTTTGGCGTTGATCGGGCCGGCTTTGGCGCTGGTGATCCGGGGCCGGGCTCAGGCCCAGTTTCCTTCGAAATCGGCGGGCACCAGCAGGTCGTGACGCCCCAGGTTCTTCACGTCGCGTTCACCACAAAGCGCCATCGAAAGATCCAGTTCCTTGTGGATCACCTCCAGCGCCGAGGTAACGCCCGCCTCGCCCATCGCCCCCAGACCATAGACAAAGGCGCGCCCGATATAAGTGCTGCTGGCCCCCATCGCGACGGCCTTGAGCACGTCTTGCCCCGAGCGTATGCCGCTATCCAGATGCACCTCGATCTTGTCGCCGACCGCGTCCAAGATCGACGGCAGCATCCTGATCGAACTCAGCGCCCCATCCAATTGCCGCCCGCCATGGTTTGACACCACGATGGCATCGGCCCCGACATCGACGGCGCGCCGGGCATCCTCGGCATCGAGGATCCCCTTCAGGATCACCGGCCCGTCCCACCAGCTGCGCAATTCCCTGACCCGGTCCCAATCCAGCGAATGATCGAACGCCTTGGCGGTCCATTCGCTGAGCGACCCGGTCGCATCGACCCCGGTTGCATGGCCCACCACATTGCCGAACGTCCGCCGCCTGGTGCCCAACATGCCCAGGCCCCAGCCGACCTTGGTCATCATGTTGGCGACCGAGGCGGGCGTCAGCTTCGGCGGGGCCGAGAGGCCGTTCTTGATGTCCTTGTGGCGTTGCCCCAAGATTTGCAGATCGACCGTAATGACCAGCGCCGAACAGGCGGCGGCCTTGGCGCGGGCAAAGAGCCGGCGCATGAAATCATCATCTTTCAGCGTGTAGACCTGGAACCAAAATGGCGCATCGGTGTTTTCGGCGACATCCTCGATCGAGCAGATCGACATCGTCGACAGGGTAAAGGGCACCCCGAATTTCGCCGCCGCCCGCGCCGCCTTGATCTCGCCATCGGCGCATTGCATGCCGGTCAACCCGACCGGGGCCAGAGCCACCGGCATCGCCACATCCTGGCCCACCATCTGCGTCGCGGTGGAACGATTGGTCATGTCAACGGCCACCCGCTGGCGCAGGCGGATCTGATCGAAATCCGAGCTGTTTTCGCGAAAGGTCTGTTCCGTCCAGCTGCCCGATTCCGCGTAATCATAGAACATCCGGGGCGTGCGCCGTTTGTAGATACGCTTGAGGTCGTCGATTGTGGTAATCGCTGGCATTTCGAATGCTCCGGTCAAAATTGGTAAGATTGAATTACCAATTTGGACGGAATAACGCAATGCCCCTGTTGTCACAGGGCGTCAGAGCAGGACCAAAGCCGCCAGGGCGGGGCCCATCAGGGGGGCGGGCACGGCAAACGCGCCAACAGCCACCCCGCCCGCAAGGGCAGGGCCAGCGCCCAATACTGCGAAAAGGCCGAGGGTGATCACCCGCTCAGGCCCGATGCGCCCCATCGGCCAGCGTTTTGACAAAATCCAGCACCTCGCCCACCGGCTTGCCCGCCGCGATCTCGGCCACAATCGCCGAGCCGACAACGGCCCCGTCGGCGATGCGGGCGATGCCTTCGGACATCTCGGGCGTGCGAATGCCAAAGCCCACGATGATCGGCAGGTCGGTCTTGGATTTGATCCGGGCCACTTCGGGGGCGACATCGGCGGCCTCGGGGGCCGCGGCCCCGGTGATGCCGGTGATCGAGACGTAATAGACAAAGCCCGAGGTGTTTTGCATGACCTTGGGCAGGCGCGCATCATCGGTGGTGGGAGTGGCCAGGCGGATGAAATTGAGCCCTGCATTTTGCGCCGGAATGCACAGTTCGGCGTCTTCCTCGGGCGGCAGATCGACCACGATCAACCCGTCGATCCCGGCCGCTTTGGCGTCTTGCAGAAACCTCTCGACGCCGCGGCTGTAGATAGGGTTGTAATAGCCCATCAGCACAATCGGCGTGGTGTTGTCGGTCTTGCGAAATTCGGTGGCCAGTTCCAGGGTTTTCAGCAGCGTCATGCCGCCCGCCAGCGCCCGCTGCCCGGCCAGCTGGATGGTGGGGCCATCGGCCATCGGATCGGTAAAGGGCAGGCCAAGCTCGATGATATCGACGCCGGCACCCGGCAGGCCTTTTACGATCTCAAGCGAGGCGTCGAAATCAGGATCGCCCGCCATCACATAGGTCACAAAGGCTTTGCGCCCTTCGGCGTTCAGCCGCGCGAATGTGTCGTCGATCCGTGTCATCATCGGTCCCCTGTCGGTCGTTCAGGCCCGGTGTGGCGAAACCGGCGGCGGAAATCAATGGCCGCTTGGGCCCGCGGGCACCACGAGGGCACAGAAAACCGCATGACGGGCGAAAAACGAGCCCCCCGGGATGGCGGCCAATGCGGGGCTCAGGTCAGCGGCGCATCGGTGGTGATCATCCAATTGATCCCGTAGCGGTCGCGCAGCGTGCCGAAACCGGGGCTCCAGAATGTCGGCTGATACTCCATCTCGACATGGCCATCCTCGGCCAGACGCGCAAAGGCCCGGGCCCCGTCCTCGACCGTCGGCAGCGACATCATCACCGAGCATCCCGCCATCGCCGGTGTGTCCCCCATGACATCATCCGATCCCATCAGGAGACCGCCCGCGAACCGGACCTCGCCATGCATGATCCAGCCCGACTTTGCCGGCGCGACCTCAAAACCCTCGGCCGCATCGGCGCGCATCATCATGCCAACCTCGCCGCCGAACACATCGGCATAGATTTCCATCGCTTCGCGGCAGGTGCCTTGAAAAATCAGATAGGGGGTGGGGGTCATGGCGGGTGTCCTTTCTTGCATGGCTCGTCCGACCCTAGCACATCGCGTTGCAGCGCGGCCCACATCGGCATAGAAGGCGGCAGAAATCAGCCAGGCGGAGATGGGCAAATGGGATTCAAGATGGGAATTGTGGGTCTGCCCAATGTCGGCAAATCGACCCTTTTCAACGCGTTGACCCGCACCGCCGCCGCCCAGGCCGCCAATTTCCCCTTTTGCACGATCGAGCCCAATGTCGGCGATGTCGCGGTTCCCGACGCCCGGCTCGACCGCCTCGCCGCCATTGCCGGATCGAAACAGATCATCCCGGCCCGCATGACCTTTGTCGATATCGCGGGCCTCGTGAAGGGGGCGTCGCGCGGCGAGGGGCTGGGCAATCAGTTTCTGGCCAATATCCGCGAAACCGACGCCATCGCCCATGTCCTGCGCTGTTTCGAGGATGGCGATGTCACCCATGTCGAGGATCATATCGACCCGATCGCCGATGCCGACACGATCGAGACCGAATTGATGCTGGCAGATATGGACAGCATCGAAAAGCGGCTGCAGGGCATCACCCGCAAGGTGCGCGGCGGCGACAAGGAGGCGGTGCAGCAGGAACGCCTTTTGAAATCCGCCCAGGCCATGCTGGAGGAAGGCAAACCGGCCCGCATGGTCGAGGTCGCCGCAGATGACGCAAGGGCCTGGAAGATGCTGCAACTCCTGACCACCAAGCCCATCCTTTATGTCTGCAATGTCGATGAGGCCTCGGCCGCGTCGGGCAATGCCTATTCCGCCAAGGTTGCCGAAATGGCCGCCGAACAGGGGGCCGCGCATGTCGTCATTTCGGCCCAGATCGAGGAGGAAATCAGCCAGCTCGACACCGAGGAGGCCGCGATGTTCCTCGACGAAATGGGGCTGGAGGAGGCCGGGCTCGACCGTCTGATCCGCGCGGGCTATGACCTGCTGCATTTGCAGACCTATTTCACCGTCGGCCCGAAAGAGGCCCGCGCATGGACTATCCGCACCGGCACCACCGCGCCGAAAGCCGCGGGCGTCATCCACGGCGATTTCGAGCGCGGCTTTATCCGCGCCGAAACGATTTCCTACCCCGATTACGTGGACAACAAGGGCGAACAGGGCTCAAAAGACGCAGGAAAGATGCGCGCCGAGGGCAAGGCCTATGTGGTCAAGGATGGCGACGTGTTGCATTTCCTGTTTAACACGTAGTCGGGCCGCGCGCGCCGCTGGACCCAATGCCCCCCCCCGCGGCGGGCTCTGCGCGCGGATTTCCGCAGGGCCGCACCCGCATGTCGCGCAATTTCCCTCATAGCCACATGGCGCGGGACGTGGAAAAATCCGGCCATCCGCAATCTAGCGATCTTTGGGAGGATCCGATGAAAAAACTGCTTACCGCAACCGCTGTATCCGCGCTGAGCGTCGGCTTTGCCGCCGAGGCGATGGCCCAGGAATGGAACGTTTCTGTCTGGGGCGCGCGCCGCGCCTTTACTGAACATGTTGAACGCCTGGCCGAGCTGGTCGAAGAACGCAGCGGCGGCGAATTTACCATGAACATTTCTTATGGCGGCCTGTCGGGCAACCGTGAAAACCTTGATGGTATCTCGGTCGGAGCCTTTGAAATGGCGCAGTTCTGTGCCGGCTATCACCCCGACAAGAACCCATCGATCACCGTGCTGGAGCTGCCGTTCCTCGGGGTCAGCAGCCTTGAGATGGAGCGCGAGCTGTCCATGGCGCTCTATCAGACCGAAGCGGTACGCGCAGATCTGGCGCGCTGGAACGCCGTGCCGCTGATGCCCTCGCCGCTGCCGCAATACAACATCGTCGGATCCGGCGAAGCGCCCTCAACCCTGGCCGATTTCGACGGTATGGCCGTGCGCGCCACCGGTGGTATCGGGGCCGCCATGGCCACCATCGGCGCGGTACCGACCTCGATGTCGGCCACCGAAGTGCGCCAGGCCATGGATAGCGGCGTTGTCAGCGCGGTCGCCTTTGCGCCGCATGCGCATATGTCCTTTGGCACCATCGAAAACGCGTCCTGGTGGACGACGAACCTCAACCCCGGCACGGTGAACTGCCCCGTTGTGGTCAATTCGGATGCCCTGGCGGATCTGTCGGAAGAAAACCGTGAGATCCTGTTGGGCTCGGTCGATGAGGCGCTCGATTACTACATCGACTATTACAACGAGCAGACCATGGCCGCCTGGGGCCCGGCGCTGGATGAGCGCGGGATCGAACGGGTCACCTTCAGCGATGAAGAGATCGCGGCCTTCCGCGAGGCAGCTGCTGCCCCTGCCGCGGCCGCCTGGATCGAGGAAAACACGGCCCGCGGCCTGCCCGCGCAGGAGCTTTATGACATGGTCACCGGCATGATCGCCGAAGGCAACATGTAAACCAATTGGCCCGCCCCCGATCATTTCGGGGGCGGGCCGCATATCTCTCAGATTTTCCCGCTATCCCAAAAGGAGATCGGCCATGGCCGGAGCCTCTCTTGTTCTGACCGATGACAGCCTTGTCAGCCGGCTGGACCGCCATTTGAACCGGCTGGAACACGTCTTTGCGCTGATCAGCGGATTGGCGGTTTTTGCGTTGATGATGCTGGCCGTGGTGTCGGTCAGCGGGCGCAATTTCATGAACCAGCCCATTCCCGGCTATGTCGACTGGATCGAACAGATCATGCCGCTGATCGCGTTCATGGGCATTGCCTATACGCAGCGCGAGGGCGGGCATATCCGCATGGATCTGTTGGTGGGCAAGCTCAGCGGGCGCGCCTTGTGGCTGGCGGAACTGGTCACGACCTCTCTGATCCTGATCCTGATGCTGTTGTTGGTCTGGGGCACATTCGCGCATTTCCAGCGCAGTTTCGACCTGAGCCAACCAATGTGGAGCCGCGACAGTTCGATGGATATCGGGCTGCCGATCTGGCCCGCGAAGCTGACGGTTCCGGTGGCGTTTTCGGTGCTCTGCCTGCGGCTGATGCTGCAGGTTTACGTTTATGCGCGCGCTGCAATCACTGGCCAGGAACGGCCCGTGGGCGTGCCGTTGATTGCCGATGCCGCGACGCAGGCCGCGCTGGAGGCTGCGACCGTCTCGAACGGCGACACCACTGAGGGAGGGCGCTGATATGGAACCTATTCAAATCGGCCTGATCGTTTCGGGTTTCATGCTGGCGGCCGTTATTCTGGGCATGCGCGTGGCTTTTGCGGCGGGCATGTCGGGGCTTATCGGCCTGATCTGGATCTTCTGGAGCCGCCGCGGCTATGACCCCGAGGATTTTGTCTGGGCGCTGAGCGTTGCGGTGCAGACGGCGGGCCAGGTGCCGCAATCGAAAATCTCAAGCCAGGCGCTCAGCCTGATCCCGACCTTTATCCTGATCGGGTATCTCGCCTATCACGCGGGCCTGACCAAGGCGCTTTTTGAGGCTGCCAAACGCTGGATGGCCTGGGTGCCCGGCGGGCTGGCTGTATCGACGGTGTTCGCGACCGCAGGCTTTGCCGCCGTATCGGGGGCCTCGGTGGCGACATCGGCGGTTTTTGCCCGGATCGCGATCCCGGAAATGCTGGCTATCGGTTATGATAAACGCTTTGCGGCGGGGGTTGTGGCGGCGGCCGGTACGCTGGCCTCTCTGATCCCGCCATCGGCCATTTTGGTGATCTATGCCATCATTGTGGAACAGGATGTCGGGCGGCTGTTGCTGGCGGGTTTCATTCCGGGTGTCTTTTCGGCCATCGTCTATACGTTGCTGATTGTCGGCATGGCGTTGACGATCAAGGATTTCGGCCCGCGCGTGACCGGGTTTACCTGGAAAGAGCGGTTTCAGAGCCTGCCGCCCGCTTTGCCCATCGTGGCGGTCGTGGTGATCATCATCTTCTTTGTCTACAACCCGTTTGGCGGCGATGCCTGGGGCACCCCGACCGAAGGCGGCGCGATCGGGGCGTTCATCGTCTTTTTGATGGCGCTTTACCGTGGCATGCGGTGGCCCGCGCTGCGTGATGCGCTTTTGGAAACCGCCAAGCTGAGCGTGATGATCTTTACCATCATCTGGGGCGTGCTGATCTATGTCCGGTTTCTGGGATTTGCCGATCTGCCGGGGGCGTTTTCCGATTGGCTGACCTCGCTGGAAATGTCGCCGATGCTGATCCTGATCATGATCCTGCTGGCCTATGCCGTGTTGGGCATGTTCATGGATGCGATCGGGATGCTGCTTCTGACGCTGCCGGTGGTGTTTCCGGCGGTCATGGCGCTGAACGGTGGTATGAACGTCACCGCCGAGGCCAGTGCCTTTGGCATGTCGGGGCCGATGGCCGCCGTCTGGTTCGGTATCCTGGTGGTGAAAATGGCCGAGTTCTGTTTGATCACACCGCCCATTGGCCTGAACTGTTTCGTCGTCGCGGGTGTGCGCGATGATTTGACGGTGCAGGATGTATTCAAGGGCGTGATGCCGTTTTTCATCGCCGATGCCATCACCATCGGATTGCTTGTGGCTTTCCCGATAATCGTCCTGTGGCTGCCCAGCCAGATGTGACGAAGAGCGCAGATACTGCGCCGCCTTGCGGGCCTTCGGAACCTTCCGAAGGCCCGTTTTTCGTGGCGGGTGGTTGACTTGGGGGTGTCCGCATGTATTATTTCACTAGATAAAATAAATGTGGCAGGGTCTGACCTGCCATGGGGGGAATAATGTATCTGGGCCTGGATCTGGGCACTTCGGGCCTGCGCGCTGTGCTGGTCGACGGTGCGGGCGGCGTGGTTGCCTCATCCGAGGCGGCCTGGCCCGTTAGCCATCCGCATCCCGGCTGGAGCGAACAGAACCCCGCCGATTGGATCGCCGGATGCAAAGCAGCAATGGCGCGCCTCAAGGCGCAGGCCCCGCAGGCGCTTGGCGCACTCAAGGGCATTGGCCTTTCGGGCCAGATGCACGGCGCGACCCTTGTGGGGGCCGATGATCAGCCGCTGCGCCCTTGCATGCTGTGGAACGATACCCGCGCCGCGACCGAGGCGGCGGCGCTCGACGGGGCCCCGTCGGTGCGTGATCTGTCTGGCAATATCGTCTTTCCGGGCTTCACCGCGCCGAAACTGCTCTGGGTTGAAACCCATGAGCCGGACATATTTGCCAACACCGCCAAAGTGCTCCTGCCCAAGGATTACCTGCGCCTCTGGCTGACCGGCGATCATGTGTCGGACATGTCGGATGCGGCGGGCACCTCATGGCTGGATGTCGGGGCGCGGGACTGGTCCGAGCGCCTGCTGGAGGCCGGGCATATGCGCCGCGAACAGATGCCGCGCCTGGTGGAAGGCAGCGAACCGGGCGGGCAATTGCGGGCGGCTCTGGCGCGCGAATGGGGCATCACCGGCCCGGTCGAGGTGGCCGGCGGCGGCGGTGATAATGCGGCGGCGGCCTGCGGCGTCGGCTGTTTTCGGGAGGGCGACGGTTTTGTCTCATTGGGCACGTCGGGCGTTCTTTTGGCCGCCAAGGACAGCTTTGCGCCCGCGCCCGAAACGGCCGTGCACAGTTTCTGCCATGCCGTGCCTGACACCTGGTATCAGATGGGCGTGATCCTGGCCGCCACCGATTGCCTGAATTGGCTGTCCAAGACCATGGGCGAAAGCCCGGCCACCCTGGCGGGCAAGCTGCCCGACACGATTTCGGGCCCCGCATCGGTTCTGTTCCTGCCCTATCTCTCGGGCGAACGCACACCGCATAACGATGCCGCCATTCGCGGCGGTTTCGCGGGCCTCGACATTGCCACCGATCAGGCGGCGATGACCCAGGCGGTGATGGAGGGCGTCGGTTTCGCCCTGCGCGATTGCCTTGAGGCGCTGAAATCGACCGGCACCGAGCTGACCGGTATTCTGGCCATTGGCGGCGGCACCGCCTCGCGGTTCTGGTTGGAAAGCCTGGCCTCGATCCTGGGCCTGCCGCTCCACTTGCCGGCAAAGGGCGAATTTGGCGCGGCGCTGGGCGCGGCGCGTCTGGCGATGGCCGCCACGGGCCATGCCATCACCGACATCATGACACCACCGCAGGTGTCCGAAACCATTGACCCGCGCGCGGATCTGACCGCGGCCTATGACGCCGCCTATGCCCGGTACCGCACGCTTTACCCACATATGAAGGCAGTTCTGACATGAGCACCGGTTTTTTTGGCGATATTGCCGAGATCCCTTTTGAAGGCCCCGACAGCCACACCCCCCTGGCCTTTCGCCATTACGACCCTGACGAGGTCGTGGCGGGCAAGCGGATGGAGGATCACCTGCGTTTCGCGACCTGCTACTGGCACAATTTCGTCTGGCCCGGCAACGACCCCTTTGGCGGCCAGACATTTGAACGCCCGTGGTTTGCCGATGGCATGGCGGCGGCCAAGCTCAAGGCCGATGTGGCTTTCGAGATGTTCGGCCTGCTGAAATCGCCCTATTTCTGTTTCCACGATGCCGATATGCGGCCCGAGGGCGCAGATTTCGCGGAAAACACCCGCAATCTGCAGGAAATGACCGAATATCTGGCGGAGAAAATGGCCGCGACCGGCACCAAATTGCTCTGGGGCACGGCCAACCTGTTTTCGCATCGCCGCTATATGTCGGGGGCGGCCACCAATCCCGACCCGGACGTGTTCGCCTTTGGCGCGGCCACGGTCAAAACCTGCATGGATGCGACGCATCGGTTGGGCGGTGAAAACTACGTGCTCTGGGGCGGGCGCGAAGGCTATGAAACGCTGCTCAACACCGATCTGGGGCAGGAGGACGCACAGCTTGGGCGCTTCCTGAACATGGTGGTCAATCACAAGCACAAGATCGGGTTCGACGGCGCGATCATGATCGAGCCGAAACCGCAGGAGCCTACAAAGCATCAATATGATTACGACGTGGCCACGGTCTATGGCTTTCTCAGACGTCACGGGCTGGAGGGTGAGGTCAAGGTCAATATCGAACAAGGCCATGCCATCCTGGCCGGGCATTCCTTTGAACATGAGATCGCGCTGGCGCAGGCCTTGGGCATTTTTGGCTCGATCGACATGAACCGGAACGATTACCAATCGGGTTGGGATACCGATCAGTTTCCCAATACGGTGCCCGAGGTGGCGCTGGCCTATTATCACATCCTTCAAGGCGGCGGGTTCGCCAGCGGCGGCACCAATTTCGACGCCAAGCTGCGCCGCCAGTCGCTGGATCCGGAGGATCTGTTGATGGCCCATATCGGCGGCATGGATGTCTGCGCGCGTGGTCTCAAGGCGGCGGCCGCGATGATCGAGGATGCGACCCTGCCGGAATTTGTGGCCGACCGGTATGCAGGCTGGCAGAGCGATGAGGCGCGTGCCATGCTGGCCGGTGAGCGCACGCTGGACCAGATCGCCGCGCGGGTCGAGGCGGAGGGGATCACCCCCGATCCGCGGTCAGGCCGGCAGGAATACCTGGAAAACGTCGTCAACCGTTTCGTCTGACGCCCGGTGGGAGGGCCGCAATGCAGATAACCCGTGTTGGAGGCCCGGATGACGCACCGCTGATGCAGGCGCAGCTTGCCGATGGCGATGTGCGGCTGTCGCTGCTCAATCTCGGGGCCATCACCCAGGGCTGGTGGGTGCCCTGTGGCGCGGGCTCGGTGCCCGTGGTTTTGGGCTATGGGGCACCGGGGGCCTATCTGAGCGACGATGCTTATCTCGGGGCGATCGTCGGCCGGGTCGCGAACCGCACCAGCGGCGGGCGGCTGGTGATCGAGGATGAGATTTTTCAGCTGTCGCAGAACGAGGGCCAGACGCATTTGCATGGCGGCCAGCGCGGGCTGAGCGGGCGGTTATGGGATATGGAAGGCGACAGCGCGGCCAATGCGGTCCGGTTCAGTTACCGCTCGCCCGATGGCGAGGAGGGCTATCCCGGCACCGTCGATTTCACCGTGATGGTCACTCTGCGGGGCACGCGGGTGACCTATGACATGGCCGCAACCACCGATCGCCCGACGCCGGTCAACCTGGCGCAGCATAATTACTATAACCTGATGGGCGGGGGCGAGATCTGGGGCCACCGGCTGACCTGTATCGCCGATCGCCGGACGCCGGTGGATGGGCGCGGATTGCCGACAGGTGAGATTCTGCCGGTCGATGGCAGCCGCTATGATTTCCGCGATCTTACAACGCTTGGCGCGATGGATCCGGGCCGTGAAGGGGCCGATATCAACCTGATGTTCCCCGGGGGCCGTGACCCCGCCCTGCCGGTGGCACAACTGGTGGCACCAAACGGTCTGCGCCTGCGGCTCTGGTCCGATCAGCCCGGCGCGCAGCTTTATACCGCCAAGCATCTGACGGCGCGCCCCGGCGGCTGGACCGACAAGAGCCTCTGGCCCTTTCACGGTGTCTGTATCGAGCCGCAGGCCCCGCCCGATGCGCTGAACCAACCGGGGTTTCCCTCTATTCTGGTGGATCCCGACCGCCCCTATCACCAAGAGCTGACTGTCGAAATTTCGGAGGCCCAAACATGCGCTGGCTGATCCTGTTCCTCTGGCCGCTGCCCGCCCTGGCGCAGTCGGATTTCCCGCCTGTTGACTGGATGCAATCCGACCCCGCAGAGGTCGAACTGGGCCAGTTGCTGTTTTACGATCCGATCCTGTCGGGCAATCAGGGGGTTGCCTGCGCCACCTGCCACAGCCCGCGTTTCGGCACCGCCGATGGCGTGTCGCTGGGATTGGGCGATGGCGGCATCGGGTTGGGCCCGGACCGGCGGGTTGATCCCGCCAACCTGCCCGAACAACGGGTGCCGCGAAACGCGCCGGGGTTGTTCAATCTGGGAGCCGCTGAGTTTTCGGTTCTGTTTCACGACGGGCGGCTTGAGGCCGATCCCACGCGCCCCGGCGGTATCCGCACACCTTTGGGCGACAGCATGGTCGAGGGCTTCAATTCGGTTCTGGCGGCGCAGGCGATGTTTCCGGTCCTCTCGGGCGATGAAATGGCCGGGCATTATTCCGAAAACCCGATCTCCCAGGCTGTGCGCATGGGGCAATTGGCGCTGCCGGGCGGGGCCTGGGACCAGATCGCCGCCCGGGTGACCGGGATCCCCGAATACCGCGCCCGGTTTGACGATGTTCTGGGGGCCGATGCGCCGGTGGATTTCACCGATATCGCCAATGCCATCGCGGCGTTCATAGCCTTTGAATGGCGCGCCGATGACAGCCCGTTTGACCGCTATCTTGCAGGCGAGCCGCTGGAGCCTGCCGCCGAACAGGGCCGGGCGCTCTTTTACGGGGCTGGCGGTTGTGCGGTTTGCCATTCGGGGCGGTTTCAGACGGATTCGCAGTTCTACGCCATCGCCATGCCGCAGATCGGGCCGGGCAAGGCGGCCCGGTTCGAGGATAACGCCCGCGATGAAGGCCGCATGCGGGTCACCGGCGATCCCGCCGATGCCTATGCGTTTCGCACGCCCTCCTTGCGCAATGTGACGCTGACCGCGCCCTATGGCCATTCCGGGGCCTATGCCACGCTGGAAGGCGTGATCCGCCATCATCTGGATCCGGTCGCGGCGCTGATGTCCTATGACCGCGATCAGGCCGTGCTGCCCGAGCTTGCCGGGGCCTCGGATTGGCGGGTGCTGGAAGATAGCGCCGAGATGCAGGCCATAGCCGATGCCAATGTGCTGGCCCCGATGACGCTGGACGATCGCCAAATCGCCGATCTGATCGCGTTTCTTGAGGCGCTGACCGAGCCGGGTTCAGAAAATGGCAGGCTGGGCGTGCCAGATGCCGTGCCAAGCGGGTTACCTGTCCCTCAATAGCCCCGGGTCACCGTAAAGCGCGCGTTTGGCAGCACGCCGCGCCAGGTGCCTTCGGTTCCATCGGGCCAGATCACCCTCAGCTCGGCGGTGTCCGCATCGCCAAGCCCGAATTGGAGCGGCCCGGCCACGCCACCGGCATGGCCGCCGCCGACGGTGATTTCCTGCGTCCAAAGCCGATCGCCCGCCCGAACCTCGACAAAACCTCCAACGGCAAAGCGGTTCACGCCATCCTGTCTCACATCGACCTGCACCCAATTTCCCGTGGTGTCGGTGACGTTTTCATAAAGCTCCATCGGCGCGCGGCGGTTCACCACGCCCAGATCCAGCAAGCCGTCGCCGTTCATGTCGATCAGCGCCGCGCCGCGGCTGCGCGCCATCCCGGCCACGCCCGCCTGCAACCCGGCCTCGCGGAAGGTGCCGTCAGGTGCCCCCATCAACAGGTTGTTGGGGTCGTCCATCGCGCTGCCGGGCATTTGTTCGACATTGCCCTTGGAGACGAAGAGATCGTTCCAGCCATCCCGATCGACATCGCCAAACACCGCATGCCAGCCGGTGGAAGGCCGCCCGTCGCCGCCAGTATAGGGCCGCTGCGCCGTGGCCCCGCGCGCATAGGGCGCATCGAGATAGGCGGGCCCCTCGGCACCACGGTCCAGCATCTGCAGGCGCTGATCGCCCATCGAGGTCATGTAGATCTCGGGCAGTCCATCGCCGTCCAGATCACGTGACGCAATGCCCATGCCCCAGAGCTGAAAGGCGTTCCAACCGTCCCCGGGGCCATAAAGGCGGGGGGTGTCCTGCATCGCCCACATCTGCTCCTGACCATGGCTCACGTAATAATGCCGGTCATTCGACACCCTCAGATCGGCGCGGCCCTGTCGGCCCCAATCGGAAAACAGCATCGAGAGCGGGCAATACCCCGGCTCCAGCGGCAGCGGCGCGCCATAGCGGTCGCCATCGGGGCGATAAAGCAGGCTTTGATCGCAGGCCTCGAACGGGCCGTCAGGGTCGTTGCGGTCGACGTAATTGCCAAAGGCCAGAGTCGGCAGGCTCTGGCCCGCCTCCCAGGTGGCCGAAAATGCGGTGGTCCAGCGGTCGCCGCTCTCAAACCCCAGCCCCTCGAACGCGCCAAATTCGCAATCGCCCAGCCCGCGCATCAGGCGGTTTTCCCCGACCCGCAGGATCGCCAGATCCAGCACGCCATCGCTGTCGATATCCAGCGGATAGGCCCCGGTCACACCGGTCAGGGCCAGCGCCTCGGGCGTGTCGGCGGAAAAGGCAAAATCGCCCGCGTTGCGCATCAGCTGCGCCGCGCCGTCGCCACCGGCAACATATAGCTCGGGCAGGCCATCGCCGCTGCAATCAAACCCCGCCACGCCACCGCCGACGAAATACTCCCAGCCGCCGGTATAGCCATGATCCGGCATCGGGCGTGGTTCAAAGACCGGTTGGGCCGCCGCCAGACCGGGCAGCAGAATCAACACAACGCTAAGCTTCATTCGCGGCCAACCCCTTTATGGTCTGTGCGGTCACGCCCTCCATGGCATAGGCCGCCGCACCTTTGGCCCACATCAGATCACCCCATTTATGGATGCGGATCTCGGGCAATGCGGCATCGACCTGCACCACCGAGGCGCGCACGCGGGCCAGGACCTCGTCGGAATAGAGGAAATCAAACGCCATCTGTTCGCCCGACAGGATCAACAGGGCCGGGTCGAAAATATTGATGATATTGGCCAGCCCCATGGCAAACATCCGCCCGGCGCGGTCGAGTATGCTCTGGGCCATCGCATCGCCGCCGCGTGCGCGGGCATAAAGCAGCGACAGGTCCTCCTCGGGCAGGGCACCGCTGCGGATATTGGCCTCGCGCAGCAGCGCGTAATCGCCGACATAGGCCTCCAGGCAGCCGCGCTGCCCGCAGCGGCAAAGCGCGCCGTCCAGCTGCACCTTGGTATGGCCGAACTCGGCCCCGCAGCCACGATCGCCACGATAGATCTTGTTATCAATCACGATGCCCATGCCGACACCTTGTTCGATGGTGATGACGATGAAATCCGAGGTATTGCGGCCCTCGCCAAACAGTTGTTCGGCCATGGCGACCAGATTGGCATCGTTATCCATGAAGAAGGGAAAGGGCAGGGCGGCGGTCAACATCCGCCCCAGATGCACATTGCGCGCATCCAGCGAGGGCGACCAATGCACGAAATTGCGCGTCGCGTCGATCTGCCCGGACAGGCCCAGACCCACGCCCGAAATCTCGGACCGGTCCCGCCCGGCGGCAGCACAGGCCCCGTCCAGCGCCTGGCCCACAAGCGTCACCAGTTCCTCGGGCGACATCACGGGCCCGGGCGACGGTTCGTCATATTCGCCCACCGTGTTGCCCTCGAAATCGACCAGAATAACCGTGGCCGATCGATCGGCGATCTTCAGGCCCGCCATCAGATGCGCGGCACCGCGAATTTTCAGCGCAACACGCGGGCGGCCCCGCTTGGCCCCTTCGCGGTCGGCTTCGGGCAGAACCTCTTCGATCAGGCCCGCGGCGAGCAGTTCCGAGGTGATGGCCGTGACGGTTGCTGGGCTGACGCTGGTTTCGCGCGCGATGTCGATACGGGCGATTCGGCCCGCGGTGCGAATGGTGTCAAACACCTGCTGGCGCCCGACCTCGCGTTGTTCCAATCCATGCGTTGCGCGCCCAAGCCCGGTCATCATCGCTCCCTTTTGGGTATAATTCACTAAAAAAAATAATTCGGCAAGCTGTCTGAACTTTGCTCCGGTTATTTAATTTGATCTTCAAAAAAAATAATGCTAGCGTAAGATTACATAACGGGAGTCCCGCCAGGGGCTCCCTATAAATGCACCAGGGAGGAATAGATGAGATTTCTGAAACGTATTGCCGCGACCTTGTTCGCGGTCATGTTTGCCACCACGGCATTCGCACAAGGCATCACCGTCGGTGTCAGCTGGTCCAATTTCCAGGAGGAGCGCTGGGCCACGGATGAAGCCGCCATTGTTGCTGCGCTGGACGCGGCCGGGGCCACATATATCTCGGCTGATGCACAATCTTCGGCCTCCAAGCAGCTGTCGGATATCGAAAGCCTGATCGCCCAAGGCGTTGATGCGCTGATCATTCTGGCGCAGGACGCGCAGGCCATCGGCCCTGCCGTTCAGGCCGCCGCGGATGAAGGCATCCCGGTTATCGCCTATGACCGTCTGATTGAAGATGATCGCGCCTTTTACCTGACCTTCGACAATGTCGAAGTGGGCCGGATGCAGGCGCGTGCCGTACTGGCCGCTGCCCCCTCGGGCCGCTATGTCATGATCAAGGGCTCGCCCACTGACCCCAACGCAGATTTCCTGCGTGGTGGCCAGCAGGAGATCATCCAGGCCGCGATTGATGCCGGCGATATCGAGATCGTGGGCGAGGCCTATACCGATGGCTGGCTGCCCGCCAACGCACAGCGCAACATGGAGCAGATCCTGACCGCGA
>Ga0316207_10000630_pt1 | contig 53141 bp, 39 predicted proteins | sample 6weekpyrite_MG_FD_204943 | JGI IMG/M metagenome (GOLD analysis project Ga0316207, IMG submission 204943) | Microbial mat bacterial communities from mineral coupon in-situ incubated in ocean water Damariscotta River, Maine, United States -... | ecosystem: Environmental > Aquatic > Marine >...
ACAAGGGTTTGAGCGAGTTTTAGCTAATAATGCAGATATAAATATCACCGAAGGTGCTGGTGGTTGGCGACTGCCTTTAAACTTACAGGCAAACAAAACAAGCTATTTATCTGACTTTGTTAAGCAAGCCAAACAAGACGTTATTTTAGTGGTTAACATGAAGTTAGGTTGTTTAAATCATGCTTTATTGACCTATCAAGCCATTATTGCTGATGGTTTGAACTGTGTTGCTTGGGTTGCAAATAGTGCAAGTGAAATACCTATGTCTAATCTTGACGAAAACATTGCTAGCCTTGAACAATTACTACCTATGCCAAAAATAGCGCAGTTTGACTTTTATCCTGAGACTACGATGAGCTTACATGAAAAAATTTGTATGGCGGCACAAAACATAGATTTAGCTTCATTAACACTTGCAACAAGTAAAGAGGATAAGTTATAACTGCTAGTTATATATGATTTTTACTATTAGGGTATTTAATGAAGACAATTAGCATTAAAGCATTTTTCGATCAGAACACGTTCACTGTAACTTATGTGGTTGCTGATTATGAAAGTGGACAATGTGCTGTCATCGATAGTGTTCTCGATTTTGACCAAGCATCAGCAAGCACTAATACCCAATCAGCAGACCAAGTTGTTGCCTATATAAGAACACAAGGGTTTGAGACTCGGTGGATTTTAGAAACTCATGTACATGCCGATCATTTATCAGCTGCTCCCTACCTTAAAGCGTTATTAGGTGGAAAAATAGCGGTAGGGCAACATATAACGCAAATACAACAAACATTTAAAAATATTTTTAACGAAAGTGATAGTTTTGCAACCGATGGCTCTCAATTTGATTTACTACTTAGTGATGGCGATACTTTATTATTAGGTAGTAACAAAATAAAAATTTTACATACCCCAGGGCATACCCCCGCTTGTTTGACCTATGCCATTGCCGATGCACTTTTTGTTGGCGACACTTTATTTATGCCAGATTTTGGTACTGCCCGTACTGATTTTCCTGGTGGTGATGCCAAAACACTGTTTCAGTCAATTAAAAAAATTCTCTCTTTTCCTGATCATTATCGCGTATTTACCTGTCATGATTATAAAGCACCTAACCGAGATGTTTTTGCTTGGCAAAGTTGTGTTTACGATCAAAAAAATCACAATGTCCATGTTAAAGAGAGTATTAGTGAGCAGCAATTTATAGCGTATAGAACACAGCGCGATAGTGAATTATCGTTACCAAAACTTATTTTACCGGCCGTACAAATAAACATGCGTGCGGGTAATATGCCAGCGCAAGAAAATAATGGCATTGCTTATTTAAAACTACCTATTAATGCTTTTTAACGTTGAACAACTAGACCCAATTTAATAATTTTATTTCCCTAACTCCACTAAGCAAGCACTGGCAATAAAGCCTGATCGAGTTTTATAAGCCGTGCTTTTGCTAACCCGATCATCAATTTGTTTGATAAGCAACTCAGGCAAGGTGACATTTATTTTATGGCTTTTACCTAAATACGCCGTTATATCAATATTTACAATTGCCCAAAATGCCTGAGTATAGGTATGTGGGTTATCAATAGCATACTGCTGCCGGTGTTTTTCTATACTGTTTGCTGATGGAATTTTCTCACCGTACTCAGCCAAAATAGCTAAATGAGATTTAATACTTTGGCTTATTTTTTCTAACCCTTCATCAATCGAGCCAACACTAATACTGCAACCAGGTAGGTCGGGCACGTTCACCTGATAAACCTCATCATTGAGCTCATTATTAAAAACAATTGCATAATTCATTGTACACCATTTTCGTTATTTATTAAGCCAGCCAACAATAACCCTTATAACTCTTTTTGTCAACAATTGCATAACCCCGACAACCCTATGTAGTGACTTTGATGTAACTCTGGTAACCCTTAGTGGGATTTACTGTGCAACCCTGGTAACTCTGTGCGGTTTGTAGTAAATATTCACTTCTTTTTAATCTCTTTAAATTAATGAATATAGAAATGAACACACAACTAATGTTTGGTTATTAAATCGATGAGTAATTAATCTGAATTGATCGATAAATTATGTTGCTAGAGTTATGTGATTAAGGTGGCAGATTGAAAAATTGATCATTATAATGAAGTATGATCTATGAGATTTAATGGTTATTTTGTCGTTAAGAGTGTTTTAAAAGGCATTGCTGATATCAACAATACTACTTGATGTAATAACCCTATAATTTCATAAAATATCCAACAAAGATTAGGAATATTTATGAAAGAGCTGATCCATTGTAATCCAGATTTACTCATTAGCGTTGTTGGTATCGGTGGTTGTGGGTGCAATACAATAAAGATGCTGCAGCAAAATGATTTAGCTAACAGTGTTAATTTAATTGCCATCAATACCGACCTAGCCTCGTTAAATTCATTACAAGTAGCAAATAAAATTTTAATTGGTGAGGCGCTAACACAAGGTTATGGTGCTGGCTCTAATCCCGAAATTGGTTTACAAGCAGCACAAGAAAGTGAAGCGTTATTAACAAATGCAATACAAGGTAGTGATATTGTTATTATTACCGCAGGTTTTGGCGGCGGTACAGGCACAGGTGCCAGTCCTTTAGTTGCTAGAATCGCACGAGAGCTCAACATAAACTGCTTGGCTATTGTTACTCTGCCTTTTGAGTCAGAAGGTAAGGTGCGTATGGATTTTGCTTTGCAAGGTATTGCCGATATTAAAGATCCAATTCATGCCTATATTACCTTGTCTAATGATTTACTTTTACAAGGGTTAGGTGAAAGTGTTGGTTTATTTTCTGCTTTTAATCAAAGTAATGAAGTGCTGAAAAATTTACTTGTGTCATTAGTGCAAATGTTAACTGAAACAGGTTATGTTAATGTTGATAAAAATGATTTTTCTAGCATTCTCTCTTATGAAGGGGAGTCTATTTTAGGGGTTGGTAAAGCTGAAACTGAAGAGCTCGCTTTTGACGCGTTAGATCAAGCACTAAATAACCCTTTAGTTTCTATTGCTAAAATTGATACTGCCAAGGGAATTATTTTTCAGTTGTTTTGTAAGTCAGAGCCAAAACTAGCCACCTATAATGGTTTAATCGATCATATTAGAGAGAAAATTTCCAATAAATCTGTACTGATTGTTCCTGGTGTAACCTTAGACCCAAACCTGTCTTCAGAAATTGAAATTTTAATTGTTGCTTCGGGTATTGACGAAGCTAAACAAAATTGCCATTTTGATGACAATGAGCAACAAGCCGCTAAACTAGCATGCGCACATAAAGAGAACGACTATATTGATGAGGAGTTAACATTTGTCGACTCTCAACTAGATTATTCTGATATACCAGCGATTACCCGTAAACTAATGGCGATGCGTGCATTAAAAGAAAAAGAGCACTCAGAATAGTTTTGATCTAATTTTTATCTTGAATTTATGCTTTAATAGCTTGGTAATTGATAAAATAGGACAAGTTTACAAATGACTAAGCTAATGGCAATAGAAGATGTTAATGCTAACCAATCTATAATGGGTATATCATTGCTCACAAAATTAGTTCGCAGTTATGGACATGATCCTAAACTATTACTTGCCAAGGCTGCTATATCAAAGCATTTACTTAAAGATCCAAAAGCAACAATATCTTTTCAACAAGAATTGAGTTTCACTCGTGAATTGGTGAGTACCATCGTTGATGACGAACTTGGTTTTAAAGCGGGTCAATGTTATCGGCTCAATGCTTTTGGTCATATCGGTTTAGCTGCCGGCTCAAGCGACACTGTTAGTGAGGCAATTAAATTTTTTCTTAAATATATTCGTTTAGCTTATACACACTTTACCATTAATTTTTTTACCAAAGACGGTAATGCCATTTTAAGGTTTAGCGATCAGTTTGAACTAGGAAGCTTAAGACGATTCTATTTAGAAAGGGATTTTTCATTTGCTTTTTTATCGACCAGAGATATGTTTCCTCGATCGGTTGTCGGTCAAAAACCTAAAACAATACATTTTGATTTTCCATGCCCAACAACTATTGAACATTATCAAACGTTATACGAATGCCCTGTGCATTTTTCCATGCCTTATAATCAAATATTGTTTGATGAAAGGTATTTAGACTTGCCGTTACCTTTGGCAAATACCCTAACGCGAGAATTACTCGAAGAGCAGTGTAAAACACAAGAAATTGAACTTTTTGGTCACAAAAATTTTGCTGAAAAAATAAGAAGTATTATTCAATCTATTGACGGTGAAATCCCAAATCTAGAAAATATAGCGCAAATGCATTTTATTACCGCACGAACACTCAGACGAAAATTAAAAGAGCAGGGCGTAACTTTTCAACAACTAGTTAATGAAGAATTAACTAAAAAGGCACTTTACCTGCTGTCAGCAACAAATCTGACTATTGAGCAAATATCAATGCAGCTAGGGTACAGTGAATCAGCTAGTTTTATTCATGCATTTAAACGTTGGACAGGAAAAACACCTAAAGCGTGTCGTTAATAACATTAATTTTTATTCGTAGACGGGATTTTAATCGCGCTCATACAAGCGCGAACAAGTTCCCGCCTACGGGAACAACGATACCTGAACGATCTACATAGGCACGTTAATTTTAAATAAGGCTGTTATTTCTCTTATGTTATTATCTAGTATCACTTCATTAAGGACTATCCGATGAAAACTTTATTTTCAAAGTTAAGTAAAACTATGCTTGCCCTGACATTAACACTTAGCAGTACAATGCTTTTTGCAACAAATTTACAAGTTGGCATGCAAGCACCTGATTTTAAATTACAAGCAACGACAGGAGACTATTATCAATTGAGTGATTACCGGGGGAAACAAGCGGTGGTCATTGCATGGTACCCTATGGCAAACACTCGCGGTTGCACCATTGAATGTAAATCGTTAGTGGAGCAAGGGCACTTAATCAGAGCATTTGATGTCAGTTATTTTATGATCAGTGTTGACCCCCTTGATGATAATCGTGATTTTGCTAAAAAAACCGGTGCAGATTTTCCCATGTTAAGTGATCCCAGCAAAAAAACGGCTAAAGCTTATGATGTGCTTAACCTTTTTCGTGTTGCTAGTCGGGTGACTTTTTATGTTTCAAAAGAAGGTAAAATATTAACAATTGATGAAGATGTAACGCCAGCATCCGCAGCCGAAGATATCGCTAAACAGCTAGAAAAATTATCTATTGAGAAAGTTAAAATCGTCGAGTAATCACGTTAGAATTTTATAATACTTATTGTATAAGAAAAGCTATGCTAAATATGAATTTTGACGAGCGAGTCGTCATTAATACTTTATCAGAAAATTGGCGAGACAGTCCTTTACCGGGCGTATCTCGTAAACCCTTAGCTCGCGAAGAAGCTGAACGAGGTCATGCAACGAGTATCGTTCGCTACCAAGCCGGTGCTAGTTTTTCTAGTCATGATCATCCTCTAGGCGAAGAAATCTTAGTGTTAGCGGGCATATTCTCTGATGAAAGTGGTGATTATCCTGCCGGCAGTTATATTCGTAACCCTGAAGGATTTCGTCATGCACCTTATAGTAAAGCCGGTTGTTTATTGTTTGTTAAGCTTCACCAATTTCAAGTTGGTGATAATGAGCAAGTGCGTATTGATACTAAGAACACACCATGGTTACCCGGTATAGGCAATTTAGAAGTCATGCCGTTACATAGTTTTAAAGGTGAATCTACTGCATTGGTTCACTGGCCAGCAGGTGAACATTTTCAGCCCCATGTACATGTCGGTGGTGAAGAAATTTATGTCATCAGTGGTGAATTCATCGATGAGTATGGCCGATATGGCGCTGGCACTTGGCTAAGAAACCCACACATGAGTCGTCACAATCCTTATGTTGAGCAAGATACTGTAATATTGGTTAAGGTTGGTCACTTGTGATGTTTTGTAGTAAATAACGCTTTATGTAAGCTGATTTTAACACAGAGCGAAGCGGCGTGTTAAAATTCAACCTGACACGATTGTTATAAGACGTTTCATATATATGTATAAAAATATAATACTTAACTATTATTATCAATTATGAGTTATATATTTGTCTGGTTATTTATTACCACTTGATATAACTTGATTTCTTCCTTGCTCTTTTGCTTTATAAAGGGCTTTATCAGTTTTAGTATACCAGCTATCAAAATCATCCTCTTTTTGATATTGGGATACGCCAATACTCACTGTAAAAGAGGGTAACCCAGACTTGGAGACTTTTTCTAATATTAGTCTTACTTTTTCAGCGAATACTGTTGCTTTAGTTAATGGTGTGTCTGTAGCCAAGATAAGAAACTCTTCTCCACCCCATCTAACTAAGTAATCCGTATCACGCATAATAGATTGTAATTTACTTGCTAATAGCTGTAGTATTTTGTCGCCAATAGGGTGTCCAAACTTATCATTAATTACTTTAAAATGGTCAATGTCGAGCAGGAGCAAGCTTACAGGGTATGTTTGTCGGCGGAATCTTTTTATTTCCTGTTCTACAATGCTCTGAATACCATGTCTATTTAATAAACCCGTAAGTTTATCAGTTATTGCTAAAAGTCGAAGCTCTTGTTCTTTTTTTTCCAGTTCTGCCACTAAAAATTGAAGCTTTTGTTCTTTTTCTTTACGTTCCGTAATATCAGAGAAAATACCCAGTATACCAATAGTTTCCTCGTTATTGTTTTTTAATGGAACTTTTGATGTCAAGAGATAGGCGTTTTTTCCATTAGCTTGTTTTTGAGGTTCTTCAATATTTAACTCTGCTATTCCTGAATTGATGACTCGTTGGTCATATGAGATAAAATGAACGGTTTCATCTGGCTTCCATGGAAGTTCTACATCATGAAAGCCTATTATGTCATTAGCATTATCAAATCCAGCAATATTAGCAAAAGCTTTGTTGGCACCAAGGTATCTACCATTATTATCTTTCCAAAAAATAAGGTAGGGTAACTGTTCTATGATTTTACCAACCATGTCAATATTTTCAAATTTATCAACAGAATTTTTATTTTTGCTAAGTTTAAGGGCTAAGCTATAAATATCTCTTAATACGGCTTTAACAACATCTGTATTTATGAGTGCTTCGTTAAGTGATTCTAGCAAAATGGAAAATTTATAAATTCTATGTGACAACATTTCGATAGAATCTTGCTTTTCAATAAGCTGAGAAGTCTGTTTTTGTTTGTTCAGTTCTAGTAAGGAAAGTAATTTGCTGATGTGTTGGGACATATCAGCTACTTTAACTTTTTCACTCTCTGAATTGATTAAACTCAGTAAGTTTTCAATTTTGGTAAGAATTGCTTCAAGGTTTAGCATTGTTGTAATTTACTCTTAATTGGGAGCAAGTAGCAATCTAAGTCTTATAACAATTTATAGTGCAGAACTTGCGCATTTTTCTGCGTTAATGTTACTCACTTTAATAGTTATGTTATTTGTAGCAAATAACATAACACTTTGCCACTTATGATTTTATTAAATCATGCATAAATTTATATTACATGAAAACAACCCATTCGCTCATTTACTTGAATTGAGGTGACAGAATATTAATTCTGGTTTTGCATAGCCTTGCAGTATTTTGCAAAGAAAAACACATTCATGTGCGACAGGATGTAAAAATGGACGTTTTTATTAAACCTTAGAAATGCGAAAGCCCGTATTTATACGGGCTTTCAGAGTTGGTCGGAGTAGCAAGATTCGAACTTGCGACCTCACGTCCCCCAGACGCACGCGCTACCAAGCTGCGCTATACCCCGATGTGCAAATGCCTTAATAAGCGACTAAAAATTTGATGTTACCTAGTTTGTAATTTAGGGGAGGTAACTAATAGCGCTGATTTGCGCAGCCTATATTAATGATTTATTGAACTTATGCAATGATAAATACGCAATCACTTAGCCGTTTGTTATCAACCGACTAACTAATACACAATTACTGAGTTTCTAGCGCTGCTTTCAAGCTAAAGCGCTTAATAAAATGTACACCATCAATCATTAACGGAAAGTCTTCATTTACGGTGATCGGGGCAGCTAATTGACTTGAGTAACTTTGAAAGTTGCCATTTTGATCTATCAGCACAGATTTATCTTTAGTGAAAACTAATAAGCCTTCTGCAGAGGTGTTCGCTATTACACGCTCTTTGGTTAACGTCACCAGATCTGAGCCATTACTATGGTTTTTGTTTTTAACACTACAACCAAGCCAATTAGCCAATAAACTGGGTTGTAAATCCATATGGCTAGTTAATAAATTAAGCTCTTTGGTTATGTCATTTTCTTGGGAGTTTTTTGCTGGATTAATAAATAAAGCCAGTTTAGTTGATAACCGAGAGTCCTTGCTTTTATTGCCTATGGCGCTGATCCATATAAGATCTTTTTGCTGTTTTTGTTGCTGAGCTAATAGTAAGGCATCTATAAATAGTTCAAATTGATAACGACTTTTGCTGTTATTATTATCAGTTGTTGCCGAACTTTTAAAATAGATTAAATGCAAACCGGGCTTTTTGCTATTGAGCTTGTCGGCAAAAACAAGACTAGAAATATCATGTAATTGTATTTTTTCATCAAATAAAGCTTCAAACCATAAATCACTTTTCGTGTCATTATTATTGATATTTTGATCTACCAAGGTATATGAGCTAGCTAAGTTATTTTGTTCAATTGCTTGAAATAATAAAGGTTTAGTTTGTTGAGATAAAATATCTTGCTGATAAATACTGGGTAATGCATAGAACAGGTTAAACCAAGCATCATCACGTAAAGCTGTATCTACATGGTTGTTGAGTTGATAACTATTACTAGTTATTCGACGACTGAATGATTGCAATTGTTGTTCATTTAACTGTTCATCGGTAAGTACTAAAAATACCGATTTTTGAGTAGTAGATAAGTCACATTGCTCCGTTTGCAGTCTATCTTTTAATAACGGGTATTGCGGAATAGCATGACTAAAAGACAGTGGGCTAGTTTTACGTTTAATATAATCATCAACATCAAATAAGCCATATTTGGTTAATAATGTTTTGGCAGTAGCAGGGTAAGATAATGGCAGCACAGTATCTTGGCGCAGTACATCATAATCTAAATTAGCATCGGCCCAAATATGCGTTAAATGACTAAAAAAGAAGGCGAAAACTAAAGTAAAAATGACAAAACGAGCAAAAATTGTTTTTTGTAATTGTTTTAAATGCTTCCAGGCATAATTACTAACGGTAAACTCAAAAGCTAAAATAAGAATGGCTAACATGCCGCTAACCATATAAAAAAGAGCACTTTCTTGAGCTATTTCTTTTATCAAATCTATAATTTGAGCGCTTGAAGAAGCATTTAAATGATAACCTAAACGGCTATAAATAAAGCCATCAAGTAATAATAGTAGTAAACCAAAAGTAAATATTAATGAGCCACTGGTACGAATAACTTTAGTATTTGGCCAAATAATGGTTAACGGAAATAAGATCAAAACAAAACTCATAAACGTTAAAAAGGCAATGTGACTAACCCAAGTGGTGATAAGGTAAGCCTGTCCTAACAGGGTATCGGGCGTTGCTTCACTAAAAAGATAATAAGAAGATAGGGCAATGGCAGCAATAATGTTGAAAAAAGTGAACCAATGGCTCCAACTGATTAAATGTAATAGTTTTTTGCTATAGCTTTTTGTATCAAATGAGACCATTGAGCTTAATTCTTCTTATTTTAATGAATGATAAAACGGATAAATAAAACTAGTGTGTTTTTTTAATAGATTGATTTAACGCACGGGTAAAATTGTCTACAATAGCGTGTTGCTTATCTGTTGGAATTTTACTTATAACGTTTGTTACGGTATTTCCTAAACACATTAATGCTAAATCAGTCGTCGCTGATTCGTTGACAAGTACATCCATAAGTTCTTGGATGATTTTTTCTACACGTTCATTGGAGTATTTCGATACAATAGGCATAATGACACTTAATTGCTGATGATTAATGATATTTTTGTAGTTTATCAAAAGCCTGAACAATATACTAATATATAGCCCTCTAAAATAGACCCTTACTATGAGTTTAATTATTTCTAATATCGCACTACATTTCATTTCAAAAAAAGAAGAATCTGGCGAGGTTCTGTTACGTTTAGGCCCTGAAAATATAGACGTCAGTACTAAAATAACTGCTTTTATTGATGGTTTACACAGTATTTATAATGCTAAAGGCAGTAAAGCCTACGGCAGTTTTTCAGCTATGCCTGTTGAAGGTAATAGCAATGAAGACGAAAGCCATGCAGCTCGCTTTGTTGATTTAATGGAAAGCTATTTATCAGAGCGTCAAAGTTTTTATCAATTTAGTAGTCAAGCGGCAAATACACTAAAGAATGAAATAGAGAAGTATGATCTCGAAGAGCACGGCTATTTAGTGGTTTGTCATTACGAATACATGGGCGGACGTTATCTTTTAGTTGCAGTGATCCCCGTTTCTGAGCATTACAGTGTTGATGGCGAGCTGAATATTTCAGCAGATCAGCATCTTGATACCACTAAATTACAATTAGCCGCGCGTATTGATTTATTTGATTATCAGCAAAATGCTAGCGGTAATCGTTATATTTCTTTTATCAAAGGCAGAGCAGGTCGTAAGGTTTCTGATTTCTTTTTAGACTTTTTAGGCTGTGAAGAAGGCTTAAATGCCAAAGAACAAACACAAACCTTAGTACAGGCAGTAGAAGATTATGTTGCGGTAAATCAACTTGATGCTGGTGAAAAACAGCAAACGCGAAAAGAATTATTAAGTTACTGCAAAGAGCAAAAAGCAAACTCGCAAGATGTTTCTATGCAAGAAGTCGGCAAAGTTATCGGCCATACAACAACTGATGCTAGTGGTAATGAACAAGATTTTTATCAATTTTGCCAACAGCAATCTTATCCAATAGAAGAGTCCTTTCCTCATGATCAAGCGGTGGTAAATAAAATTACCAAGTATTCTGGTTACGGTAATGGTATTAGTTTAAGTTTTGAACGCGGCCATTTTGGTCAAGATGTTGTTTATAATCCTCACAACGATTCTATTACCATTTTTAAAGTGCCACCTAATTTAAAAGAGCAATTACAAGCATTGTTGGCCACAAATAATACTAATGAAATTGAAGAACATTAATTCAATAGGTAACGCGGCACTAAAAAATAAAAGCTACATCAATACATATACTATTAAATATCATTAAGTTAGTGATATTTAACTAGATTGAATAAAAGAGAAAACCTATGACAAACCAAACAAGACAAAACCAATTAAGTACATTATCTATAACGCGCCCTGATGACTGGCATGTACATTTACGTGACAATGAAGTGCTAAAAGACACTGTTAAAGATATCAGCCGCTATTTTGGCCGCGCTATTGTGATGCCAAATTTAGTGCCGCCTGTTACCAATACTGTCTTAGCCAAAGATTATTACCACAAAATAATGGCGGCTGCGCCAAGTGCACATTTCAAACCGTTAATGGTACTTTATTTAACAGACGCAACCAGTGCTCAAGACATTATTGAAGCGAAAGATTCAGGTCTTGTTTTTGCCGCTAAATTATACCCGGCAGGTGCAACTACTAATTCATCATCTGGGGTAACAGATATTGATGGTATGAAAGATGTATTTGCCGCCATGCAAAGTGTTGGCATGCCATTATTAATTCACGGTGAAGTGACCACAGATGACATTGATATTTTTGATCGTGAGCAAGTATTTATTGACACTATTTTATCGCCATTAGTAGCTAATTATCCTGATTTAAAAATAGTGCTAGAACATATCACCACAAAAAACGCTGTCGATTTTGTTAAAAGTGCCGGTGATAATGTTGCAGCTACTATTACAGTGCATCATTTACTCTTTAATCGAAATCACATGCTCGTTGGCGGTATTCGTCCGCATTATTTCTGTTTACCAGTATTAAAACGTAATTCACATCAGCAAGCATTAATAGCCGCAGCAACTAGTGGTGATGGCAAATTTTTCTTAGGCACAGATTCTGCCCCTCATGCTAAGCATGCTAAAGAGTCAAGTTGTGGCTGTGCAGGCTCATACACAGCTCATGCCGCTATCGAATTATATGCCGAAGTTTTTGAGCAAGAAAATGCCTTAGACAAGTTAGAAGCTTTTGCTAGTTTAAATGGACCAAGATTTTATCAACTGCCTATTAATACAGACAAAATAACGTTAGTAAGAAAGTCTTGGCAAGTGCCAGCAACGCTAACTTTTGGTAATGATGTTGTTGTGCCAATTAGAAGTGGCGACAGCATTGCTTGGCAAGTGCAAGACTAAGGTTTAGGAAATATAAAACTATGCAACTATTTGTAAACGACCTTACCGTTATTGATTTTTCTTACTTGTGTAAGGCACGCGGGATTGTAGGTGAAAGCTGGATTGTAGATGTTCTGCTTGATGGCTCGCTGAATGAGCAATCAATGGTGCTCGATTTTGCTATTGTGAAAAAACAAATTAAAGCGATTATTGATGACGCGGTAGATCATAAATTATTACTTCCAATGCAAGAGCCTGGTTTAATTGTTACTGAGTCACCGTATCATCAAAACCATCAAACCCTTGATTTTATAAGTAGTCGAGCCAGTTATTATTTACAATCGCCACAATGTGCTTTTGCACAAATAGACTGTTTAGAAATTACCATTAACTCTGTCACTGATTACTTAAACAAAATTATCATGGCTGAGTTACCAAATAACGTGCAAGGTTTAACGTTAACATTAAGGCCTGAAAATATTGCTGGGGATTACTATCATTATACTCATGGTTTAAAACTTCATGATGGTAATTGTCAGCGAATTGCACATGGCCACCGTTCTAAAATTCAAATTTTTGTTGATGGGAAGCAAAACACTGAACTTGAACATAAATGGTGCCAACGATGGCAAGACATTTATATTGCCAGTGAAGCTGATCGAATCGAAAAGCAAGATATCGAACTATCTAAACAAGCAATAACAAATTTAACACCCGATCACCAATACTTTAGTTATACCGCGCCGCAAGGACGATTTGATATAGCGGTTGATAAAAAAGTGCTTGATGTGGTTGATTGTGATTCTACCGTTGAATTACTTGCCGACTTTATTGCTAGGCAACTAAAAAAAGAACGACCAAATAATACTATTCAGGTAATAGGTTATGAAGGTGTAGCCAAGGGAGCAATTGTTAGTGTGTAAAAGAACAACAAGTTTTATTTCATTATTGCTGGCTGTAACGGCTTTTTCTAGTCAAGCTGAAATTAAACTTTCAGGTGAGTTAAAGCAGGGCGGTTTAGTCATTGGTAAAACATCACCACAAAATAAGGTAATGTTAAATGACAAAGTCTTGCCCGTTTCAAAATCGGGCGATTATGTTTTTGCTTTTTCTCGTGATGATATTACTCAATATACATTAACGGTAAAATCTCCTTTAGACCAAGTTGAAAGTAAAACCTTTACACCAGCAAAGCGCGACTATAAAATTTCTCGGGTTGAAGGTATCAGTAAAAAAATCATGAACCCCAATAAAAAAGCGGTAACTCGCGCTAAAAAAGATCGTGCGGCAATGGTGAAAGTGCGTAAAATATCGAGCGATTTAACTGACTTTTCTCAAGGTTTTATAGCGCCTCGACAATCACGAATTACCGGTGTGTATGGCTCTCAGCGTTTTTATAATGGCGTAGCTAAAAACCCACATTTTGGCGTAGATTACGCGGGCGCGATAGGCTCAGCAGTAAAAGCACCCGCAGCGGGTAAAGTGATCTTATGGGTTCCTGATATGTTTTACTCTGGTGGCACTTTGGTGATAGATCATGGCCACGGTATAACTTCTAATTTTTTACATTTAAGTGCATCGTTAGTTAAAGAAGGTGATTACGTTACACAAGGACAAGTAGTTGCTAAAGTGGGTAATTCAGGCAGAGTAACTGGGCCACATTTGGATTGGCGCATGAATTGGCACAGTGTTCGCTTTGATCCACAATTAGCAATGAAAATTACACCATTAAAATGATAGCGACATAATAAGTAGTAGATGATATTTAGCAAAGTAAAAAAACTAATTAACTATATTGGCATAAGTCTTTGTATAGTATTACCAGTGAAAAGCCAAGAGTTTACTGTTGGTTGGGAGCTTTGGTATCCATATCAATTTCACAACAGTAAAAATGAACTGACTGGTGTCGATATAGAAATTTTCAACTTAATTGCTAAAAAAGCAAACATGACTATTTCTTATGTAGAACTACCTTGGCAACGCCATTTGATGTATATAAAAAGTGGCGTAATTGACATCGCCTTTGGTGCTTCTTATACCGAAGAACGCGCGCAAACTGCATACTTCTCAATACCCTATAGAAAAGAGTCAGTAAATCTTTTTGTTAAAAAGGGGATTGCTAAATCTATTAAATTAGAAAAACTTTCTGATCTCGCAAATACTGAATATTTAATTGGTGTGGAAAATGGTTATTACTATGGCAAAGAATATCTGCAATTAACAAACAACCCTAAGTTTATGGCAAGAATACATGGCGTGCTCGATATTGAACAAAATGTAAAAATGTTGATGAAAGGACATATAGATGGTTTTTTAGCAGATCCGATAACCATGCAAGCTTTTATTAAAAAATATCAGTTAGAAGATCAATTTGAACAACATCCTTTACCTATTTATCAAAGTGATATTTATATTATGTTAAGTAAAGAAAGTTGCAACGACAATGATTTAAATAAAATTAACAATGCTATTTTAGCGTTAAAGGAAAGTGGGAAGTTAAGCGAAATAATTAAAAAAAATAACGCCATTCGCTAAGATAGTAAAGATTACAATTAACAATAGGTCACACACATCACCACTAAGTCCGATACTCTTTAGTATCGGACTTAGTGTATTAGAAGCTTATTAATACATGTTTGCTGAATTATCCCCCTATAACTTACATTTATTATAAGAAGGGTTTATTCCAACACTTCGCTATTTTGGCGTATAGCAATTGATTCTCATTTATATTTGATCGATGAGCTATTTAGTGCTTTAGAATGTCCCTCAAAAGTTTTTAAATGAACAAACTTTTCGAGTTATTACATCAAACTATGATGTCTATCAAACAAAAATCCAATTCTTAACTTCTTCCTATTGAGCTCTGTTTTCTTTCAGGTAATACTGGTAACTTAACATTTGAATAATTACAATAAATTTTAATTATTGTAGATAAATCAACCTGTATTCAGTTGTACCTAGCCTAAATGGGCTTTTAACTGATGCTGGGGCTATGGCCTTGTATCAGTTATTGGTAACAAGGGAAGTTAGAATAAGAAATAAAACAAAGCTATGCGTACTTCAGTAAGTAAAAAATTCAAACAAAGTATCAAATAAAGCACTATGGGTTGCAGCTATAGCAGCATCACTAACCCTTATGTCAATTATTACCCCGGCGATAGTTGGTTAGTTGAGAATTTAAACAATGGAATAAAATTTATGGAAAATCTCCCCTCTTCAATCCGCCCATATCTTGACGAAATAGCGCAATGCTTATGGAGTAAAAATGCGTCAATAATGGTTGGTGCAGGGTTCAGTATGAATGCTAAAGCGATGTTTGATAATGCTAAACGGTTTCCTAGTTGGCAAGATTTAGGAAATGTTTTTTACAAAAAAGTAAGAGGGGAAGAAATAAAAGATGCTAAATACAATTTCTTTGACCCATTAAAGTTAGCTTACGAAGTAGAATCTAACTTTGGCCGTTCAGTTTTAGACTCAATTCTTCGAACCAATATTCCAGATAGTGACTATAAACCCTCAGAGTTGCATCAGTCACTATTGAGCCTGCCTTGGACCGATGTTTTTACTACTAATTACGATACACTGTTAGAGAGATCGGCTGAATCAGTAAGTGAACGGAACTATAAAGTTGTCGTACATAAAGATAATTTTGTTCATTCTGTTCCACCCAGAATAGTGAAGCTACATGGTTGCTTTTCCGCATCAACACCTTTAATTATTAGTGAGGAAGATTACAGGACGTATCCTCAAAAATATGCACCATTTGTTAACACAGTGCAACAAACGTTATTAGAAAATACCTTATGTTTAATAGGTTTTTCTGGTGATGATCCTAATTTTCTCAAATGGATTGGCTGGATTAGGGATAATTTGGGTGCACAAAACGCTCCTAAAATATATTTGATAGGTGTATTGAATTTATCAACATCTCAAGAAAAGGCTTTAGCGCAATACAATATTACTTGTGTGGATATGTCACTTTGCGAGGGAATACATGAGCATGATCATAATGCTGGTATTAAAAGGTTTATTAACTATTGTGAATCTAGAAAAGATGATGAGAGTCAAAAAGGCTGGGAATTAAGTGGCAAGCTAAGCCATTCAGGTTTTAACTCTACCAACGTTCCGAACGCTGATGACGTTCACAATGAACTTACCGAGCTGATTGAGCTGTGGGAGGGAGAGAGACTTTCTTACCCAAATTGGTTGGTAGCACCAAATGAACTAAGGCGAAAGCTATGGGCTTATACCAACAACTGGTCGTCAACTTTCAATAAAGACAACTCAATACCTGTCTCACAATTAAAGAATTTTGTTTATGAGTTTTTGTGGCGTAAAGAAAAGTCATTGTTGCCTATATTTGACAATGAAGTTGACCTAATCAAGTCTTCAATAAAGCCTGACTTTTCCGCTGATAATGTTGCGGATAATCGAACATTTTATATTGCCTTAGCTTTATTGAGGTATTACAGGGAAGAAGGAAAAAAAGAGGATTGGCAAAATTTATTTAATACTGTAAACAGCTATTTCAAAGGACAAAATAATAGTGATTATTTAACCTATGAAAGAGCATTGAATTTATTAATTGAAAATAAAAGTGTCGAGTTAATACAGTTATTGTCGAGATGGAGTGCTGGAAGCTCATCAGCAGTTTGGATGTATAGAAAAGCAAGTATTCTGGCTGAAATCAATAAGTTAACAGATGCCCAAGATAATTTGGAAAAAGCACTTGTTAAAACTAGGCGTAAGATAAATGCTACTACATCGGTTGTAGATTATGCAAATGTTTCTCTTGAGTCATATATTTTAGTATTGCTTACCAATGTTAATCACGCTTTATCTATTAAGGCGGGGGACTGGTCACCAAAATCAAAGCAAGAATATTTAGAAAGGTTAAATGAGCTTAGACAATTTCAATGCAACCCGTGGCAAGAGATACAGCTTCTTGAATTAGAAATTAAGCATGAACCAACACCACTTAAATCGATTTCAGTTATCAATGGTTTTGATATAGGTAGCCAACATACAACACATCACCTTTCTGGCGAAAATACAGAAGCTCTAAATGCCTTTAGGTTATTAAGATTCTTTGAGGATGCTGCTCTGCCATTTAGTCTTCCGCGAATGAACATCGCTGTAACCGGTGCAAATAACGCAATAAAGAGGGTGGCGACTTATGCTCCGCATTGGTCAATGTCTACAATGCTTCGCACGCGTGATAAAAAGAGCACTGAGTTAATATTCACACGGATAAGTTTGTCTAGATTAGATTCAACTTTCATCGATGGACTGGCTAAAAGATATATTGAGCTTTTAAGCACCTTTGTGAACGAAGGGAATAGTTTATATGAATATGGCTCAATGTTGCCTGAAGCTCTTTCAAGACTTTGTTGCAGGATAACGTTAGATGTTAAAGATGAACTTTTAAACTTAATAGCCAAAATATATAGTAATAAACCCACTAGGCATAAGTATCAATCTTTAGACAAGCTTGTTAAAAGGCTAATACTTTCGTATAGCGATAAGGAACTAATTCAACGTATCGAGCAAATAACTGATATTGCTTATTACGTTGTGGTTAATGGTGGAAAAGAAGTAGATCCATTTACGTGCCCAAACCCTTTCAACTATTTTCTTGATTTATTAGTCCCCGATCTAGCAAATAAAAAGCTAGAAGTTAAGCTCTCAACTGACAAGATCAAATCATTTTTAAATGGGATGGAGTCAGAGAGTAAAGAAGTTAGGCAAAATGCTAGTCTTACATTAATTCGCCTAAAAAATTTGGGACTGTTAAACAAAATCCAAGTCAGGAGCTTATTATCTAAACTGCTATCTCATCAAGATAATTATGGGCTACCAGAAAGTACTGGTTATTATAAGTTTGCATACATTGACCTTTTTGACGGTAAAAGTGGTGTTGAAAAAGCATTTCGTAAATATCTCCTTAATGCCTCGCCATTAATTCAAGCCAACACTAGTAACCCCAAATCATATGGTGTGTCTGGTAGATCTGACACATTTACTAATGAACTAGTTGGTAGTAGTAAATTAATCAATTGGAGTGATGATGAACTACATATTCATGCGCAAAAGCTTATAAATTGGTGGCAGTCGGACAAAGTAATTTTTGAAAGTAATGATAAAGGCAGTGATTTCACTAAAGAAATGAATAATAGGTTTTCTTTATTTGTAGAATGTATGGATGTAATAGTAATACAAAATAACCTTACTGAATATAAAGGAACTATTTCGCAAATGGTTTCTGAATTTCAAAAGCTAGGGCTTGATTATTTATGCTTGAAAGCCGCTGCTATCAACTATATCAAGTTTGATAAAGAGGAATTTGTTCAGGAAATAGAAGATGCCTTGTCAACATTTGAAGAACAACAAGTTTTAGATTCATTGTGGGCAATATATAGGTTGTTAGGTAAATCAAATGAGACTAACTCTAGGTATTTAGATGTGCTTGCTATATTTATTAAGTATTCAAGGGGACAGTACTTAACTAGTGCATTTCAGGTTGTAGTAAATATATTAAAAGCTCAAAGTTCAGTTCTTAGCCCACAATTTGAAAGTACTGTATTAAGAGCGCTTAGCCACGTTATCAATGGATTTAAACAGCTAGATTTTGAAGAAAACCTAGCGTTGAAGAAGACCGCAGCTAGGTTATCACATGAATTAAGTATCTATTATTTAGTTGGTGAGAAAAACATCCCTCCCGTTTTATCGACATGGAAGAAATTATGCGACTCCAGTGATGAGTTTGCTGAAATAAAAAATCAATGGAAGAACTAAGTAGGAGAATTAATAAATGCAGTTTGTAAAAAATGGGCCTGACGTACCTGAAAAATTACTTCAAGCACATGAAGAAGGAAAGGTGGTTTTTTTCTGCGGTGCAGGTATATCTTTCCCTGCGGGTTTGCCAGGTTTTGGTGGGTTAGTGTGGAACCTTTACGATAAAATGGGTGTCACTCCTAATGCAGTTCAAGAGCAAGCGTTAAAGTTAGAGCAGTTTGATACCGCAGTTTCTTTGCTTGAAGGAGTCAAGCAAACTAATCAATGGCGCAGAGACGTTAGAATTGCAATGGCTGAATTACTAAATCCTGACTATACCAGCTCTAAGTCTATTGCTACCCACAAAGCATTACTGCATTTATCGAAAATAGTAGATAAAGAAACGAAAGAGAGCAAAACTCGTCTAATAACAACAAACTTTGATCGAGTATTCCATAAGGCAGGGGAAGTAGAAAACCTTGACTACCCAACTTATCAAGCCCCATTATTGCCAGTACCCAAAAACAGGTGGGATGGTCTGGTTTATCTACACGGCTTACTTCCTGAAAAAATTAATGGTACAGACTTAGATAATTTGGTGATTTCTAGTGGTGATTTTGGCTTGGCTTACCTTACTGAGAGATGGGCTGCTAGATTTGTTAGTGAGTTATTTAGGAGTTATACCGTATGCTTTGTAGGGTATAGCCTAAATGATCCTGTGCTTAGATATATGATGGATGCTTTAGCTGCTGATCGATTATTAGGGGAATCACCGCCTGAAATGTTTGCATTTGGAGAATTTAATAAAGGTGAATTCGACAATGAATATCAGCAATGGAAAGCAAAAAATGTAACTCCTATCTTATATAAGAGTTTTCGAAAGCATTATTACTTGCATGAGACGATTTCAAATTGGGCTGATACCTACAGAGATGGTTTAGGGGGTAAAGAACAAATTGTAATTACTACTGCATTTTCTAATCCTTCTAGTTCAGATTTGCATAATGATTACGCTAGAAAATTAGCTTGGGCATTAAGTGACCCCACTGGTGTTCCAGCTAAAACATTTTCTCAGTTAAAACCAAGTCCATCGCTTGCTTGGTTAAGTATATTAGACTCTATTGAATTATATAAAGATGATCTTTCGCGTTTTCGAATTGATCAAACTGGCTTTGATAAAGAGTTAATATTTAGCTTATTTAATCGCCCCGCAAAAAGTGCAGACTCACCTTTTATGGCTCTATCAAGCCATCCCCATGTAGAGACTAAATGGGATAAGACTATGTTTAGTCTAGGGAAGTGGTTAACTTGCCATTTAAATAACCCAGACTTAGTTTTGTTTATTTTGAAACGTGGAGGAAAACTACACCCCCAATTAAATTGGCTTATTAATCAGGAGGTTGAAGAACAACGTAAGTATAAATCTGAAGGCAATAATACATACTTTGATGAACTGAAAACAAAGGGCCCTGATGCTGTTATTAGTGAGGATATGATGCTTATTTGGGATCTATTACTTGCCGGTTATTGTGGACAATCAGGACACAATGTAAGTCTTTATTCATGGATTAATAAGTATAAATATTCCCCATTAACTCCTACATTAAAAAGTGAATTAAGAAGTATTTTGTCACCGAGGGTTCAGTTTAAAAAGCCATACAGCCTATCCATATCGGAATCTTCTGAGGGAATTAAAAAACTATTAGATTGGGATATAAATCTAGCTTCACCTTTTGTTCATTCGGCACTTGAGGCTCTTGATAGAGTTGAGTCATGGAACAGTGATATTGCAAAACTTTTTCCTGATTTAAACTCACTTTTATTAGAAACAATGGAACTAAAATCCATACTCAATGAAGCTGATAAGTTTCATGATTATACATATATTCATCAACCATCAATCAAAAAGCATGCTCAAAATAAAGACTACAATGATTGGACTGCTCTAATAGAACTACTAAGAGATGCTTGGTTATCACTTTTAACATCTGACCGAGATAGTGCTAAAAGTGCAGTTTTTGTATGGTGGAGAACACCTTTTCCTTTGTTTAAAAGGTTAGCTTTGTTTGCTATTGCAGAAGATGATTTAATTTCTATCGAGCAAGTTAACTCTTGGCTTGAACAAGATGATAGCCGTTGGTTATGGAGTGTCACCGTGCAACGGGAATTAATGCAATTACTTCCGGCAATAGTTGATCGTTTGAACGACCAAGAAAGAATACGCTTGTTAAAAAATATTACTAATGGGCCTAACAGAGAATGGTTCAGAGATGAATTAAGCGATCAAGAGTTTCACCGTATAACTCATAGAGAGATATGGTTACGGCTTGAGAAGTTAAGAATCTCAGGGGTGAAATTTGAAGATAATATCGAAAAAGTCTACCAATCAATTTCTCAAGAAAACCCTTTATGGCAATTAGATAAAGAACAAAAAGAAGAGTTTCCTTTTTGGATGGGGGATGGAGAAAGCTATAGAAATATAGTATCTAGTCCTGAAGATGAGCAAGAGCTTATCAAATGGTTAAAAGAAAAGCCTGATCATGATAGATGGGATGAAGATGACTGGTCAATTCGATGTAAAAATCACTTTGAAATATCTAAGAATGCATTAATCGCATTAGATCAAGATGGTACCTGGATTGCTGAACGATGGCGTGAAGCTTTGCAGGTTTGGACTGAAGATAAAATGCTTTCTTTTAAAGCATGGCGTCACCTATCCGAATTTTTACTGAATTTAGATGATAATAAATTAGTCGATATATCGTGGAACCTGTCTAGATGGCTGAAAAGTAATGCTAACTTATTAAGTAGAGAACAGTACTTTAGATATTTTGATAAGCTAATTGCTCTCCCTTATGATATTGAAGAAATTAATGATCCAATTACTTCGGCAATTAATCATCCAGTTGGAATGTTAACAGAGAGCCTATTTCAGCAATGGTATAAAGAAAAGCCAAGCGATGATGAAGGCCTAGCTATTGAGTTTAAGCAACGGTTTGAGCAAATAATACTAAGTGAAAGAGGAGCTTATCAATTAGGTAAAGTGATAATAACAGCTAATGTTCTATCATTATTCAGAGTGTCACCTAAATGGACTATTGATTTTGTTTTACCTTGGCTTAATTGGCGTGATAGTGAACTTGCAGTAATGGCATGGCGAAGTTATCTTTGGTCACCAAGATTACACAAGGCTTTGTTAGTGACAATTAAGGATGATTTACTAGATACGGCTAATCATTATCTAGAACTCATTGATCATAAAGAGCAATATGCCAGATTTTTGACTTACTTGGCATTACAAAAATATGATGAATATAGAGTAACTGAGCTGGCAAATGCGTTTAAGTCATTACCTGAAGAAGCGTTAAAGCATGTTGCTTCCTCATTAAATGATTCTTTATCAAATTCAGGTGATAAATTTGATGAATATTGGGAACATAGAATAAAAGTATTCTTAATTAAAACCTGGCCTAAACAAGCGATGATTACAGAGCAAACTGTTAACCAATTAGCTTTATTGTGTTTAAATACTAAAAGCTATTTTGCTGATGCATTTGCTATATTAAAACATAGCTTGAGGGAGATTGAAGATACAGAATATATCGTCAGGAAAACATTAGATAGTAAATTAATTCGTTCACTTCCTAATGAAGTGTTGGGATTTTTAAATCAATTAATTGTTGAGGAACCAAGGTTTAGACCACCGAGTAAGCTAAACGAATGTTTAGCTAAAATTATCGAATTTGCCCCTGAGCTTGAAGGTGATGAAAGGTTCGTTCGTCTAAATACAATAGTAAGACAGTTTGAATAATTCAGTATGCTCAATAAAAGTGTGCAACATGGTTTAGAACTATAAATTAAAGAAGGGTGGTTAACTCTACAAATTGACTTCATAATATAAGGAGTTAAAGGTGTTTAAAGCATTAAACCAAAACAAAGAAAATTATTATAGTGTTTTTAAGTTAATTGGTTTTTATAGTTAGTGATCAAAAATGAGTAGCAACTTTGAGGGAACGCTAATTCCCCCTTAATATCAGAACACTGAGCACTAATTATATTAAAAGCTAAAGGCGCTACGTAAAATTTATTGGGGAATATAAATATACGCAAAAATAAATTTTATGCACATAGCGTTAAGCAATTGCTATATTTTAGGCAGTTAAATCTAAAACAGGATCTACTGGTTAATCGAGGAACGGTGATTTTAATTTCTTTAAAAGTACTGATTAACTTATTTATATCAATAATGTACAAACACCAGCTGACAATAGATCCGATGCATTGTTAAACTGGGAATGACAAAGAACCTAAACATTATTACAGGGTGGTTAGATACCACTCCTAAGTCCGATACAGTTTAGTATCGGACTTAGTTGAGTGAGAGCTTATTATGGTTTTTATTATGACATGTTTGCTGAACTATTCCCCTATAACTTACATTTATTATTAGAACGCTACGTGAAATCTGATAACTTTTGCCCATAATTATAGCCAGAATTCACCGAGGAAGAATTAACTAAAAGCCAGATATAAAGCAATAAATAACTAAGTGGCTTTTGGCTTTTATAGAAAGTTAATCAACCTTTCTTTTTTTACCACTTTCAGCTCTCATTATATTTTCTGACTGTACGTAGATAGTATCTGTTGTTGCCATGCTTGCATGACCTAAATCTTCAGAGAGATCTTTTAAAGCTCGACCTCGTTCAATTTCCATACTTGCTCCTGTATGTCTAAGCCAATGCGTTGTCGCTTCCTTGAGCTTCATTGATTTATTTTCACCCTCAAGTTGTCTCATTCTAACATATGCATTATCAAATATACTTTGTACTAAACGTCTAAGATGCCGTGATGTCATACCTCCTTGACCACGTATTTTTTCAACAAGCACATTATTATCACCACTTGTTGGAAGTCCTGAAAGCCCTCGATATAAACGATAGCGCTTTAGAAACGGAATAAAATCTGATGGCACTGTCGTATCACGCAGTTTTCTGCCTTTGCCAAATATTTTTAACCACCAATTATTATCTTCATCTTGCCAAAAATGCCCCATAACAGGAGACCAATTATCACGCTCTGATAACTCAGAGATTCTTAAAAATAATGTTTTTAACGATGCAATAACAAAAAGATTTCTTTCATAGATGGGGTTTTCATCGGCCATATCAACAGCGGTATCTAAAAGATATTGCCATTGTGAACTTGATAATCTTTTAACTTCTTTAACTTGAGCATCACTAATAAAGTGCTTACAGTCTTTTTTTGCAATTTGAGCTGGGTTGCCATAGCAAAATTCTTCACCCATTAAGTAGTTATAAAAGACTATGATAGCGGTAAATGTAGAAGTTAACGTTTGTTGTGAAGGTCGATACTTTTTTTTATCTACGTCTTTAGATAACTGACTTTTAGTGGCTTGAACTTTATATGGACGCCATACTTTATTTGAATTGAAATAACTATTTTTAAGCTTGAAACGCTCTTGACTACTTGTACCAATCCAACTTATTGGTGGCTTCCAACAAAAATCTGCATATTCTAAAATATCAGTTTTTCGTAATTCATCAATGGGTGTTTTTTTATCTAAAAATGACCAGAGTAAAAACTTCTCAATTTCATTACGGAATCTATCATAGGTATGAATGGATTTATTTCTGCCTGTATATTCAAGAAAAGCTTTTCCCCATAGCCAATGCGTTGAACACCACTTAGGCTTATCTTTTATAAATTTATCAAGGGTTGGATAATTGATAAGCTCTAATTCTAATAGCTCAACATAGGTTGGATATAACGGCACAGGGCTTGTTTTAGACATAAAATAATGATCAAAGTAACTTTGAATCTATACTACTTGCCCTCACCTACTAAGTCCAATACTTGATTGGGATTTCATAATTTTATTTACTCATTTATAATTTGAAAAATGCATCTTAGAAACTTATATAAGTCTTTTAGACTATATACTCTAAGGCGCTATCGCTCCCCAAATGAGATAGGAGCTTCTAATCAAGTGGCCAATGTAACAACACCAGAACATCACATTACAATTTTGAAAAATGGACATCAGAACTTGTACTGTAAAAGTAAAATTAATTTACTGTGCTAATATCTATATGAGTATTAATCAACACTCAGAATAAAATACTATTTATGAATCAAAAAATATTGAATCCTGCCATTAAAATATTAGACAACCTAACCTATTCGAAGAAGCTCATTTTGCTCGGCCTTATGGTGTTAACATCGATTTTCTCTTTATCGACAGTATTATACTTTCATTTTGATGAAGATATTGTTGATGCTAGGTATAAGTTGCAAGGTATTGAACAAATTCTTTATGTCAATAAAGTCGTTCAGCTCGCTCAGCAATATAGAGGCTTGTCTGTTGCTAGTATAAATAGTAATCAAAACAAATTTATTAATGATTACAAAAATAAACAAATACAAACAGAATCAGCTTTATATAAACTGTTAAACTCACTTGATCCAAAGATGGCATTAAAGTCTGAATATGCTGATAGAGGTGATTTAAGTGATTTAAGTGAATTTTGGATTAAATTAAAAAATAACAATCAAAAATCATCGTTAAATAAACAGTTTTATGAACACTCGTATTTCATAAAAAAACTACAATTGCTGCCCTACATTATTGCTAACTTTTATGGCCTTTTTGATAATAGTGATGCGTCAATTTATTATTTGTTAGATAATATTTTGAATACTATTCCTGACATGACCGAAAATACCGGTCAGGCAAGAGCAATTCTGGCATCCACACTAGCAGGCAAAACATTATCTGAACATCAAAGAACAGAGCTAATACGCTTAGACTCAAGGCTTGATTCGGCCCATAATCGTTTTAATTATAACCTTGCTAGAATAAAACTAAATTTACCGCATTTATCAACTGAGTTATTGTCTTTTCAACAAACACATAATTCAACTATTAACCTTAATAATATTATCGATCAGTTAATATTGACGAAACAATTTAATATTGAAGCAGACGTATTTTTTTCTGAAATTACCAAAGAAATTAATAATACTTATGAGTTGATATACCAATATTTTTTACCAGAACTACGCACCCATCTAGAACAGAAGATTACTAAAGCTTCATTGATAAAAAATAAAGTTTTATTTTTTTCAGGGCTAATATTTATTGTCATATTGTATCTTTTAATATCTATTTATAAATCGATATTAGGAAATATTCATCGTATTACTAAAACCGTTAATAACTATGCATCAGGGGAAGTCGATGCTCGAATAAAAATAAAGTCAAACGATGAAATGCGAGATATCAGCATCGCTATTAATAATATGGCGGAAAAACTGAATAGGTCCAGAGCATTGATAAATTTTCAACAACAGGCTCTCGAACAACATGCCATTGTTAGTGTAACCGATCATAAAGGTATTATTACTGAAGCAAATGATAAATTTTCAAATATTAGTCACTATAGTCGGAGTGAATTAATTGGCCAAAGTCATGGAATAGTCAACTCTGGTTTTCATCCAAAATCTTTTTTTGAAGATATGTGGAGAACAATTAAAAATGGTAATACATGGCATGGTGAAATACAAAATAAAGCCAAAGATGGTTCCTTGTATTGGGTGGCATCGACTATTGTCCCTCAACTAAACAGTGATGGTAAGCCAGTACAATATATTGCTATCCGTACAGATGTTACACATATTAAAAAACTGGAAGAACAGCAGATTGAAGCCAATCGCTTATTAAATGAAGTTAATTGTTTATTAATAACGGAGCAAAAGGTAACAAATCAAGCTGCGCAGCGTTTAAATACTATTATCAATACTGCAATGGATGCGGCTATTCAAATAGATGCCAAAGGAGTAATAATTGGTTGGAATAGACGCGCAGCACAAATTTTTGGTTGGTCAAAAAGCGAAGCTATAGGTTGTGAACTACACACATTAATAATTCCTGAGCAATTTAGAGAACAACATCTTCAAGGTATTAAACGGTGTTTAATTAGTGGCAATTCAACACTGTTCAACACCGGGCCTATTGAAATTACTGCGTTAAATTCTAACGGGGTTGAGTTTCCAATTGAAATTGCGAGTACTATTGTTCACTACCATAATGAATATCAGTTTTCTTCGTTTATACGCGATCTTACCCAGCAAAAAGCGCATGAGAAAAGTATTTTAAACTCCCAAGAAGAAGCAAATAAAGCGAACAAAGCAAAATCAGAATTTTTATCTTCAATGAGTCATGAATTAAGAACTCCACTTAATGCCATTTTGGGTTTTGGTCAATTATTAGAAAGAGATATAAAACAACCATTAAGCAAAGACCAGCAAGAAAGCTTGAGCTATATTTTGTCAAGTGGTGAACACCTTTTAAACCTTGTTAATGATGTCTTAGAGTTATCGGCTATTGAATCGGGAGAACTTGAGGTTTGTATAGAACCCATTTCTTTAGTTGAATTGATAACTGATATTGAGGCATTATTTTCACCAATAGCAACAAAAGCTAATATTAAATTCAGCATTGAATCAAAAGAAAATCTGATAGTTTTAGCAGATCGCACTAAATTCAAACAAGTGCTAATTAACCTCATTAATAACGCGGTTAAATATAACAAACCAAATGGTAGTGTTGTCATTAATTGGGCGTACACAAAGCATAATACCTGCAAGCTTAACGTTGTGGATACTGGTATTGGTATTGCTGAAAACAAACAAGATAAAGTTTTTGGCGCCTTTAACCGGCTTGGACAGGAAACTTCTGCCATTGAAGGTACAGGTATTGGCCTTGTGGTGACTAAGAACCTAATTGAAATTATGAATGGGAAAATAGGTTTTGATAGCATTGAAGGACAAGGCTCAACCTTTTGGGCTGAATTACCTGTAGCTAAAAACCAGTTAATTGACAATGTAAACGTACTTGTTCCAATGGAAAAAGAGATGATTTCTAAAGTTGATTATAGTGAAAACAAACAGGTTCTATATATAGAAGACAATCCTGCAAATAGACGATTAATGCAATGTATTTTTGATAAACAGCCTTACACATTAAAAATGGTAGAAACTGGCGAATTAGGTCTAAAAAGTGCCTTAAAGCATAAATATGATTTAATTTTAATGGATCTACATTTGCCAGGAATAGATGGTAAAAAAGTCGCTCAACAATTAAGAGCAACCAAATACTATGAAAGTAAGCCGATACTCGCTGTAACCGCAGCGGCAATGAAACATGATATTGAATCAGTTAAGGGATTGTTCGATGATTACATCACCAAACCTTTTGATGTTTCTCAATTGCTGAACATTTTGAATAAATATTTATCCTAAATCAATATGAGATGTAAGATCTAGTCGGAACTAATACAATCAATATCAATTGCATATTTCGGTAATAACTCTTTTAAAACAAAATTGTAGTGATAAATTACTGCCTGATTAAATTCATTACAATCTAAATTTGACAAGGTTTTTAAAGATGTTTTTTTTGAATTTTGTTTTTGCCATTTATTAAGGTCATACTCCAAAGTATCAATAGATTTACTATCACCAATAAATTTTTGTTCTATAAGATTGCGCCAACATGAAACTCTATCTCGCAATTTGTTTTCGGTGCGTAAAGTAGTGTTTATAATTTCTTTTACTTCAGAAAATTTCTTTACTGGGGTATGGTTTTCATCTATTGCCTTTCCAAATAGAATAAGCCACTCATAAAGTTTTTCACACCCCTCTAAAAAATCTTCCGGATTATTGCGCTCAGATAAAATTTCGTTGTCTTCGTAATAAAAAGCCCAATGCAAAAAGGGATATTCTGCAAGGGTAGCAACATCATATTGTCCGATCACTTTTAAACTGTCTTTATTAAATGTTAAGGCAATTTTTTTTATAAATTTAACAAGAAGTGACGGAGATTGTTTTTTAGTAAAACAATGATAACTATCAGTTATAAACGTATTTAATTTAGGGTTTTTAACATTAATAAGCTTAATACTTCCTCGATCAACTTTATTTTGAGATGAATTGATTCCAGAAAAACCATAATTGGAAAACGTATCCAAAAAAACCTTACAAGCGATACCAACTAACTGTAAACCATAACGTGAATTTTTAGCATGTTTGATATGATTAGCAAACATTTCTTGGGATATTTTAGAGTCTTTCTGGCAAAGAATTTTTTCATGGTAGTGACTTCCCTCACCTCCTGGCAAAAAAACAAAGGGTATTAATATGTTTTTTTCATCATTATTTGCAATTTTATTCTGACAACAAAAACTATCTACTGCGTGTGAAAAATAAGCAATTTTTTCAGCTTTTTCAACATTAAACCCAGCAAACCTTGCTATAGCATAGGTGCCATAATAGTGCATATCCACTTGCATAAAAAAACTCAAAAAAAAGACATGTGTGGATTATAGTACACACATATCTTTTAAACTAAAAGAGTGATTATCTATTTATGACTTTAATGAAAATAATTCATCCCAATCAATTGTAAATGCATCAACAATCACCTCAATAATACTCTTTTCTGCAGCTGGCGGTACTTGTTTGCTCCCAGTTGCAAGAGAATGAGAACTAAAAGTAATAAAAATAATTAGTAGAACAGTTTGTAAATATTTCATTTAGAAATTTCCTTAATTAATAATAAGTATGGATTTAAATCCATACTTATTATTAAGGAAAAACTTATGATTTGAAATAGAACAATTAGCTTAATAGATAGGACATAAAAAAGAACTTACTACATAATCACTTTAAATTTATAATTAATTAAGTGCTTAGTGATAAAAAACAATGTGAGAAAAGAAAGGAGCTGTATTATATATTTATAATAGTGATACAAGAATAAAGGATTTAATGCGGTTAAATGCCTAAACAAATACTCTACAACCAATAAACCGATTATAATAACATTCCATTTTGCCAATGAATATAACTGCCAGTCTAACGATGTTTGAGAAGCCTTTGGTGAAAAAATTTTTTTTACGACGGGAATACGCATAAACAACAAGTAGCGTGTAATAATGTTTAACCATATCATTTCAATGTAAAAATGAATTCTAGGAGGATTATATCCAATTAAATTCCAGTATATTTCAGCTATAAAAACAACAATTAACAAAGGAAGTATTAACCGCTTTACTAGAAGGTCGTACCAAAAATAGTAAACAAATATAATAGACAAAGTATAGATAATAACTTTAGCTAATTGAAAGGTTGTTGAAAAATAGAACACTTCTTCAAGTAATCGTTCAATCATTAAGATAACAATAATACTAATAACATTTACATTTTTTATGTTAAAAAGGCCAACGACCACTAAAAAAACGATAAAAATACGATCAAAATACTCTGCATAGCCAAAAAATATAAATGAAAAAAAAATAAAAGCTCCAGCGATGGCATTAATAAACCCACTTTTTAGCCAGTAACGTAAAAACATATTTAAAGGCTAAAGAATTTCATTATTTGAACTTTAAATGAAAGTTGGCTGCTTTCAGAGACTGATTTTTTACAAGTAACCCACCACCTATTTACGACTACCAAACTAAGAGTCTTCATTGTTTTAGGGTGCTCATTTTCAATAGCAACAACGGTTTCTCTACTTATACCGATCCTATTGGCAAGTTCTTTTTGCGTTAATCCTGCTTCTTTTCTTAAATTTTTAAGTTCAATGCTTGAAAAGGTAATCATGCAAATATTTTTTTTACGACAACATAATACTAACTATATAAGTTTGCATTTAGAAATTCTAATGATTTTATTAATTTTGTGACTATATTCTGTTAGCAAATATGCATATGAACAGTTAATTAAAATACATATATTTTGTAATTTTGCTGACTTACAGCTAAATTAAATAATATCAAATTTAGCTAATTTTAGAACAATATTTAAACGGGCTGGATTTATAGATTTGAACTGAGAAAAATAAGAGCAAAGATTATTGCTAGATAAACAATAAATAACTAGGAAATATTCTCAATGTTGGTTAAACCGCATAAGTACCATTATTTAATATTAGGTGTTTTTTTGCTTACAATGCTTCTAATTTTAACCTCTGTCAATACTCTTGCGCTTATAAACTCAAATTCACTTAATGATAGTAAATTAAAGGAACTTCAAATACCTAATATACTTGCTTGTGCAAATATAGTTAAAGGGATTAACCATACTGTTTTAACACTTGAAAAGTGGATATTATTCGGTAGAAGTGAATTAAAAGAAGTACGTCAAGAAACGTGGGACAAAGATATAACACCTGCTTTAAGCCAACTAACTAAAAATTTTAAGCAAATCCCACACACACGAGATTCACCCCAACTAAAAAGAATTAAAACCTTACTGGATGAATTAGCTCACCAACAAAAAGAGATTGAAGGTGTAGTAACGAAAATGGTCACTGGCAGCAAAGGAAAAAAATTGGATTATGCTAAGATACAATTAGACAAAAAATTGCCCCCTATTATTTTAGAATTAAAAGCACTTTTAAATGTACTATCAAATCAACAAATAATAACGCTTAACAACGTTTATAGAGAAAGAATCAATTCAGCACAAAGAATCAGATTAATTGTTTGGGTTGGATTAATTATCGCTTTAACTTTAACCCTTTTAATATTTAATTATATATTTCGCCATATAATTAACCCTGTTAATAACCTAATCACGGTATATGAAAAAATAGAACGTAAGAATGGTTTAGTTACTTATGTTAATGATTCAAAAAAAGATCAGCTAACGAACTTAACACGTTCATTTATTGAACTAAATAATCAACTTGAAGAAAAAAAACAAGAATTAATCATTAATCAAGCACAACTTTCTCACGAAAATAAAATGTCATCATTAGGTGAGATGGCCGCAAATATGGCTCATGAAATTAATACACCGATGCAAACTATTATGTTGATAGCTCAACGGGTACAACGAAAATTAAAAAAAGAGGTTAATATTAACGACATTTGTTCATCAATGGACACCATTGAAGCTAATGTTTTTAATATTTCTGAGATAATTGAAAGTTTGCGAACAACATCAAGAGACTCTAAAAATGATACTTTTGAAAAAGTTACCATCAAAGAACTTATTAGCGATGTTCGAGTTCTGACGAATGAACGTTTTAAAATAAACAACATTGCCTTTAAAGTAATTTATACTAAATTACCTAAAGACACAGAGATTAACTGTAAGCGTTTACAAATTAGTCAAGTGTTAATTAATATAATAAACAATGCCTTTAATGCGATTGAATTGTTAAGTGACAAATGGATACATATAGAGTTTTCTCAGCGGGACAATACACTAGAAATTTCAATAACGGACAGTGGTTCAGGTATTCCAGAACATATGTTAGGAAAAATATTCACACCTTTATTCACAACGAATGAAATAGGAAGAGGAACAGGACTAGGACTAAGTATTTCACGTGAAATTATTTTACAGCACCATGGTGAAATATATGTAGATCCAACATGTAAAAATACCCGTTTTATAATACATTTACCTATAACTTAAAAGGGTTTTTATGACTGATATAACAAAAATATTACTTGTTGAAGATCAAGAACAACTAAGAGAAATGTTTTCATCAATACTTAAAGATGAGGGCTTTTATCTTGATGAAGCTGAAGATGGCATTGAAGCATTAGAACTATTGAATAATAATAATTACTCATTATTAGTTACTGATATATTTATGCCTAACCTCAACGGTTTTGAACTTGCTCTTAAATGCCAAAAGAACTTCCCATCAACAAAAATTATTATGTTATCAGGTGGTGGAGAAAAATTAGAAGCGCAACATAAAGACTCAATAGTGATATATAAAAATAAAAAAATTGAAGTAGATCTGTTTCTTAGAAAACCCTGTAGCCTTGTTGAATTACTTTCTAGTGTTGAAGGAATGTTAAGTTAAAAACTTTAGGGTTCGGGTTTTACTACTGAACTGTATTAGGTCTGAGCTACTACAATTAGGCTTTATATATATTTATCGAAACTGAGCCAAAAAGTACTGCCGCAATTAACTTGACTAGTTAAGCCAACTTCCCCCTCCATTTGATGTACTAATTTTTTTATCAATGACAAACCAATTCCCGAACCTTGAATTTCTTGCTTTTCGGCATAATCAAGTCGGTTAAATTCTTTAAAAATGTCTTTTTGATCGATTTCTGCGATACCTACACCGGTATCGCTAACCAAAATTTTAACCTTATCTGTTCCAAATTCCTCAGCTTGAATAGTGACTTGACCACCTTTTTTGTTAAATTTAATCGCATTAGTTAGTAAATTAACTAAACATTGTTTTAACCGCTCAAAATTTGCCGTCACTTCTAAAGTTGTTAGCACAATATGTATTTTTATTTCTTTTTGCTCAGCATTTAATTTCACCAAAGAGACGCTTTCTGTTATTGCTTTATTTATTGAGCATGCTGTTAACGATAGCTTGATAATTTTATTTTGTGTTTGTATTGAATCAAGAATATCTTCAATGAGCATTTTTAAGTGATAGCCTGCTTTTAAGACATCTGAAGCTAACTCCTTTTCAGTCTCATGATTTTTTAAGTAAATTTCTTGAATTTGAGAAAAACCAATAATTGCATTGAGTGGCGTTAATAATTCATGGCTCATTCTGGCGATAAAAGTGGATTTATCTTTATTGGCTTTTTCGATAGCTGCTCTTGCTTTTTCTAATTCTAGTTCTCTTTTTTTGCGTTGAATAAGTTCATCGTATGCTCTTAAATTGGTAACAATAGCAATAAATAAACGGCTAAAGGTTAATTCTGTTTTAGCTTTATAATCATTTATATCATATTTCAATACCACATTTGTTTCGGGGATATCCGCTGGCTGACCTGTTCTTAAAATGATCCGAGTAAAATGATTATCTAGTTTATTTCTAACAAAGTTTGCAACGTCTAAACCAGCTTTATTGGTTTCCATTACCACATCTAATAGAATAAGAGCGATCTTTCTATCATCCGAATTAGATAAATATTCAACCGCTTCAGCGCCACTATAAAGGCTGATTAAATTTATAGCCCAACCATCTAAAATAAAATCTTTTAAAGCAAGTTTTGTAATGTGATGAACTTCTTTATCATCATCAACAATCAATACATCCCATTTTGCTTTTATTACAGGCATTAACTCTACTGGTTCATCAATATATAAAAAATCATCAGTCATAGCGCCTCACTTAACATTCAATAGGTTCAATAGGTTCAATAGGTTTAATAGGAATTTTCAAGAATAATTTAATTATAGTGCTTAATTTTAAGTTAGCACATTCAAAATGATGTGCTTTGCGTTACCCGCGTATTATTAAATTTATGGCATGTCAATATTTATAATTGACTCATTTAATATTGTGAAATTGAAAAAGTGATCTAAACTTTGTAGACATTCGATTATGAATACATAATCATTTTTATATTTGTTTGGGATTTATATACTCAACTATAAGAAGGAATTTAGATGATGGAAAATAAAACTCGGGTATTGTCGGTTGATGATAATTTACAAAATAGGCGAGTCATTGAATTAGCATTAAAGGATGAATTTGATGTGATATCTTCCGATGGGAATTCTCCATTCGTAGCGTTAGTCTCAGATACTCAACCTAAAATTATTCTCCTAGATATTATGCTTGAAGGAAAAACAGGTTTCGATTTATGTTCAGAATTAAGGGATTCCATCGATTGCCCTGATACTTATGTAGTATTTGTTTCTGCACTCACCTCGGTGTCAGATAAATTAATCGCTTATGCTAGTGGTGGTGATGATTATATTTGCAAACCAATAAACATTGAAGAATTACAAAAAAAATTAAAAGCCATTGAAAAAAGAATTAATGATAAAGAGCAAATAGAAGCTCAATGTACAAACGCTTCTAATATTGCGTTTACCTCGATGAAACAAGCCAGCGAGTTAGGAATGCTTATTACTTTTTTTAATGACTCGCTAGAGATATCCAGCGAGGAGCGATTGTATACTTTAATAGCTGACTTTTTTAATCAGTTTGAAGTGAACTTTTCTTTAGAGTTTCGTCTTGAAAATAATACAACTCAATATCCTTTAAATACATTGACGCCATTAGAGCTTGAAATATTAGAATTAGGCAGATCTGGTCAACGTATTGTTAACTTTGGTAACAACATTTTATTTAACTCTAAATGGTGTTCAATTTTAATAAAACATATAGCAATGGATGATGAATCTTATATTGGCCGAATACGTGATAATTTTGCAATACTATTAAGCATTATTGATAGCAGATTAATGTTAATAGATAGTGAAAATAAACGTATAAATGAAAGAGCAAAAGCTCTTGAAAGCATAAGTAAAGCACTTGCGATAAATTTTTCTGATATCAAAGAAAGTATCTTATCTCAAGAAAATGAGCTACTTAAACTGTTATCCGAATTAACGTTAAATCTGGATCATAAATCTATCTCTATGGGGTTATCTGAAGACCAAGAATCCGAACTTACGGGATTTTTTGAAGAAACCAAAGATAAATTTTATGATGCTATAGGAGCCTCTGTTTCTATAGATAACAATCTTCATAACATCAATAGATTACTGTTAAAAGTCAATTAAATAATTGCGGGAGTTAATATAATGCAGAAGGACATTTGTATTTTTTTAATTGATGATAACCCTACCAATATCAAATTATTATCTACGCTTCTAATATCGCAGGAAGGCTTTACAAATGTTCATAATTATAACGATCCGGTAAAGGCATTGGCTGATTTTTATATTATTAGACCTCAGCTCATTTTACTTGACATAAACATGCCTGTGCTCAATGGCATAGCTTTTTTGCATGAAATTCAAAAAGAGATTCAAGATATTAGCGTTTCAGTTCTAATTTTATCAGCAAATAATGACGAAAAATTAAGATTAAAAGCGTTAAACCTTGGTGCGATAGATTACATTTCCAAACCATTCAATGTAATTGAAACACTACAAAAAATTAAAAATGTTTTAACTGTTCAACATAAAAATCAGACTCTCTATGAGCTATCGAATAGCTTAGATTTTGAACTTCAACAATCAAACGAAACCTTAAATAATGTCTCCGAGACATTAAAAATATTATTTAACACTTCATCTGAATATGTTTTTATTGTTGATAATAAAGAAGTTATTATTGAAGCTAGTGATGAAGCTAAAACAAAGTTTAATGTAAAGTTTACAGGGAATGAAAATATTAAATTAACTGAGCTATTTAATTTAACAGGATCAGAACTACAAAAAAATAATATCATAACGATGACATTACCTTATTCTTCTGATCGTATAATAATGGAGAATAAAAATGCACCATTGTTCACAAATGACAAACCACATCATATTTATATTTTTAAAGACATAACTCAACAAATAAAAGATGAAGAAAATTTAAAACTATTAGCACAAACGCATTATATTTCAAAGTTACCTAATAGACATCAACTAGAAAATTGCATAAATAAACTCAATAAAAAAATAGATTCTGATGACCATTTAACTTTTGTATTTATAACTTTTTGTGAGAACAATAAACTTTTATCATTATATGGGCCAAAAGCAATACAACAGCTACAGTTAACGATAGCCAATTTATTACGTGATATCTGTCATTCAAATAATGCCACTGTATTGCATTGGTCCTCAAATGAATATTTAATTATTTGTGCATACAAAATATTTAGACAAATAAGTAAGGAAATCATTTTATGTTTTGAGAACTCCATTTCTTCAGGTGATCTTAAGCTGCATATAACACCATCATTAGGTTACTTTATTAACAAAGATAATATCAATGGTGAAAAAAGTGTTCAAAATGCATCTACAGCTTCGTATGAAAGTTTTACAAACAAACAAACAATTACCCAATACGATTTTCTTTTAAAAGAGAAATTGGACTATGAAAAAAATATAGAAACAATTTTAGCTAACGCAATATCAAACAATGTTTTTTTCATAACTTATCAACCAATAATAAATTTAGCTGCAAAAAACATTACTGGTGCTGAGGCGTTAATAAGGTGGCAGGATAATGTACTAGGAATGATCCCACCTGATATTTTTATACCTATAGCGGAACGTGCAGGCTTAATAGTTGATATTGGAAATTTTGTTATTGAACAAGTGTTCTGTGATTATTATGCAATAAAAGAAAAATTTCCTAATTTAGAAAAAATAGCCATAAATGTGGCATCGCCTCAATTAAATGACGAATTTATTGATGGTATCAAAGTTAAATTGAGAAAATATAACGTACAAGCTCATTATTTTAAACTTGAAATAACCGAGACATCGTTCTTAGATGATTTTGAGCGTGTCAATCCAATTTTATGGCAACTTAAAGAGTTAGGTTTTAGTTTAGCTATTGATGACTTTGGCACGGGCTTTTCATCATTAAGCTATCTACTTAATTTACCTGTAGACACCCTAAAAATAGATCGTGCTTTTATTTTACCCATTTTAACTTCGTCAAAGTGCCTTACTTTGGTTAAAAGTATTATTTCAATGAGTCATTCTCTAGATTTAACCATAGTCGCTGAAGGCATAGAAGATATTGAAACAAGTGATTTAATGAAAGAGTTAGGGGTGCAGTCAGCTCAAGGATATTACTACGGAAAACCAGAAACTTTATAAGTAAAACAAGTATATCCGTCTTTTAATGTTGGAAAAACTTATGTACACACAATATTCAAATAATCGTTTAGATAAAAAGAGCGACAGCAAAATTCTGTTACAAAAAACGCAAAATGATACTCTCTGTAATTTAATTTACCTCGTAGAAAAAAATCTAAATAGTCATGAAAATATCATTTTAAATTTCCAACAAATGAATTACGAAGTTAAGATTTTTACTTCGTTAGAAGCGTTCAATAATTTTTACCAAAATAACAATTTTAGGACAGCACTCGCATTATTTATTGATATAAATTTAGTAAATAAAACAGAAAAAAATATAACTTATGCAAACCATACATCAGATACTGAAAAGCACTCACTTCCCATTGTAATAACGTCTGAAAAAGACAATCTAATAACTAGATTAAAACTTTTAAGAAAAGGCTACGTGAATTTCATACAAAAGCCAATTAAATCAGCACAGCTTTCTGAACTTTTCAATCGAATAGGCATTATAAAACCAGCTAACGCCTATCGTATTTTGGTTGTCGACGATGATCCTATGCTACTAATGCTGTTAAAAGATACTCTAACCGATGCGGGAATGGAAGTTTGTGCTTTAGACTGCCCCTTAAAAATTTTTGAAGTAATTGATAAATTTAATCCTGATGTATTGCTTCTTGATGAACATATGCCAGATGTTAAGGGTTCTGAATTAGCCTCAATATTAAAAAATCATGTGGAATACGAAAACATTCCTATTCTATTTTTATCTGGGGAAAAAAATCCTTATCAGCAAATGAATACCATTAAAAATGGTGGTATTGGTTTTTTATGTAAACCTATTAATGAACAACAACTAATTTCAACAATCACCGTTATAGCTAACGATACGTGGAAGAAAAAAGCAATTCAACATAAATTAAAATTTAGTTATAACGAACGTGAACGTGAACATCTAGCGGTAAATAGTCACGCAATTGTTTGCATGACTGACCATGATGGCAATATAAAGTATGTCAATAATAAGTTTTGCCAAATTAGCGGCTATACGATGTCAGAACTGATAGGGAAAAATCATAGAGTTCTTCAATCAGGACTGCATTCAAAAGAATTTTATCAAGAAATGTGGGGGAAAATTAGTCATGGGAAAACATGGCATGGCGTTATATGTAATAAAGCTAAAGATCAATCTTATTATTGGGTAGAATCTACAATTATTCCTTTTTTAGATGAAAGTGGTCGTCCATATCAGTACCTTTCTATTAGAACAGATATAACAGAATTAAAAACTAAAGAAATAGCTTTATCCCAACAAAATAAAATACAAAAAATTATTAGCGATGTTGCACTTAATTTATTAGCTTGCCAAAAATCGGAGTATGAATCTCTTATCACTGTTATTTTGCAAGAACTCGCTGAGTTCATCGATGTAGAACAATCACAAATACTTATCTATAACGATGATACTGCAGAGTTAGAAGCAAAATATCATTGGTGTGACACCATACAACATTTTACTAAAGTTGATTTTCAAGAAATTATAAAAGCACAAAGTTCTTGGTGGAAAAATGAGTTACTTAATAATGGGTTAATAAAAGTAGATAATTTAGAAAACTTACCTGACGAGGAAAAATCATGCTTTAAATTACAAAATATTTCCTCGCTACTTGCTATCCCTTTCTCGGACAAAAATAATATTAGAGGCTTTTTAACATTTAATACCACAAACCGTTCACATAAATGGTCTACAAATCAAATTCAACTTATGACAACAATAAGTAGTATAATTTTTAGTTCGCTATTAAAAATGAAATATGAGTTGAAGCTGAGTCAAAGTGAAAATCTATTGAGAGAAGCGCATAAAATAGCAAAAATGGGACACTGGGAGTATGACTTAACCAGTAAGCGTCGCATTTGGTCAAAAGAAATTTTTAATATTTTAGGTTTTAGTAGCCCTATTGAAAATATCACCGAGAAAGATATTTACTGCAATATCCACCCCGAGGATTTACCTAAGGTAAAAGCATCATTTCAACAAGCTATAAATAACAGCAAATCAGATATTACCTATCGTATTTTACGACCGGATAATGAAATAGTTTACGTACGCGAATTAACTGAAACTATAAATAATTCGTTCGAAGAAAACGCAAAATTAATAGGCACTATGCAAGATATAACGGAACAAGTATTAACAGAAGAAAAGTTGATTTTAGCTCAGCAAGCAGCTGAACGTACTAGTAGTGCGAAATCAGAGTTTTTATCTTGTATGAGTCATGAATTACGTACACCTTTGAATGCTATTTTAGGTTTTAGCCAAATAATGCAAAACGATAGCCATTTAGCTGCTAGTTATAAAGATTTAAACAATGAAGTATTAGTTGCAGGTCGCCACTTATTAACGCTAATTAACGACATACTCGATTTAGCAAAAATTGAATCCGGACAATTACAACTCTCGAATGAATTAATATATTTAGATGATTTGATCCAAGAATGTATCAAGTTAATAGCCAATTTACCCATATCAGAGAACATAGGTATCATAATTAAAGGAATTCATGGAATAGAACTCTATGCCGACCGGATGAAATTAAAACAAGTATTACTTAACTTACTTTCAAATGCAGTTAAATATAATAAAAAAGAGGGAATAGTTACTATAGTGGTGAACAACATCACAACAGATCATATTAAAATATCAGTAACTGATACCGGTATTGGTATAGCTCCTCAAGATTTATCAGAAATATTTGTACCTTTTAATCGGTTAGGCCAGGAACACAGTGACATAGAAGGAACGGGAATTGGTTTAGCGATTACTAAGCAAATTATAGAAAAAATGGGAGGAAGCATTCTAGCAACAAGCACCTTAGGGGTTGGTAGTACTTTTGAAATAGAAATGAAATGCAGTAAAAAAATAGAAGTTCAGAACAATAGTCAGCAAAACGATTTAGAAATATCAGTTCCTAATCATATTAAAATAGATAATTCCCTTGAAAAAACAATACTATATATAGAAGACAATATTTCTAATATAAAATTAGTTACAAAATTACTTAGTTTAAGGAAGTATATAAATTTTCACACAGCACAAACCCCAGAATTAGGAATAAAGTTGGCTAATAGTTTAAAGCCTGATTTAATCCTTTTAGATATAAGATTACCCAATATGGATGGATATGAAATACTATCAATATTCAAAAACAATAAGAATTTGCAATCAACAAAGATAATAGCGCTAACAGCGGAAGCAATGCAGACAGCTATACTTGAGGGAAAGAATGCTGGTTTCGATGATTATTTAACTAAGCCGATAGATATTAGGTTATTTAATGATAAATTGAATCATTATTTATATACAGAAAAAGTATCGCCAAGTTGTTGAAAACTAGAAATCTACGGCGTAACGGCTAGTTTAAAATATTTTCAAGCCAACTAAGCTATTAACCTATACAAAATTCCACTTATGAACTAATGCTTGTTCTATTTTCTTTATACATAGGCGTTGGAACACATAGCTTTCTTTAAAAGAAATTTTCGCAAATACATGTAGAACAAATATCTTTTTTCATAATATCTAAAATATACTTTACCTCATATTTTATGTTTTTACTTCTTTTTCATATAATGAATCAGTAAAATCCAAGCACATTTTGTCAATACCTCCTACATTGGGTAGCCTTAATAAGCCTCATTAAAACAACACAAATCGACACTCATTTACTAAACAGCATACATTTTGAGTTTTAAACACAATTGATCAGTAACGGATAATGTGAATTGCACCACTATCGGCTATTTTCAAGTCTGTGTTTTATCCAATGAAAATAAAATCACTTCGAAAAAAAAGGTTACTCGAGCAAAGGTTTTAGACGTGGTGCGTCAATTTTCAGAAAATAAACTCATCGCCATGCAGGCTTGTGGTAGCTCTAATCTGTATTAGTTCAAATCTGAAGTGACACTATTGGTAAATAAGTTTTTATCAAGCCTAACAGTCGCAAAAGCCACCAAAGCGGTCATTAACCTTTTTAAATAATCAGATGAACTTGAGCATTACTACTATGGAACTTTCGCCCCAAAAGCACCGCAGAATATTCAATACGAAAGTAAGTGTATCTTTTTTCGATTTGCAAAAAAGGGCGAACCAATTCTGATTCGCCCTTTTAATTTAAACTCAAATGTCATGATCTAATCAAGTTTATGATAATCAAGATTCAAACTTTAAAACTTAGCTTCTTGATTTACCTTAAGCACTTCACCACTCATCGTCATTAAAAAGTAAATCGTTTTATTATCAGTCTTATTCGAGGCGCTGATTATGTAGCGATTAGCTTGTGCCGTATATAACTTATAGTCCTCTGTCGTTAAACTTTTCCAACTTTCATTTAATTTTCCAACGTTAAAACCAAAGTCTTTGAAAGTAAGCTTTTGAGTTGCCTTAAGTGCTACTTGAATCGCTTGCTTAGCACTTATTTTTCCATGATCGCCATGCGCTAATGCTGTTCCCATATTTAATATCAAGCCGATAAATAGCATTACCATTAAATTTTTCATTTTTTACTCCACTTACTTATATATATTAATACTTTCATTAAAAGAGGGCTTACTTAAGGCCGTGCTCAATATATTCACCATGCACTATCAATTGCACCTTTACTGTAGCATCAGAGGTATTTTTCCAGTACCAACCATGAGACCCTGAAAATGGTGCAGTAAAGCTGCCTTTCACTTCATCTGACGTAGTAATGGTATAGCTTTCAAAATAGCCTGTAGTATCACCTTTAGGCTCACCATGTAAGTCGAAATATAAAGCGGGGCCATCTGTTATCCATTCATAGGTCAGCTTCTGGTATTGCTCCATAATAAACTTGTATTCAACGCCTCTGCCAGCAGGCACAAGCACCTCAATAGTTTCTGTGGCATCTTTAGTATTTTTCGTTGAAGTATCACTTGTAGCTGTAGCGGTAACAATATTAAACACTGTTAAACCAAGTGCTTTGCCTGCGCCCGTTGGGTCGATGTTATACTCTGCTGGTAATATCACTGTCACTAATGTGATTGCGGCAAACACCAAACTAAATAAAGTGTATTTAATTAGCTTGCTGTTAGTTAGCGTTATTTGCTGGGTAGTCGTTGTTTGTGTGTTAGTTTCTTGCATGTTCATCTCTTTTGTTAATTCTTTCTTTTCGTTATTTAATCGGTTTAATATGTTTGCTTAGCTGGTGAAGTAACCTGTTAATTGAAAACCAATCAACATAAAGCCAGCACTCATTAATAGACAATTAGTGTTAGTGGCAAAGCGGTTAAAGCTCGCGTGCTTCCGCCAAAAATTTATCAACAATAGGATAAACGCAAGCGCACTAAATTGGCCTAACTCAACGCCAACATTAAAGGCGATTAAATTGGCAATTAAGCCGTCAGTAGGTAGCTGGAACTCTTGTAGTTTAGTGGCTAAACCAAAGCCATGAAAAAGACCAAAAATGAGTACCGCAGCTTTGGGGTTCGGTGTAAACCCTATGGTATTTTTAAAACCACCTAGGTTGTCGAATCCCTTGTAGACAACAGAAAGCCCTATGATGGCATCTATCAAGTAGGCATTTACTTGGATGTCGCTAACAACACCAAATAACAAAGTGACACTGTGCCCTAAGGTAAACATACTGACATACAGTAAAACATCACGGCTTTTGTATAAGAAAAATAAAACACCAACTAGGAATAATAAATGGTCATATCCCGTTACCATATGTTTTGCGCCAATATACAAAAATGGAATGATCTGAACGCCAGTATTGTTTTGCAAAAAATTACGGGTGCTTTCATCAACACCGTGTGCAAAAACTTCTAAGGGTAGCAATATGGCGATTAACGCGATAAAGCTTAGTGCGCCATAGCGATGAAAAGAGTTAAACATTAACAGTTTCCTTTGATTGTTCTTTCTTGGAGAAAGCTTCTTTGTGATTGTGTAAAAGTCGATATAGCGCAGGCAGTACAAATAACGTTAGTAGTGTGGATGAAATTATTCCGCCAATAACTACGGTCGCTAGTGGACGTTGTACTTCTGAGCCAATACCTGTATTAAGTGCCATAGGAACAAAACCTAATGAGGCAACCAATGCTGTCGTTATAACAGGTCTAAGTCTGGTTATTGCACCGTCAATAATGGCGGTATCTAAAGAAACGCCTTCACGACGAAGCTCTCGAATAAACGACACCATGACTAGCCCGTTTAAAATGGCAATACCTGATAAAGCGATAAAGCCTACAGCAGCCGAAATTGAAAAAGGAATGTCCCTCAACAGTAAGGCGAAAATACCGCCCGTTAACGCTAACGGCACACCTGTAAAGATGATCATTGAGTCTTTAAAGGAGCCTAGCGCTAGTAGTAATAACCCAATAATCATCACTAATGTCAGTGGCACAACAAGAGATAATCGCTTGCTAGCTGATTCAAGTTTTTGGTAAGTCCCACCATATTCAACCCAATAGCCTGAAGGAATTTCAACAGAGCTATTAATCGCGGTTTTTATATCTGCAACAAAGCTACCTAAGTCTCTGCCTCGAACATTGGCAGTAACCACCACGCGGCGTTTACCATTTTCTCGGTTTACTTGATTAGCACCTTGGACAAGTGCCAGCTCAGCGACTTCTTCAAGAGGAATATAGCTTTCCTGATTAATTTGAATCGGCAAAGAGGCTAAGCCATCAGTATTTTGGCGGATGTTTTCAGGTAAGCGCACTACTATATCTGAGCGTCTATCACCTTGATAAAATTTACCCGCAACTTGACCACCTAAAGCTGTAGCGATTTGAGACTGCAAGGACGCTAAGCTTAAGCCATATTGCGCAAGCTTTTCGCGATTAGGCTCGATGCTTAACATAGGTAGCCCTGTTGTCTGTTCAACTTGAACATCGGCAATACCATCAACGTTAGCGATAGCTTTTTCAATTTCATCGCCTAAGGCGGTTAATGATTCAAAATCGTCACCAAACACTTTGATGGCTAACTCTGCCCTAACACCTGCCAATAACTCATTAAATCGCATTTGAATAGGTTGTAAAAATTCGTAACGATTACCTGGAATAGGTTCAACGATGGCGGCAAGCTCTTCGATAAACTGCGCTTTTGGTTTTTCAGGATCAGGCCATAACTCTCTTGGTTTAAGAATGATAAAGTTATCGGCAACGCTTGGCGGTACTGCATCGGTTGCGACATTTGCCGTACCTATTTTGGCAAAAACCCGCTCAACTTCAGGCATTTTCTGAATTTCATTTTCAAGCGACTCTTGTAATGCCACAGCTTGAGTTAAAGACGTACCTGGAATTCTCAAGGCATGCATAGCAATATCACCTTCATCAAGGTTGGGCACAAATTCACTGCCTAGCTTTGAAGCTTGATAGCCACTAAAAACAACCAATGATGTGGCTAAGATGACGACAAACCAACGCGCTTTTAAAGCTAACTTAAGCGCTGGTTGATAAAGATAAGTAGCGCCATTCATAATAGGGTTTTGCTTTTCTTTTACCTTGCCTTTAAACAATATCGCGATGGCTGCGGGTACAAATGTAATTGATAATAACATTGCACAAAGAAGCGCTATAACAACAGTGATCGCCATTGGGTGGAACATCTTGCCCTCAACACCTGTTAAAGCAAAAATAGGTAAATAAACCGCAGTAATAATGAAAACACCAAACAGTGCTGGACGAATAACCTCACGCGTAGCTTCAAAAACTACAGCCAATCTTTCTTTGGTTGATAAGTTGCCATTGGCTTCACTTGCGAGGCCAAGTCTTCTTAGACAGTTCTCGACAATGATAATGGCACCGTCAACAAGCAAACCAAAATCTAATGCACCTAAACTCATCAAGTTAGCACTGACCCGTGTTTGCACCATGCCTGTTACCGTCATTAACATGGCTACAGGGATGACGGCAGCGGTGATGATTGCCGCTCTGACATTACCGAGCAATACAAATAAAATAACAATAACCAGCAAAGCACCTTCTAATAAGTTGGTTTTTACCGTCTCCAGTGTTTTATCAACCAGTTTAGTTCTGTCATAAACAGCAGTAACCGTGATACCTGCGGGTAAGCTGGCTTTTATCTCTTCAAGCTTTTCACCTACCCCTTTAGCAACCTTACGGCTATTTTCGCCAATAAGCATGAACACCGTACTCATAACAACTTCACGGCCATTTTGCGTAGCAGCACCCGTGCGTAAGCCTTTACCTAAGGAGATTGTCGCAACATCTTTGACTAAAATAGAAGCGCCTTGTTTAGTGCTTACAGGGATATTGCCAAAGCTATCAACTGCTTCAACCTGACCAGGGATACGAAGTAGCCACTGAGCGCCACTATGTTCAATAAAACCAGCGCCAACATTGTCATTGTTTTCTTCAATCGCGTTAACTAAGTCAGCTTGCGTTAAGCCAAATGCCAATAATTTTTCAGGGTGAAAGGCAATCAATACTTCTTGCTCATAACCACCGATAGGGTTGACTTCAACAACACCTTCTACGCGCATTAACTGAGGACGTATTACCCAATCATGAACGGTGCGCATGTCCATTGGTGTGATTTCACTGCCATCTTCATTGGTTGCTCCTGGCTCAGCATCAACGGTGAACATAAAGATCTCGCCTAAACCTGTGGCTATTGGCCCAAGCTGGGGATCGAGGTTTTTAGGGAGTTCCGATTTAGCTGCGGTTAAACGTTCATTCACTAATTGACGGGCAAAATAAACATCGGTGTCATCAGAAAATATTGCCGTTACTTGCGATAAACCATAGCGAGAAACTGAACGGGTCTGTTGTAAATTAGGAATGCCTGACAACGCAGTTTCAATGGGATATGTAACACGCTGTTCTATTTCTAGTGGTGTATAGCCTGCTGCTTCTGTATTTATCATCACCTGAACATTGGTAATATCAGGTACAGCGTCAATAGGAAGTTTAGTGAAGTTCCATATACCAAGCGCAGCAACGAATAAGACCATCGCCATGATGATACTTCGACTTTGAATCGAAAATTGTATTAGTCTTTCTAACATGTGGTTCTCTTTTCTCTTTTAGAGTGAAGGCTTAGTGATCGTGTGATGCGCCAGATTTTTCAATATCGGCTTTGATGATGTAGCTATTTTCCACCACATACTCTGTACAGACAGATATGCCACCAAGCACTTCGACCCAGTCCCCTGCGATGCGACCTAATTCCAGCATGCGAACTTCATACTCGTCACCAATTTTGGCGTAGACAACAGTAAAGTCTCTGAAACCTTGTAAACCACTACGTTTAACCGCCATTGGAACTTCGAATGTTGCTACTTCAACCTCTGCACTGACAAACGTACCAACGCTATACTTTCCATCAAGGTTATTGATTTTAGCTCTGACTAATTTGGCTTGATCTTGACGAACTTGAGGCACCATTTGATAAATTTGGCTTTGAATCTGCTCTTCAGATTCATTGATGTTCAGTGTCATTTTGGCGTTATCAGACAACTTGCCTAACTGTTTTGGAAAAACAGCTAATTCAGCAACTAAGGTCTCTTGATTGGTAATTTCTAATAAGTTTCTACTTTGGGTTTGTTCACCACTATGAGCAATGCGTTTGGTAACTACACCATTGATAGGAGACTTAACGTCATATGATAAAAGGCTTTCATTATTTTCAATGGTAAGAAGTTTTTGGCCTTTTTTCACCGTATCCCCTAAAGATACGTGAACCGCTTTTATTTCACCTTCAAAGCGAGCACTGACGTTTCTTATCGCGTCATTTGGCAATGTTAATGTGCCGTAGACTTTCATGGTTTGCGTTAAGCTTGCACTACCCACTTTATCCGTGGTGATTTCCATAGCATTTGCTATATCATCAGCAATTTGTGTTCGCCCTTCAAAATTGTCATATTGCCATTTATATTGCTTTGCTTTGTATTTTGCAGTGATTGATACAATAAATGAGTGCGGCTCATAAATTTCCATATCGCCACGTAAGAAGTCACCTTGTACATAAAAGTTAATATCATCGACTTGATTGCCCAAGCGTATCAATTTTACGTTTACCTCAATTTTCTCTGGTTTAATGGCCTGGCCTTTATCTGTCGCCCAAACTCTAAACTCTGGCGGTACGCCCGTTTCAAAAATAGAAAGCTCGATAGTAAAGTCATCCTCTCGCAACATTCTGCCACGATGAGGGCCTTTTTCAGGTTCAACTTCTTCAGCTTGAGGCGCTGATGCCGCAAATACTTGGTTAGATAAAGTAAGCGATAACGCACTTATCACCATAAATGAAGATAACGCAAAGTTGAGCAATGTAGATTTCAATGTATTTATGAGCATTTTTTTTGTGACCATATTTTTTAGTGATAAAATTGCCGAGTGTGTGTTGTTTTTAATTTTTCTATTGATGGTTAAGTTACTAATAGTTATACGCATTACAATGTCCCACCAGTTAATCGTTCTATTTCAATCTTGTTAAGGTGCAGGCTTAAATAAGCTGCTAACAAATTTTCTTGGGTGTTCAATAGTTTTTGTTGAATGGATTGCCACTGCATATAGCTGAAGCTGCCAACTTGGTAAGCTTTTTGTGCTTCTTGTACTGCTTGCTCTAACGTTGGAATGCTTTGCTTGGCTAATGTCGATATAACGTGTTGGCTATGGTTTAACTCTTGATACAAGGTGTAAACCTGTTTGATAAGCCTTTTTTCTAATGCTTGTGCCTGAACATCATAACCACTGATTTTGGCGTTTAACGCTTTGATGGTGCCACTATTTCTACTCTCATCACCAAAAGGAATCGACACGCCTGCGACTAAACCAAAGTCATCTGTTGTTTCATAACGTCTGACGCCAGCATTAAATTGCCATAAAGGCTTTACTTGAACACGTGCTGCCGAAATTTCTGATTCGGCAATGCGTGCATTGCTGGCAAAAAGCTTAAAAGCTGGGTTTGACGTAACCTTCGCTGTTAATTCATCAAATGTCGGAATGTTAGGGAGTTGCAACAAATCCCCTGTAATTGCTGTTTGCTCATCAGCATTCCATTGAGCAAAGAGTAAATAACGACTAGCATCTAATTCGTGGGTAAGGTCTTCAACAATCAACTCTCGTTCAATGACCTCGTTTTTAGCAAGTAATAAATCCACATTGGTAGCTTTACTTGCTTCAACGCGTTTTTTTATTTGCTGGTAAACATTGATAGCTTGTTGAACCGAGCGCTCAGCCAGTTTTAATCTTTGCTCTAGGATCAGCGTAGTTACAAAAATCTTTGCTGTATCTGCGGCAATATCTAATGCTTTTGACTCTCTTTCAATATCAACCCGCACACTTTTACTTTTAGCTAAATTAATTTTTTGTTCAACTATCTCGTTATCTAGCACCCATGCAATACTCATTGTTGATTGAGCACTTTTAATTCCTGAGTGGCTTCCTGTACCTAGTGCGTCTTCTATCGTTAAGCCAATCGTAGGAATACTGCCAACAGTGGCTTGTTGCTCATATGCTTGCATCGCTAATTTATCGTGTACAAATGCTTTAAGGTCTGGATGCTCCTGCAAACTCAGAGCTATCGCTTTTTCCATTGATATTTGTATTGCGGTATTTATCTGCTGAGCACTAGATAGCAAAGGAGACAATGATACTGCTGTCAACAGTAGTAACTTAACCACAAGAAACCGATTGGCAGTCGGTTTTTTAAATGGCATTTTATTTGGCATTAAGTTTAATATGCGGGTCATTAGTTAACTCTAGTGATTTAGGATGGTTTCAATTAGGTGGTGTAAGCTATCTACAGAGAACATTGCTAAAACTAAAAGTAAGCAAGGCACAAGTAACATTGAGTAATGAAAGTTAGCCGTAGCAGGCTTGTCATCAAGTAGCCACTTTACTCGTTCTTCAAGTGCTTCGACATGAAAATAGCTACTAAGAATAGGAGTTGTATTAGGCTGAAAGCGCATAGAAATCCGCGCAACTTTAACAAGTGTACTAGCAACGACATCATTATGATGACCAGCATCAATAACAGATTGATCAGCTAACAGTTCCATTGTTTGAGACATAACACTGTTGAGTATTTGACCAATCCGATTTGGGAAAAAGGCTGCTAGCATCATAAACAACCATTTCTTTAACGGATCAAAGCTTTTCACATGCGCCTGCTCGTGTGCTAAAACAATGGCTAATTCTTCTTCATTTAGTTGAGATTTTAAGCCTGTTGTAAGGTAACTTTTTGGTTCAATAAACCCACAAGTAAAAGCATTAGGTGTTGCTGATTCTATCAGGCAGAAGTTCTTATCTTGCTTTTCACTAAACACATTGAGTGAAGCTTGTACTTTTTTGTTTTCAATTAAAAGATAAGCTTTTTTATAAGTAATAAACATTGCCCATACTAAAAAGAGAGCAACACTTACGCCATGCCAGCTTGTCAATTCAAATAATTCAGGGTGGTGCCAATGTGGTAACAATGTTGATGGTGTAACGTTCAACCCGATATTGACTGATGTTGGAAATGTTATCCAAAAAAGAAGACTGGTGACTAAACCTAAAAGCCAAGGAGAGGAAACTAAAAACCAAAGAACAGACTTTCTAGTCTTTAAATTGAATGAACTAATTTTCTTTTGAACTTTTTTACGAAATAGCGATATGAGTAAGGAAATAGCCAGCACGGAGATGCCCACGGTGATAACCGCTATAGCAAACAAGTTTAGAATAACTCCCCACTGACCAACAATCATTAGCCTTCCTGTTTAATACGCTGAGCACGTTGTTGATTAATCATAGCTTCCAGTTCATCTAATTGCTGTTCAGACATTTTGCCTGACACGGAAGAAAACGCAGCAACCAAGCTATGTTCACTATTACCAACAAAATCGCTAGTAACATCCTCAATTAACTGAGCAATCAAGGCTTCACGTTCAACTTTAGCGCTATAAACGTAGGCATACCCTTGCTTAGCACGAGTCAGTAGATCTTTTTTAAATAATCTATCTAACGTACTTTGAATGGTGTTTAACGTACCACCACGGGTCTTTTCAAAGTGGGAGTATACTTGCTTTGCATCGCCTTCTTTGTGTTGCCAAAGGTATTGTAAAACCAGTTTCTCTAATTCACCTAGCTGCATTCGGACTAATTTACTTTGTAATTTGATGGTTCAGATTGTGTCACACATGAAACCGACTGGCAATCGGTTTTATAATATTCATTGCCGAAGTTAATTGATTACACTTAACTACGACAATAATTATGAAGGGGATACTCATAGCCGAGACGGACTCAAAGTTAACATCAAGTGAAGGAAGGTCAACGACTGCAATGAGCTTGAAGCAGACCTTGAGTAGTGATGTGTTGAAATTTTCGCTTAACGCACAAAGTGATCATCTCAGGCAATATTGATAATATTGCTTTTGCTCTTGCCAAATAGAAAAGGCTCTGTATAGCGTGACTGGCCCTTTTGGGAGATGTTTTTCAGGTGGTGATAAGTTTTCAGGAGTAACAATTGCGTAAACCCAAACACCTAGATCTTGCAGTAAATGGTGTTTGTTTTCATCTTTAACAAGAAGCCCTTGCGTTAACTTTTCTCTGACATGGCGTTCAATCTCACAGCCAAATAAGGCAACAGGCCTGCTCATTGTCTCTCCCATACCAGCATAACCCGTAATATATAGCGCATTATCATTAGCTTCATCTACCGAGATACTTAACCATCCAGGCCCATTTGTAATGTTTATTTTGTTTTCAAATTCAGCAATGGTTAGCATGCGATAAAACCTCCCTTGAAGTTATGTCCGTAATACCTTTTGTTTGTAATGTTCACCCAACAACATAATTGAGCAGCATCGGTTAGCATGTAAATAAAAAGCTTTGCGGTATTGGTGACCCTGTATTCAATACGTATTTGATGAAAGCTTCTAGAGCTTTGTTGGATTGTTTCTTTCACCATTTAACAACACATACTCACCACATATCTCTTTAAAGCAATGCTGACATAAATCTAACGTCATTTTTGCATTATCTTCAAAGACACTGGTGTAGCCACAGCGATGACTAATAGAGATAAATTCTTGAAACTCATAACAATCAGAATCTTGCGTTACCTTTTTATGGCATTTATCACACGTTAGCGCTCCAAGTTTATATTGAGTTACCGTTTTATAGTGCCGCATGCGCTTTCCTTCTTCATGAATGATGTCGCTAATTTTCTCATCTAAGTACTGGGCAGCAATTTTGGCTACCGCCTCATTTTTATCCTGACTAACAATCTCATCATCGGTTTGTAAGAGTGCTTCATCAATTTGCTCAGCCAAAGGCCGAGTAAAATCAAGGCACTTAAAGCCGATAGCTAAAACTTCTGACTTTTTAGGTGAATTCTCAAGTATTTTGTTTCGCTCTATTAGCCAAGCTTTAGCTTCTTGCTTGTTATTGAATCTGAGCTTACTTTCAATAAAAAAAGAGCGAGGTATGGTGATTTCCTGTCTGTTTTTTAAATAACAAATAATATCTCCACACTCAGGCATATAAGCTTTAGGGCTTTGTAATGCTTCTAGTGCTTTAGTAAAGGTATCAAAGGGCTCTGGAAACCGGTCATGAAAATCAAATACCCGAAAAGTTAAAATATGTTTATTCATTGATTTCCTCATCGCTCAGGTTTAATACTTTCACTTTTGCTTTAAATAGCGCGGTAAACTTATTAATAACCTTTTCATGTTGCTGGTGGATATTCTGTTTAGGTACTTCAAATTGAGTAAAGCTTTTTTCAAAATAGCGAAGGTGTATTTGTTTTGCTGCTTGTTCGTTGTTGACGACAAAAATAAAATACTGCTCTGTTTGCTCATCCTCTTCATATCGAATACTGATAGAGGGGTTATCAAGTGCTATCTCTTTTGCGTAACTGTCCGTTAACTCATTAATGGTTGCTCTGCAATATTTTTGTAACTGCGCTAATTCCTTCTCTTTACCATTGGCATCAACAATAATGTCATAGGGTATCGATTCTTGGTCATTAAGCTCATCGTTATTACTATCACATTCAACTGGTTTCATCTCTATAGTATGCTCAACCGCTTCATCGATTAGCTCAGTTGATAACGCTTCAAGTTGCCAGTACAAATCCCACTCCGCTGAGCGCAATGTTGCATAAACAAGCTCATTGCTCTTATTGATATAGCGAATCCAGTAATCACAACTGAAGGTATAAGCTTTTAGCTCATAATTATCACATTCGCTTGCAAATGCTTGCTGTTGAAAGGCATGGTCACGCTGACAGTAGTCATTGAGCGTGAGGCTTTCTCTGATATCTTCGATTAAAGTGCTTTCATTAAAGTAAAAGTGACTCTCGCCAATCCCTTCAAAAAACAGCCTATATAAATTAAATTCATTTAACTGCTCAGTACCTAACGCTTCATCGATGTCATAAGATTTATTGAATAACACCCTCG